>ERZ746981.123-NODE-123-length-64224-cov-739.031646_pt1 | contig 64224 bp, 60 predicted proteins | sample MGYA00374948_ERZ746981 | MGnify/ENA primary metagenome ERZ746981 (study PRJEB28757, sample SAMN06711160) | food metagenome | host: microorganism | place: China:Harbin | collected 2017-01-30 | study: EMG produced TPA metagenomics assembly of the Analysis of...
CCACCGAAAGGTTGCGCAGGTCATGGGGGGCCCGCACACGGTCAAGCTGCGGGTAGCGACCAAGGGTGGGAATCGCGTTGGGCGTGTTGCTCTCGCTCATGTCACTCAGTTCCTGCGCTCGACCACGTAGTGGACCAGATCGCGCAGGCGATCAGCCTCGGGGCCAAAGATGTCGATATGGGATAGGGCCTGTTCCGCAACACGGCGGGCTTCCTTGGCGGCACCCTCCACGCCCAGCAGGGCGACATAGGTGGACTTGCCGGCGGCTTCATCCTTGCCCGCGGTCTTGCCCAGTTCCTCGGCGCTCGCGGTGGCGTCCAGCACGTCATCGGCAATCTGGAAGGCGGCACCCAGGTCACGGCCATAGGCGGAAATACGTAGGCGGGCGTCCTCACCGGCCTGGCCCAGGATGGCCCCGGCTTCGGCCGAATAGCGGATCAGGCAGCCGGTCTTGAGCGCATGCAGGCGCGCGACCTCTTCCAGCGACAGGGCGCGGCCCTCGCCTTCCATGTCGATCATCTGGCCACCGACCATGCCGGCAGCGCCCGAGGCATCGGCCAGGGCGCGCACAAGGTTGATGCGCACCTCCGCGCCGGCATGCGTGAGCGGGTTGGCAAGGATATCGAACGCCATGGTCTGCAGCGCGTCACCGGCCAGGATGGCGGTGGCTTCATCGAACTTGCGGTGGGTGGAGGGCTGGCCACGGCGCAGGTCGTCGTCATCCATGGCGGGCAGGTCATCATGCACCAGCGAATAGGCGTGCAGCATCTCGACCGATGCCGCGACGCGGTCCGCGCCTTCGGCCGCCACATTGAACAGGCTGGCCACCTCCGCCACCAGATAGCCGCGCAGGCGCTTGCCCCCGCCCAGCGTGGCATAGCGCATGGCATCGATCAGGCGGGCCTCGCCCCCTTCAACGCGGGGCAGCAGGCGGTCGATCATGCTCTCGATCGCGGTCGCGCGCGCGGACATGGATGCACGCAGACGGACCATGCGGTCCGCACTGTCGGTTCGGGACGAGGGGGCTGTTGTTTGGCTCATCTGGCGCATCAATCCATTGGTTTTACATCCAGCGCCCCATCGGCACGCTGGACAATCGCCTGGACGCGGGCCTCGGCCTCGTCCAGTTTCTTCTGGCAGTACTGTCGCAGGACGGCGCCACGCTCATAGGACGTGATCGCGTCCTCCAGCCGGAGCTGGCCGACCTCGAGCTGGCGCACGATGGTCTCAAGCTCGGCCAGTGCGTCCTCGAACGAAAGGTTGGTCAGGTCCTGGGTCATGGGTGCGTGGCATTTCCTGAAAATGACTTGGCTGGCGCAGGGCTTACATCCATGTGGGGCATCCTGCCAAGGGTACAACTGCGTTTGCGGCGTTCTGGCACTTATGCGGGCATCGGGGTGGTGGCGGTGTCCGCCGCCACATCCGGCCTGCGCCGGATGACGAAGGACAGCGTGCCGCCTTCTTCCCCGAACGCGATCAGCGCGTGGCCGGTCTCGCGGCAGAAGGCCTGGAAGTCGGCCACCGATGCCCGGTCGGTCGCAATCACGCGCAGCCGCGCGCCGGGCGGCAGGCCACGCAGCATGCGATTGGCCCTGAGCACGGGCAGGGGGCAGTTCAGTCCGCGGGCGTCCAGCAGTATCTCGCTCATGGGAGCCATGTCTCCGTGATGGGGGCAACCATGCCCGTGCATAGTAGGGTTTGATGTTCCATACGGGTACGACCATAAAAGAAAACGTGCCGTTGATAAAACATGATGAAAGAAAGACTCTGCATGGGCTCCTATCGTATCGGAATTGATTTTGGTGGCACCAAGATCGAAATAGCCGCTCTTGCCAGGGACGGGGCAGAGCGCGTGCGTCGGCGGATTACCAATCCCGGCAACTATCCGGCCGCAATCCAGGCCATGTGTGAGCTGATTCATGGGGTGGACAGGGAACTGGGTGGAACAGGTACGGTGGGAATCGGCATTCCCGGTTCGATCAGTCCCGATACGGGCGTGATCAAGAACGCCAATGCCACATGGCTCAACAACCAGCCGCTGATCAAGGACATGACGGCAGCCCTGGGCCGGGAAGTGCGCATCGAGAACGATGCCAACTGCTTTGCCCTGTCCGAGGCGATTGACGGGGCAGGTGCCGCGCATCACAGCGTGTTTGGCGTGATCATCGGCACGGGCATGGGGGCTGGCATTGTCATCGATAGGAAACTGCTGATCGGCCATAACCACATTGCCGGTGAGTGGGGGCATGTCCCGCTGCCATGGCCGCGGATCGAGGAATTCCCCATGCCCAAATGCTTTTGTGGCAATGAGGGCTGCATGGAGCGGTTCCTCAGCGGGTCAGCTCTGGCGCAGGACTGGAAGGGGCCGGGCCACCGCAGTGCCGCCCATATCGAACAGGAAGCTGCGAACGGTGACCTGACCGCGATCGGCGCGCTGGACCGTTACATGGACCGCATGGCCCGTGCCTGCGCCATGGCCATCAACTTCATGGACCCCGATGTGATCGTGCTGGGCGGTGGCGTGTCCAACCTGGACTCGATTTACGAACGGGTGCCCCGTCTCATGCGTCGTTACGTGATCACCCCCAACTGCAGCACGCCCATCGTGCGCAACCGCCACGGTGACAGTTCGGGCGTGCGCGGGGCGGCGTGGCTGTGGAACGAACACCACATTGCGTGACCATTACAGGCCGCGCTGACCGTGCGGCCTGGATCAGCCTTCCGCTGTATCCAGCCCACGGAAGCCGGTCGCCACCACGTACAGTTCGCTTGATTCCTTGCGGCTGGCCGGTGGCTTGGCGTGGCGGACCTGCGTGAACAGGCGCTTGAGATCCGCCAGCATCTGTTTTTCCGATCCGCCCTGGAACACCTTCGCCACGAACGCGCCATCGGGGGCCAGGATACGGGTGGCGAAATGCAATGCCAGTTCCGCCAGCCCGATAATGCGCAGGTGGTCGGTTGGTGCGTGGCCGGTCGTGTTGGGTGCCATGTCCGACATGACCAGATCTGCCCGGCCGCCCAGCAGGCCGGTCAGGCGGTCGGGCATGTCGGGGTCATTGAAGTCGCCTTCTATCACCGTCGCACCCGGCACCGGGTCGACCGGCAGCAGGTCGACCCCCACCACTTCCGCGGCCCCGCGCTTGACCGCGACCTGTGTCCACCCGCCGGGGGCGGCCCCCAGGTCAACCACGCGCGTACCGGGCCGGATCAGGTGAAAGCGGTCGTCCAGTTCGATCAGCTTGAAGGCCGCGCGGGAACGCCAGCCCTGTTTCTGGGCCGCCTGCACGTAAGGGTCATTAAGCTGGCGCTGCAGCCAGCGGTGCTGGGCGGTGGTGCGCCCGCGCGCCTTCTTTACGGTTACGGTCTTGGTCCGGTTGGTCCGGGCGGCCTGTCCGTCGGTGCTGCTGTCGCCCGTGCCGGGGGTCAGACTGCTGGTACGGGCCTTGCCCGGTATGCGGGTGGGGGAACGCTGTTTCATGACTGGACGCGGTCAGGGGCTGACCCGGTGCTCCATATGGCGATGCAGGGGAAAGGAAAGGGGCGTCGGGGCCGGGCCACCGTGCCGCCCGCGGTCGCCGATCATGCGTAAAAGCAGGCCATCACGCAATCCCCTGTCCGCCACCGTCACATTCATCATGGGCCATGTGGTGACGATTGCCTCGAATATCGCGCAGCCGGGCAGCAGGTAGCGCGCGCGGTCCGGGCCGATGACCGGGTTGCGTACCAGTCCTGCCATGCCCGCGCCACGCAGGCTGTCGATCATGGCCAGCGCCTGCGGTACGGACAGGCGGCTGCCATCAATGCCCGCGCGTTCATAGCGCCCCTGTCCCTGCGCCAGGCTGGCCAGCGTGGTGACCGTGCCGCTGGTGCCCAGCAGCATGACGTTGCCGCGCGCGATTTCGCGGGTAATGCAGTGTATGTCATCAAAGCCGCGCAGGATGCTGACAATCCCGTCCACGATCCCGCGGTAGCCGGCATCGGTAAAGATGTCATTCCCGTGGCGTTCGGCCAGCGTCATGATGCCCATCGGCAGGCTGACATAGCCCGACAGGTCGTGGCGGCGGGCATCGCGGTCGATTCGTGCCCAGGCAATTTCGGTCGAGCCACCGCCAATGTCGAACAGCAGGCCGCGCCCGGTGGCGCTGCCACGGTCGTGCAGCAGGGAGGTGCAGGCCGCAAGCGCCAGTTCGGCTTCCTCCCGCGCGGAAATGACGGATATGTCCAGCCCTGTCTCATGCATGACGCGGGCAATGAAGTCCATGCCGTTGGCTGCCCTGCGGCAGGCTTCGGTCGCGATCGCGCGATGGCTGTGCAGTTCGTACAGCCCCATGCGCGCGACACAGGCGCGCAGGGCGGTGATGGTGCGTTCCATGGCGGCCTCGGCCAGCTGGCCGGAATGGTGCAGCCCTTCGCCCAGGCGCACGGCGCGGCTGAAGCTGTCGATCACGCGCAGCCCGCGCTCCCCCGCGCGGGCCACCAGCAGGCGGCAGTTATGGGTGCCCAGATCAATGGCGGCATAAAGTGGCGCGCGCGCCATGCGGCGGTTCGTGGCAGACGCAGGCGGTAGGGGCGTTGCCTGCGGGTGTGTTGCGGCACGGAGCCTGTGCTGGACCATTGTTCATCCAATACCCGTTAACGGCCAAGGTATTACCTATTGTGTTGAGTGTTCTGCATAAAACGCAAGCCAAAAGAGAAAGTTTGCAAAAAAGCCATTGTGGGGGTTGCGCCCCTTGGGGCAGGCGGCTATATGCCTGTTCACCGCAGCGCACCGCGCCGCTTTCTCCTTGCTGGGGGATAGTTTAGCGGTAGAACTACCGGCTCTGACCCGGTCAGCCCTGGTTCGAATCCAGGTCCCCCAGCCATAGAGACCTTCCCTAAAAATATCTGGTCAGCAGGCACAGGCAAATCAATATTTGTCGGTCTCTGTGTGAAGTCATGGTCATGATTTCCGGCATCACCAGCCGGGATCATATAAAGATCCTAAATTATCGGTCTGTTTCCATGTAATTCTCTGGCCGGGCGGGAAATGGCGGGTGATTCATCCTATGATCAGCTTCTATAAAAGTCCGTGTCTGGTTATTTTTTATTATAGTAGTAATGAATACAATAATATTCTACCATATTATTGTAATATATATTTTAAAATTTTCCATGATAATATAAAATATCATTGTATTATTTAGCAATAATCGATCTGTTGTCATAACCAGTTTGCTGTCCCTGCGGTTTTCGTTCAAGATGGTGCATCAATATTCGGAAGGTTATGGTTTCATGCCGGTTTCCGGGTCATGACAACATGGTTTACGGCCGACCTGCATTTCGGTCACGAGAGTATAATCCGGCATTGCCACCGGCCCTTTGCCGGGGTGGCGGAAATGGATGCCGTGCTGGCTGCCAACTGGAATGCTCGCATCCAGCCTGATGATGACGTGTGGTGCCTGGGGGATTTCTGCTGGCGGGATGTGGCGCGGTATGGCGCGCGCCTCAGTGGGCGCAAGCATCTGGTCACGGGCAATCATGATGGAGACGGGGTGCGGGACTGGCTGGGCTGGGCCAGTGTGCAGCCCTACCGGGAACTGAAGCTGGCGGGCAGGCGCGTGGTCCTGTTCCATTATCCCATTGCCGAGTGGAACGGTTTTTTCCGGGGCGCGGTCCATCTGTACGGTCATGTCCATGGCAGCCGGCCCGCGACGTCCACGTCATGCGATGTGGGGGTGGACTGCTGGCATTACGCACCCGTGTCATGGCAGGAGATCGAGGGCTTCCTGGCCTGTCAGCCAGCAGCCTGAAAAAACGGGCAGGGAATGCCCGCCCTGCCGGCTATGGCGCGGGGGTTCAGCGCCGGCGCATGGACATGGGACCCGTCCGGGCAATGTGCATGGAACATCCGGCAAGGGGACGGGGGCGGCATTCATGTTCGGGCGGGGACCGGACCTGACGCCTTCCCGATGCGGCCCATGTCCCCGCAATCAGCAATGTCATCGGGTGTTGAGACACGGGCGGGCGGCAGGCCGCCCGCCCGTGGTGATGTCAGGCGGCAAGCCCCCCGTCGGTGGTCAGTGCCGAGCCGGTGATGAAGCTGGCCTGCGGGCTGGCCAGGAATGACACCACGGATGCAATGTCGCCAACCTGTCCATATTCCTTGTGGCACATGAAGCTGCGCAGCAGGTCGGCACCGGGGCCGGTGGCGGGGTTCATGTCGGTATCGATCGGGCCGGGCTGGACCACGTTGATGGTGATGCCGCGCGGGCCAAGATCGCGCGCCGCCCCGCGCGCGAAGCCGTTCAACGCCGATTTGGAAGCGGAATAGAGCGAAATGCCGGGGAAGGGCGAGCGGTCGGCAAAGGTGGACCCGATCAGGATGATCCGCCCGCCCTGCGTCATGTGGCGCGCGGCCTCGATGGTCTCGATCATCACGGCGCGCACGTTCAGCCCCAGCACCGCATCGACCTGCGCATCGGTCATCTCGGTCACGTCGCCATGGGGGTAGACGCCGGCATTGCACACCAGCGCGTCAATCCGGCCCATTTCGCTTACCACGCGCCGGATGGCGGCGCGGTTGCCGCTGCCTTCGCCATCGCAGCGGATGGCCAGGCCCCGGCGGCCCAGCGCGCGGACCGCCTCCAGCGTCTGTTCGGCCGCCTTTTCATTGCGGGCATAGGAAATGGCAATGTCAAAACCGTCTTTTGCCAGTGTCTTGGCAATCGCGGCGCCAATGCCCCGGCTGCCACCGGTTATGTAGGCCACGCGTTGGGTCATGGTCTTTTCCTCCATTCTGATTATTCCCTTTCCCCTACAGCACCTCGGGGGCAGGGGAAAGGACGCGGATGTGTACCTTGGGGGTTGATCGCGCCCGCAGGGTTGTCTATAGCCTGCCTGTTCGCGCGTCCGGGCCTGTAGGGCATGCCCGGCCGCAATGGAGTGTCCCGGCTTTACCCGCAAGGGGGGCGGGGGACACACGCACCAGACAGACAGGAGAAGCAAATGCCCAAGATGAAGACCAAGTCATCGGTCAAGAAGCGGTTCAAGATCACCGCCACCGGCAAGGTGCTGGCGGGTCCGGGCAACAAGCGCCACGGGCTGATCAACCGCTCGCAGAAGATGAAGCGCACGAACCGTGGTTCGCAGGTGCTGACGGAAATGGACGGCCGCACTGTAAAGCAGTGGGCCCCCTACGGTCTGGCATAAGGAGCACCTGAGACATGGCACGTGTGAAACGCGGCGTAACCACCCACGCCCGCCACAAGAAGGTTCTCGAACTCTCCAAGGGGTTCCGGGGCCGTTCCTCCACCAATTACCGTATTGCGCTGGAACGTCTGGAAAAGTCGCTTCAGTATGCGTACCGTGACCGCCGGAACAAGAAGCGCGAATTCCGCGCCCTGTGGATCCAGCGCATCAACGCGGCAGTGCGTGAGCATGGCCTGACCTACAGCCGTTTCATCAACGGTCTGGACAAGGCTGGCATCGAGATCGACCGCAAGGTCCTTGCCGCCATTGCCTATGACGATGCGGCGACCTTCGCTGAAATCGTGAAGAAGGCCCAGGCCGCCCTGGCCTGATCCCTGTCCCACGCCCGCGTGGCGACAGGTCCACGAAACGGGTCGTCCCATCGGGCGGCCCGTTTTGTTTTTTATGCAAGGCCCGTGCCGTATCCGCCAGCGGCCACGGGCACAATTCCATGCGCCGGGTCTGGCCCGCCGGTAGATACCCCTTTGCCAGCCCGCCCGACGTGAGCCTGTGCGAGGTGCTATGAGTGACGATCTCGAAACCCTGAGGGAACAGACAGTTCAGGCACTCGCTGCCGCGACCGACCAGCGCGCGTGGGACGCGGTGCGCGTGGCCACGCTGGGCAAATCGGGCACGCTGACCGCACTTCTCAAGCAGCTTGGCCGCATGACACCGGATGAGCGGCGCACGCGTGGCGCCGCGCTCAACCGGCTGCGTGATGAACTTTCCCGTATGATCGATGCGCGCGGGCAGGAACTGGAAGCCGCCGCCCTGAACGCCCGCCTGGCGGCCGAGCGGGTGGACGTGACACTGCCCTGCGCCCCGGCCCCCGAGGGGCTGCTGCATCCCATTACCCGCACGATCGAGGAAATGGCCGCCATTTTCGGTTCCATGGGCTTCACCATAGCCGAAGGCCCGGATATCGAGAGCGACTGGCACAACTTCTCGGCGCTGAACACGCCCGCCCACCATCCCGCCCGCACGGACCAGGATACCTTCTACCTGCCAGCCGTGGCCGAGGGCCAGCCCGAGCGCGTGCTGCGTACCCAGACATCGGGCGTGCAGATCCGCACCATGCTGGGCCATGAACCCCCCATCCGCATCATCGCCCCCGGCCGCACCTACCGCGCGGACCATGATGCCACCCATTCCCCCATGTTCCATCAGTGCGAGGGGCTGGTGATTGATCGTGGCATCACGCTGGGCCATCTCAAGGGCTGCCTGTCGGACTTCCTGCGCGCGTTCTTCCAGATGCCGGACCTGCCGGTGCGGTTCCGGGCGTCGTATTTCCCGTTTACCGAACCCTCGATGGAAATCGATATCGGCTGGTCACGCAAAACGGGGCAGATCGGCACCGGCGGTGACTGGCTGGAAGTGCTGGGGGCGGGCATGGTCCACCCCCGCGTGCTGGCCAATTGCGGGCTGGATGCCCGGCAGTGGCAGGGCTTTGCCTTCGGCATGGGCATCGAGCGGCTGACCATGCTGCGCCACGGCATTCCCGACCTGCGCTCGTTCTATGAAAGCGATGTCCGCTGGCTGCGCCATTACGGCACCAGCCCCCTGTCTCCCGCCCTGCTGCACGAAGGTCTGTGATCGATGAAGTTCTCCCTGTCCTGGCTGCGCGAACATCTTGAGACCACGGCAACGCTGGACGAGATTACCGCTACCCTGAACACCATCGGGCTTGAGGTGGAAGGGGTGGAAAACCCGGCGGCAGCACTTGCCGCCTTCCGCACCGCACGCATCATCGAAGCCGCCCAGCACCCCAATGCCGACCGGCTGCGCGTCTGCCAGGTTGATGCGGGGGAGGGGTTCGAGCGTGTGCAGGTCGTGTGCGGTGCGCCCAATGCGCGCACCGGGCTGCATGTGATCTTTGCCCCGCCCGGCACCTTCATCCCGGCCAGCGGCATCACCATCAAGGCGGGCAAGCTGCGGGGCGAGACCAGCGGCGGCATGCTGTGCTCGCTGCGTGAACTGGGCATTGGCGAGGAAGACAGCGGCATAGCCGAACTGCCCGAAGGCACCGCGACGGGGCAGTCCTACCCGCTGTTCGCCGGGCTGGATGATCCGGTCATCGACATTGCCATCACCCCCAACCGGGGCGATGCGCTGGCCGTGCGCGGCATTGCGCGTGACCTTGCGGCGGCGGGACTGGGCACGCTCCGGCCCTGGCGGCCCGGGACGGTGGAAAGCCGGTTCGAGACGCCCATCACATGGCGTATTACCTACCCCGAAGCCTGCCCATGGGTGCTGGGGCGCGCCATAAGGGGTGTCCGGAACGGTCCCAGCCCGGACTGGCTGAAGCGCCGGCTGGAATCCATCGGCCTGCGCCCGGTCTCGGCACTGGTGGATATCACCAATTTCTTCACCTTCGACCTGGGGCGTCCGCTGCATGTGTTCGATGCGGACAGGATCATGGGTGGAGAACTGACCATCTGCCGTGGCGCGGGCGAGACCTTCACGGCGCTGGATGGCAGCGAGCATGTCATGACCCCCGATGACTGCGTGATTGCCGACGGGCGCGGTGTGCAGTCGCTGGCCGGGATCATGGGCGGGGCCGGAAGCGGTGTGAGCGATACGACAACCACCGTATTCGTGGAATGCGCGCTGTTCGACCCGGTGGCGATTGCGCTGGCGGGGCGACGGCACAACCTGCATTCCGATGCCCGCCAGCGCTTCGAGCGCGGGGTGGATCAGGCCCTGCCGCCCGCGGCACTTGAGGCCGTGACGCGTATGATCCTTGACCTGTGCGGCGGTGAGGCGGGCAGCGTGGTCTCGGCCGGGGCCGAGCCTGCGTGGCAGCGCCAGGCGCATCTGGACTTTGCCCGTCTGGAGACGATTGGCGGCCTGGTGGAAGAACCCGACCATGCCGTGCATCTGCTGCAGGGGCTGGGCTTCACGGTGCGTGAATGTGATGCCCGCCATGTGGTGGTGGACGTGCCGCCGTGGCGCAATGACATCGCAACCCCCATGCTGCTGGACCAGCAGGCCGACCTGCCGCCCGCGCGCGCCCAGACTGCGGCGGAAGGGGCCATGGCCCTTGACCCGGAAGTGGACCTGATCGAGGAAGTGCTGCGCCTGCGCGGGCTGGACAGCGTACCCGCCGTGTCGCTGCCGGTGGGCAATGCCGTGCCACTGCCCGCCTTCACGCCGCGCCAGAGCCGGATTGCCAGCCTGCGCCGCCAGCTTGCGGCGGGTGGCCTGCTGGAGACGGTGGGCTTCTCGTTCGTGGCCATGGAGCAGGCCGCCGAATTTGGCGAGACCCCGCCGGAACTGCACCTGCTCAACCCGATTGCGGCCGATCTGGACCAGATGCGCCCGACACCGCTGGTCAACCTGCTGGCGGCGGTGCGGGGCAATGTCGCGCGCGGTTATCCCGATCTGGGCCTGTTCGAGGTCGGGCCGGCCTTTGGCCCGGAGGGTCAGGTGCTGGTGGCCGCGGGCATCCGCAGTGGCCATTCGCCGCGCCTTCCGGGCCAGGCGGCACGGCCGGTGGACCTGTGGCAGGTCAAGGCCGATGCGCTGTCGGCCCTTGCCGCCGCAGGTGCGGCCATGGAGGGGTTAAGCATGACCCCCGATGCGCCCGCCTTCTACCATCCGGGCCGTTCCGGCGTGATCCGGCAGGGGCCGAAGCTGGTGCTGGGGCATTTTGGCCAGCTGCATCCGGCCCTGCTGGCCACGCGCGGCATTGACGTGCCGGTCTGCGCGTTCATGCTGTATCCCGATGCGGTGCCCGAGCCCAAGCGCAAGCGCAAAGCCCCCCCGGCACTGTCCGCCTTCCAGCCGCTCCGGCGTGATTTCGCCTTTGTGGTGGCGGCGGACGTTCCGGCGGAAAAACTGCTGCGGGCCGTCAGGGGGGCGGAACGCAACCTGATTGTCGCGGCAAACCTGTTTGACGTTTATGAAGGTGACAAGATCCCGGCGGGGCACAGGTCGCTGGGTGTGGAGATAACCCTTCAGCCGATGGACGGGACCCTGACCGATGCGGAAATCGAAGCCGTTTGTGAACGGGTGCTGGCCGCCGCGCAGAAAAGCTGCAATGCGGTCCTGCGGGGCTGAACCCGCCATGCGTGCGCCATCTTCGCGGCAGGTGCGCCATGGTTTGGGGGCGGGGCTTGCGGTCTTGCTGGGGCTGCTGGGCGCGCGGGCCCATGCCACGGAAATCACGGGGGCGGGGTCCAGCTTTGGCGCGCCGATCTATGGGGCGTGGGGGGCTGCTGTCGCGCGCGCGACCGACATCCGCCTGAATTACCAGACCATTGGCTCTGGCGCCGGGCAGAACCAGGTCAAGGCCCGCACGGTCGATTTTGGCGCGTCCGATGCCCCGATGAGTGCGGCCCAGCTGGCGCAGAACGGGCTGATCCAGTTTCCCACCGTGCTGGGGGCGATTGTCGCGGTGGTGAACCTGCCCGGTGTGGATGCGGGCCATCTGCATCTGACCGGCGAATTGCTGGCGCGGCTCTATGCCGGTGACATCACGATGTGGAACGACCCTGCCATCGTGGCCGAAAATCCCGGCATGGCCCTGCCCGCCATTCCGGTGGCCCCCGTACGCCGGGCGGATGGATCGGGCACCACGTTCGTGTTCACCTCCTACCTTGCCCGTGTCTCGCCCCGCTGGGCGAAGGAGCAGGGGAGCGGCACTTCCATCGAATGGCCGGTGGGTGAGGGCGCGCGTGGCAATGACGGGATTGCCGCCGCCGTGCGCAATACCGAGGGCAGCATAGGCTATGTGGAATATGCCTATGCCGCCGGCAACCACATGCCGATTGTCGAACTGCGCAACCGGCATGGGGATATGGTCGCGGCCGATCCGGAAAGCTTCCGCCACGCCGTGGCCACCGCGCACTGGGCACAGGACGCAACCCATGCGGGGGACGTGCTGGATGGCGATGGTGTGGGCGCATGGCCGATCATGGCCGCGACCTACGCGCTGCTGCCGCAGGATAAGGCCGATACGCCCCGGGGCCGTGCCGTGCGGGCCTTCTTTGACTGGAGCATGCAAAATGGGGGCGAGGCGGCACTTGCCCTGCATTATGTGCCGCTGCCCGATGACATCCGTGCCGCCATACGCGGCCTGCTCAGATAGGAAACGGTAAAGGTTTCCGGATGCCGCCTTTTTTGCAAGAAGGCGACGTTCCTGAAGCGTTCTGAAAAAAGCGCCACCAGAAATTTTTCATGTATTTGCGCTGCCGGGGCCGACGCGATAAGCCGGTCAGGCATGACCGGACCTTCATCTTCCCCTCCGCCCGCCGCAACGGATGCGTCCCCCTCCGGCCCGACCATATGGATCATGGCGGGCGAGGCCAGTGGCGATGTGCTGGGCAGCCGCCTCATGGCGGCCCTGCGCGCGCGCTGTCCGGGCGTGCGCTTTGCCGGTATTGGCGGTGAGCGCATGCAGGGGCAGGGGCTGCACTCGCTCTTCCCGCTGCGTGATCTTGCGGTCATGGGACTGATGGAGGTACTGCCCCGCCTGCGCCACCTGTCGCGCAGGCTGGACCAGGCGGTGGCGGATGTTACGGCGCGCCGGCCCGATCTGGTCATTACCATCGACAGTCCGGGCTTTACCCTGCGCCTGCTGCGGCGGATCGCGCCGCTGTCCATCCCGCGCCTGCATTATGTAGCCCCGCAGGTCTGGGCATGGCGCGAGCACAGGGTGCGCGAATTTCCCGGCCTGTGGGAGCGCATGCTATGCCTGCTGCCGTTTGAGCCGGAATTCTTTGCCCGCCATGGGCTGGAGGCGCGTTTTGTCGGTCACCCCGTGCTCCAGTCCGGTGCGGATGCGGGGTCGGGTGAAGCCTTCCGCGCACGGTACGGCATTGCGGCGGACGCGCCGGTGCTGGTGCTCATGCCCGGTAGCCGCCGGTCCGAAGCGCCCCGCCTGCTGCCGGTCCTTGGCCGGATGCTGGCCCTCCTGCGGCGGCGCGTACCGGGTATCGTGCCGGTGGTGCCCGTCTCGCCCGTCATTGCCGGTATCGTGCACGCGGGTGTGGCGAAATGGCCGGTCCGGCCCATTATCGTGACGGACGTGGATGACAAGCACGATGCCTTTGCCGCAGCCGATGCGGCGCTGACCAAATCGGGCACGTCCACGCTGGAACTGGCCATGGCGGGCGTGCCCATGGCGGTGACCTACCGTGTCAACCCGCTTACGGCCGCCATGGCGCGGCGGCTGATCCGGGTGCCGTATGTGGCCATGGTCAACCTGCTGTGCGGGCACAGGCTGGTGCCCGAACTGCTGCAGGAGCGCTGCACGCCCGAACTGCTGGCGGCCACCGTGGAACGCCTGCTGCGCGACCCGGCCAGCCGTGCCCTGCAGCGCGCCGGGTTCGGCCATATCCGCACGATCCTGCGCGGGCCGGGGGGGGACCCTGCCGGCGCGGCGGCGGACGAAATCATGGACCTGCTGGGGGTGGTTACTGTGCGCGCCCGTTCGGTGTAGCCCGCACGGCGGGGGAAACGGGCGTGCTCTGGTCATCGCCTGGTGTGGCGGGTGCGGATGCGCCCGGCGGCAGCGGCTCGTTTTCCGATATCAGGGCATGGAGTTCCGTGCGCAGCATGAAAATGCCCATGATGACGGTGCCCAGCACGGTAATCCCGATCCAGACCAGCTTGCCGATCTGCTCATCGCGTTCTTCCCGGCTACCGGGAGCGGGTTTGTCAGGCTTTGCCATAAAGGGCCTCCGCTGAAACCAGGGGTTGCGTGATTTCCACGATTCCTTCGGGGCGCAGGGCATTGTAGAAGCAGCTGCGCCGGCCGGTGTGGCAGGCCACGCCCTTCTGGTCCACCAGCAGCAGCACAGCATCACGGTCGCAGTCCAGCCGCGCGTCGACCAGGGTCTGCACCTGCCCCGATGTCTCGCCCTTGCGCCACAGGCCGTTGCGGCTGCGGGAATAGTAGCACACGCGGCCCGTGCGCAGGGTTTCGTCCAATGCCTCGGCGTTCATCCATGCCAGCATCAGCACCTCTCCGGTGTCATGCTGCTGGGCGATGGCGGTGATCAGGCCATCGGCGTTGAAGCGGACCCTGTCCAGCATGCTGGCGCGGACGGCCGGGTCGGGCGGTGTATAGGGCATCTGTCTTGACCTTGCATAAAAACCGGGCTGGCCCATGGGCAGGCGCCTGCCTGCCGCGTTGACGAAGGGCCGGCCGTCAGTGAAGTCCCGTGCCGGAAATCATTTCTTATCCGGCAGGGTGAACCATTGCGGCACCCTTACGTGCAGCGCGTGCCCTCCCGCCACCAGATCCGTATCATGGATATGCTCGTTACGGATCATCGCCATGCCGGCGCTATCGCGTGAGGACCGCATCTCGCCCACTGCCGTATCGCCCGACATGACCGGCGTGCCCGGCGTGGGCAGTTCCCGTCCGGCCATGACGGGCAGCAGGTGACGGCGCACCAGCCCACGATAGCGGGTGCGCGCGGTCAGTTCCTGACCCATGTAGCAGCCCTTGGTCCACGATATGCCGTTCAGCTGGTCGAAATTGGCTTCCAGCAGCAGGGTCCTGTCACTTTCGCAGTCACGCGCGCCGTCCGGCAGGCCCAGGGCCAGGCGGTGGCGGTCATAATCCACGTCATCGGCCGATGCATCGGGGGCAGGGTGGCCTAGCAGGACCCGCCATCCCGCATCCGGCAGGCGCGGGTCGGGGGCGGCAGGGTAGCCTGCGGGTGGCGTGAAGCCACTGCCCCATGCGGCATGCACGGCGTAGCCGGTCTCGCCAATCTCGACCTGCGCGCGTAGGCGGTAGCGCGACAGGCGCTGGCGCAGCATGTCGGCCTGCGCGCGGTCGCAGTCCACCAGCAGGCGCACGCCTTCGGGGTCGGCAAGGACGAAGAAATCGGCCAGCCACTTGCCCTGGGCCGACAGGAAGGCGGTCCATACGGCGTGGCCGGGGGCAACGGTGGTCATGTCATTCGACACCAGCCCCTGCAGGAAGGAGACACGGTCCGCCCCCGAAACAGCGAGCACGGCGCGATCAGGAAGATGAGCAATTCTGGCCATATGCGCAATCTGGCCATGCCCGCGCCCGCAGGCAAGGGCAAAGAGAGGTTGGCACGCAGGCAAAATCTGACTAGCACCCGTGCATGCACATCCTGTTCATCACTTCCACCCGGCTGGGGGATGCCATCCTGTCCACAGGGCTGCTGGATACGCTGCTGCACCGCTACCCGCAGGCCGATTTCACCATTGCCTGCGGGCCGGTGGCCGCCGGCCTGTTCGCGCACATGCCGCGCCGCGTGCGTACCATAGAAATGGTCAAGCGCCCGCGTGACATGCACTGGGTGGACCTGTGGCGGCAGTGCCGGGGAACCAGATGGGACCTGTGCGTGGACCTGCGCGGTTCGATCGTAAGTTACTTCCTGCGCGTGGGCAGGCGTCACATCATGCGCGGTGGCCGCAGGGAAGGGCGGCGCATCACCCATATCGGCAACCTGCTGGACCTTGATCCCGCCCCCATGCCGGTGACGTGGACCAGTGCAGGGGAACGCGCCCGCGCCGCCGCCATGCTGCCCGATGACGGGTCACGCTGGATTGCCCTTGGCCCCACGGCCAACTGGGATGGCAAGATCTGGCCGGCAGACCGTTTTGTCACGGTTTTCAACACCCTGCGCGCAGCAGACCCGGCCATGCGTCCCGTCATCCTGTACGGACCCGGCGAGGCCGAGCGTGCCCGCGCGCGGACGGTGCTGGCGCAACTGCCCGATGCGCTGGATACGGGGGGGGCGCTTTCCGTCACGCAGGTGGCGGCCCTGCTGGCGCGGTGCACGCTGTTCATTGGCAATGATTCCGGGCTCATGCACCTGGCCGCCGCCACGGGCATTCCCACCGTGGGGCTGTTCGGGCGCAGCAAGGCTTCGGAATACGCGCCCGCAGGCCCGTGGGCGCGCGTGGTCATGGCGCCCGGCCCGGTGGGCAATGCCCCGATGGAGGGGCTGGATGTGGCCAATGTCGTGACCACCGCGCGCTGTCTGCTGGCGGACCGGGAAAGAGCGAAGCGGTGAAAGACCCGAACTTTTTGCATTTCCGTCCCGCTTGTGGCTGGCGGTGGAAAACGGGCCGGTCTATGTGAACGGACTGGTCCGGGTGCACAAAGGTCATGGCCACCCCAATATGGCGGTTTGCCGTGCCGGTCCGGGCCGGATATGCTGGGGCCGACAATCACGACGCGCGGGGTGTGACGCACCGCGCAAGCGAGCAGGGAACGACAGGAACGTGGCTGACGACATCTTCACGGAAGTCGATGAGGAAATCCGTGCCGAACGCATAAGGGCACTGGCGCGGCGCTATCTTGTTGTCGCCGGTGTCGTGGTGGCGGGTATCTGTATCGGGGCCGGGGGATGGCAGTATTCCCTCTCCCGCGCGCACAGGGCGGATGCGGCGGTCTCGGCGGCGTATTTCACCGCCATGGCCGATGCCGCGCGTGCGCCGGACGCGCCGGCTACCGGCGTAACCCCGCTGACCACAAGGCAGAAAACCGGCCTGGCGGAGCTGCAGGCGCTGGATGCGAAGGCCCGCCCCCCGCTGCGCATCCTGGCGCGGATGGAGCGTGCTGCCCTGCTGGCGGGCAGTGGCGACCTGCCCGGTGCCCTTGCGCTATGGGATGGCGTGGCGCAGGAAAAGGCGGTTGACCCGACCATTGCGGCCCTGGCCAGCCTGCTGTGGGTCCAGCACCAGATTGACAGCGGTGATCCCGCCACCCTGCGTTCCCGCCTTGCGGTGCTGGATGGCACGGGCCAGCCCTGGCGCGGCCAGGCGATCGAGGCCGAGGCCCTGCTTGACCTGCGCGCCGGGAAGGACGCCGATGCGCGCGCACGCTTCACGCGCCTGGCCATGGACATGGGCGTGGGTGACGGCGTGCGCAGCCGCGCCGAAGCCATGCTCCAGACGATGGGGGGCGACGCAGGTGGCTGACCCGACCCCCGGCACCCCCATGCCCACAGACAGGAAAACCATGAAACCAGTCCTGAGCCGCCGTCACGCGCTTCTTGGTGCGGGGGCGGCGCTGCTGCCGGCCCTGGCCGCCTGTTCCAGTGGCCCGAAGAAGAAGCCGCTGCTGATCGGCCACCGTTCCGACGTGCTGCATACCGTGGCCGGCCTGACGGTGGACCCGGACGAGACGCAGGCCGTAAGCGTGCCCGCGCCCACGGCGGTGAACGCATGGCCGCAATCGGGCATCACGCCCGACCACAGGGCGGTGGACATTGCCTGGCGTGGCAGCATGAACCATCTGTGGACGCATGATATTGGCGCAGGCAATTCGGAGCCGGAATTCCTGTTCTATGTTGCCTTGGGCGATAGCGGGCGTGGCGTGATCCAGGCGACACCGGTGGTGCAGAACGGCCGCATTTTCGTGGCGGATGCGCAGGGTGTGATCCGGGCCTATCGCTGGCCCGCCATGCACAAGCTGTGGGAATACAACCCCAAGCCGCGCAAGATGCTGTCCAGCAATCTTGGCGGTGGCCTGAGCGTGGACGGGGACACGCTTTACGTCGTGGACGGGATCGGGCAGGCGCTGGCGCTTGATGCCGCGACCGGCAAGCTGAAATGGCGCGTCAACATCCAGACACCCGGCCGTTCCGCCCCCACCATTGCCAATGGCCGCCTGTTCTTCGGCACGATCAACGAGCACCTGTACTGCCTGGATGCCGGGAACGGCAACATATTGTGGACCTATGCCGCGACCAGCGCCGATACGGTGATATACGGCCAGCCCGCCCCGGCCGTGGCCGATGGCGTGGTACTGGCGGGATTCGGGTCGGGTGACTTGGTGGCGCTGCGTGCCGAAGGTGGCGAGGTGGTCTGGGCCGATACGCTGGGCAGCACCAATGGCCAGCAGGCACTGATCGATTTTTCCTGTGTGCATGGCATGCCGGTCATTGTTGACGGCACGGCCTATGCCATAAGCACCGGCTCGGTCCTGGTCGCGATTGACATGCGTTCGGGCCGCAGGCTGTGGGAGCGCGGCATTTCGGGCCAGAACACGCCGCTGGTGAGCGGGGACTGGATATTCCTGCTGTCCATGGATGAACAGCTGGCCTGCATTGACCGGCTTTCGGGCCATGTGCGCTGGATCACGCAGTTGCGCCAGTACGAGAATTCCGACAAGCAGAAGCGGGGCATCGTATGGAACGGCCCCATCCTGGCGGGTGGCAAGCTGGTGTGCATCTCCAGCTTCAAGGACAACGGCGTGGTGATTGTCGATCCGGCCCAGGGGCACATAGAATCGCTGCACACATTGCCATCGGAAGTGACGACAGCACCGATCGTGGTCGATAATACGCTGTTGCTCATGGATAATAAGGGCTATCTTCTGGCCTATAGCTAAAAAGAAAGTTGCCGCAGTGAGTTCATCTTTTCCATCCGCGCCAGTGGATGCGCTGCCGGTTGTCGTGATCGCGGGCAGGCCGAATGTCGGCAAGTCGACCATTTTCAACCGGCTTGTCGGGCGCAGGCAGGCGCTTGTGGCCGATACGCCGGGTGTCACCCGCGACCGCAAGGAAGGCCAGGCCACGGTGCGTGGCCGCAATATCCGCATCATCGACACGGCGGGGCTGGAGGAAGCGGCACCCGATACGCTGTACGGGCGGATGCGGGCATCTTCCGAATCGGCGGTGGCGCATGCGGACCTTGTGCTGTTCTGCATTGACGCGCGCAGCGGCATTACGCCCGCTGACCAGCATTTCGCCAACTGGCTGCGCCGGCAGGGCCGCCCGGTCCTGCTGATCGCCAACAAGGCGGAGGGCAGGCAGGGGGCTGCGGCTGCGATGGAGGCATTCTCGCTCGGGCTGGGCGCGCCGCTGGCCATCTCCGCCGAGCATGGGGAAGGGGTGGCCGACCTGATGGCGGAAATCGTGGATCGCCTGCCGCCCACCGATGCGCCGCCGGTCCAGAAGAATACCCGCCGCCTGCGCCGTGAGCAGGCCGAGGCGGCGGAAGGCGAGGAAGAGGATGTCCGCCCCCCCGGCCCGCTGCGCCTGGCCATTGTGGGGCGGCCCAACGCGGGCAAGTCCACGCTGCTCAACCGCCTGCTGGGCGAGGAGCGGATGATTACCGGCCCCGAGCCGGGGCTTACGCGCGATTCCATTGCCGTCATGCTCAGTGATGACGAAGGCCCGATCCAGCTGGTCGATACGGCGGGGCTGCGTCGCAAGGCCCGTATTGACGAGACACTGGAGAAGATGTCCGTCTCTGCCTCCATTGAGGCGCTGAAGATGGCGGAAGTCGTCATTCTGGTGCTGGATGCAACATTGGGCGTGCATGAGCAGGACCTGCAGATCGCCCGCCTGATCGAGCGTGAGGGCCGGTGCTGCGTGCTGGCGCTGAACAAGTGGGATGCGGTGGAGGACCGGGCGGATACCCGCCAGGCCATCCGTGACCGGATCGAGATGTCACTGGCCCAGATGCGTGGCATTCCGGTCGTGGCGTTCTCGGCGCTGACGGGGGCGGGCATCAACAAGCTGCTGCCGACCGTGCGGCGGGCGTATGAGGTCTGGAACCGCCGCGTGGCCACCGGCGCGCTCAACCGCTGGTTCGAGATGATGATCGAGCGCCATCCGCCACCGCTGGTTGATGGACGCCGGCTCAAGCTGCGCTACATCACGCAGGCCAAGTCCCGGCCGCCCACCTTCATCGTGTTCGGCACCCGTACCGACCAGTTGCCCGAGGATTACCAGCGTTATCTGGTCAATGGCCTGCGCGAGACGTTCGACCTGCCCGGCACGCCCATCCGCTTGCTGCTGCGCGCGTCCAGCAACCCTTACGCAAAAAGCTGAGGCATAGCGGCCACCATGCACGATGCGCGCCCTGACCGGAATCGACCCGCCGCCCATGGCCCCGCCATGGGCAGGGATGATGCCGGCAGGGCGAAGGATGCAGGATGGCCATAACCCGCACCGATGCCCTGCTGATTATTGACATGCAGGTTGACTTCCTGCCCGGTGGCGCGCTGGCCGTGCCGGGGGCGGACGCGCTTGTGTCGCTGATAAACCGGCTAGGCCGGCTGCCGTTTGGCGCAGTGGTGGCAAGCCAGGACTGGCACCCGGCGGATCATGTTTCCTTTGCCACACGGGGCGGCCCGTGGCCCGTGCACTGCGTGGCGGGCAGCCGGGGGGCCGATCTTGCGCCCGGCCTTGAGCAGGATAAGATCGGTGTGCTGCTGCGCAAGGGGCTGGACCCCGCCATCGACAGCTATTCCGCCTTTGCCGATAATGCCGGGCAGCATCGTACCGGACTGGCGGCCCTGCTGAAGGAGCGGGGGATCACGCGCGTTTTCGTGGCAGGTGTCGCGCTGGATTACTGTGTGACCCATACCGCGCGCGATGCACGGCAGGCCGGGTTTGACACCATTGTGCTGCACGATGCCTGCCGTGCCGTGGCACAGGCCCCCCACGCCATACTGGCGGCACTGGACGCGGAGGGGATCGGCCATGTCGCCGGTGCGGAACTGCTGGCGCAGCATACGGCCTGAAAGACCGGAAAGAAGCTTTTGGTGAAGCTTCTTTCAGGAAGCCTCAGAAGGACACCTCTTTTTTGAAAAAAGGCAGCACCCGGAAACGTTCATTCCCTTTGCCTACCCGACAAACAGCGACAGCAGCAGCGCAAAACCCAGACCCAGCACGGCAATCAGCGTCTCGATAACCGACCATGTCTTGATGGTCTGGCCAACGGACAGGCCAAGATATTCCTTGATCTGCCAGAAGCCCGCATCATTGAGCGGCCCGAGTGCCACCGACCCGGCCCCCGTCACGATCACCATGAGTTCGGGCGATGCGCCATGCGTGCGCAGCAGGATCGGGCCCACAATGCCCGCCGCCGTGCTCATGGCCACCGTGGCAGACCCGGTGGCCACCCGCACTACCACCGCCAGCAGCCATGCCAGCACCAGCAGCGGCACATGCGCGCCCACCGCCAGGTCGGTAATGGCGGATGACACGCCACTATCCACCAGTTCCTGCCCAAAGCCGCCGCCCGCGCCCACCAGCAGCATGATCAGCGCGGTCGGGGCCAGGCAGTCATTGGTGAATTTGAGGATCGTCTCCCGGCTGAACCCGCGTGACAGGCCAAAGACTTGGAAGGACAGCAGGGTAGCCAGCGCGAGCGCGATATCGGTATTGCCAATGAAATGCAGCGCGTTGCTGAGCGGTGTACGGGGTGCGGCCACCATATCCGCAACCGATCCCACCAGCATCAGCACGACGGGGGAGAGGATGGTCAGCACCGTAATGACAAAACCCGGCATGTTCTGCGGCGGCTCGTGCTGGACGAACTGCGCTTCCAGCGCCGATGGCTGGACCGGCCCGATCCGGCCCGCGATGAAGCGTGCGTAAACCGGCCCGGCCAGGGCGGCCACCGGCGTGCCGATCACGATGCCCCACAGGATCGTCCGCCCGATATCGGCATGATAGGCCGACAGGGCAAGCAGGGTGGCCGGATGCGGCGGGATCATGGCATGGGTGACTGACAGCGCCGCCCCCATGGGCAGCGCCAGCAGCAAAAGCGGGGTATTGGTCCGCCGCGCCAGCGTGAAGGCCAGCGGTATGAGCAGCACGAACCCGACTTCAAAGAAAACCGGCAGCCCCACCAGCAGCCCGATCACCATCATGGCCCAGCTTACGCGCTTCCTGCCGGTCAGGTTGGTGATGGTCAGCGCGATCCGGTCGGCCCCGCCCGATTCCGCCAGCATCTTGCCCAGCATGGTGCCCAGCGCGATGACGGTCGCCACATGCCCCAGTACCCGTCCCGCCCCGGCCTCGAACGAGGCGATGGCCTTCTGCGGCGGCATGCCCGCCCCCAGCGCAAGCGCCAGCGACACCGCGAACAGCACGATGAACGGGTTGATCCGGAAGCGGGCGATCAGCACCACGACAGAGACAATGGCCAGCGTGGCAAGGGAGAGGGCAAACAGGGATGACATCACGGTTTCTGTAATAAATTCATAGCCCATACAGGCCGGTGGCAGTGGGAGATGTCAACGCATGAAGCTATTTTTTGCGTAATATCCGAACAAAATTACTTCATTTCCGGTCATGATATTACAAAAAAGCCCGGACCATCCCCTCTCGCCGGGTTCTACCCAACGCTGCTATCATGGCTTTTTTGCGCATGGGCAGGAGCCGCTTCGTGATCATCCACACGCATGAGACCGCCGATATCCCCACACCATCTGGCATGATGCGGATGCATGTTTTCCGCCCGGCGGTGGCGGGGCGTTTTCCCGGTATCGTACTCTTTTCCGAGATCTATCAGGTCACGGCCCCCATCCGCCGGCTGGCGGCCATGATGGCGGGGCAGGGCCATGTGGTGTGCGTGCCCGAGGTCTATCATGAATACGAACCGGCGGGCACGGTGCTGGCCTATGACAAGCCGGGCACGGACCGGGGCAATTTCCTGAAATTCGAGAAGCCGCTGGGGGGGTATGATGGCGATGCCCGCGCGGCGCTGGACTGGCTGGCGGCAAGCCCCCACTGCACCGGCGCGCTGGCCACGATGGGGGTGTGCCTGGGCGGGCATCTGGCATTCCGCGCGGCGCTGGACCCACGGGTGAAAGGGACGGTGTGCTTCTACGCCACCGATATCCATTCCCGCACGCTGGGGCAGGGCAGGCAGGATGACACGCTGGCCCGCGTGGGGGAATTGCAGGCCGAGGCGCTGATGGTCTGGGGCAGGCAGGACCCGCATGTGCCCTTTGCCGGGCGGCAGATGATCCGTGAGGCGCTGGAGACGGCGCAGTGCACTTATGAGTGGCACGAATTCAATGCCCAGCACGCCTTCCTGCGCGATGAAGGGCATCGGTTCGACGCGGCCCTGTTCCTTCAGTGCATGGACCTGACCCGTAATTTTCTGGGCCGGGTCCTGCACATCAGCGCGTAAGGAGACCCGCCAGCAGGGTGAGCGCTATGGCAAGCCCGGTTTCGCGGTTGAAGCGGAACAGGCGCAGGCAGCCTGCCGGGTCGCGTTCATCCAGCCTGCTGACCTGCCAGCCCAGCAGCGCGGCGGGCAGGGGCAGCAGGTACCAGAAGCCCGCGCCCGTACGGGCCAGCAGGCCCGCCACCCCCAGCCCGAGCAGGGTCAGTGCGTAGCACGCCCCCACGAACAGCCGCGCATGGCCTGCCATGAGGCGGGAGGTGGAGCGCACGCCAATGCGGGCGTCATCCTCCATGTCCTGAAAGCCGTAGATCGTATCGAACCCCAGCTGCCAGACAATGGTGGCCGCATACAGCGCGCACAGCGCCGCATCGACCCGGTCCGCCGCCGCCGCGTAACCCAGTGGGGCGCCAAAGCCGAAGGTGAACCCCATGACCAGCTGCGGCCACCACGTCACCCGCTTGGCCAGCGGATACAGCCCCACCAGGATCAGCGAGGACGCCCCCAGTATCTGCGACAGGGGATTGAGGTTCATCAGGATATTGAACCCGACCAGCAGCAGGGCGGCCAGGAACAGCGCCGCCTCCCGCATCGACAGCGCACCCGAGGCCAGCGGGCGGCCTGCCGTGCGGGCAACTTGGCGGTCGATGTCACGGTCCCACATGTCATTGACCACGCAGCCCGCGCCCCGCATCACCACGCTGCCGATGCCGAACAGCACGATCAGGAACAGGCGCTGGCGCACCGGCACATGGTCAGGCAGCAGGATGCCCCATATACCGGGCAGGAACAGCAGCCACGTGCCAATGGGCCGGTCCAGCCGCGCCAGCAGCGCATAGGGCCGCAGGCGGGGGGGCAGGCGGCCGATCCAGCCATCGGCCCGGATGTCCGTATGGGGTACAGGCTGGTCCATGCCGCAACTCCTTGGCGTGAATGCATGCCGCCCGCAGGGCCGCCTTTGCCGGTGACGGCGCGCCCCGTGGCTGCTAATGGCGAACAGATGGGCCGGAAGGCCCCGCCGGGTCAAGACCGGCCACGGCCATGCAAGACAGCGAAAGGTTACCACCAGGCATGAGGGACTGCCCGCGACTGTTCATCCCGCCCGACACCACCGCGCCCATGGTTGCGGGGGGCATGCTCGAACTGGAACCGGGGCAGGCCCATTACCTGGGCGCGGTGCTGCGCCAGCAGGCCGGGGGGGAAGTGGCGGTTTTCAATGCGCGTGACGGGCAGTGGCAGGGCGTGATCGACCACCTGCGCCGTGAGCGCTGCCAGATCCGGCTGGTGGAGCGGACTCGCGCGCCCGAGGCAACGGTGGGACTGGGCCTGCTGTTTGCTCCCCTCAAGCGCGATGCGACGGAAACGGTCATCCGCATGGGTACCGAACTGGGGGTGACGCGTTTCTGTCCCGTGGTGACCGAGCGTACGAACACCCACCGCCTTAACGCCGCCCGGCTGGAAAGCATTGCCCGTGAAGCCGCCGAACAGTGCGAACGGCTGGACGTACCCGGCATCGACCCGCTGGTGCCGCTGGTCAACCTGCTGGCGCAGTGGCCCGAAGGGATCAGCCTGTTCGCGGCCCTTGAGCGCAGCGCGCCCCGGCCCATGGCCGCTCCGGCACAGGCGGGGGACTGTGTCCTGATCGGGCCGGAAGGCGGCTTTTCCGCGCGCGAGCAGGACATGCTGCGCGCGCGCGCGTTCGTGCGCCCCGTCTCGCTGGGAAGCCTGGTGCTGCGGGCAGATACCGCCGCCGCCGCCGCCCTGGCTCTTGTCGGGGCTGGCCTCAAGGCCGTATGTGATGCAGGTTCGTAAATCATTCCGTTTTCATCCGGCATGCGCGCTCCGCCTGTCGCCGGCATCAATCTGAATTCTGACTGTCATGAGGATACTGCCCCCGCCATGTCGAATCCCGGCGCGCATAATTCAAACGTAATCGAATCTTTCGACCAGATGGTCGGCATACTGGCCGCGGGCGCACGCCCCCGGTCGGAATGGCGGATCGGCACGGAACATGAAAAATTCGGCTTCGTGAAGCCCGATGCCGCAGGCCCCGGGCGCAGGGCATGGTCATCGCCCCCCTATGCCCCGCGCGGGATCGAGGCGCTGCTGCGTGACCTGGCGGCCGAGCACGGTGGCACGCGGTGGGAGGAGATCATTGACCGTGGCGCCCTGATCGGCCTGAAGGGCCGGGCGGATGCAAAAGGCAGTTCCATATCGCTGGAACCGGGCGGGCAGTTCGAGCTTTCCGGCGCGCCGCTGGCCAGCCTGCACCAGACCGAGGCGGAAATGGCGCAGCATTTCAGCGCCATCCGCCCCGGCTGTGCCGAACTGGGGCTGGGCTTCGCCCCGCTGGGCTTCCACCCCACCGCCACGCGCGCCGATATTCCGTGGATGCCCAAAAGCCGCTACGCCATCATGCGCAACTACATGCCCAGGGTGGGCGCGCTGGGGCTGGACATGATGCTGCGCACCTGCACTGTGCAGGTGAACCTGGATTTCGGGTCGGAAGCGGACATGGCGCGCAAGATGCGCGTCTCCCTTGCGCTGCAGCCGGTGGCGACGGCGCTGTTCGCGTCCTCGCCGTTCTATGAGGGCAGGCCCAACGGCTTCCTGTCCAACCGCGCGCGTGTCTGGACCGATACCGACAATGCGCGCGCAGGCATGCCGCTGTTTTTCATGCGCGATGGCTTCAGCTTCGCCCGCTATGTGGACTGGCTGCTGGACGTGCCGATGTATTTCATCATGCACAACGGCGAGATGGTGGACGTGGCGGGCTGTTCCTTCCGCGCCTGGCTGGACGGGACGGACCTGCCCGGCCTGCCGGGCGTGCGCCCCACCATAGGGGATTTCGAGGACCATCTGACCACGGCCTTCCCTGATGTGCGTCTCAAGCAGTTCCTTGAAATGCGCGGCGCCGATGCGGGTTCACCCGCCATGATGCTGGCCCAGTCCGCACTCTGGACCGGAATCCTGTATGACGACGCGACGCTGCATGCCGCCGAGGCCCTGGTGCAGGAGCACGCATGGGAGGAATATGTCGCCCTGCGCGCCGCCGTTCCCCGCACCGGGCTGGAGACGCCATGGGCGGGCGGAACGTTGCGCGGGCTTGCCGCGCGCATGATCGAACTGGCGACCGATGGCCTGCGTGCCCGTGCCCTGCGTGACGGCGCCGGACATGACGAGACCCGTTACCTTGCCCCGCTGCATGAAATCGCCACAGGCGGCCCGACCCAGGCCGAAGCGTGGCTTGCCGCCTATCATGGCCGCTGGCAGGGTGATGTGACCCGTATCTTTGCCGAAGCTGCCGTATAACCAGCTGTTTTAAAGGAACAGAAATTTTTGGATGTCGTCTTTTTGCAAAAAGGCGACATTTTCCGGAGCTGTTTGAAAAAAGCTTGACCACGAACGTCCTGATAAATGCCCGAATGTTTTTTGGGCTGACTTTTCAGGCAGCGTTCAGGGACCAGCATGGGGCAGGGGTCATGGTTGCCGCCTGTCCTGCCCGCGGGAATGTGCGACAGGACATGTAATCGAGAAGCATAATCATTTTCGATGGAATACTTTACGAATACAATTGAGAATTATTTGTAGTTATACAATATTCTTGAGGTCATGAAAGAATTTATGCATAGACTGCGCAATGCGTAAATTCTCTTCCCTGTCCGATCAGGAAATACTCGCGCTCGCCATCTCCAACGAGGAGGAAGACGGCCGCATCTATTCCGATTTTGCCTATGCGCTGCGGGAAAACTACCCCGATACATCAAAAATATTCACGGACATGTCGGTGGAGGAAGATGGCCATCGCCGCGACCTGATTGACCTGTATGCACAGCGTTTCGGCCCGCATATCCCGCTTATCCGCAGGCAGGACATTGCCGATTTCATTGTGCGCAAACCGGCGTGGCAGGTACAGACGCTGGGGATAGAAGCCGTGCGCCAGCATGCCCGGCAGATGGAGATGGACGCCGCCCGCTTCTATCGCCAGGCCGCCCTGCGCACGACAGACGCCACGACCCGCAAACTGCTGGGCGACCTGGCCCATGCCGAGGACCAGCACGAACAGGCCGCCAACGCCATACAGGATAACCGCCTGCCCGCCAGCAAGCGCGAGGGGGAGGACGAGGACGCCCGCCGCCGCTTCGTGCTGCAGGTGATCCAGCCCGGGCTGGTGGGGCTTATGGACGGATCGGTTTCCACGCTGGCGCCGGTCTTCGCGGCCGCCTTTGCCACCCATCTGCCGTGGAACGCCTTCCTGGTGGGCATGGCGGCATCGGTCGGGGCCGGGATTTCCATGGGCTTTGCCGAGGCATTGTCCGATGATGGCAAGCTGTCGGGCCGTGGGGCGCCGCTGCTGCGCGGGGTGATATGCGGGCTCATGACCACGGCGGGGGGTATCGGGCATACGCTGCCGTTCCTGATCGATGATTTTACCGCCGCGATGGTGGCCGCCATGGTGGTGGTGGTGATCGAACTGTTCGTGATTTCATGGATACGGTGGCGGTATCAGGATACGCCGTTCGGCTCTGCCGTGGTGCAGATCGTGCTTGGCGGGCTGCTGGTGTTTGCCGCGGGCGTGCTGATTGGCAGTTCCTGAACCGCCTGCCTTGATATTGGCGGCATGATGGGGCACCAGTGGGGGCGGTACTGTCAGCAGGAAACGCCCCGTATCATGAGATTTCCCTCCCTTCTTGCCCTCTGTGGCCTGTCCTGCCTGCTGGCTGGTGGCATGATGCCGCCTGTGGCCCATGCGCAGGAGCAGATGGCTGTTGGCGCTTCCGATCAGGACCATGCGCTGCTGGAACAGGTGGAGCACCATCTTGATGCGATCAGCCAGCTCAAGGCCCGCTTCCGCCAGACCGCGCCGGATGGCAAGCAAAGCACCGGCACCGCCTGGATCGACCGGGCGAATCGTCGCATGCGCTTCCAGTATGATCCGCCCAGCCCGCTTCTGCTGGTGGCCAATCATGACCAGGTCGTGTTCAATGACAGCCAGCTTGACCAGACCACCACCATGCCCATGGAAAAGACGCCGCTTGGCCTGCTGCTGCGCCCGCATCTCCAGCTATCGGGGGATGTGACGGTAACCGGCCTGTCGCATGATGGCCATACGCTCAACATCACGCTTGTGCGCACCGATTCCCCCGGTGATGGCAGCATGACGCTGGTCTTCCATGACAGTCCGCTGCGGCTGCGCGGCTGGATCATTCAGGATGCCCAGCAGGAAACCACCCGTGTTGACCTGCTCGACATCACCACCAGCGGTGGTGTGCCGCCGGATTCGCTGTTCAATACCGACCTGCCCGAACACTAGGCGCCGGCTCTGGCGGCCTGTTCAGGATTCATCGCGCGCCAGTTCCAGTGCGCGGGCATAGACGGTGCGGCGCGGCAGGCTGGTAATGCCCGCCACCAGGGCCGCCGCGTCCTTGACCGACAGGGTGCGCAACGCTGTGCGGAGCTGGCTGTCCAGATCGGTGGCCGTGCTGTCATCTTCCAGCGGTGGGCCGACCACCACGGTAATCTCGCCGCGTGCCGGGTGTTCGCCGTAATGGGCGGCAAGGTCGGCCAGCGTGCCGCGCCGCACTTCCTCAAAGCGTTTGGTCAGTTCCCGCGCCACGGCGGCCGGGCGTGCAGGCCCCAGTACAGCAGCCAGCGTTGCCAGCATCTCGGCCAGCCGGTGCGGGGCTTCATGCCAGATCAGGGTGGCGGCAAGGCCCGCGCATTCGGCCGCGTGCAACCGCGCCAGTACTTCGCGCCGTGCTGCCTCACGCGGCGGCAGGAAGCCCGAGAACAGGAACGGATGCGGCGGCAGGCCCGACAGTGTCAGCGCCATGATGGCGGCATTCGGCCCCGGTACGGCACTGACCCGCGCCCCTTCGGCCACGACCGCGCGCACCAGCCGGTAACCGGGATCGGACATGAGTGGCGTGCCCGCATCCGATATCACGGCAATGCGCTGTCCCGCCGCCAGGGCGTGGAGCAGGGCGGGGATCTGGCGGTCCTCGTTATGGTCATGCAGCGGGCGGGTTTTCGTGTGGATGCCGTATTCACGCAGCAGGCGCGCGCTGGTGCGTGTGTCCTCGCACAGGATCAGGTCGCTTGCCTGTAGCGTTTCAATCGCGCGGCGGCTGATATCGGCCAGATTGCCGATGGGGGTTGCGACAAGGACCAGTTCCCCATCCTGATGCACAACCGCGGCGGCATCCGGCGCGTTCCCTGCATGACGGAGGGGCAATTCTCCGCTATGAACCGTATCATGGGAACTATCCGCCGGATATTCCGTGGCATGTTGAGACTTTGAAGGCGAGGAAGATGAGGCGTCAGACATTCGGAACCCAGATGCAAGGACAGGATGCTGATTCTGCCTCTCCACGCGCCGCATGCAAGCGCTTATTGCTGGCCGGGCTGGCGGTATCGGCATTGACCGCCTGCGCCAGCGGCGGCGGCCACCATGCGCCACATGCCGGGCGTAACGTGGGCGTGCTGCTGCCACTGAGCGGGAACAATGCGCGTCTGGGGCAGGAAATGCTGACCGCCACCCGCATGGCCATGAATACCCCGACCGCCCCGACGCTGGACGTACATGATACCGCGGCCCCGGGCAGCAGTGCCGGGGCTGCGGCCCAGGCCGCCATTGCGGCGGGTGACGGGCTGATCCTTGGCCCCCTGACTACCGATGACACCGCGCAGGCGGCAAAGGTCAGCGTACCCGCCAATATTCCCATGCTGGCCTTTACCAGTGATATTTCGGTAGCACAGCCCGGTGTATGGGCGCTGGGCATCGCGCCCGAACAGCAGGTGCGGCGCATGGTGCTGGCGGCGCACCAGCAGGGGCGGCAGCATTTCGCGGCCTTCCTGCCCAATAACCGGCTGGGGCAGGCGCTGGGGCAGGCCCTTCAGCGGGTGTGTGAGGAAAATGGCCTCCAGTCCCCGCAGGTCATGTTCCATGACAACACGCAGGAAGCCGTTACGGCCAGCCTGAAAACCCTGTCCGCCTATGACAGCCGCGCGGCCTCCGTGCCGCCGCCGGACCCGGCGGCGGCAACCGGGGCCGCTCCGGCCCCCGCCGCCCCGGCCCAGCCTGATGCGGCTGCGGTCGACCCCACCAATCCCGACGGTGCCGCCCCGGCGCAGCCCACGGCGCAGGAAGCGGCCACGCCTGCGGCTGCCGCCACGCCGGTCGCTTTTCCGCCACCGCCCTTTGATGCGCTGCTGCTGGGGGATACGGGGCTGCAACTGGGCCAGGTCATCAACGCACTGGCGCAGGCGCATGTTGACAGCACGCAGGTACAGATCATGGGGCCCGGCCTGTGGGGCGCGTTCGCCAGCAAGCTCGGTACGCTGTCGGGTGCATGGTACGCAGCGCCCGATCCGGCCAGCAGGCAGGCCTTCGTGCAGCAGTTCATGGCGCGCTACCACCACATGCCAACCCCGCTTGCAGACCTGACCTATGATTCGGCGGCACTGGTCAAGGCGCTGGACCAGGCGCGCCCGGCGGGCAGCCCCAATGGCTATTCCGTGCAGGCGCTGACGCGGCCGGACGGGTTTGGCGGGGTGGATGGTGCGTTCGGTTTTCTGGAAAATGGCCGGACACGGCGTGATCTGGCCGTGTTCCAGATATTGCCGGGTGGCGGCAGCAGGATTGTCATTCCCCCGGCGGGCAGGCTGCGCCGCAGCGCCAATTAGGCGATGGCCTGAAATAATTTACCGACAGGAAATAAAAAGACGTTCCGGGGTCGCCTTTTCAGATAAAGGCGACGCTCCCTGTAGCCAGCCCGGTAAAGCTTTACCGGACGTTTTCTTATGGCCGCGGGCATGGTCCATGCAGCCTTCGGGCGCGGGCGGGAAGCCGCGATCAATTGCGGGGGATTAACCGCCGCCGTTCAGGCGGCGACCGTGGCCCCGTTCGACAGCACCGGGCGGATTGCGTGCAGTGCTGCTTCAAACGTGCGATAGGTGGCGATGGGGCGCTCGCGGATCTGGTCGATCAGCACCCAGCCCATGCCTTCCGGACGGACCATGTAGGCGGGGTTGGCGTTTTCACGCACCCAGACCAGAACATGCTCGATATCGGCCTCGTCATACTCGTTGCGGTCCAGCACATCCGCGTCACACAGGCCCATGCAGGCACCCGCCTGCAGCCAGCGCATCAGGTATTCACGGTGGCGCGGCAGCAGGCCCTGCCGCAGGGAAACCACATTGGTGGAAGAAACCTGCTGATCCATCATGTGCATTTCGGTGGCCCCTCTGACTGTCTTGCTGTCGTGGCGTGACAACGTATGAACACGCTATTCATGCATGGCTGCTTTGCCAAACTGAATTTAGGCAAAAAAGCCGCAGAAACAGGCAGAAGGTTAATCCTGTGATAAAAAAGCAATAATTCGATATATAACTGACTATTTTTTAGGCTTCTTTACGTGCATTTGCATATTCCAGCGGCGATGAAGCCAGAGCCAGCAGCCCGGATGCTGCCGGATGATGCCTTCCATCCAGTCATTGACATGTTGTGTCAGATCCATCTGGTCCTGAATCCGGTCGCCACCATCGGGCAGGTCCAGCGGGGGGTGGACATGGATGCGCAGCCGCGCGGGGCCAAGGCGTTCCACATAACCGGGAATGACCGGGCAGCGCAGCCTTAGGGCCATGGCCGCCATGGCGCCTGCTGTCATGGCGGGCTGGCCGAAGAACCGGGCTTCCACGCCGTCATTCATCTTCTGGTCCACCAGCATGCCCAGATGTCCCCCTTTCAGGATATGCCCCAGCGCGCCGCGTGCGCCGCGCGCGCCCTTGGCAAACAGTGGCACGGGCTGGCCCATTGCCTCGTCACGCAGGTCGCACAGAATCCGGTCCACCAGCGGATTGTTGGGCGCGCGGTAGAAGGAGGAAAACGGCAGCCCGTAACGCGCCACCGCAGGCGGCAGCATTTCCCAGTTGCCGATATGGCCGGATACGAAAATGACCGGACCGCCGCGTGCCGCCTGCGCCACAAGGTGCTCTGCCCCCACCACGTCCCAGCCGGGGCCGGGGCCACCGTTGCGGGGCAGGGTGGCCAGATGCGGGAATTCCCCCGCGTTGCGGCCGATATTGTCCCACATGTCGCGTATGACCGCCCGGCGTGCGGGACCATCCAGTTCGGGCATGGCCATGCGCAGGTTGGTGTCGGCAATGCGGGAGACCGGCAGGCGTGGTCCCACCGTGCGGCACAGCCATCCCCCCAGGTTGGAGGCCCGGACCGGTCCGATTCGGCGGAACAGCGCCAGCAGCCCGCGTACGAACAGGGCTTCAAGGCGCATCTGCCGGGTGATGGGGCGGGTGGGGTCTGTCTGGGTCATCCGTCTTTCCTGTCCAGCCACAGGTCCAGTATCCGTTCGGGCATGGCGGCGTCGTTCCATGCCAGTGCCAGCCCGACGGTGTGGACCTGCCGCCGCCAGGAAGCGGGCAGGCGCACGGCGTCCTTCAGGGTGGTGACAAGGCAGGCATCCTGCCGCGTGGCCAGTGTGCGCAGGTGCTGCCAGTCCGCCGGGGTATAGGGATGGTGATCGGCAAAGCCCACGCAGCGTACGGGGGGAATGCCCGCGCGGGCCAGTCCGTCAAAGAACCGGGCGGGATGTGCGATTCCGGCAAAGGCAATGACCGGTCGCCCGCGTGGCACGTCGCTCACGTCCTGGCGCAGTGTTGCCGTAAAACAGGGCAGGCCGGGTTCCAGCCAGCGGGTCACGCCGTATTCATCCGGCCCGATCACCACAACGCCCTGTGCCCGTGCCAGCCCGGCGGGCACGGGTTCGCGCAGTGGCCCGGCAGGCAGTACGCGGCCATTGCCGAATCCCGTCCGCCCGTTCACCACCACCAGGGCGATATCGGGGCACAGGGTCGGGTTCTGCAATCCGTCATCCATGATCAGGCAGTCCGCCCCTTCGGCTATGGCCTGACGGGCGGCGCGCGCACGGTTGGCGCCCACATGGCAGGGGGCGATCCGGGCCAGCAGGAGCGGTTCATCACCCACATCGCGCGCGGTGTGCCGTGCGGGGTCCACCCGTATGCCCTGCGTCATCCGGCCGCCATAACCGCGTGACAGGAAAGCCGGCCTGCGCCCGCGTGCAATGGCGCGTTGTGCAAGGTCAAGTGCCAGTGGCGTCTTGCCCGCGCCACCCGCACCAATATTGCCGCAGCACAGGACCGGCACGGGTGCGGACCAGCCCGCGCCGCGCATCCGGTACGCCGTGGCCGCGCCATACAGCCACCCCAGCGGGGCAAGGAGGCGCGCGCGCGCCCCCGGCTGCGAGGGGGGACGCCACCAGAAGGCCGGGGCGCGCATTACCCGCCCCCCGGTGCCAGCAGGGCGTGGGCCACGCGGCGGGCGACTTCCGGATCGGGTGCGGCAAGGCGACTGGTCCTGGCCCCCAGTGCCCGGGCGCTGGCAGGCTGCTGGAGCAGCGGGATGACCCATGCCGCGATATCCTGTGCCGTATGGACCCTGCGCGCGCAATCGCCCAGCCGCGCATAGGCGGCGCGGAAATTGCCTGTCTGTGGCCCGGTTGCGATGGGGCAGCCCATATGGGCGGGCTCGGCCGGGTTATGGCCGCCGCCCGTGCAGCCGGGCAGGCTGTTGCCCAGCAGTACGGGTGCGCCAAGACCGTAGAACAGCCCGGTCTCGCCCAATGTATCGCCTATCCATACGCCATCATGAATGCTGGGCCACTGCTCCAGCGCGCGGCGGGGTGGCGCGGGGGTGGCCATGGTTGCGATTTCGGTCCCGCGATCGGGGTGGCGGGGAATGATGATGGCCAGTGCGTCCGGCACGGCCTGCCGCACCAATTCCGCCGCCGCGATCAGGGCTGGTTCTTCCCCCCGATGGGTCGAGGCCGCGATCCAGACCGGGCGGCCGGCAAGCCCGTGGCGCAATGCGGCCAGTTCTGCCGGGTTGCACGGCAGGGGGGGCGCTGCATCCTTCAGGTCGGCCACAAGATCAATCTGGGATGCGCCGCCCTGTTCCAAGCGGCCGGCATCTTCCATGCTGCGGGCCATCACCCAGCCGAAAGCGGACAGCATGCGGCGCAGCAGGCAGTGTGCCCGGCGCCACCCGGCCAGCGAGCGGTCGGACAGTCGCCCATTGACCAGTGCCAGTGCAATCTGCCGGTGCTGGCAGGCGGCAATCAGGTTGGGCCACAGTTCGCTTTCCACCAGCGCGGCCACATCAGGCCGCCAGGAATCCAGAAAGCGCGCGACCCAGTGCGGTACGTCAAGCGGGGCGAACTGGTGGATCACGCGCCCATGTCCTGCCATGTCGGCCACACGCGCCACCAGTACCTCGGCTCCCGTTACGGTACCGGTGGTCACAAGCACATGCACGGATGGGTCATTGATCAGTAGCTGGCCGATCACCGGTATGATCGCCACGTTTTCCCCCACGCTGGAAGCATGGAGCCATATCAGCCGGCCTGCGGGCCGCGACCGGCTGGCGATGCCCCGCCGCTGGGGCAGGCAGGCTGCGATTTCCCGGCCCCGGCGCGCCCGCCTGCGCAGGTTTGCACGCAGCACGGGGGCAAGCAGTGAGGCCACGCCCCACCAGCCAGCACCCAGTAGGGCCGCGCACAGGTCCCGCCCCGTTATGTGCATACGGGTCATGGCGTGGGCAGCGGTAAAACACGGTTGCGCATGATGGTGCGGTAACACGCCGCGCGCCGGGGGGAAAGCAGGCGGGCTTTCCCACCCCACCGGTCAGCCCAGGAAGCGGCGCAGCCCCAGCCCCTGCGGGCGCTCATGCAGGGTGGAAGGCTGGTAGGCGATGGTGATGATCTCGTGCGCCTGCCGCCACACGCTTATGTCTTCCGCGCGTTCGGTCTGCACGGTAGTCACGCCGCAGCGCAGCAGGAATTCGTACTGGTCGGGCAGCGGCTTGCCGGTGGCGCGGATCTCACCCTTAAAGCCCAGATGCTCACGCAGGGCGCGGGCCTGCGTAAACGCCCGCCCGTCACGGAATATGGGGAAGGTGACCGCCACCAGTTCCAGCCGGGGCAGGGCCGTGCGCAGCACCGCCACATCCACATCCGGTGCAATGGCCACACCCAGCGGGGCGTCACCCGTGCGGGCAAGCCCTTCCTCAAGCCGTTCGAGGGGAACGATCACCGCGCCTTCCGGCAGGGGTTCACCGTCCATCGCCACATGCCAGCGGTCCGGCGTGATCTGGCCGTTCTCAAGCAGGGGCATAGACGGCATCCTTGAAGCTGGCGGCGCCAAGGCGCCGGTAGGTGTCGAGAAACTGCTCATTGTCATGGCGCAGCACAAGATAGGTGTCGATCAGCCGGGCAATGGCGTCCACCGTTTCATCTTCCGGCAGGGCCGGGCCGATGATCTGGCCGATGGCCACATCCCCGCCTGCCGAACCGCCAAGGGTAAGCTGGAAGAATTCCTGCCCGCGCTTGTCCACGCCCAGAATGCCGATATGCCCCGCATGATGGTGCCCGCAGGCATTGATGCAGCCCGAGATGTTGATGTTGAGCGGCCCGATGCGCTCCTGCAGTTCGGGGTTGGCGAAGCGTGCGCTCAGTTTCTGTGCGATGGGGATGGAGCGCGCATTGGCCAGCGCGCAGTAATCCAGCCCCGGGCAGGCGATGATGTCGCCCACCAGCCCGATATTGGGCGTGGCCAGGTTCGCGGCCGCCAGCTTGCGCCACAGGTCGTGCAGCTGGTCCTTGCGCACATGGCCCAGCACCACGTTCTGCATGTGGGTCACGCGGATTTCGCCAAAGGAATGGCTGTCCGCCAGATCGGCCACCAGATCCATCTGGTCGGCGGTGATGTCGCCGGGAATGCCGCCATCGGGCTTGACCGAGATAACCGCGCAGATGAAGCCCTCGTGCCGGTGGGGATGGGTGTTGGTGCGCACCCAGCGGTCAAAGGCCGGGTCCGCTTTACGGCTGGCCGCCAGTGTCTGTTCCGCATCGGCCGGGGCGTTCAGCGGGGGAATGCCGAAGCGCGCGCGGATGCCATCCACAATGGCGGGGTCAAGCCGGTAGTCCGCGCGGTTCATCAGCGCGAATTCCGCGTCCACCTTTTCCCGGAATGCCTCGACACCAAGGGCCTGCACCAGAATCTTGATGCGCGCCTTGTACATGTTGTCGCGTCGGCCATAGGCATTGTACACGCGCACGATCGCCTCGAGATAGGCGACCAAGTCCTCTTCGGGCAGGGTGTCACGCAGCTTGACGCCAATGATCGGCGTACGGCCAAGCCCGCCGCCCACGAACACGTCAAATACCGGCCGCCCCTGCGGGCCGGGACGTGCCACCAGCCCGATATCATGGAAGCGGGCGGCCACCCGGTCATGCGGGCTGCCACTGATGGCAATCTTGAACTTGCGCGGCAGGAAGGTGAATTCGGGGTGCAGCGTGGACCACTGGCGCAGGATCTCGGCATGGATGCGCGGATCAAGCAGTTCGTCGGCAGCCGCCCCCGCAAACTCGTCGCATGTCACGTTGCGGATGCAGTTGCCGCTGGTCTGGATGGCATGCATGTCCACACCGGCAAGGTGCTCGAGGATATCGGGCGTATCTTCCAGCCGGATCCAGTTGAACTGCACGTTCTGGCGTGTGGTGAAATGCCCGTAATCGCGGTCATACGTACGTGCGATATGGGCCAGTGCGCGCATCTGGTCAGAGCCCATCATGCCATAGGGCACGGCCACGCGCAGCATGTAGGCGTGAAGCTGCAGGTACAGCCCGTTCATCAGGCGCAGCGGCTTGAACTCGTCCTCGCTCAGGTCGCCGGCCACGCGGCGGGCCACCTGCTCGCGGAACTGGGCCACGCGCTGCGACAGGAAGGTACGGTCCACCTGGTCATAGGCATATCGCCCGACCGGCAGGGTCGTGGTGTCAGTGGACATCGGATGTCTCCACGGGCGCGAAATCAGGATGGACACTCGGCCCGAACGCCCGGATGCGTTCACGGACCGTAAGGGGGGTGAGACCGGCGACGTCAGGATCAAGCTGCACGCCATAGATGCCGACAACCGTGCGGGCTTCCGGCATGGCCCTGGCCTGTTTTATGGCGTCCTCGATTTCCGCATTGTCGAACACGCGGGCATGGGTGATCAGTTCCGACCAGCCCTGTGCGGCAAGCCAGACAATCCGGCCATCAAGCAGGCGGTTGGCGGTAATGACGCTTGCGCCGGTGCTGTCCCGGCGATTGTTCCTGACATCCACTTGTAAACCGATCCCCTTCAGGCAACAGGTTTCATTTCTATCGACACTGGTAGGAAAAGGCGCACGCATTTACAAGCGCACGCCCTGCCTTAATTTCAGCCCGCACCTGTCTTCATGGCCCACCCGGTGCGGTACGGGTGGGCCGGTACGTTCAGGACTGCTGGCGCCGCGCGCTATCGTCCAGCCGGATCGCGTCACCGATATAGGTGGCAAGGCGGGCGGCCGTCTCGTCGCTTGTGGCGCCTGCCGTCTCCAGCCGCAGGGCCGGGTTGGCGGGGGCCTCATAAGGCGCGTCGATACCGGTGAAGCCTTCGATCCTGCCTGCGCGGGCGGCAGCATACAGCCCCTTGGGGTCACGCTGCTCACAGGTGGCCTGTGGCGTATCGATGAAGATTTCATGGAAACCCTCGCCCACGATCTGGCGGGCCAGCTCGCGGTCCGCCACGGTGGGGGAGATCAGCGCCACGATCACCACCTGACCGCTCTCGGCCAGGATGCGGGCCACGGCGGCGGCACGGCGCACGTTCTCGCGCCGGTCGGCATCCGAGAAGCCCAGGTCCGAGCACAGCCCCGCGCGCAGCGTGTCACCATCCAGCACCGATACGTCGATGCCACGGGCGAACAGGCGGTTTTCCGCCCCGCGCGCCAGCGTGCTCTTGCCCGCGCCCGGCAGCCCGGTCATCCAGAATACACCGCCACGATGCCCCTTGGCGCGTGCCCGGTCCCATGGCGAGACGGCGCTGCCCGTGGGGTGGATGGCATTGCGGCCGGCAACGCTCTCGGCCACGCCAATCAGCGGCGCGCCGCCCACGATCTGCTGGTTACGGTCCACCAGCACCCCGCGCCCATCCGCCGTGCCGGGCAGGAAGGGGTCGAACAGCATGGTTTCGGATACGGCCAGCGTAATCTCGGCAAAGCCTTCGGGCGGGACTTCGGCGGCGGGGTGTTCGGTCAGGTCTTCCAGCCGCACCACGGAATCAATGGCGGCAACGGTCACCTGATGCTCGGCGGTGGCAAGGCGCAGCCTGAAGCTTTCCCCCACGCGCAGCGGTTCCTGGCGCAGCCAGAACAGGCGGGTGCGGATGCGTGCGGCGCGTAGCGGCGCATGGTCGGCCGGGAACAGGAAGTCACCCCGGTCGGGGATCACGTCCGGCTCCAGTGTAACCGCAACCGACTGCCCTGCAATGGCCGCGACCTGCGGGGCGGTGTGCCAGCTTTCGATGGTGGCGATGCGCGCGCGTGCGCCATGCGTGCCGATCACTACTTCATCGCCCACGCGGATGCGCCCGCGTTCGATCCGGCCCACGACCACGCGCTTGGTATCAAAACGGTAGACATCCTGCACCGGCAGGCGCAGCGGCAGGTCGGCGCGTGAGGAAGGAGCAGGCACGGCGGCCAGCGCTTCGGTCAGCGTGGGGCCTTTGTACCACGGCATTTTGTCGGAGCGTGAGGCCATGTTGTCGCCTTCACGCGCGGAGGCGGGGACGAACACGGTCGGCTCGATTTCAAGCTGGTGCAGCAGGGTGGTGATGTCGCGCTCGGCGGCCTCGATCTTCTTCTGGTCGTAATCCAGGATATCGACCTTGTTCATCAGCACGATGACATGGCGGATCCCGATCAGGCGCAGCAGCATGGCGTGGCGGCGGGTCTGTTCCTGCGCGCCTTCATTTGCGTCCACCACCAGCACGGCGGCTTCGGCATCGGCGGCACCGGTAATCATGTTGCGCAGGAACTGGCGGTGGCCCGGCGCATCCACGATCACGAACTGGCGCTTGCCCAGGCGGAAGGGTATGCGGGTGGAATCCACCGTAACACCCTGGTCACGCTCGATCTGCAGGCTGTCGAGCAGGAAGCTCCATTCCACCGCGAGTCCGCGCTTCTTGCTGGATTCAATGATCTGGGCCACGCGCCCGTCGGGCAGGCTGTCGGTATCATACAGCAGGCGGCCGATCAGGGTGGACTTGCCATGGTCGACATGGCCCACGATCACGATGGGGGTTGCGGCTTCCTGCGGGGCAGGGGTCGGGACTGTATTCATTGTCATATAACTCCGTCCTGTCCGCTCAGAGATAACCGGCCACGCGCAGGCGTTCGAACGCGTCTTCGGATTCATGGTCCATGGCGCGCCCCGCACGTTCGGAAGTGCGCGAGGTTTCGAGTTCGGCAATCACCTCGGCCACGGTCGTGGCATTGCTTTCCACCGGGCTGGTGATGTCCTGATCCCCCAGGGAGCGGTAGCGCTTGCCGTCCCTGGCAAAATACAGGTCAACCAGCGGGATGCCCTCGCGCTCGATGTAGCGCCAGATGTCGATCTCACGCCATGCCAGCAGGGGGTGGACGCGCACATGCATGCCGGCCTCGTGCGGGGTGGCGTACTGGTCCCAGAATTCGGGGGGCTGGTTGCGCACATCCCATTTGTGGCCCGAGCCACGGGGGCTGAACACGCGTTCCTTGGCACGGGTGGCCTGTTCGTCACGGCGGATGCCCGCGATCACGCCCGCCAGCTTGTACTTGTCGATCATGGCGGCAAGCCCTGCTGTCTTGCGCGCGGCGGAACGGGCGGCGGGCGGCAGGGTGGGGTCGATTTCCTCTACCGGCGGGCAGTCGCCCAGCAGCAGGTCCAGGTTCCACTTCTTGGTATATTCATCGCGGAACTGGTACATCTCGGGGAATTTCTTGCCCGTGTCGACATGCATCACGGGAAAGGGCACGCGACCGAGGAAGGCCTTGCGCGCCAGCCAGACCATGACATTGGAATCCTTGCCCAGCGACCACAGCATCGCCAGCGGCTTCAGCTTCCGGTAGGCTTCACGCAGGATGAAGATGCTCTGCGCCTCGAGTTGGTCGAGATCGTCCATGGAATTAAGACCTTCCGTTACAGGAAAGAAAACAGGCGGCCGGTATGGCCGGTTAAGGGGAAACCCCCGCCATTCAGCTGGCGGTGGGAAGGTGAATGCCGCATTCGGTCTTGGCCTGACCGGCCCAGCGGCCCTGACGCGGGTCTTCGCCTTCCGCCACGGGCCGGGTGCACGGCGCGCACCCGATCGAAGGGTAGCCGCGCAGGGTAAGCGGGTGGCGCGGCAGGTTGCGGCGCGTGATTTCGGCATCAAGTTCGCGCGGGGTCCAGGCGATCAGCGGGTTGATCTTGATCCTGCCGCCCGCGGCCTCTTCCACCACCGGCAGCCCCTGCCGGGTTGCGGCCTGACTGCGCTTGCGCCCGGTAATCCACGCATCGAACGGGATCATGGCCTCATCCAGCGGCTCGACCTTGCGCAGCGCGCAGCAGGCATCGGGGTCGAACGCCCAGAGCTGGCCCTGAGGGTCACGTTTCTCGATCTGTTTTTCAGCCGGGTGGAGGTCACGCACGTCACGCAGGCCCAGCACGCGGGCCAGTTCCTGCCGGTATTCCAGCGTTTCGGGAAAATGCTGGCCGGTCTGCAGGAACAGGACCGGCACGTCGGGGTCAATTTCAGCGGCAAGGGCCAGCATGACCGCCGATTCCGCCCCGAAGGAGGAAACTAGGGCAATTCGCCCGCGCAGTCGCGTCAGGGCGGCCCGAAGGACCGCTGGCGCATCTTCGCCCGCCGCCTTCAGGGTCGCCATAATCTCCGCATTGATGCGCATAATGTCCTCCACGCCAGATTTTACACTAGGTCAGGGCGTTCTTTTCACGCCACACCTAACCCTCACGGAGCGTAAAATCAAGAGAAGCGCGACATTTATACATATTTTTTTGCAAAATTGTCCATCTCCCGCCCGGCCCTGTCGGTCGGGCGGGTTCCATCCCCGGTTCAGCGGCTCATCAGCACGGTAATGTCGCTGTTTTCCAGCATATGCCGCGTCACACCGCCCAGAATCATCTGACGCAGGCGGGAGTGGGAATAGGCCCCCATGACAAGCATGTCGGCGTTGAAGGCGTGGGCGGCGGCCAGCATGTCCTCGCCCACCGGGTGGGAATCACTACCAAATTCGTGAATATGCGCGGTTACACCGTGAAGCGAGAGAAAGGAGCTGACATGACGTGCCTCCGGTCCCGGCCGCTGGTAGGCGGGACTGTACAGGATGCACACCGCCTGCGCGCGGCGCAGCAGGGGAAGGGCATGGTGGATGGCCGATGCCGCCTCCGACGTGCCGTTCCAGCCAATGCAGATGCGCTTTCCCACCGTGGGCGGGGCGACGGGGGGGACGATGATCACGCCCTGCCCACTTTCAAACAACACGGCGTGCAGTGTGTCGGAGGAGGAGACATCCCCCTCCGGGTTGGGCTGGCGCAGCACGACAAGGTCCGACAGCCGCGCCTGGAAGGCCACGACACTGCGGGTATGGCCGCTATGGGCAATGAAACTGGCCGACAGGGCATGCATGCCCGCGGGCGAGAAAGGCGAATCAACCGCCACGACCGGGATCTTCTCGTGCACGATGAATGCATCGAACAGCGCGCGTACGCCGTGCAGGCGGGCGGCACTTTCCTTGAGCGCGGCGGTAATCATGTCCTGTACCATCGCACCCGACAGGCCTTCACCCACCAGGGGGCCGACTTCCTGCATGTCGGTGCCGACATGCAGTACGGCGAGATGGGCGTCAAACATGCGTGCGATGGCGCCGCCGACCTGCAGCGCGCTTTCCGCGTGACTCATTCCACCCAGGGGCAGCAATATCCTGCGCACACACATCCGGTTTCTCTCCTGATCCGCCGGCACCACGCCGTGGCGGCGCCTTTCAGGGGAGAGAACGGACCAGCCGCCCCTAAGTTCAGGAATCAGGGGTAAAGGCGTTCGCTGCTCCATGTCCCGTCCGTGCCCTCGCGGTCCCACACCACCCGGTCGTGCAGGCGGTAGGGGCGGTCCTGCCAGAACTCGAAATGCCGGGGCACCAGGCGAAATCCGCTCCAGTTGGCGGGGCGGGGAATGACCGCGTCCGGTTCGGGGTAGCGGGCTTCCAGTTCCGCCACGGCTGTCTCGAACACCGCGCGGTCGGCCAGCGGGTGCGACTGGTTCGATGCAATTGCCCCCAGGCGCGAGATGCGGCTGCGGCTGGCGAAATAGGCGTCGGCCTCGGCCGGCGTGACCGGCTCTACCGGGCCTTCGATGCGGATCTGGCGGCGGATGCTCTTCCAGTGGAACAGCAGGGCCGCCTGCGGGTTGGCCGCAAGCTCGCCGGCCTTGCGGCTGTTGAGGTTGGTGTAGAACACAAAGCCGCGCCGGTCGGCCCCCTTGAGCAGGATCATGCGCACCGACGGTCGCCCGTCCGGCGTTGCGGTGGCCAGCGCCATGGCATTGGGGTCGTTCGGTTCATGGGCGGTGGCATCCGCCATCCAGGTTTCGAAAAGGGTGAACGGGTCGGCATCAAGGGCAATGAGGGGAAGGGTCATGAAAGGGCTGTTCCGCGGTGCTGGCTGTCCCGCATTCCCGGTTCCGCGCGGGGCGGAACGGGTCATGCGGAAACATATGGAAACATAAGGTAAGTTACCGTGCGAGGAATATTAGCTACAATTACGCCATTCGGCATCTTGTCCGAAACGGCAGCTTGTGCAACCACGAGGCCGAAATTTCATCCGTCATTCACCATTAAGGATATACGAGCATGTCAGACGGCGCGCCCAAAATCTCCATCAAGGGAACATTGATGAAAGGGAAGCGGGGGCTTGTCATGGGGGTGGCGAATGACCGCTCCATCGCTTGGGGCATTGCGCGCGCCGTGGCGGAGCAGGGCGGGGAACTGGCCTTTACCTATCAGGGGGAAGCACTGGGCAAGCGCGTGCGCCCGCTGGCCGAAAGTGTCGGCTCGACGCTGGTGCTGCCGTGTGACGTGAGCGATGACGCGGCCATTGACGCGACCTTTGACGCGATCGAAAAGGAATGGGGCAAGATCGACTTCCTGGTCCATGCCATCGGCTGGGCGGACAAGCAGTTCCTGCGCGGGCGCTATGTCGATACCCCGCGTGACGCCTTTCTCAAGGCGCTGGACATCTCATGCTATTCCTTCACCGCAGTGGCCCGCCGTGCGGCCGCGATCATGAACCCCGGCGGCTCGCTGCTCACGCTTACCTACCTTGGTGCCGAGCGCGTCATGCCACATTACAACGTGATGGGCGTGGCCAAGGCGGCCCTTGAGGCTTCGGTGCGCTACATGGCGGTGGATCTGGGCAGCGAGGGCATTCGCGTCAACGGCATTTCGGCGGGGCCGGTCATGACGCTGGCGGCCAACGGGATCGGTGATTTCCGCTATATCCTGAAATGGAACCAGTACAATTCCCCGCTGGAGCGCAACGTGTCGCTTGAGGAAGTGGGCGGGGCGGGGCTGTACATGCTCTCCGACCTGTCGGGTGGCGTGACCGGTGAGATCCACCACGTTGATTCCGGCTACCATATTGTCGGTATGAAGAACCCTACCGCGCCGGACATCACGGTCGCGGGTAACTGATCGCGGGAAGCCTGCCTGTATGTCCTATAATACCTTCGGCCATCTGTTCCGTGTCACGACATGGGGGGAAAGCCACGGCCCCGCCATTGGCTGCGTGATCGATGGCTGCCCGCCTGGTCTGGCGCTTGACGTGGCGGATATCCAGCCCTGGCTGGACCGCCGCAGGCCCGGCCAGTCGAAATTCACCACCCAGCGGCAGGAGGCCGATCAGGTCGAGATCCTGTCCGGCGTGTTCGAAGGCAGGACGACAGGCACCCCCATTTCACTGCTGATCCGCAATACCGACCAGCGCTCGCGTGATTATGGTGATATCGCCACCCGTTACCGCCCCGGCCATGCCGATGTGGCCTATGACATGAAATACGGCATCCGCGATTATCGTGGCGGCGGCCGGTCTTCCGCGCGGGAGACGGCCATGCGCGTGGCCGCCGGTGCCGTGGCGCGCAAGGTGCTGGGGGCGGAGGTGCGCATTCGTGCAGCCCTGGTCCAGATCGGGCCGCATGCGGTTGACCGCGCGCACATGGACTGGGATCTGGTGAACGCCAATCCGCTGTTCTGCCCGGATGCGGGCATGCTGCCGGTGTGGGAAGACTATCTGGCGGATATCCGCAGGAACGGTTCCTCCATCGGCGCCGTGATCGAGGTGGTGGCCGAAGGCGTGCCGCCGGGGCTGGGCGCGCCGATCTATGGCAAGCTGGATTCCGACCTTGCCATGGCGTTGATGAGCATCAACGCCGTCAAGGGGGTCGAGATCGGGGAAGGGTTTGCATCCGCCTGCCTGACGGGGGAGGAAAATGCCGATCCGATGCGCATGGAAAACGGCAGGGTCCGGTTCGCTTCCAACCACGCGGGCGGCGTGCTGGGTGGTATTTCCACCGGCCAGCCGGTCATTGCGCGTTTTGCGGTCAAACCGACCAGTTCAATCCTGACGCCCGTTCCCTCCGTCACGCGCGAAGGGGAGAACGTGGATGTCATGACCAGGGGGCGTCATGACCCCTGTGTCGGTATCCGCGCCGTGCCGGTGGGTGAAGCGATGATGGCCTGCGTTCTGGCTGATCACCTGCTGCGCCACCGGGGGCAGGTGGGCAATCTGGAACCGGTGATCCTGTAACCTGACGGCTGGCAGATGCCCTTCACCGGGGTGCGGCAGGTCTGGCGCGGAACGCCTGTGCGTCCCGCGCCATCCGGCAGCTCAGCCCTTCAGCTTTGCATCCAGCGTGATGGTGGCGTTGAACAGCTTGGAAACGGGGCAGCCAGCCTTGGCCTTTTCCGCCAGTTCCCGGAACTGTTCCTCCGTCGCATTCGGGATTGCGGCTTCCAGGGTCAGCTTCGCGGCCGTGATGGCAAAGCCTTCGCCCTGTTTTTCCAGGACGATCTCGGATTTCGCGTCAAGCGACGTGGCCGTAAGCCCCGCGCCACCCAGAATGCCCGACAGCGCCATGGCAAAGCATGCGGCGTGGGCCGCCCCCAGCAGTTCCTCGGGGTTGGTGCCGGGGCTGCCCTCGAAACGGGTGTTGAAACCATAGGGCTGGTTCCGCAGTGAGCCACTCTGGGTCGAGATCTCGCCTCTGCCGTCCTTCAGTCCGCCTGACCAGTGTGCTGTCGCGTATTTGGTGATCGCCATGGGGGATCGGTCCTTTGTCCGTGATCGGGATATCGGGCGCGCGCGCCGATGGATGGCATGGCATCCGTGCGCAGGCTAACCCGATGATGGTAAAAAAGTTGCATCACGATTGCCCGGACGGCCCCGCGGGTCTTGCAATATGCGTCGGGAACGGCCATATCCCGCCACGGCCCCATGTGGGGGCCAATTCACACGTGAAGCCAAAACCTCTGGTGTCCTGCAAAGGGCGTGCTTCACGGAGGATAAACCAGACACAAGGATTTAGCCGACATGGCGATGCCTGAATTCACGATGCGCCAGCTGCTTGAGGCCGGTGTTCACTTCGGTCACCACACCCGCCGCTGGAACCCGCGCATGGCGCCGTACCTGTTCGGTGTGCGCAACCAGGTCCACATCATCGACCTGCAGCAGACCGTTCCCATGCTGGACCGCGCGCTCAAGGCGATCCGTGACACCGTGGCCGGTGGCGGCCGCGTGCTGTTCGTGGGCACCAAGCGCGCCGCAGCCGACCAGATTGCCGAAGCCGCCAAGCGCTGCGGCCAGTATTACGTCAACCACCGCTGGCTGGGCGGCATGCTGACGAACTGGAAGACCATCACCGGTTCGATCAAGCGCCTGCGCAGCATTGACGAAATGCTGGAAAACGGCACCCAGGGCCTGACCAAGAAGGAAGTCCTGGACATCACCCGCGACCGTGAGAAGCTGGAGCGTTCGCTCGGCGGCATCAAGGAAATGGGCGGCCTGCCGGACATCCTGTTCGTGATCGACACGAACAAGGAAAAGCTGGCGGTCGAGGAGGCCAACAAGCTGGGTATCCCGGTTGTGGCCGTGCTGGACAGCAACTCCGACCCGCGTGGCGTGACCTTCCCGATCCCGGGCAACGACGACGCCATCCGCGCCATCGCGCTGTATTGCGAACTCGTGTCTTCCGCCGTGCTGGATGGCATCTCCGCCGAGCTGGGTGCGTCGGGCGAGGATTTCGGCGCGTCCGAGGAACTGCCGGTTGACCCGGCGGTGGAAACGGCCGTGACCGAAGCCGCAGCGAGCGCCGAATAAGAAAACCGGCACCAGCGCGGCATGATGGCCGCAAGGTGCAACTGAACGGGCAGGCGCACGCTCCGCAGACAGTGCGGGGCGTGCGCCTGTCGTAAGGAGTATCAGGATAATGGCGGAAATTACTGCAGCACTCGTAAAGGAACTTCGTGAGAAGACCGGCGCGGGCATGATGGACTGCAAGAAGGCCCTCAAGGAAGCCGAAGGCGACATCGAAGGCGCGATCGACTGGCTGCGCAAGAAGGGCCTTTCGGCCGCGGCCAAGAAGTCCGGCCGTGTCACGGCGGAAGGTCTGGTGGGTGTTGCCCAGACGGACCTGAAGGCCGCCATGGTCGAGATCAATGCCGAGACCGACTTCGTGGCGCGTAACGAGCATTTCCAGAACTTCGTCTCGGAAGTGGCGCATGCCGCCCTGAGCGTTGGCGACGATCTGGAAAAGCTGAAGGCCGCCGTGCTGAAAAGCGGCCGCACCGTTGCCGATGAACTGACCCACCTGATCGCCACCATTGGCGAGAACATGTCCATCCGCCGCGCCCGCGTGCTGAGCGTGCCGTCTGGCGTGGTCGCGACCTACGTGCATGGCGCGGTCAGCCCCGGGCTTGGCAAGATTGGCGTTCTGGCCGCCGTCGAGGCCCCTTCCGCCAGCGAGGCGCTGGAAGACCTGGGCCGCCGCATCGGCATGCATGTCGCCGCCACCCGTCCGGCGGCGCTGGATGTGGACAGCGTTGACCCGCAGGCGCTGGAGCGTGAGCGCGCGGTGCTGGTGGAGCAGGCCAAGGCGTCGGGCAAGCCCGATGCGATCATCGAGAAGATGGTCGATGGCCGTATCCGCAAGTTCTACGAGGAAGTGGTGCTGCTGGAGCAGATCTGGGTGCATGATGGCGAGAGCCGCGTGCGCAAGATCGTGGAGAAGGCGGGTGCGAAGCTGACCGGTTTCGATCGCTTCCAGCTTGGTGAAGGCATCGAGAAGGAAGAAAACGACTTTGCCGCTGAAGTGGCAAAGGCCGCAGGTCAGTAAAAACTTGCCGGTTTCCGGTTCCTTACGTGCAAGGGCGGGTGTCTCCTGATGGAATGGGAGGCACCCGCCCTTGTGCTTTCGGCCACCCCCTATGGGGAAGGCAGCGCCATCGTGCATGTGCTGACCGGCGAGTACGGCCTGTATCATGGTCTGGCCCGTGGCGGCTCCGCCAGCCGGGGCCGGGCGACATGGCAGACCGGCAACCTGGTGCGTGCGCGCTGGACCGCGCGCCTGCCCGAGCAGTTGGGCAGCATTACCGCCGAGACGGTCCATGCCTCGGCCGCGCGCCTCCTTGATTATCCGCTGCCGCTGGCCATGCTGGCCTCACTGTGCGCGCTGGCCGATGACTGCCTGCCCGAGCGTGAGCCGCATCCGGCCATATTCCAGGGACTGACCAGCCTGCTGGCGCGCATCAGCCTTGACCCGCAATGGGCGGAGACCGAAGCCATGCCCGAGATCGTGCGGTGGGAGCTTATGCTGCTGTCGGATCTGGGGTTCGGGCTGGACCTGGGCGGCTGTGCCCTTGGTGGCAGCCGTGAGGATCTGCGCTGGGTCTCGCCCCGCACCGGGCGGGCGGTATCGGATGAAAAGGCGGGGGCGTGGCGCGACCGCCTGCTGCCACTGCCCGGTTTCATCCTGCATCCGCAGCAGGTTGCTACGCCACGGGACTGGCATGACGGGCTGCGGCTTTCAGGCCATTTCCTGCGGCGCGACGCCTTTGGCCAGCGCCACCGCCCGGTGCCCGAGGCCCGGGGCAGGCTTGCGGACATGATCGCCCGCAGGGCCGACATTCCCGCTGATGGTGAGCGGGAAGAAGACCCGGCCAACCCGCCGGGCTGACAGAACCATTGGACAAACCCCAAAGTTTCGCTATCTGTTCACCTGCGGGAGGAAGATCGCATGCCTGTGGATACAACAGCCGGCCATATTGAAGATACCAAGCTGGCCGATGCGCTGAGCGAGCGCTATCTGGCCTATGCCATGTCAACCATCATGTCGCGCTCGCTGCCTGATGTGCGCGACGGGCTGAAGCCGGTGCACCGGCGCATGGTCTATGCCATGCAGCAGCTCAAGCTGGACCCCACCGCAGGGTTCAAGAAATGCGCCCGCGTGGTGGGTGACGTAATCGGTAAATACCACCCGCATGGTGATGCCTCGGTCTATGAGGCGCTGGTGCGGCTGGCCCAGGATTTTGCCGTGCGCTACCCGCTGGTGGAAGGCCAGGGCAATTTCGGTTCCATCGATGGTGATAACGCCGCCGCCATGCGGTACACCGAATCCCGCCTGACAGCGGTGGCCAAGGCCCTGCTGGAAGGGATTGACGAGGACAGCGTCGATTTCCGTCCCACCTATGATGGGGAGGAACATGAGCCCGTTGTCCTGCCGGCGGCTTTTCCCAACCTGCTGGCCAATGGGGCGGCGGGTATTGCCGTGGGCATGGCGACATCGATCCCGCCCCACAACGTGGGTGAAATCTGCGCGGCCGCGCTGGCCCTGATCCGCAAGCCCGCCACCACCACGGCGGAACTGCTGGCCCATATGCCCGGTCCCGATTTTCCTACCGGCGGCAGCATTGTCGAGGACCGGGATGCCATACTCCGTGCTTACGAGACGGGGCGTGGTTCCTTCCGCATCCGCTCGAAATGGGATGTGGAGCAGGGACGTTTCGGCACATGGCAGATCGTGGTGACCGAAATCCCGTATCAGGTGCAGAAATCCCGCCTGATCGAGCAGGTAGCGGATCTTATGGAGCAGAAGAAGCTCCCGCTGCTGGCCGATATCCGTGATGAAAGCACGACCGACATAAGGCTGGTGCTGGAGCCGAAATCCCGTGGCATCGAGCCTGCGGTGCTGATGGAAACACTGTTCCGCGCGACCCAGCTTGAAAGCCGCTTCGGACTGAACATGAACGTGCTGGGGGCCGACCAGGTGCCCGGCGTGCGGAGCCTGAAGGAGGTACTGCAGGCATGGCTGGACCATCGCCATGACGTGCTGCTGCGGCGCAGCGCCAACCGCCTGCAGGCGGTTGACCGGCGGCTGGAAATCCTGAACGGCTTCCTTGCGGTCTACCTCAATCTGGATGAGGTGATCCGCATCGTGCGCGAGGAAGATGATGCGAAATCGGCCCTGATCGCGGCGTTTGATCTGACCGAACTGCAGGCGGATTCGGTGCTCAACATGCGCCTGCGCAGCCTGCGGCGGCTGGAGGAAATGGAGATCCGCAACGAGCACGCTAGGCTTAGTGCCGAGAAACAGGCGCTGCACGACCTGCTGGAGAACGAAGGCCAGCGGTGGAAGCATATCGCGGGCGAGATCAAGGATATCCAGAAGACCTTTGGCGGCGGCACATTGGGCAAGCGGCGGAGCCTGCTGGCCGATGCCCCCGTTGAAATCGATGTGGAAGCCGCCCTGCCGGTCGAACGCGACCCGCTTACGGTCATCCTGTCACAGAAGGGCTGGATCCGTACCGTGCGCGGCCATGGGCAGGACCCGCAGGCGCTCAAATTCAAGGAAGGGGACGATCTTGGCATGGCGGTCGAATGCCACAGCAATGACCGGCTGTGCGTGTTCGCAACCGACGGGCGTGCCTTTACCCTGCGGGTGGCCGACCTGCCGCGCGGGCGCGGTGATGGCCAGCCGCTGCGGCTGCTGATCGACCTGTCCAATGATGAGGACATCATCACCATGTTCCCGCTGGATGACGCGCGCAGGCGGCTGCTCGCGTCCAGCACGGGGCGCGGCATGATCGTGGCGGAATCGGCCATGACGGCGGAAAAACGCACCGGCAGGCAGGTGCTCAACCTGAAGGACCGGGAAAGTGCCCTGATCTGCGTCCCGGCGGAAGGGGATCATGTGCTGGTGCTGGGCCAGAACCGGCGCATGCTGGTCTTCCCGCTGGACCAGTTGCCTGAAATGGCGCGCGGCCTTGGTGTCATCTTGCAGAAATACAAGGATGGCGGCCTGAAGGATGCGGTGGTGTTCACGGCCGATGCGGGTGTGGCGTGGCCCGATCCCGCGCGCGTGCGCGCCTTTGCCGATCTGAAGGATTATGTAGGCAAGCGCGCGGAAATGGGCAAACCCGCGCCCGCATGGGCCACCCGCAGGCCGCGTGGCTGAATACTGACAAAAAGGAACAGAAATTGCCGGGGCGCGTGCCCCTTTTCAAAAAAGGCGGCACCCGGAAATTTTTATTGTTTTTTGTCAATAAGTTATTTTCAAGCGGTTTCTAATACAGCCTGTTATGCCGGGCGGAACATTCCGTCCGGCAGGAAGGCGCTTTCATGCGCCTGCTGGCTGGCGTAGTCAGCCAGGTCCAGATCGTGCCATACGCCGCGCGTCATGATCTGGGCCGGGCGGAAGCGGGCCTTGTAGGCCATCTTGCGGCTCTCGCTTATCCAGTAGCCAAGATACAGGTAGGGCAGGTCGAGCATGCGGGCATGGTCAATCAGGTGAAGCACCGCGAAGGTGCCCAGTGATCTGTGCTGCTGGCCGGGATCATAGAAATCATAAACGGCGGATAGCCCGTCATCCAACTGGTCCACCAGCGCCACGCAGGCCAGCGTGCCTTCCGTGTCACGGAATTCGATCATGAAGGTCTCGACCGTGGTATCCTCGATCATCGCCCGATAGTCGGGAAAGGTCATGGAGGCCATGTCCCCCCCCACATGCCGGATGGACTGGTAGGCGCTGAACAGGGTGTACTGCTCCGGCGTTGCGCGCGGGGGGACGCGGGTTGCACGCAGTCCGGCATTGCGGCGCCTTATGCGCAGCTGCGTACGGCTGGGGGCAAAGCGCGCCACCGGCACGCGTATGGGCGTGCATGCCGTGCAGCTTGCGCAGACCGGGGCATAGGCAATGGTGTGGCTGCGGCGGAAGCCCGCGCGTGACAGGCGGTTATGGAAGGCGACCGCCTCCGTCCCGCCAATTTCGGTCACGACCTTGCGCTCCATGCGCCCCGGCAGGTAGGGGCAGGGCATGGGGGCCGTGGTGTAGAACAGCTGCGGATGCCGTGGCGATGTATAGGTCATGCGCTCTCACCAGCCGGAAAACAGGAACAGGCAGTCCGGCCAACAGGAAAAATGGACTGCCGCTGTCCTATACGGTTATCATATTCTTCTGGTTGCAGGCATCAACTATCCGGTCACGGGCCTATGCTTTCACGCAGGGGGGCTAGCCCCGGAGCAGACGGGCGGCATCCAGCGCGAAATAGGTCAGCACGCCATTCGCCCCCGCGCGGCGGAAGGACATCAGGCTTTCCAGGATCACGCGGTCACGGTCCAGCCAGCCATTCTGGATCGCGGCCATGAGCATCGCGTATTCGCCCGAGACCTGATAGGCGAAGGTCGGCACGGCGAATTCCTGCCGTACGCGCTGGATTACATCCAGATACGGCATGCCGGGCTTGACCATCACCATGTCGGCGCCTTCCAGCAGGTCCTGGCCGACTTCTCGCAGGGCCTCGTCGCTGTTGGCGGGGTCCATCTGGTAGGTTTTCTTGTCGCCCGTCAGCAGCCCGCCCGAACCCAGCGCATCGCGGAACGGGCCGTAGAAGGCGCTGGCGTATTTCGCGGCGTAGGACATGATGCGGGTATTGACCAGCCCGCCTGCGTCCAGTGCGGTGCGGATGGCGCCAATGCGCCCGTCCATCATGTCCGACGGGGCAATGATGTCGATTCCGGCGGCCGCCTGGTTGACCGCCTGGGTTGTCAGGATTCTGACGGACGGATCATTGACCACGTAACCGCCTTCGATCAGGCCGTCATGGCCGTGGCTGGTATAGGGGTCCAGCGCCACGTCGCCCACAAGGCCGATTTCGGGAAATTCCTGCTTGAGCAGCCGGGCGGCACGGCACATCAGGTTATCGGGGTTGGTGGCTTCCGTCCCGGCTTCGTCACGCAGTTCGGTGGGGGTGATGGGGAACAGGGCAATGGCGGGGATATCCAGCTTCGCCGCCGGTTCCACATGGGCCGCAAGCCGGTCGAGGCTGACACGCTGCACGCCGGGCATGGACGCGACATCGGTGATCGAGCCGCTCCCCTCCGTCACGAAAATCGGCCAGATCAGGTTATCGGTCGAAAGCGTGTTTTCGGTTACCAGCCGCCGTGTGAACCGGTCGTGCCGGTTGCGCCGCAGCCTTACTTGGGGAAACTGACCGATACTCATCCAATCCAACTCCATTCAGGGAAGGGATGACTATGATCGCGCAGCCACCCCGCGCCAAATTATGATCCGGTAATCCTGCCGCCATCAGGGCGTGTGCCGCATGGCAGGCATGTCCTTGCCCCGTGTCGTCGCCAGCCGGCTGTGACGCATGCCGTATGTCCCGTACACCACCATGCCGATGGCAAGCCAGCCCACCAGCCGCAGCCAGGTCAGCCCGTCCAGCGAGACCATCATGACCAGGCAGCTTGCAATGCCGGCCAGCGGAATCACGGCCCCGCCGGGCACGCGGAATACCCGTGGCCGGTCGGGTTCACGCCTGCGCAGCACGATAACCCCCACGCATACGATGACAAAGGCCAGCAGGGTGCCGATCGATGTCATGTGCGCCAGCTGCTCGATGGGCAGGAAGGCGGCAAGCCCGCCCGTCACCACCATGAAGAACAGGTGGCAGCCCACGGGTGTGCCCCATCCGGCATGGGTGCGGCCGAACAGGGGCGGCAGCAGCCCGTCACGCGCCATGGCGAAGAACACCCGGCTCTGCCCCAGCAGCATGACCAGTATGACCGACAGGAAGCCGCATATGATGCCCAGCTTGACCGCAGCCTTCAGCCAGCCGAACGGTGTCTGGTCAATGGCGGTGGCAACGGGGGCGGCGTCGCCTGCCATGGCATGGTAATTGACCAGGCCCGTCAGCACGAAGGAAAACGCGATATAGACCGCCGTGCAGATGGCCAGGCTGGCCATGAGGCCGATGGGCATGTCCCGCCCGGGATTGCGGGTTTCCTGTGCCACGGTGGAGATCGCGTCAAACCCCAGATAGGCAAAGAACACGGTACCCGCCGCGCGCAGGATGCCCGAAAGCCCGTATTCCCCGAACGTACCCGTGTTGGGTGGGATGAAGGGGGTGTAGTTCGCCATTTTTATGTAGGGCAGGCCAAAGCCGATGACGGCGGCGATGACCGTAAGCTTGATGATGACGACAAGCATGTTCATCCGTGCCGAACCCGCGATGCCGCGCATGAGCAGCACCGATATCGCCACGATGATGAACACGGCCGGCAGGTTGGCAATGCCGTGCACGGGCTGGCCATCGGCCATGCCCACCACCTCGAAGGGCGAGGCCATGAGCCGGGGGGCAAGGTGAATGCCCCACCCATCCAGCAGGGAGCGCATGTAGCGCGCCCAGCTGACCGATACGGCCGATGCGCCCACGGTGTATTCCAGCACCAGGTCCCACCCGATCACCCAGCCAGCCAGTTCCCCCAGTGCGGCATAGGCATAGACATAGGCGCTGCCCGCCGCCGGGATCATGCCCGCCAGTTCGCCATAGCACAGCCCGGCAAAGGCGCAGGCCACCGCCGCCAGCGCGAAGGATATGACGACCGCGGGCCCCGCGTTGCTGCCCGCGGCAATGCCGGTCAGCGAAAACAGGCCCGCCCCGATCGTGCCCCCCACGCCCAGGGCGATCAGGCTACCCAGGCCCAGCACGCGTTTCAGCCCCGCACTGTCCGCCGGGGGGGCTACGGGTAGCCTGCGCAGCAGCGCCTGCGCCAGACCGGACTTCAGGCGTGTGTTCATGGCATGTCCTGGCGGGCGGCCCGGGTGGGGGTGGGAAATGCTACAACAGTCAAATCAGCCCGTCTCCATCATTTTGGCGTTGTCTAACCGCCATGATATGGCGCACATAGCAGGCCTGTTCCCCTATGTGTCATATCCGTCTCCTACCCGGAAATGACAGCCGATCCAATGAATGGAGAAACATGACGGTGCCGGATCCTATCAGCCAGACTGAACTCAAGCAGTTTTTCCGCGCCCCTCTGGCCGAAGTCGACCCCGATGTGGCCGCCATTATCGATGCGGAAAAGGTCCGCCAGCGCGACGGTATCGAACTGATCGCCAGCGAGAACATGGTGTCCGCCGCCGTTATGGCCGCCCAGGGCAGCGTGCTGACCAACAAATACGCCGAAGGCTATCCCGGTCGCCGTTATTATGGTGGCTGCGTGGAAGTGGACAAGGTCGAGACCCTGGCCATCGAACGCGTGAAGCAGATGTTTGGCGCCGAATTCGCCAATGTGCAGCCCCATTCGGGCGCCAATGCCAACCAGGCCGCCTTCATGGCCATGGTGAAGCCGGGCGATACCGTGATGGGCATGAGCCTGGCCGCCGGTGGCCACCTGACCCATGGCGCCGCCCCCAACTATTCCGGCAAGTGGTTCAACGCGGTGCAGTACGGCGTGCGCGCGCAGGACGGACTGCTTGACTATGAGGAAATGGAGCGCCTGGCCCGCGCCGAGAAGCCGAAGCTGATCGTGGCCGGTGGCTCCGCCTATCCGCGCATCATCGATTTCGCGCGCTTCCGCGCCATTGCCGATGAGGTCGGTGCCTACCTGATGGTGGACATGGCGCATTTTGCCGGACTGGTGGCGGCCGGGCTGTACCCGTCGCCGGTGCCGCATGCGCATGTCGTGACCTCCACCACCCACAAGACCCTGCGCGGGCCGCGTGGCGGGCTGATCCTGACCAATGACGCGGATCTGGCCAAGAAGATCAACTCCGCCGTGTTCCCCGGCCTGCAGGGTGGTCCGCTCATGCATGTCATCGCCGCCAAGGCCGTGGCATTTGGCGAGGCGCTGCGCCCCGATTTCCGCACCTATCAGGAAGCGGTGGCGAATAATGCCCGCGTGCTGGCCGAAACACTGGTCAAGAGCGGCTTTGACATCGTAACCGGCGGCACCGACTGCCACCTGCTGCTGGTGGACCTGCGCCCCAAGGGTGTGACGGGCCGTGCGGCCGAGCGCGCGCTGGAACGCGCGGGCATCACCGCCAACAAGAACGCCATTCCCTTTGATCCCGAAAAGCCTGCCGTGACCTCGGGCATCCGTCTGGGCAGCCCGGCGGCGACGGCGCGTGGCTTTGGTGAGGCGGAGTTCCATGAAGTGGGGCTGATGATTGACGAGGTGCTGACCGCCCTGGCCAAAAGCGAGGGGCAGGAAGGCTGTGCAAGGACGGAGCAGGCCGTGCACGCGCGCGTCAAGGCGCTGTGCGCGCGCTTCCCCATCTATGCCTGAAAGACGGCTTTAAAATAACGCTTTGACAAAAAAGACAAAAGTTTCCGGGTGCCGCCTTTTTTCAAAAAGGCGGCATTCTTTTTTGTAACGCGCGGGCGCGCCGTGGTCAGGATGCCGGGCCGTTACCATTCATGCCGGCATCCACGCGGGCCAGGCGCACGGCGGTATGGCCGCGTGCCGGGCGCAGGTTGGGCATGACCAGCATGCAGTGCGGGTAAGGGGTGCGGATGTCGTCCCCCCCGTCATGCGCTACCACCGTTCCGGCATGGGGCAGGATTTCCCCCCCATGGAAGGGGCGGACAAAACGGAACATGCCGGTCCGTGCGGTCACGACATGGGTCACCACCCTGTCATGCCGGGGCAAGGGGCCTTCATCTCCCCCCGGCAGGCCGCAGCATGGGCCGATTACGGACAGTACGGCCTGCATGGCCCGGTCCACCGTCGCCTGCTGCCAGTGCTGTCCCGCTTCCAGCAGGCAGGCCGCTGCCTTTCCCCCGGTAAAGCGGGGATGGTCGATCAGCCTGCACCCACCCCTGTGCCCCCGGTCGGCCACGCATATATCCACCCCGCGAATGCGCCGCGCCATGCGCCGCCCGGCGGTCGAGATGCCCGACAGCAGCAGCGGGTCGCCCGGCCACAGCATGGAATGCAGGTCCAGCAGCCTGTCCGCCGTCAGGATGATTGGCAGCAGTTCACGCGCGCGATCGAGTTCATGCGACGTGTGGCTGCTTTCCAGCATGTCGGGCGACCAGACGCGGTTCATGTCCTCGTCCACGCAGCGTGCCCGGACCGGCGCTTCGGGGTCGAACAGGGCCATGGCCGCGGGGTTGGCAAAAACCAGCGACAGGCGTCCCGCGCGGGGGCGGACGCGGGCACGCAGCAGGCGGTCAAGCACGATGGCGCCGGAAAACTCGTTGCCGTGGATCAGGCTGACACACACCACGTGCGGCCCCGGCCTGCGCCCTTCGTAATGCATGACACCCGGTATGCCGCAGTTCCCCCCAAGCCAGGGTGACAGGTCGGGCGGGGTGATCCCGACCGTCCATCGGGGCAGGCGGGAAGGCGGAGGGGGCAGGCGGTCAAGAAACGGGGTGGGCCGCGCAACGCGCACCGGCAGCGGCGTATCCTCCGGCCCGTATGTCATGTCATGTGCGCCCCGGCGTGGGGCATGCCGCGTCTGTCATGCCGGGGGCATGGGGGTGCAGGGCGTGGCGCGTGATCATGCGATGCAGTTTAGCCAGCCTTCACCCGACGGCAAGGCCACCTGCGGCGATGGCGCATGACAAATCCATGAACCGTGTCCCAGCGGCATCTATTCCGGCAGGCTGGCAATGCGGATGCGCTGTCCCGTCAGGCGCTCGATCTCGCGCAGCGCCTGACGTTCCTCCGGCGCGCACAGCGCCACGGCAACCCCCCTGCGCCCCGCGCGCGCGGTGCGGCCAATGCGGTGCACATAGGATTCGGGCTGGGGGGGAATGTCGTGGTTGATCACCAGGGCCACATCGTCAATATCGATTCCGCGCGCCATGACATCGGTGGCCACCAGCACGCCTACGCGGCCCTGCCGGAAGTCGCGCAGCATGCGCTCGCGCCTTGCCTGTGAATGGTCGCCATGGATGGCAATGGCGGGAACCAGCGCCGATATGGCACGCGCCACGCCATCGGCTTCCTGCCGGGTGCGCACGAACACCATCACGCGCTGCGTGCCGTATTGCCGCAGGCAGGCAAGCGTGGCCTGTGTCTTGTGCCGCATGGGCACGAAAATGGCGTATTGCGCGATGCGGGGTGCCGGCGCGTCTTCCACCGCCATGCTGACGCGCGTGGGGCGGTGCAGCAGGCGGGCGGCCAGTTCGGCCATGGCGGGTGGCAGGGTGGCGGAAAACAGCAGGGTCTGGTGCCGTGGTGGCAGGGCGGCGGCAAGGGCCAGCATTTCCTCGGCAAAGCCGGGGTCGAGCATGCGGTCCGCCTCATCAAGCACAAAGATACCGACGGCCGACAGATCCAGTTCCCCCCCGTGTACAAGATCGGTCACCCGTCCGGGCGTGCCCACCACGATGGCGGTCCCGTCCGCCAGTGTCCTGGCCTGTGCCACGCGCGCGGTGCCCCCGGTGGCCTGCATCACCCGCAATCCGCCACCGCGCGCGAGCCCCCGCAGCACGCCCGCGATCTGCCCCGCCAGTTCCCGCGTGGGGGCAAGGACAAGGCAGCGGACACGGCTGTTATCGGTCTCCCGCGCCATGAGCATGGACACGATGGGGGCGGCGAAGGCCACGGTCTTGCCACTGCCCGTGCCCGCGCGTGCCTCCACATCCCGTCCGGCCATGACGGGGGGGATGACCGCGCCCTGAATGGCGGAAGGCGCCTGCAGCCCCATCCGTGCCAGGGCGGCCACCACGCGGCCATCCAGCCCCATGCCGGAAAATGTCGGTTCTGTCTCGTTCATTGCTGTCCCTTAGCGCGGCTGGGCGCCGGACAAAAGGGGCCGGGCATTGACGCGCTCCGTCTCATCCCGCCACATGGCGCGATGACAGCAGTACCGCATCTTGCATCCGTTATCGCGGCAGACCTGGCCGGCATGCGTTCGCAGACATTCGGGCTGGCGCAGCGTGCAGGCCTGGAGCCACGCCTGCATGCGCTGGTGCCACGTGGCGTGTGGCGGCATGTACCGGCGGCGTGGTGGCCCGCCCCCCTGCGCGCCGTGCAGCCGCTGGGGCTGGCGGCGGATGACCTGGCGCATCCCGTCATCAGCATTGGCGGCAGTGGCGGTGCGGTGGGCGCTGCGCTGCGCAGGCAGGGCGCGCGGGTGATCCAGGTGCAGAACCCCCGCCTGCCGCCCGACCGCTTTGACCTGGTCATCGCCAACCGGCACGACAGGATTGCGGGGCCGAACGTGGTCCTGACCCGCACGGCGCTGCATGGCGTGACCCCGGAACGGCTGGCGCAGGCATGTGTGGAATGGGCGCCACGCCTTGCCCATCTGCCACGCCCGCTGGTTGCGGTGCTGGTGGGGGGGGGCAACGGGCGCTTCCGGCTGGGCAGGGCGGAGGGGGCGTCGCTGGCGGCGGGGCTTGCCGCCATGATGCGGCGCGACCATGTGGGGATTGCCCTGACCCCCTCACGCCGCACCGCGCCGGAGGTCTGCCTTGAACTGCGCCACGCGCTGGCGGGGCCGGATGCGTGGATCTGGGACCAGTCCGGCCCCAACCCCTATCTGGGGCTGCTGGCCTGCGCGGATGCCATTGTAGTGACGATGGACAGTGTCTCCATGATTTCGGAGGCCGTGGCAACCACGGCCCCGGTCATGGTGGCGGCCCTGCCGGGGCGCTCGCGCCGGATCGGGCACTTCCTGCAGGAACTGATGCAGGCGGGGCGTATCCGCCCCTTTGCCGGGCGGCTGGAAACATGGCCTGCCAGCCCGCTTGATGATACGGTGATGGCGGCCGAGGCGGTGCGTCATTACCTTGGCCTGCGGTTGCCTGAATAATAATCCTCCCGCTTGCGTCCAGAGTGGAATAAGAACAGGTCCATGCTCGGCATTCGTACTTTTGACCCGCATTCGGGTGGCAATATCGCCTACAAGGCCCTTACACACCCGCTGGCCGCGGAAAGGCTGGACGTGCTGGCACGCCAGCTTGCCAGTGCGGGCCCCGTGGCGCTGTATGACCCGCACGGCTTGGCCGGCACGCTGCTGGCCCTGCTGCCCCGCCCGATTACCGTGGCCGGGATCTACACACATGATTCGCTAAAGGTGGGGCAGGACCGCGCGGGCCATGCGCTGCGGCCGGTCGTGGACCTGCGCCAGACGACGGCGCGCGCGATATGGGCGCTTGATTTCAGTCAGGCGGCCATGTGCGCCCGTCTGTCCACCTCGCTGCCACCGGGCGTCGTGCTGCACACGCTGGAGCCGGTGCGCCTGCCCGTTGCCATGCTTTCGGTCGCGCATGTCTATCTGGACCGGCTGAATTTTGCCACCAACCTTGCCTTTTTCCGTGACGACGCCGAATTCTCCACCCGTCTGGTCACCGCCAATTACTGGGCACGCTATGGCGCGCGCGGCGTCAGGCTGTGGCTGCGGCTGTTCGATGGCGACGGGCAGGTACTCCATACATGGGAGCAGGACGTGCCGGGGGCAGGGCAGGCCATTGTCATTGACAGTGCCGAGATTCGCCAGCGCTTCAGTCTGCCGGCGTTTACCGGCCAGCTCTTCATCCATGCGCAGGGCATTGCGGGGCATGACGTGGTCAAATACGCGCTGGAGACGCGGGGCCGCAACGCGAATGTCAGCCTGTCCGTCACGCATGACGCCAATGCCTGGCCCGCCAGCCGTTACGCCAACCTGCCCGCCCCGGCGGCGGGGGAGGACGTGGTGCTGTGGGTCCAGAACAGCCACGCGCTGCCCATACCGGCGGGCAGCATGCACCTCAACCGCATGGGGCAGGACGCGCTGGTGCCCATTGACCGCGAACTGGCTCCTTACCAGACCATGGCCGTGCACATGGGCGATGTCCTGCCCGGACTGGCCTGGCCCGAGCAGATCGAATTCCGTGCCGGAGGGTACGTGGTGCGCCCGCGCTACGAGGTGACGCGGGGGGGGCGCACCCGCATCGCACATCTGAACGTGCAGCGCGCCGACCTGAAGCCTGACCCGCATATTGAAAAACTGGACCCGCGTTTTTTCGGGCGTGGCTACCTGCTGCCGTTCCCGGTGCCGGACCCGGCACGTTACCGCACGCTGCTGCTGCCCGCCCCCATGGCGGAAAGCCTGTCCACCCTGCCGGTCAGGGTGGACTGTTTTGATGCGGAGGGCAGGGGCACCGGGTCGCATTTTCCGGGCTGCCTCGCGCGTGATCATGCCACGATGGTGGATGTGGGCGCCCTTGCGCGGCAGGCCGGGCATGCGGAACTGCTTTATGACTTCCGCGAGGGGGGCACCGCCGATGGCTGGCTGCATGCCCTGATCCGTTATGAGGACCGGGAGAGCGGCCATGTGGCCGAAAGCAGTTTTGGCTCGCACATCTTCAACACCGTCATGACCTATCGGGGGGAGCCGCAGTCCTATGCCGGCTCCCCCCCCGGGCTGAGCACGCGGCTGTTCCTGACGGCGGCATGCGAGGAACCATACAGCTTCTGCTGGCTGATCTATCCCGCCTCGGGCATATGGCATGCGGTGTCGGACACGTCGCTGCACCTGCATGCCGCCAGTGGCGAGGTGATCGCGTGCGAGAAGATCGCCATTCCCATGTCCGGCTCCCGCCTGGTGCGGCCCGACCATATTTTTGGCGCGCAGGCCCTGCGCCGTGCGGGTGTGGGGGGGTATGTGATCATACGCGACACCACATGCCGCCTGTTTGGCTATCACGGGCGGCATGATGATGGGGCTGGCCGTTTTTCGCTCGATCACATGTTCGGTTTCTGATCCCCCTGCAAGACAGGCACCGGATGCCCATATGAAAGCTCATCCATGATGGGAAAGCTTCGGCGTGCGATCCGTGCGCGCCGGATCTGAAACGGCGCCACGGGGAAGGGGCAGAAGCCTAGAATGATTGTACAGGACACCAATTTCTTCTGTGACATGCCCGAGGACATGCAATACCTGCGTGATCGTAACCCGCCGCAGAATTTTCTTGAACAGAACATGATCTTCATCCTGCCCGAGCGCCTGCGCAGGTTTCATCGCAACCTGTTCCATGTCCGCCGCACGGATTCGGATGCCACGGTCTATGCGCCGCTGTTCCGTGTGCGCTGCATCAGCGCGCGCGACCCGCTGCCGGAGGGGTATGACGGGCCGTTCGATGTCTTTCCGTTCTATACAAACCCCACCCGCAGGCGGCGGCGGACGCTGGATTACTATGTGCTGTTCCTGTTTCGGGACAAACTGTCTTACGTGAAGTGCCGCGATGCCATTGCACGGGTGCCGTAGGGCGCATTTGAAAACTGATCACTGATAAAAACGGGAATTTCCTGGATGTTGCCTGTTTTTAAAAAGACGGCCTTCTTCAGGAGCTTTTTGGAAAAGGACCCACCAGAAACGTCCTTATGTTTCAAAGGTGGTCTTTTGGGCGCCAGAAGTGCTGGACAGCACGGCGCAGGCACTACGGCACCACACAAAAATATCTGATTTTCAGGGGGGGAGAGACCGGATGGTGGGTGCGACAGGGATTGAACCTGTGACCCCCGCCGTGTGAAGGCGATGCTCTACCGCTGAGCTACGCACCCATCCGCTTCGGTGGGGTCTTATTAATCCAGCAGCGGCAGGGGCGCAAGGGGGAAAAACAGGCCCATCATGCTATTTTCTGCCCGGGCGGCGGATACGGTAGATCAGGGCCTCGGCAATATGGGCGCGCTCCACATCCGGGCTTGCCGCAAGGTCGGCTATGGTGCGGCTGACGCGCAGCAGGCGGGTAAAGCCACGGGCGGAAAGCGGAATTTTCTCGGCGGCCTGAACCGCGAAATCACGCGCGGCCACGGTAATGCGGAAATCATCGATCGGGGCTTCGGCATTGCGGGCGTCACCCTGTCGCGCGCGCTGGCGCAGCACGGCTTCCATCACGCGGGCGGCCACGATGGCGCTGGATTCACCGCCACGGGGTGCGGCAATGCGGGCAAGGGGCATGGGTTCGACATGCACGGCCATGTCCAATCGGTCCAGCAGCGGGCCGGACAGACGGGCCTGATAGTCCTCGCCACAGCGCGGGGCCTTGCGGCATTCCTGTGCCGCATCGCCCAGATAGCCGCATTTGCACGGGTTCATGGCGGCGACAAGCTGGAAGCGGGCAGGGTAGGTGACATGGGCCGCGGCCCGGGCAATGGAGATGGACCCCGTTTCCATCGGCTGGCGCAGGATTTCCAGCGCGGAACGGGCAAATTCCGGCAGTTCATCCAGAAACAGCACGCCACGGTGGGCCAGGCTGACCTCACCGGGGCGGGCACGGGCGCCGCCACCGCTCAACGAAGCCGGGCTTGCGGAATGATGCGGGTCGCGAAAGGGCGGGCGGCAGACGGGCTGTCCGTCCTTCAGCAGCCCGCCAATGCTGTGGATACGGCTGATTTCCAGCATTTCCGCCGTGGTCAGGTCGGGCAGGATACCGGGTAGACGGGCGGCCAGCATGGATTTGCCCGCACCCGGCGGCCCGACCATAAGCAGCGAATGACGGCCGGCGGCCGCGATTTCCAGCGCGCGGCGGCCGGTTTCCATGCCGCGTATGTCCGCAAGGTCGGGCAGGGCGGTCAGGTCCGTATCCGGCCGTGCGGGAAGTTCCACCGGTTCGATCACCTGCTGGCCGCGGAAATGGTTGAGCAGTTCGGGCAGGGAGCGGATGGCCAGGATATCCATCGCGTCACTGGCCCAGCGTGCTTCTACGCCCTGGGCTGCGGGGCAGATCAGCCCCAGCGACAGGCCACATGCCGCCATGGCGGCCGGCAGCACGCCACAGACCGGGTTGACGCCGCCATCAAGCGAAAGCTCGCCCAGTGCTGCATGGCGCTGCGCCATGTCGCCCGGCAGCAGCCCCATGACCACCAGTAGCGCAAGGGCTATGGGCAGGTCGAAATGCGAGCCTTCCTTCATCAGGTTGGCTGGCACCAGATTCACCACGATGCGCTTGGCAGGCAGCGCAAGCCCCATGGCGGAGAGCGTCGCCCGTACGCGTTCGCGCGATTCATTGACGGCCTTGTCAGGCAGCCCGACGATCAGGAAGGATGGCAGGCCCACGGAAAGCTGGACCTCGACCTTGACCGGAACGGCCTCGATACCGGAAAAAGCAAAACCGCAGATGGATGCGAGCGCCGTGTCAGTCATGATGGTGATGATGCCGGATATGGACGGGATTGACCATTGGAGAACATGACGGACCAGGCCGGATTACGGGCATGGCCACCCGTCCACGGCATTTTGTTGGCATAATATTTCTTATAAAACTTATGGCGGTGCGGGGAAGAGGGCCTGATGATCCGTTCATCCGGCTGCCCTTCGCACCGCTGGCCCATTCTTTTGTGCAGGTTTGTGCACTATGCCTGTCCCATATGGGACAGGCGGCCTCTGGCACAGGCTGTGGCCGCAATGCCACAGCACGGCGCAACACCCGGTGGCCGCGCCGTGCTTACAGCTTATCCTTAAACGTCATGCACCATGTCCAGATCGGCAAAGCGTGTGAACTCGCCTTCAAAGAACAGGTGCACCGTCCCTGTCGGGCCATGACGCTGCTTTTCCAGGATCAGTTCGGCGCGGTTATGGGCCAGATCCATCTTGCGCTGCCATTCCTCCATCGCGGTCTGGTACTTGTCCTGTGAATCGTAGGAGGTTTCCTTGGGCTGGCGCTGCTGGAGGTAATACTGGTCACGATAGACGAACATCACCGCATCGGCGTCCTGCTCGATCGACCCGGATTCACGCAGGTCCGACAGCATGGGGCGCTTGTCCTCCCGGCTCTCCACCTGGCGCGACAGCTGTGAGAGTGCGATGACCGGCACCGACAGTTCCTTGGCCAGCGCCTTGAGCCCCTGTGTGATCATGGAGATTTCCAGCACGCGGTTTTCCGCCCTGCTCCCCACCGATGGCCGCATGAGCTGCAGGTAATCGAC
>ERZ746981.124-NODE-124-length-62886-cov-27.027098_pt1 | contig 62886 bp, 59 predicted proteins | sample MGYA00374948_ERZ746981 | MGnify/ENA primary metagenome ERZ746981 (study PRJEB28757, sample SAMN06711160) | food metagenome | host: microorganism | place: China:Harbin | collected 2017-01-30 | study: EMG produced TPA metagenomics assembly of the Analysis of...
CACCGAAAGGTTGCGCATGTCATGCGGCGCGCGCACCCGGTCAAGCTGCGCATAGCGCCCAAGGGTCGGAATCGCGGAAGGGGTGTTGGTGTCGGTCATGTCCATCAGTTCCTGCGCTCGACCACGTAGCGGACCAGATCGCGCAGGCGATCAGCCTCCGGGCCAAAAATGTCGATATGGGATTCAGCCTGTTCGGCCACGCGCTTCGCTTCACGCGCGGCACCATCCACGCCCAGCAGGGCGACATAGGTGGACTTGCCCGCGGCTTCGTCCTTGCCGGCCGTCTTGCCCAGTTCCTCGGCGCTGGCGGTGGCGTCCAGCACATCGTCCGCAATCTGGAACGCGGCACCCAGATCGCGGCCATAGGCGGAAATGCGCTTGCGCACGTCATCACTGGCCTGCCCCAGAATGGCGCCGGCTTCGGCTGAATAGCGGATCAGGCAGCCGGTCTTGAGCGCGTGCAGGCGGGCGACTTCCTCCAGCGACAGCGCACGGCCTTCTCCTTCCATGTCGATCATCTGACCGCCAACCATGCCTGCGGCACCGGATGCGTCGGCCAGCGCGCGGACAAGGTTGATGCGCACCTCCGCGCTGTCATGTGTCAGCGGGTTGGCCAGAATGTCGAACGCCATCGTCTGCAGCGCGTCACCAGCCAGAATGGCGGTGGCTTCGTCAAACTTGCGATGGGTGGAGGGCTGGCCACGGCGCAGGTCGTCATCGTCCATGGCGGGCAGGTCGTCATGCACCAGGGAATAGGCATGCAGCATTTCAACCGAAGCGGCGACACGGTCGGCGCCTTCGGCTGCGACCTTGAACAGGCTGGCGACTTCCGCCACCAGATAGCCACGCAGGCGCTTGCCGCCGCCAAGCGTCGCATAACGCATGGCGTCGATCAGGCGGGCTTCCTCCCCTTCGACGCGGGGCAGGAGACGGTCGATCATATGTTCGATCGCCGTGGCGCGCGCGGCCATGGATGCACGCAGACGGACCATGCGATCCGTACCGTCTGTTTGGGACGCGGTTGCTGTTGTTTGGTTCATCTGGCGCATCAATCCATTGGTTTTGCTTCCAGCGTACCGTCTGCACGCTGGACAATCGCCTGAACGCGGGCTTCCGCCTCGTCCAGTTTCTTCTGACAGTACTGCCGCAGGGCGGCGCCGCGTTCGTAGGATGTGATCGCGTCCTCCAGCCTGAGCTGGCCTACCTCAAGCTGTCGCACGATGGCTTCAAGTTCGGCCAGTGCGTCCTCGAAGGACAGGTTGGTCAGGTCATCGGTCATCTGTACGCGGTGCTTCCTGAAATAACGTGGTGGCGGACGCATTACATCCTTGTGGGGCATCCTGCCAAGGGGACAACTGGTTTTAGACTAGTTTGACAATGGGGCGGATCATGGGCGCGAATGGGATGCGGCGTCCGTTTCCTGCCTGCGGCGGATTACGAAGGACAGCGTGCCGCCTTCTTCCCCGAATGCGATCAGGGCGTGGCCCGTCTCGCGGCAGAAAGCCTGAAAATCCGCGACGGATGCCCGGTCGGTCGCAATCACGCGCAGCCGCGCCCCTGGCGCCAGCCCGCGCAGCATGCGGTTGGCCTTGAGCACGGGCAGGGGGCAGGTCAGGCCACGGGCGTCTAGCAGGATCTCACTCATGGGGGGCCATGTCTCCGTGTGGTGGGCAGCTATGTGCGGACATCAGGGTTTGATGTTCCCTGCAGGTACGACCATAAAAGAAAACGTGCCACTGATAAAACATGATGAAAGAAAGACTCCGGATGGCTTCCTATCGTATCGGAATAGATTTTGGCGGCACCAAGATCGAAATCGCAGCCCTTGGCATGGACGGAGCCGAGCTTGTCCGTCGGCGGATTGTCAATCCGGGCAGCTATAATGCGGCCATTGCGGCCATGTGCGACCTGATCCATGGCGTGGATAAGGAACTGGGCGGCACGGGGACGGTCGGAATCGGTATTCCGGGTTCCATCAGCCCCGATGCTGGCGTGATCAAGAACGCCAATGCCACATGGCTGAACAACCAGCCGCTGATACGCGACATGTCGGCGGCGCTGGGCCGCGAAGTCCGCATTGAAAACGATGCGAACTGCTTTGCCCTGTCCGAAGCGATAGACGGTGCGGGCGCTGGTTATCATAGCGTGTTTGGCGTCATCATCGGCACCGGCATGGGGGCGGGGATCGTGATCGACCGCAAGCTGCTGATCGGGCGCAACCATATCGCGGGCGAATGGGGACATACGCCGCTGCCGTGGCCCCGGCTTGAGGAATTTCCCATGCCGAAATGTTTCTGCGGCAATGAGGGATGTATGGAGCGGTTCCTGAGCGGCTCCGCGCTGGCGCAGGACTGGAAAGGCCCCGGCCATCGCAGCGCTGCCCATATCGAGCAGGAGGCTGATGCAGGCGACCTGACTGCGATCGGGGCGCTGGACCGTTACATGGACCGCATGGCGCGCGCCTGCGCCATGGCGATCAATTTCATGGACCCCGATGTCATTGTGCTGGGCGGCGGCGTGTCCAATCTTGAAACGCTGTACGAGCGCGTGCCCCGGCTCATGCGCCGCTATGTCATTACCCCCGACTGCCGCACGCCGATTGTGCGCAACCAGCATGGCGACAGTTCCGGTGTACGGGGGGCTGCGTGGCTGTGGGACGATCACCACGTACCTGACTGAGTGTCAGGAAACGCGGTCGGGCAGTTCAGCTTTCTTCGCTGTCCAGACCGCGGAACCCTGTCGCCACGACATAGAGTTCGCTCGATTCCTTGCGGCTGGCAGGAGGCTTGGCATGGCGGACCTGCGTGAACATCTTCTTGAGTTCGCCCAGCATCTGCTTTTCCGAACCACCCTGGAACACCTTGGCGATGAATGCGCCGTCGGGGGCGAGGATATGGACCGCGAAATCAAGCGCCAGTTCGGCCAGGCCGATAATGCGCAGGTGATCGGTGGGGGCATGGCCAGTGGTGTTGGGCGCCATGTCCGACATGACCAGATCGGGCTTTCCCCCAAGCAGTTCGGTCAGGCGGTCGGGCATGTCGGGATCGTTGAAATCCCCTTCAAGAATGGTAGCGCCCGGCACCGGATCAACCGGCAGAAGATCGACGCCGACCACTTCCGCCGCGCCGCGCTTGACCGCCACCTGCGTCCAGCCGCCGGGGGCCGCACCCAGATCCACGACGCGGGTGCCGGGGCGGATCAGGTGAAAACGGTCGTCCAGTTCAATCAGCTTGAAGGCCGCGCGTGAACGCCAGCCCTGCTTCTGCGCGGCCTGAACGTAGGGATCATTCAACTGCCGTTGCAGCCAGCGGTGCTGTGCTGTCGTGCGACCGCGCGCCTTCTTGACCGTGACGGTCTTGGTCCGGTTGGCGCGCGCTGCCTGTCCGTCGGTGCTGGTGTCGTTGCTGCCGGGCGTAAGGCTGCTGTTACGGGCCTTGCCCGGTATGCGGGTAGAAGAACGCTGTTTCATGACGGGACGCGGTCAGGGACTGACCCGGTGCTCCATACGATTATGAAAGGAGAGGGAAGACGAGGTGGCGGAAAAGCCGCCGCGTCGTCTGCGATCCCCGATCATGCGTAAAAGCATGCCATCGCGCAATCCCCGGTCCGCCACCCTTACTTCCGCCATGGGCCATGTGGTGACGATCGCCTCGAATATGGCGCAGCCGGGCAGAAGGTAGCGCGCGCGGTCCGGGCCGATAACGGGATGGCGTGCAAGCCCGTTCAGGCCAGACTGGCGCAGGCTGTCGATTATGCCCAGCGCCTGCGGCACCGACAGGCTTGCCCCGTCAATTCCCGTGCGGTCGTAACGCTCCTGCGCCAGCGCCAGACTGGCCAGCGTGGTGACGGTGCCACTGGTGCCCAGAAGCGTGACATTCTGCCGTGCGATTTCGCGCGCGATGCAGTGTACGTCGTCAAAACCGCGCAGTACATTGCTGATTTCATCCACAACGGCGCGATAGCCCGTGTCGGAAAAAATATCCGCGCCGTCGCGTTCGCCCAGCGTCATGATGCCAACCGGCAGGCTGACATAACCCGACAGGTCATGCCGCCGGGCGTCGCGGTCGATTCGCGCCCATGCAACTTCGGTCGAGCCGCCGCCGATATCAAACAGCAGCCCCCGTCCGGTGGTCTCCCGCCTGTCCTGCAGCAGCGATGTACATGCAGCCAGCGCCAGCTCCGCTTCTTCCCGCGCGGAAATGATGGAGATGTTCAGCCCCGTCTCGTTCAGAACACGGGCCAGGAAGTCCATGCCATTTCCCGCACGGCGGCAGGCCTCTGTCGCAATTGCGCGGTGGTCATGCAGGTCATACAGCCCCATCCGCGCGACGCAGGCGCGCAGGGCTGCGATGGTGCGTTCCATCGCGGCCTCGGCAAGCTGGCCGGAATGGTGCAGGCCCTCTCCCAGCCGGACGGCACGGCTGAAGCTGTCGATCACGCGCAGCCCCCGTTCACCCGCGCGAGCGACCAGCAGGCGACAGTTATGGGTGCCCAGGTCGATGGCGGCATAAAGTGGCCCGCGCACGCTACGGCGCTGCGGCGCGGGGGTGGGAAGGGGAATGTATCCCTGTTCCCGTATCTGTGCGCTGAGCGGCTGCTGGACCATGTTCATCCAAACCCGTTAGACCCGTTGACGATCGAGGCATTACCTATTGTGTTAAGTGTACTGCGTAAAACGCAAGCCAAAAGAGAAAGTTTGCAAAAAAGCAATCAGGGGGGTTGCACGCCCGATAACCGACGGGTATATGCCTGATCACCGCAGCGCATCGCGCCGCTTTCTCCTTGCTGGGGGATAGTTTAGCGGTAGAACTACCGGCTCTGACCCGGTCAGCCCTGGTTCGAATCCAGGTCCCCCAGCCAAAAACTCCCCAATAAAATAATGTGTCTGCCTGTAGGTTTCAACCTGCTGGGTCGTGATGCACGTAATCAGGGTTCGCTGTCCGTGCGGGCGGGATTGCCCATTGGTGCATTGTGGTTGGGCCTTCGCCATTTCGTCGGCTGCACCCGTTTCCGTGTAATGGCGTGGTCTGTGAGTCATGCAGGGACGGCTGGCGCGGATCTGGTCCGGATTCAGACGCCATTTGAAACTGGATTAGTGATCAATTTCCGGATGCTGCCTTTTTTAAAGCGGCATCATCTGCGGCGCTGTGAAAGAGGGGCACCAAAAACGTCCCCCTCTCCATGATTTGCAGAACGGCTCTTGGTGGCCATTCAGGCAATCTTTCCCCAGTTTACGTGAGGCCGGATTTCATCCCTACGGGCCACGTTCTTCCAATGGCGGTTCATGGGGGCGCTATCGGGGCCGGGGTTCCGTTATGGTCGCCGCGGGGAGTGGGGAAGGATAGCGTTGCCAGATCTGTTCCCACCGTTGCTGCAATCCGCTGGCGAACTGCTGCATCAGCAGCGATTCAAACTGGCTGGGATAGGCGCCGTAAACGGTCAGTACGGCCATCACCTGCCCATCGTTTCCCCTGATCGGAATGCTGAGGGATGACACGATGCCAAGGTGTTTCATCACGTCACGCCACACTACAACGCGGGGATCCGTAACGTAGGAGGCGCAATGCTGCCGCTGTCGGCTACGCCATGCGATGCCTGTGACGGACTGGTTGAATGACGGGTCCGGCTCGGTTATCGGCTGTGCGAGGACAGGCAGCATGGCCTTGCCCAGTTTCTGTGCCTGTGGGCCGCCGGTGCCCGTCACAACCAGTTGCCCCGATGCGCTGGCGCGGAACAGCATGGCGGCCTGTATGCCGGGTAACTGGCCGAAATCTTCCATTTCCTGTGCGGTGGCGTCGGTAAGGCTACGGTCGGTTACGGGCAGGTTTTCGGACAGAAGGGAGAAATAGGTCTGTTCGACCACCTGACCCGCCTGTAGCTGCGCGCCCTTGTCATCCTGAATGCGAATTTCGGTGGTCAGCAGGATATGATACTGCTCGCTGGCGCGCAGCATGGCCTTGTCCAGACGGTCGATAAGCAGGCGACGGTAAATGCTGTAGGATTCGCTAAGCAATGTCGGCGTGAGGCCCGAAAGGGCATGTATGGTGCCGATCCGGCCTGCGATCGCCACGATGTCCTGCCGTGTGGTTTCAGGCGCGAGCAGGAAGCCCAGATGCTTTAGCTGCTGTTCCTTGAGGTGGGCCAGTTCTTCCGCCGTGAAGACGGACAGGATGCGTTTCCCATCGGGCGTTTCGCCAATAAGGTCATCAAAACGTTCCATGAAATCATGCCGGATACGGGCGAGGAAGCTCCGCGCCCGTGTCAGCAGTTCTGCCGCTTCGGGACCATAGGCATCAAATGCAATCGTTTCGGGCGTATTATCCGTGGGTGGTCGCGCCACGGTTGCGCTGGCAAGGCACCACCATGTCTTGCGCGTGGCCTTTGTCACCTTTGACTGGTACATGGCGGCATCGGCGCGCCGTAACAGGGTATCGGGATCTTCCCCGTCCAGTGGGTAAAGTGCCAGACCAAGGGTCATCCCCACCACCGCGCGGGATTCGGGCGTGACCTGGAAGGGGCTTTCAACTGCCACATGCAACTGGTCCAGTACCGTCGTGGCCTGCGCTACGGGAACAAGCGGGTCGAGGTCATCGATAATAATGACGAATTCATCACCGCCCAGTCGCGCGATGTAATCGGTCTGGCGCAGTCCGGCCCGCATGCGACGGGCCAGTTCCTGCAACAGTACGTCGCCTGCCTCATGCCCGTAATTGTCATTGACCAGCTTGAAGTCATCAAGGTCGAGCATGCTGACGCCAACGGCAGTGCCCTGCCGCCGCGCCCGTGCCAGGGCCAGCGGCATGTATTCTTCCAGCGCCAGCCGGTTGGGCAGGCCGGTCAGGGGATCGTGGCGTGCGCGCTGGGATTCCTCTACCTGCAGTTTTTCGACGCGCTGCTTGGCGTCCAGCGTATCCAGCGCGTGGCCCAGCAGATGGGCGACGCGCTGGCACAGGGCTATGCTCTGCGCATCAAAGATATGGGGCTGCGGGGAAACGAAGGTGATGACCATCCACGTTGATCCACCGCGCCAGATCGGCGTGGACAGCACAGCGCGCCACTGGTTCCGCCTGACGAAATCGAACCACGGTGCCTGCGCCTGTTCGCCCAGTTCATCGTTGCTGTAGGAAAGGGCCTCCGTCTTCCACGCGCGCGCGGCGACCAGCGGCACGGGCACTTCGTCCATGGCGCGCAGGTCCAGTGCGTCCATGCCATCCGTCCCTTCGCCTGCGCGGGCGATGACATTCAGCCGGTAGCCCGGTTCCATCCTGCCGATCCATACCGCATGGAACAGCGTGTCATGCACCAGATCCGAACAGGCGCGGGCGCACATTTCGGTGTCGCTGCTGGCCTGAAGCACGGCGTCAGCGGTATTGACCAGCGCATGATAGAGGCGTTGCGCCACATCGCGGCTGGTTACGTCCTCGATGGTCCAGACCGATACATTGCCGTTGATGTCACTGAGCTGCACGCCCGAGAAATCGGCGATCATGACGCGGCCGTCTGGGCGGGACAGGCGCACGCCCGCAACCCGCACCTCGGACCGGGTCCGCAACTGTTCATATATGGTGCCGACCCGTTCGAATTCCTCCCTGTCGGCATAGAGCATTTCAGCCGACTGGTTGACCAGTGAGTCCGGGGTCAGGCCAAGCATCTGCGCCACGCGGGTATTGGTCATCTGGATGATGCGATCTTTGACCAGCAGGATACCGACGACCGAGTTGTCCAGCAGGGCGGTCTGGAGGCGACGGTTATAAAGCTGTTCCAGCCCGCTCGATATGACGGTTGCAATTTCCTTCAGCAGCACCTGAAGCTGGTCGTCAAATACATCGACCTGTTCGTGATAGACGCTCAGCACCGCCCAGATCTGCCCGTCGCGATGGATGGGCAGCACGGCGTTGGAACACACGCCCTGTCGTATGGCCCATTCCCGCCATGGGGCGGTATGTTCCCCGTTCTTGAAGGATGCGTTGAAAATGGGCTGCCCGCTGCGCCACACGCGGCCCACATTGCCACAACCTTCCGGCACGTCCGGGTGGACGGAAATGGATACGCCATCCATGCATCCGGCAGGCCCGGCCACGGCCAGCATGCGTATGGACCCGTTTTCATCCGGTCGCCCGATGAAGGCGATTTTCAGGTGCGCGTAGTGAATGGCCATGTCGCAGATTTCCTGCAACAGGGCTTCCTCGTTCTTTGCCTGGCTGATGCACTGGTTAAGCTGCGCCATGAAGCTGTTGAACTCGGTCAGCCGGGTCAGTTGCAGCATCTGTTCGCGCTCGCGCCGCCGGATCGTCACCGCGACCGCACTGAGCAGCAAGCCGAAGGCCAGCGCTTCTATCCCCCAGCGTGATGGCGCATGCCGCCAGTAGGTCTGCCGGACACGGCTTTCCGGCACGGCAAGGCGCACGCTGAAGGGGTAGTCGTCCACGGGCGACGCCACCACGATGGCGATGTCTGCCGCCGGGGTGGGAGTGGAGCGCCGCGAAGAATCGGGCCGGGCATGAAGGACCGCGCCGTCACGTGTATCGACGGGCGTGAATGACCAGCCCCTGCGATAGTTGGCAGGAAGTTCGCGGTTATCGAGCAGACGGTCGAGATGATAGTTGGAGGCAAAGAAATACCCCGTATGTTCATCCGTATCGCCATGGACAAGCAGGGGCAGCACGGCATCCCCCGTGTCGTCCCGATACTGTATCCGGCCCAGAAGGTGGTTGCCGGAATGGTCAAGGGGGGTGAAGTCCGCGGCGGATGTCTGCGCGTTCTTTGCCTGCGTGGTGCCCGAGGGTGCGGTAGACCACTGGATCGTTTCCCCGTCGGCCGCCAGAACATTGAACGTATAGGGCGTGGCGCGCGAAAGCAGGTAGCGACGCAGCGCTTCACCCATCTGGGGGGAAGGTGTTGCGGGGTTGGTATGTGGCAGTTGCAGCGCGGCGGAGGCGACATCCAGTTCCGTAAAGCGCGTATTCAGCCGATCGGCGATCAGGTTCGCATACGCCTGGGTATTGCGCAGGGCTTCCGCCCGCACCTCCATTTTCGCGTGCTGATAGTCATGCAGTTCAATAACCACGTCGCATGCGACAACAATCAGGAATGGCAGCATGTAAGGTAGCAGCGACCTGAAACGGCGGTTTCCAGACGGGGGAGTAGGGGGGCTGGAATGGAAAACGGTCACGCTGGGTACCTATCTTAAATCGTGCCCTGCAGTATTGGTCGGCTGCACATCGAATTATGATGGTGTTACCAGTGTTATTCTCGTCCGGATACTGCATTCCGTGAAAATATGATGAAGATGACGCCTGCTGGCTGGCCCGTTGTCCAGACGGATTGAATATGGTCAGTGCAAATGAAAACGGGTTGCGTTACGCGCAGCCCTGCTTTCGACTGTTGCGTTCCTCTGGGTTCGGCATGGTGACACATGTATGCGGAACAATACATAATGTAATATATTGTAATAAATAATAACTAAGCGTTACACGGGAAGAATATGACGTGCGATTCGATAATGGATTTAAAAAATACAAATCAAGGAATCCGTCAATATAATTCGTTTTTCTGGATTCGTGGGGTCTGATTTATCCGTATATTGATCTTGACATGAAAAACCTTCCATCGTGAGATGGGGGAGCGCTTTTATTGGGCTTAATTATATCAAAATCATTTCACCGCAATTATGGAGTCCCAGATGTCTTCTTCCATCTCAAGCCTCAGCAGCAGCTCACTCAGCAGCCTGTTCGGCACGTCATCTTCCAGCGACAGTTCGTCGTCCTCTTCGTCATCTTCCTCCTCCGGGTCCAGCTCTTCCAGCAGCACGACGACAAGCGAAGTCTTCAACAGCGATGGCTCCATCACTACCATCGTGAAGGATTCGAGCGGTAACATCGTTTCCGAAACGACGTCCGGCTCCACCAACAGCTCCGCCCAGACCGCGCAGGGTGCGGACGAAGATCAGGGCGGTGTTGATCTTTACGCCTGATTGACTGCATCCCGTGACCTGTAGCCTTGTAAGTTACGGCTACAGGTCACGGGATATTATCCACGGCAGTCAGTCGTGGGTGTCCACCAGGACGATCTCGGCATCCTCAAGTGCGCGTATCCGCAGGATGTCCGTGCCTGAAATCGCGGCTCCATCGCGTTCGTTGACACTCGCCCCTTCGATCTCCACCCGCCCCCGCGCGGGCACCAGATAGCCGAACCGTTCGGCTCCAAGCCGGTATTCCACGACCTGTCCCTTGTGCAGCGTCGCTCCCAGAACGCGGGCATCCGCATTGATGGGCAGGGCATCGTCCTCCTCGGGGCGGCCTGATGCGAGTACGACAAACTGGCCCGCCCGTTCACCCCTGGGGAAGGTGCGTGTACCCCATGAGGGGGCATGCCCCGCCCGGTCGGGCATGATCCAGATCTGGAACAGGCGCGTGGTTTCGCTCTCCCGGTTATGTTCGCTGTGGCGGATGCCGGTTCCCGCTGACATGACCTGCACATCGCCCGCCTGCGTGCGCCCGCGATTGCCCAGACTGTCTTCGTGGGTAATTGCGCCTTCGCGCACGTAAGTAATGATTTCCATATCCCGGTGCGGATGGGTGCCAAAACCGGTGCCGGGTGCTATGGCATCATCGTTCCATACCCGTAATGCCCCCCATTTGACGCGCGCCGGATCAAAATAACTGGCGAACGAGAAATGATGGCGTGCATCCAGCCATCCATGATCGGCATGACCGATGTGGTCAAAAGGTCGGATTTCAATCATCGGATCACCTTTCGGTTTCTGTACTTTCATCAACACCAGAATATTACGTCCGCCACGATCGGAGCGTATATGGAAATAAAGGAAAGCCAACGTTTCTGATCTGTTGCGTCAGGAGTGGGCTTTTCCAGTATGGGGGGCGGACTTGCCGGTCCGCTGCCTGTATGCCTGCGGCAGGCTGGAACAATCGTGTGGGTGGCCTATAGTGAAACCTTCACGAAGGATCGTTTCCAGGGATTTCAAATGCGCTTACCTGATTTCGAGGCATGGGCCATTTTTGCCAAGGTGGCGGAATGGGGGTCCTTTGCCCGTGCGGCCGAAGATATCCAGCTTTCCAAACCTACCGTATCCAAGGCCGTGGGGCGGCTTGAGCAGGCGCTTGGGGTCTCCCTGTTCAACCGCAACTCCCGGCATATGTCCCTGACGGAAACGGGTCGGCTGCTTCAGGGGCATGCAAACCGCATACTGGCCGAAGCCGAAGCGGCGGAAGTGGAGGCGCGGGGTGGTATCCTGAAGCCATCCGGCCAGATCCGGGTAACAGCGCCGGTGACATTCGGCATCCAGCATCTCGCCCCCCTTCTGCCCGAATTCATGCGCCAGTATCCGGAGGTCGATATCGCGATCGATTTCAGCGATGCGGTCGTCGATCTGGTGGCGGAGGGATATGATCTTGCGCTGCGGATCGCGTCCCTTGCGGATTCCTCGCTGCGCGCGCGGCGTCTTTGCACCGTGCGGCTGCTGCTGGTTGCCGCTCCCGCCTATCTGGATGCAATAGGCAGGCCCGACCATCCGCGTGAACTGGAAGACCAGAAGGGCTTTGTTTACACGAATACATCCGCACCCGGTAAGATCAGGCTGCGGCACAGGAAAACGGCCAAGGAATTCGTGCTGTCACAGGCTTCCCGCCTGCGGGCCAATAATGCGGAAGGCTTCCTGCCCGCGCTGGAAGCAGGTCTTGGTTTCGGCCTGTTTCCGGAATTCATGGTCTGGGATGGCCTGAAATCGGGTCGGCTGGTGCAGGCGTTGCCGCAATGGGAAGCCCCGGCTGTCGCCCTGTACATCGTGACATCACCCAGTCCGCTGCGTCCCGTCCGGGTGACGGCGCTGCTGGATTATCTGGTCAGGGCCTTCGCGCATTCGCCATGGGCGACGGAAGAAGAGTGCGAAAGCCTGAAACATCTGAAATAGCACGAAGGGACACGGTGTAGATCGTGCCCCTTCGCGCCGCAGTATTCAGGCAAGTTTTTTTGCAATGCCCGCCACATGGCTGCCCAGATAACGCGCCCCGTCCAGTTCGTTGGCATCGGGCTGGCGGGAGCCGTCGCCTGCGGCAATGGTGGTCGCGCCGTAGGGGGAGCCACCCGTGACTTCATCCAGCTTCAACTGCCCCTGAAAGCTGTAGGGCAGGCCGGTAATGACCATGCCATGATGCAGCAGGTTGGACATGAGGGAATACAGCGTGGTCTCCTGCCCGCCATGCTGGGATGCGGTGGAGGTAAATACCGCGCCGACCTTTCCGATCAGCGCGCCCTTGAGCCACAGCCCGCCGGTCTGGTCCCAGAAATTGGCCATCTGTGCGGGCAGCCGGCCAAAGCGGGTCGGTGCACCGACGATAATGGCGTCGTATTCGGGCAGTTCCTGTGTTGTGGCGATGGGAGCGCCCTGTTCGGTCTTGAAGTGATGGGCCTTCGCAACGTCCTCGGGAACAAGTTCAGGGACGCGTTTGACAACGACTTCTGCATCGTTGGCCCGTACGCCTTCGGCTATGGCATGGGCCATCGTCTCGATATGGCCGTAGGACGAATAATAGAGGACGAGAACCTTGGGCATTGCAGTATGTCTTTCGTATGAAAATGGATGCCATGGAAATGGCGGAACCCCTTAACCATACGGTTTGAGCGGCTATTTGATATTTCAAATACGGAAACCTTTGGTTTCTGTATTTTGCGCCTTCCTCACGGGTGCGTGAGGGGAGAGGGGCGGAGGGTATGTCTCTGTCTTCCATCGCGCTCGGTTGAGCGGGAAGGGGCGGGGGCTGTGGTGGTGCGCTGCTGCAATGGCGGAATGGGCAGCCTTAACGGACACGGGGGCAGCTCCGCTGGCGCGGAATCGTTTCCGCATGTCATCCGTGGCATTGCTGCGCCCCTCAATGGCCGGACCGCAAGGATGGCGTGACTTCCAGATGAATTGACGCAGCGTGGCTGGATTTCTATGTGCGGCCTGTATAGATCGCCCGTAACGTACATAGAATTTCGTGGCCTGAATGCCAGAAACACTCAGGCATACGGGCTGTAGTGGCGTCAGGCAGGATAACCAATGCCGCCGGTTTTTAGCCTGACCGGGCGGTATCGCTGATGTGCTGCGTGCAGTCCGACCGGCGCATGTTCCGATATTTCTCACGGCCAGTCAGGATGGAAAGGGCAGGGGACCGACGCGGGGAGGCATCGGCCGTGCTGTCAGTTTCAGTTCTGGTGATAAGGAGCCGCCGCCTTGGGTATCCCGCCTTCGATCGGCAGGGCGGGGTCGCGGGACCATTCGTTCCATGATCCCATATACAGCCGCAGGCGTGTAAACCCGGCGGAAGCAAGGGCGACATAGGTATTGGCCGCGCGCGCACCCTTGAAGCAGTAGATGATGATGTCATCATCCGGGTTCAGGTTGCGCGATGCGGCAAGGGCGCGGATTTCGTCAGGACTGCGGAAGGCGGCGTGGTTATCCGTCACCTTCATGAAATCGTACCACTCAATCCATACGGCCCCCGGAATACGGCCCTTGCGGGGCGCGAAATCCACACCGTAGGGGGAGGAGCTTTCCGCCAGCCATTCGACGCTGTCGCGGTTGTCGAGCAGCTTCGTGGTGGTGGAGCCAAGGGCTGCGTATACGTCGTCGCGCGTGGCCATGAGGGCGTGGTTGATGCACAGCGGAAACTGTGCCCGCACCGGCTGCGTGGTTTCGGTGCTCAGCGCGCCACCTTCACGGCGCCATGCGCTCAGCCCGCCATCAAGTATGCCCACGCGCGGATAGCCGAGATAGCTCAGTATCCAGTAACCCCGGCAGGACGCACCGTAGCGGGTATGCAGCGCATCTTCATAGATGATGGCGGATTTGTTCCCATCCAGCCCGTAATCGGCGAACAGGGTGGAAAATTTTTCCTGCAGGCTGTGCAGTCCGTCCTGCGTGGTTTCCGCCAGATAGGTGAAAATATCGGGCATGTTCACCGCGCCCGGAATGTGGCCGGCAGCAAAGTCTTTCCCGTCACGCACGTCGATCAGGATGATCGTGTCCTGCGCAGCCAGTTTGCGGACCTCTTCGGGGGAATAAAGAACAGCCGACGGCATGGTGATTTCCTGCAAGGTTTCGGACATGCAGGTCTGGTATCACCTGTTGGCGAGGAAGGGCAGAGGGAGCGGAGCGCGCCCGGTATGATGTGACCGGGACGCAGGCCCCATTGCTGGTGTGCTGCCGTAGTGCGGGCGGCATGGGTCATCACCCCGCCCGCAGGCCACAGGTCAGGCCGCCAGGCCGCCGTCCGTGGTCAGCGCGGTGCCCGTGATGAAACCGGCCGCCGGGCTGGCAAGGAACGAGACCAGAGCTGCGACATCGCTGATCCGGCCATATTCCTTATGACACATGAAGCTGCGCAGCAGGTCGGCAGCTTCCCCCGTGGCGGGGTTCATGTCGGTATCGATCGGGCCGGGCTGCACCACGTTGATGGTGATTCCGCGCGGGCCAAGATCGCGTGCCGCGCCACGGGCAAATCCGCTCAGTGCGGCCTTGGATGCGGAATAAAGCGAAATGCCGGGGAAAGGCGCGCGATCGGCAAAGGTCGATCCGATCAGGACAATGCGGCCCCCCGTGGTCATGTGGCGCGCGGCTTCGATGGTTTCGATCATCACGGCGCGGACATTCAGCCCCAGCACGGCGTCGACCTGTTCATCCGTGGTCTCGGCCACGTCGCCATAGGGGTAGATCCCGGCATTGCACACCAGTGCGTCAATCCGGCCCAGTTCTTTCACGACCTGACGTATGGCTGCACGGTTGCCATTGCCTTCGCCATCGCAGCGGATGGCAATGCCACGGCGGCCCAGCGCGCGGACTGCCGCCACCGTTTCCTCGGCTGCATGTTCGTTGCGGACATAGGAAATGGCGATGTCGTACCCATCCTTCGCCAGCGCCGTGGCGATGCCCGCGCCGATGCCGCGGCTGCCACCTGTTATGTATGCGACGCGCTGTGTCATTGTGCTTTCCTCCCGATATGATCTTGCGTTTTCCTCCTACAGTACGGGGCGGATGGGGGAAAGCATGCCGTGGGGCAGGGAAGGGGCTTGATCCTGCCTGCGGTGTTGTCTATAGCCTGCCTGTTCGCGCGTCCGGGCCTGTAGGGCATGCCCGGCCGCAATGGAAGTGTTCCGACCCGAAAGGGCAGGGACACGGGCACCAGACATCAGGAGAAGAAAATGCCCAAGATGAAGACCAAGTCATCGGTCAAGAAGCGGTTCAAGATCACCGCGACCGGCAAGGTGCTGGCAGGACCGGGCAACAAGCGCCATGGCCTGATCAACCGCTCGCAGAAGATGAAGCGCACGAACCGTGGTTCGCAGGTGCTGACGGAAATGGACGGCCGCACTGTGAAGCAGTGGGCTCCCTACGGTCTGGCATAAGGAGCACCTGAGATATGGCACGTGTGAAACGCGGCGTAACCACCCACGCCCGCCACAAGAAGGTCCTTGAACTCTCCAAGGGCTTCCGTGGTCGTTCCTCCACCAACTACCGCATTGCGCTGGAACGTCTGGAAAAGTCGCTTCAGTATGCTTACCGCGACCGCCGCAACAAGAAGCGCGAATTCCGCGCCCTGTGGATCCAGCGTATCAACGCTGCGGTGCGTGAGCATGGCCTGACCTACAGCCGTTTCATCAACGGTCTGGACAAGGCTGGCATCGAGATCGACCGTAAGGTCCTTGCTGCCATTGCCTATGACGATGCGGCAACCTTCGCCGAGATCGTGAAGAAGGCCCAGGCCGCTCTGGCCTGAACCCTGTCCCCGCCCGTGTGGCGACAGGTCCACGAAACGGGTCGTCCCAACGGGCGGCCCGTTTTGTTTTTTATGCAATGCCCGTGCCGCTTTTCCGTCCGGCGGCGGGCACAGTTTCATGTGCCGGGTCTGGCCCGTGCGGGTAGAAGCCGCCGGTTGCTATCCACTGCCAGCCCGCCCGGTGAAAGCCTGCGCGAGGTGCTATGAGTGACGATCTCGAAACCCTGAGGGAACAGACAGTTCAGGCACTCGCTGCCGCGACCGACCTGCGTGAATGGGATACGGTGCGTGTCGGCACGCTGGGCAAGTCGGGCAGGCTGACCGCGCTGCTCAAGGAACTGGGGCGCATGACGCCCGATGAACGGCGCACGCGTGGCGGCGCGCTGAACCGGCTGCGCGATGAACTCTCGCGTCTGATCGAAGCCCGCGGGCAGGAACTGGAAACGGCGGCGCTGAACGCCCGCCTTGCGGCTGAACGCGTGGATGTGACGCTGCCATGTGCGCCGGATGCGCAGGGACTGCTGCACCCCATTACCCGCACGATTGAGGAAATGGCCGCCATTTTCGGCTCCATGGGCTTCCAGCTTGCTGAAGGCCCGGATATCGAAAGCGACTGGCACAATTTTTCGGCCCTCAACACGCCCGCCCATCACCCCGCCCGTACCGATCAGGATACGTTCTACCTGCCGGCTGAAGCCAGCGGCCAGCCCGAGCGCGTGCTGCGCACACAGACATCGGGCGTGCAGATCCGCACCATGCTGGGGCAGGAACCGCCCATCCGCATCATCGCGCCCGGCCGCACCTATCGCGCCGATCATGACGCCACCCATTCCCCCATGTTCCATCAGTGCGAGGGACTGGTGATTGAAAAGGGCATCACGCTAGGGCACCTCAAGGGCTGCCTGTCTGATTTCCTGCGCGCGTTTTTCCAGATGCCCGACCTGCCGGTGCGCTTTCGCGCCTCCTATTTCCCGTTTACCGAACCCTCGATGGAAATCGACATCGGCTGGTCGCGCAGGACGGGCCAGATCGGTACCGGCGGCGACTGGCTGGAAGTGCTGGGGGCGGGCATGGTCCATCCGCGCGTGCTGGCCAATTGCGGACTGGATGCACGTGAATGGCAGGGTTTTGCCTTCGGCATGGGGATCGAACGGCTGACCATGCTGCGCCACGGTATTCCGGACCTGCGTTCGTTTTATGAAAGCGACGTGCGCTGGCTGCGTCATTACGGCACGTCCCCCCTGTCTCCCGCCATGCTGCACGAAGGTCTGTGATCGATGAAGTTCTCCCTGTCATGGCTGCGCGAACATCTTGAGACCACGGCAACGCTGGAAGAAATCTGCGCCACGCTGAACACCATCGGGCTTGAGGTCGAAGGGGTGGAAGACCGGGGCGCGATCCTCGCTCCGTTCCGCACCGCCCGCATTATCGAAGCCACCCAGCACCCCAACGCCGACCGTCTGCGTGTCTGTCAGGTGGACGCGGGTGAGGGGTTTGAGCGCGTGCAGGTTGTCTGTGGCGCGCCGAATGCGCGTACGGGTCTGCATGTGATCTTCGCGCCACCCGGCACGTTCATCCCGGCCAGCGGCATCACTATCAAGGCAGGCAAGCTGCGGGGTGAGGAAAGCGGCGGCATGCTGTGCTCGCTGCGCGAACTCGGACTTGGGGAGGAAAGCGACGGGATCGCGGAACTGCCCGACGATACCGTGCCCGGCCAGTCCTACGCCCTGTTCGCTGATCTGGATGATCCCGTCATCGACATCGCCATCACCCCCAACCGCGGGGACGCGCTGGCGGTGCGCGGGATCGCGCGTGACCTTGCTGCTGCCGGTCTGGGCGAACTGAAGCCGTGGCTGACGGCGACGGTGGAAAGCCGGTTCGATACCCCCATCGACTGGCGCGTTACCTTCTCCGAAGCCTGTCCGTGGGTTCTGGGGCGCAGCCTGCGGGGCGTGAAGAATGGTCCCAGCCCCGAATGGCTGCGGCGCAGGCTGGAATCCATTGGCCTGCGTCCGGTGTCGGCGCTGGTGGACATCACCAATTTCTTCACATTCGACCTTGGCCGTCCGCTGCATGTATTTGACGCGGATAAACTGCTGGGCAGCGAACTGACCATCTGCCGGGGGGCAGGCGAAACCTTTACTGCCCTTGATGGCAGCGAACACGTCATGACGCCCGATGACTGCGTTATCGCCGACAGCCGGGGCGTGCAGTCGCTGGCCGGGATCATGGGGGGGGCTGAAAGCGGGGTCAGTGAAACGACCACGAATGTGTTTGTCGAATGCGCCCTGTTCGATCCCGTGGCCATCGCGCTGGCGGGACGGCGGCACAACCTGCATTCCGATGCCCGACAGCGTTTTGAACGCGGCGTGGATCAGGCCCTGCCGCCCGCAGCCCTTGAGGCCGCGACCCGGATGATCCTTGACCTGTGTGGCGGGGAAGCAGGCAGTGTCGTGTCCGCCGGGGTCGAACCCGCGTGGCAGCGTCAGGCGCATCTGGAATTCGCACGGCTTGAGACGCTGGGCGGCCTGAGCGAAGCGCCGGATCATGCCGTGCACCTTCTGGAGCGGCTTGGCTTTGCAGTGCAGGAGCGGGATGCCCGTCATGTGGTGGTGGATGTACCCTCATGGCGCAATGACATCGCTACCCCCATGCTGCTGGACCAGCGCCCGGACCTGCCGCCCGCACGTGCGCAGGCCGCCGCGCAGGGCGCGATCGAGATCGACCCGGAAGTGGACCTGGTGGAGGAAATCCTGCGCCTGCGTGGGCTGGACAGCGTGCCTGCCGTATCGCTGCCGCTGCGCAGTGCCGTGCCGCTGCCTGCCCTGAGCAGCCGCCAGACGCGCATCGCCGGCCTGCGCCGGCAGCTTGCGGCGCGCGGGTTGCTGGAAACCGTGGGCTTTTCCTTCGTGGCGATGGATCAGGCCGCGGCATTCGGTGAAACACCGGCTGACCTGCATCTGCTCAACCCCATCGCAGCCGATCTGGACCAGATGCGTCCGACCCCGCTGGTTAACCTGCTGGCAGCGGTCAGGGCGAATGCGGCGCGGGGCTATCCCGATCTGGGCCTGTTCGAAGTCGGCCCCGGTTTTGACGCCGATGGACAGAAACTGATCGCCGCCGGTATCCGCAGCGGCCATTCACCGCGTCTGCCCGGCCAGCCCGCGCAGCCGGTCGATCTGTGGCAGGTCAAGGCCGACGCCCTGGCAGGGCTTGCCGTCGCCGGGGCTGCGATGGAAGGCTGCACCATCACTGCCGATGCCCCGTCCTACTACCATCCGGGCCGGTCGGGGGTGATCCGGCAGGGACCGAAGCTGGTTCTGGGTCATTTCGGGCAGTTGCATCCCGCCCTGCTGGCGGCGCGGGGGATTGATGTCCCGGTCTGTGCCTTCACGCTTTATACCGACGCCGTGCCCGAACCCAGGCGCAAGCGCAAGGCGCCGCCGGCCCTGTCCGCCTTCCAGCCGTTGAGGCGTGATTTCGCCTTTGTCGTCACGGCGGACCTGCCTGCGGAAAAACTGCTCAGGGCCGTGAAAGGCGCTGAGCGGAACCTTATCGTCGCGGTTCATCTGTTCGATGTGTATGAAGGTGACAAGGTTCCGGCGGGGCATAAATCACTGGGTGTCGAGATAACCCTTCAGCCGATGGACAGGACACTGACCGATGCGGAAATCGAAGCTGTCTGTGACCGGGTGGTCGCTGCCGCGCAGAAAAGCTGCAATGCGGTCCTGCGGGGCTAGGCGTTCGGGCCTGCTGGCCAACAGGGGGCGCGCGGGGCGTATCGGTCTGGCACTGGCGGCCATGTTATGCACGGCCAGCCTGCCTGCCTATGCAACCGATATTACCGGGGCAGGCTCCAGCTTCGGCGCGCCGATTTACGGCGCGTGGGGGGCTGGGGCCGCCCGTGCGACGGATATCCGCCTGAACTACCAGACCATCGGGTCAGGTGCCGGGCAGAATCAGGTCAAGGCCCGCACGGTGGATTTTGGCGCGTCGGATGCGCCGATGAATGCGGCCCAACTGGCGCACAATGGCCTGATGCAGTTTCCCACGGTGCTGGGTGCGATCGTGCCGGTCGTAAACCTGCCCGGTCTGGATGCCAGTCATCTGCATCTGACGGGTGAACTGCTGGCCGGGCTGTACAGTGGCGATATCACCATGTGGAATGATCCACGTATCGCTGCGGAAAACCCCGGTGTCAGCCTGCCTGCCATGCCCGTGGCCCCGGTGCGGCGGGCCGATGGGTCGGGCACGACCTTTGTCTTCACGTCCTATCTCGCACGGGTTTCGCCGCGCTGGGCGGCGGAGGAAGGTAAGGGGACCTCCATCGAATGGCCGGTAGGCGAAGGCGCGCGCGGCAATGACGGTGTCGCCGCGGCCGTGCGCAATACCGAAGGCAGCATCGGTTATCTGGAATACGCCTACGCCGCGGGCAATCACATGCCCATGGCCGAACTGCGCAATCACCATGGAGATGTGGTCGCGCCAGACCCCGAAAGCTTCCGTCTGGCCGTGACATCTGCCCACTGGGCGGATGATGCGACCCATTCCGCTGATGTGCTGGATGGCGATGGCGCGGGAGCCTGGCCGATCATGGCCGCAACCTACGTGCTGATCCCGACGGACAGTGCCACGACAGCGCAGGGCAGGGCGGTGCGGGCGTTTTTTGACTGGAGCATGCAGCACGGTGCGGAGTCAGCCCTGCTGCTGGGGTACGTGCCGTTGCCCGAGGATATCCGCGCCAGCATCCGCACCATCCTGAACGGGCGGTAGCGGCACCATCATCTGTAGCAGGGCGGGGAACGACGCCTCGCTGCCTGTTTTTCAGAAACCCGGATAATTTCCGGAAGATGTCATGAACAGGCGGCCTGCACCGGCTGCACGGGTATGTGGCAGATTTTTCACCATCGGTATTTGCGCTGGCTGATCCGACACGATAAGCCGGTCTGGCATGACTGGACCCCATTCTCCCATCCCTCCGCTACCAGAACCTACCGGGCATGGCCCGACCATCTGGATCATGGCGGGCGAAGCCAGCGGTGACGTGCTGGGCGCTCGTCTGATGGCGGCGCTGCGCACTGCGCGGCCGGATATCCGTTTTGCCGGGATCGGGGGCGAACACATGCGCGCGCAGGGACTGCACTCGCTGTTTCCGCTGCGCGATCTTGCGGTCATGGGACTGCTGGAAGTACTGCCCAGACTGCGGCATCTCTCACGCAGGCTGAATCAGGCGGTGCAGGATATTACCGCACGCCGTCCGGATCTGGTCGTGACCATTGACAGTCCCGGTTTTGCCCTGCGGCTTCTGCGTCGGATCGCGCCGCTATCCATTCCCCGGCTGCATTATGTCGCCCCCCAGGTCTGGGCCTGGCGTGAGCATAGAGTGCGGGAATTTCCGGGCCTGTGGGAGCGGATGCTGTGCCTTTTGCCGTTCGAGCCGGATTTTTTTGCCCGCCACGGGATCGAGGCGCGTTTTGTCGGCCACCCCGTGCTGCAATCCGGCGCGGATCAGGGTTCCGGGACTGATTTTCGCAGGCGTTACGGCATAGCGGATTCTGCGCCGGTTCTGGTGCTCATGCCCGGTAGCCGCCGGTCGGAAGCGCCGCGTCTGTTGCCGGTATTCGGGCGCATGCTCCTCATTTTACAGCAGCGCATGCCGGGCATCGTGCCGGTTGTGCCGGTCTCCCCCGTTATCGGGGATATCGTGCGCAGGGGGGTAGCGAACTGGCCGGTCCAGCCGCTGGTCATTACCGACGTTCAGGACAAGCACGATGCGTTTGCCGCAGCCAGTGCCGCACTGACCAAATCGGGGACTTCCACGCTGGAACTGGCGATAGCGGATGTTCCCATGGCCGTGACGTATCGGGTCAATCCATTGACGGCGGCGATGGCGCGACGTCTGATCCGCGTGCCCTATGTGGCCATGGTCAACCTGCTGTCCGGCCACAGGCTGGTGCCCGAACTGCTGCAGGAACGCTGCACGCCCGAACTTCTGGCCGACACCGTTGAGCGCCTGCTGAAGGACGAAAACTGCCGGAGCCTGCAGCGCGCGGGATTCAGCCATATCCGCGCGGCGTTACGCGGGCCGGGTCAGGACCCGGCCACTGCCGCCGCGCATGAAGTCATGGATTTGCTGGCTGCGCATTCTGCGGCGGTGCGTCCGGCGTCTGCGGAGCCGTAACGCCGGGCGGTAGGGGTTCATTTTCTGAAATCAGGGCATGCAGTTCGTTCCTGAGCATGAAAATACCCATGACGACCGTGGCCACCACCATGATCCCGATCCAGATCAGTTTGCCGATCTGTTCGCGTTTTTCCTCATCATAAGCCATGATTGCCTAGCCTTTGCTGCCGTAAAGCGTTTCCGCCGCAATTTCCGGCTGGGTGATCTCGACCATGCCTTCGGGGCGCAGGGCGTTGTAAAAGCAGCTCCGCCGTCCCGTATGGCAGGCCACACCCTTCTGGTTCACCAGCAGCAGGACCGCATCGCGGTCGCAGTCCAGCCGGGCGTCGATCAGGGTCTGGACCTGCCCCGATGTCTCGCCCTTGCGCCACAGGCCCGACCGGCTGCGTGAATAATAGCATACGCGGCCCGTGCGCAGGGTTTCATCCAGTGCTTCGGCATTCATCCATGCCAGCATCAGTACCTCGCCACTGTCATGCTGCTGGGCAATGGCTGCGATCAGGCCATCGGCATTGAATTTGACCCGACCAATCATGGCGGAGCGAACAGCCGAATCCGGCGGCGTGTAGGACATGCGTTTTTTACCTTGAAGGAGGAGCCTGAACCGGCCCCGAAATGCGCGCTGGCAGGCTTTATTCCGCCTTGGCGGGAAGGGAGAACCATGGCGGCACCTGCACGCTTATCGCGTGGCCTGCGGCGGTCAGGCCCGTGTCATGGATATGTTCGTTGCGGATCATCGCCATGCCCGCCCCGTCGCGTGATGAGCGCATTTCCCCCACCGTAGCGGTGCCCGACAGGACCGGCGTGCCCGGTGGCGGCAGTTCCCTTTGCGCCGTAACCGGCAGCAGGTGGCGGCGCACCAGACCGCGATAGCGCGTGCGGGCGGTCAGTTCCTGCCCCATGTAGCAGCCCTTGGTCCAGCTAATGCCATTGAGCTGGTCAAAATTGGCTTCCAGCAGCAGGGTCCGGTCACTTTCGCAGTCACGCGCGCCATCGGGCAGGCCCAGCGCCAGCCGGTGGCGGTCGTAATCCACATCGTCCGCATGGGCGGTGGAGGATGGGTGGCCAAGCAGGAAGCGCCATCCAGCCTGCGGCAGGCGGGGATCGGGGGCGGCGGGATACCCTTCGGGCATTGTGGCATCGCCACCCCATGCGGCGTGAACGGCGTAGCCGGTTTCCCCGATTTCAGCCTGCGCGCGCAGTCGGAAACGCGACAGGCGCTGGCGCAGCATGTCCGCCTGCCCCGCCTCGCAGTCCAGCAGCAGGCGGGTGCCCTCCGGGTCGGCAAAGACGAAAAAGTCCGCCAGCCATTTGCCCTGCGGGGACAGGAACGCCGTCCATACGGCATGGCCGGGGGCGACTGCCGTCATGTCATTTGACACCAGCCCCTGAAGGAAGGAAACGCGGTCCGCCCCCGATACACTGAGTACGGCGCGGGCGGGAAGGTGAGCGATTCTGGCCATGGGCATAATCTGGCCACAGCCGGCGTGACAGACAAGGGCAAAGACGGGTTGGCACATCCGCAAAACGTGACTAGCACCGTAAAATGCACATCCTGTTCATAACATCCACCCGGCTGGGGGACGCCATCCTGTCAACCGGCCTGCTGGATACCCTGCTGCGGCGTTATCCGCAGGCTGACTTCACCATAGCCTGCGGCCCGGTGGCGGCTGGCCTGTTCGCCCATATGCCACGTCGGGTCCGTACGATCGTGATGGTCAAGCGTACGTATGACAGGCACTGGTTCGACCTGTGGCGTCAGTGTCGGGGGCGCAGATGGGATATATGCATCGACCTGCGTGGTTCCATCACCAGCTACTTCCTGCGCGTGGGCAGGCGTTACGTGATGCGTGGTGGCCGCAGGCCGGGGCGGCGGATTGCCCATATTGGCGCATTGCTCAGCCTGACCCCCGCGCCGCTGCCGGTGACATGGACCAGTCAGGTCGAACGTGCGCAGGCGTCGCGCATGCTGGGGACGGGCGTGAACTGGGTCGCACTTGGCCCGACAGCCAACTGGGATGGCAAGATATGGCCGGCGGAACGGTTTGTGGCCCTGTTCAATCTGCTGCGCGCGGCTGATCCCGGCCTGCGCCCGGTGGTCCTCTATGGACCGGGGGAGGCGGAGCAGGCGCGCGCGCGGCCCGTGCTGGCGCAGTTGCCTGATGCGCTTGATACCGGTGGAACGCTATCGGTCACGCAGGTTGCTGCGCTGATGGAACAATGCACGCTGTTTATTGGTAATGATTCCGGCCTCATGCATCTGGCGGCGGCAAGCGGGATTCCCACGCTTGGCCTGTTCGGGCGAAGCCGTGCGTCGGAATACGCGCCGTGCGGTCCGTGGGCGCGGGCGGTCGTAGCTCCTGGCCCCGAGGGGGAAGCTCCGATGGAAGGGCTGCACGTGGAACAGGTGGCACAGGCGGCGCAGGCCCTGTTACGGCAGTGGCGGGATCGGAAACGGTGAAAAACCTGAACTTTGTGCATTTCGGGCACGCTTACGACTGGCGGCGGAAAACGGCCCGGTCTATGTGATCGGACAGGCATGATGGCGGAAATGGGGATGGTGACCGGACAGGGCGGTTTGCCGTGCCGTTTCAGGCTGGATATGCTGGGGCAGAGATTTACGACGCGCGACGCATCACGCACCGCGCCAGCGAGCAGGGAACGACAGGAACGTGGCTGACGACATCTTCAGGGAAGTCGATGAGGAAATCCGTGCCGAACGCATCCGGGCACTGGCGCGGCGCTATCTGGTGGTTGCGGGTGTCGTGGTCGCGGGTATCTGTATCGGCGCGGGCGGGTGGCAGTATTCGGTCTATCGCGCCCATCAGGCTGACGCCGCCGTATCGGCTTCCTATTTCACCGCAATGCATGATGCGGCCCGTGGCCCTGCGGATATGCCGGGCAGCACCGCGCCCCTGACAGCGGGACAGAAAAACGCCCTTCAGGAACTTGCGGCCCTTGATGGCAAGGCGCGGCCCCCGCTGCGCATCCTTGCCCGCATGGAACGCGCCGCCCTTCTGGCCGGTAGCGGTGACAATGCCGGTGCCCTGACATTGTGGGATGGTGTCGCGCAGGAACACGGTGTCGATCCGGTTGTAGCCTCCCTCGCCAGCCTGCTGTGGGTCCAGCATCAGATCGACAGTGGCGATCCCGCTACCCTGCGTTCACGGCTTGCCGTGCTGGACGGCGCGGGACAGCCATGGCGCGGACAGGCCATCGAAGCCGAAGCCCTGCTGGACCTGCGCGTAGGCAAGGAAGCTGACGCACGCGCCCGGTTCGAGCGGCTGAGCATGGACATGGGCATACCCGATGGCGTGCGCAACCGTGCGGAAGCCATGCTCCAGACGCTGGGGGGCGACGCGGGTGGCTAGTTCAAGGCGTGGTCCGCTCATGATGCCGACAGACGGAAAAAACATGAAATCAGTCCTAAGCCGACGCCATGCGCTCCTTGGCGTGGGGGCAGCCCTGCTGCCAGCCCTTGCGGCCTGCAAGGCAGGCAAGAAGAAAACGCCGCTGCTGATCGGCCATCGCTCGGATGTGCTGCATACGGTTGCGGGGCTGACGGTTGACGCCGATGAAACGCAGGCCGTGAACGTGCCTGCGCCCATCGCGGTCAATGCGTGGCCCCAGTCAGGCATCCGGCCTGATCATGACGGTGTGAACATCGCCTGGGGCGGCGAGATGCGCCACCAGTGGACCCACGATATCGGGGCTGGCAATTCCGAGCCGCAGCTTCTGTCCTATGTCGCGCTGGGCGATAGCGGGCGTGGCATTATCCAGGCAACGCCGGTGGTGCAGAATGGCCGGATTTTCGTAGCCGATGCACAGGGCGTCATCCGTGCTTACCGCTGGCCCGGTATGCACAAGCTGTGGGAATACAACCCCAAGCCGCGCAAGATGCTGTCCAACAATCTGGGCGGTGGACTGACTGTTGATGGCGATACGCTGTACATCGTCGATGGTGTGGGTCAGGCGCTGGCCGTCAGTGCGGAAACCGGCAAGCTGAAATGGCGTGTCAATATTCAGGCCCCCGGCCGTTCCGCCCCCACGCTGGTCAATGGCAGGCTGTTCTTCGGCACGATTGACGAACACCTGTACTGCGTGGACGCCGAAAACGGCAACATCCTGTGGAGCTACGCCGCGACGTCCGCCGATACCGTCATATACGGCCAGCCCGCCCCGGCCGTGGCCGATGGCGTTGTGCTGGCCGGTTTCGGTTCAGGCGATCTGGTCGCCCTGCGCGCCGAAGGCGGTGAGGTCGTGTGGGCCGATACGCTGGGCAGCACGAACGGACAGGAAGCCCTGATCGACTTTTCGTGCGTTCATGGCATGCCCGTCATTGTCGATGGCACGGCCTACGCCATAAGCACGGGTTCCGTTCTGGTCGCCATCGATATGCGCTCGGGACGCAGGCTGTGGGAGCGCGGAATTTCAGGCCAGAATACGCCGCTGGTGATCGGGGACTGGATCTTCCTTGTTTCCATGGACGAACAGGTCGCCTGTCTGGACCGCCTGTCGGGTCATGTGCGCTGGATCACGCAGTTGCGCCAGTACGAAAACGCCGACAAGCAGAAACGCGGCATCGTATGGAATGGCCCCATACTGGCGGGCGGCAAGCTGGTGATGATTTCCAGCCTGCCGGAAAATGGCGTCGCCATCATCGATCCCGCGCAGGGGCACATCGAATCCCTTCACGCCCTTCCGGGTCAGGTCACGACCGCGCCCATCATTGTCGATAATCTGCTGTTGCTGATGGACAATAAGGGCTACCTTATAGCCTACAGTTAAAAAGAAAGTTGCCGCAGTGAGTTCATCTTTTCCATCCGTTTCGGCGGATGCGCTGCCGGTTGTCGTGATCGCGGGCAGGCCGAATGTCGGCAAGTCGACCATATTCAACCGGCTTGTCGGGCGCAGGCAGGCCCTTGTGGCGGATACCCCCGGCGTTACCCGCGACCGTAAGGAAGGGCAGGCCACAGTGCGTGGTCGCGCCATCCGCATAATCGACACCGCCGGACTTGAGGAAGCCGCCCCCGATACGCTGTACGGGCGGATGCGGGCCTCATCCGAATCCGCCGTAGCCAATGCGGATCTGGTCCTGTTCTGCATTGATGCCCGTAGTGGCATTACGCCCGCGGACGAACATTTCGCCAACTGGCTGCGTCGACAGGGTCGCCCGGTGCTGCTGATCGCCAACAAGGCGGAGGGACGGCAGGGCGCCGCCGCCGCGATGGAAGCATATTCGCTTGGGCTGGGCGCTCCGCTCGCCATCTCTGCCGAGCATGGGGAAGGCGTGGCCGACCTTATGTCCGAAATAGCGGACCGCCTGCCACCGACCGATCTGCCGCCCGTGCAGAAACAGAGCCGCCGCGACCGGCGTATCCAGCAGGAAGAAGCCGGGGAGGTGGAGGACGTGCGTCCCCCCGGTCCCCTGCGGCTGGCCATTGTCGGGCGGCCCAATGCGGGCAAGTCCACGCTGCTCAACCGGCTTCTGGGCGAAGAGCGGATGATTACCGGCCCCGAGCCGGGGCTTACGCGCGATTCCATTGCCGTCACGCTCAACGACGATGAAGGTCCGATCCAGCTTGTCGATACCGCGGGCCTGCGCCGCAAGGCCCGTATTGACGAGACGCTGGAGAAGATGTCCGTCTCCGCCTCCATCGAAGCCCTGAAAATGGCGGAGGTCGTCATTCTGGTTCTGGATGCGACGCTGGGCGTGCATGAGCAGGACCTGCAGATCGCCCGCCTGATTGAGCGCGAAGGCCGGTGCTGCGTGCTGGCGCTGAACAAGTGGGACGCGGTGGAAGACCGGGCCGAAACCCGGCAGGCCATCAAGGACCGGATCGAGATGTCACTGGCGCAGATGCGCGGTATTCCGGTGGTCTCGTTCTCTGCGCTGACGGGGGCTGGCATCAACAAGCTGCTGCCGACTGTGCGACGGGCGCATGAAATCTGGAACCGTCGCGTGCCGACCGGGGCACTCAACCGCTGGTTCGAGATGATGGTCTCCCGTCATCCGCCGCCGCTGGTTGATGGGCGCAGGCTGAAACTGCGCTACATCACCCAGGCGAAGGCGCGTCCGCCCACGTTCATCCTGTTCGGAACCCGTACGGACCAGTTGCCTGACGACTATCAGCGCTATCTGGTCAATGGTATGCGGGAGGAATTTGACCTGCCCGGCACGCCGATCCGGCTGCTGCTGCGCGCTTCCAGCAATCCCTACGCCAAGGGATAAGAAATATCAGGCCGGGTGCAATCGCCCGGCCTGATGTCTGTACGGGCAGGAACTGACGGCATCCCACTGCTACCCATGGGGTATGGCGGAATGGAATGGATCAGGCATGATGGTGCGGTAAGCAAAACCGTAGGGACCAGCCATGCCTGTCGTAACCGCAACCGATGCCCTGCTGATTATCGACATGCAGGTGGATTTCCTGCCCGGCGGCGCACTGGCCGTGACCGGGGCGGATGCACTCGTGTCGGTTATCAACCGGCTTGGCCATCTGCCATTCGGGCTGGTCGTGGCCACTCAGGACTGGCATCCGGCGGATCATGTATCCTTCAGGAAGCGGGGCGGTCCGTGGCCGGTGCATTGCGTGGCGGGCAGTGAAGGGGCCGCGCTATCTCCCGCGTTGGATCAGGCCCGTATTGGCGTGCTGCTGCGTAAGGGACTGGACCGCGATATCGACAGCTATTCAGCCTTCGGGGACAATGACCGTATCGGCCGGACAGGGTTGGACGGACTGCTGAGGGACAGGGGCATTACCCGTGTGTTCCTGACGGGAGTTGCGCTGGACTATTGCGTAGCCGCCAGCGCACGCGATGCCTGTCGGGCCGGGTTTGATACCGTCGTGCTGCATGATGCCTGCCGCAGCGTGAAAGCCATGTCAGGCAGGATTCTGGAAACCCTGAGGGCAGAGGGGATCGGGGCGGCATCCTGCGCGGACCTGCTGCCCGTCCCCTAATCCGTCATTCCCTACGATACAACCAGCGAGAGCAGCAGGGCAAAAACCAGTCCGAGTACTGCAATCAGCGTTTCGATCACAGACCATGTCTTGATTGTCTGGCCAACGGACAGGCCAAGATATTCCTTGATCTGCCAGAACCCGGCATCATTCAGCGGGCCGAGCGCCACTGAACCCGCACCCGTCACGATCACCATCAGTTCGGGCGATGCCGAATGCGTGCGCAGCAGGATCGGCCCCACGATGCCAGCCGCCGTGCTCATGGCCACGGTGGCCGATCCGGTCGCGACCCGCACCACCACCGCCAGCAGCCATGCCAGCACCAGAAGGGGCACATGCGCCCCCACGGCCATACTGGTAATCGCGGATGAGACACCGCTATCCACCAGTTCCTGCCCAAAGCCGCCGCCAGCACCCACCAGCAGCATGATGAGTGCGGTGGGGGCAAGGCAGTCATTGGTGAATTTCAGGATTGTTTCACGGCTGAAGCCGCGCGCGGAACCAAAAACCTGAAAGGACAGCAGGGTGGCCAGCGCCAGCGCGATGTCGGTGTTGCCAATGAAGTGCAGCGCATTGTTCAGCGCCCGGTTGTTCGGTGCCGCGAAATCCGCCACCGACCCGATCAGCATCAGTATGACGGGCGACATGATGGTCAGCACCGTAATGCCGAAACCGGGCATGCTTTCGGGCAGTTCATGATTGACGAACTGCGCTTCCAGCGAACTGGGCTGTAGTGGCCCGATACGACTTGCGATGAAGCGGGCATAGATCGGTCCTGCGATCGCCGCCGCCGGGGTGCCGATCACGATACCCCACAGGATCGTGCGCCCGATATCGGCATGATAGGCCGAAAGGGCAAGCAGGGTGGCCGGATGCGGCGGGATCATGGCGTGCGTGACCGACAGGGCCGCCCCCAGCGGCAGCGCGAGCAGCAGCAGGGGAATATTGTTGCGACGCGCCAGCGTGAATGCCAGCGGAATCAGCAGCACGAATCCGACTTCAAAAAACACCGGCAGACCGACCAGCAGGCCGATCACCATCATGGCCCAGCTTATGCGCTTTTTGCCAGCCAGATGGGTGATCGTAACCGCGATACGGTCAGCCCCCCCGGATTCGGCCAGCATCTTGCCCAGCATCGTACCCAGCGCAATGACGGTCGCCACATGCCCCAGTACATGACCCGCACCGGCTTCAAACGATCCAATGGCCTTCTGTGGCGGCATGCCCGCACACAGCGCCAGACCAACCGATACCGTGAACAATACGATGAACGGATTTATCTTGAACCGGGCGATCAGGATCACGACAGATATGATCGCCAGCGAGGCCAGGGAGAATGCAAACAGCGATGACATTATGTTTTCTGTAACAAAATCATGCCCCATACAGGCCGTTGATGCCGTGGGATGTCAACGCATGAAGCTGTTTTTTTGCGCAATATCTGGATAGGAACGCCCTGTTTTTCAGACCTGATATTACGCTGGCGTCTTCTGCACCCCCTATCGGACGGGGGGATGCAGGGTGTTATCATGCAGTCCTGTGCAACGGAAAAGGCATTGAGATGATTATCCATTCCCATGAGACGGTCGATATTCCAACGTCGTCGGGCATGATGCGGATGCATGTCTTTCGCCCCGCTATTGAGGGGCGCTTCCCCGGCATCGTGCTTTTTTCCGAAATCTATCAGGTGACGGCACCGATCCGCAGGCTGGCGGCCATGATGGCGGGGCAGGGTCATGTCGTGTGCGTGCCGGAAGTCTATCATGAATATGAACCGTGCGGCACCGTTCTGGCCTATGACACTGCCGGGACCGATCGGGGCAATTTCCTGAAATATGAAAAGGCACTGACCGGTTATGATGCGGATGCCCGTGCCGCGCTGGACTGGCTTTCATCTTATCCGCCCTGCACGGGGGCGCTGGCCACGATGGGCGTGTGCCTTGGCGGTCATCTGGCCTTCCGGGCCGCGTTCGATCCGCGTGTGCGCGCGGCTGTGTGTTTCTATGCCACCGATATCCATTCCGGCACGCTTGGTCATGGGCAGTGCGATGACACGCTGGAACGCGTGCATGAACTGGGCGGGGAGGTCATGCTGGTATGGGGCAGGCAGGACCCGCATGTGCCCTTTGAAGGACGGGAGAAAATCCGCGCGGCGCTGGAAAAGGCCGGAACCCGGTATTCATGGCATGAATTCAACGCGCAGCATGCTTTCCTGCGCGACGAAGGGCACCGTTTCGATCCTGCCCTTTTCCTTCAGTGCATGGGAATGGCCGAGCGTTTTCTGGCGCGGGCGCTGTCTGTCAGCGCGTAAGGGTGCCCGCCAGTATCGCTAGTGCTATGGCCAGCCCGGTTTCACGGTTGAAGCGGAACAGGCGCAGGCATGTGGCGGGATCGTTTTCCTCCAGGCGTGTCACCTGCCAGCCCAGCAGAAGGGCAGGCAGGGGCAGCGCCAGCCAGAACCCGTATCCCGCATGGGCAAGGCCACCCGCCGCCATCAGGCCAAGCAGGGTCAGCGCGTAACAGGTTCCAACAAATAGCCGTGCATGACCGGCCATGAGGCGGGATGTGGAGCGTACGCCGATGCGGGCATCGTCCTCCATATCCTGAAAGCCATAGATCGTATCGAAGCCAAGCTGCCAGACGATTGTCGCGGCGTAGAGCGCGCACAGCGCGGCATCAACCCGGTCGGCCGCCGCGGCATAGCCCAGCGGCGCGCCGAAGCCGAACGTGAAGCCCATGACAAGCTGGGGCCACCATGTCACCCGCTTGGCCAGCGGATAAAGCCCGACCAGAATGAGGGAAGACGTGCCCAGTAACTGCGACAGGGTATTGAGGTTCATCAGGATGTTGAACCCGATCAGCAGCAGTGCGGCCAGAAACAGTGCCGCTTCACGCATGGACAGTGCGCCGGACGCCAGCGGACGGCCCGCCGTGCGGGCAACCTGCCGGTCGATGTCGCGGTCCCACATATCATTGACCACGCAGCCTGCGGCCCGCATCACCACGCTGCCGATACCGAACAGCACAATCAGGAAAATCCGCTGCGCGGGCGTCACACCGGCAGGCAGCATGATGCCCCACACACCGGGCAGGAACAGCAGCCATGTACCAATGGGCCGGTCCAGCCGCGCCAGTAGCGCATAGGGGCGCAGGCGCGCGGGCAGGCGACCGATCCAGCCATCCACCCGGATGTCCGTATGGGGTACAGGCTGGTCCAAGGCGCAACTCCTTCGTGATAAACGGCATCGGCGGCGACGGGTTTGCCGATGACGGAACGCCCCGTGGCTGCTAATGGCGAAACAGATGGGCCGGAAGACCCCGCCGGGTCAAGACTGGTTCCGACCGTGTGAAACAGCGAAAGGTTACCGCCTGGTATGAGGGATTGCCCCCGACTGTTCATTTCCCCCACCGGCACGCCGCCCATGGCGGTGGATGGCATGCTCGACCTTGAGCCGGGGCAGGCCCATTATCTGGGCACGGTCATGCGCCAGCAGGCCGGTGCCGCGGTGGAGGTTTTCAACGCGCGTGACGGCGCGTGGCAGGGCGTGATCGATCACCTGCGCCGTGACCGCTGCCGCGTCCGGCTTGTGGAACAGACTCGCCCGCCTGCTTCCACGCAGGGGCTGTGCCTGCTGTTTGCTCCCCTCAAGCGCGACGCGACCGAAACGGTCATCCGCATGGGTACCGAACTGGGGGTCGTGCGGTTCCGGCCGGTCGTGACCGAACGGACCAATACCCATCGTATCAATGCAGCGCGGCTGGAAAGTATTGCCATAGAGGCCGCCGAACAGTGCGAACGGCTGGACGTGCCCACCATAGATCCGCTTGAGGCGCTGCCCATGATGCTGTCCCAATGGCCTGATGATACAGCCCTGTTTGCTGCCCTTGAGCGCAGCCCGCAACACGCCACGCCCCCCGCGCCCCGTATCGGGGACAGCGTGCTGATCGGCCCCGAAGGCGGTTTTTCACCCCGGGAGCATGATATGCTGCGCGCGCGTCCCTTCGTGCGCCCGCTTTCACTGGGGCCACGGGTGCTGCGGGCCGATACGGCGGCGGCGGCGGCGCTGGCTCTTGTCGGGGCTGGTCTCGAAGCCGTATGTGGTACAGGTTTGTAACTACCCATTCCCTTTCCGGCATGCGCGTTCAGCCTGTCGCCGGTCCTGATCTGACTGTCATGAGGATATTACCCCCGCCATGTCGAACCCCGGCGAGCATAATTCAAACGTAATCGAATCATTCCAGCAGATGGCCGACGTACTGGCGGCAGGTGCCCGTCCGCGTCAGGAATGGCGGATCGGTACGGAACATGAAAAATTCGGTTTTGTCCTGCCTGATGCAGCCGGGCCGCAGCGCAGGGCGTGGTCATCCCCCCCTTACGCGCCGCAGGGGATCGAAGCGCTGCTGCGTGATCTTGCGGGTGAGAACGGTGGCGCGCGTTGGCAGGAAATCATTGATCGCGATGCGCTGATCGGGCTCAAGGGCGCGGCGGATGCAAAGGGCTGTTCCATCTCGCTGGAGCCGGGTGGCCAGTTTGAACTTTCCGGTGCGCCACTGGCCAGCCTGCATGAAACGGCGGCCGAAATGGATCGCCATTTCGCGTCCATCCGCAAGCCATGTAATGAACTTGGCATCGGTTTCGCGCCGATCGGCTTCCATCCGACCGCAACGCGCGCGGATATCCCGTGGATGCCCAAAAGCCGCTACGCCATCATGCGCAATTACATGCCGCGCGTCGGCACGCTGGGGCTGGACATGATGCTGCGGACCTGCACGGTGCAGGTGAACCTTGATTTCGGGTCCGAGGCCGATATGGCCCGCAAGATGCGTGTCTCGCTGGCGTTGCAGCCGGTTGCGACCGCGCTGTTCGCCAGTTCTCCCTTCTATGAGGGGAAGCCCAACGGCCTGCTGTCCAATCGTGCGCAGGTATGGACGGACACGGATAATGCCCGTTCGGGCATGCCACACCTGTTCCTGCGCGACGGGTTCAGCTTCGCAGCCTATGTGAACTGGCTGCTGGACGTGCCGATGTATTTCGTCACCCGTGATGACCGGATGATTGATGTGGCGGGCTGCTCCTTCCGTGCGTGGCTGGATGGGCGTGACCTGCCGGGGCTGGAAGGGGAGCGTCCCACCATCGGGGATTTTGAAGATCACCTGACCACTGTGTTTCCCGATGTCCGACTAAAACAGTTTCTGGAAATGCGGGGCGCGGATGCGGGATCTCCGGCCATGATGCTGGCGCAGTCCGCATTGTGGACGGGTATATTATATGACGACGCCACCCTGCATGCGGCGGAAAAGCTGGTGCTGGAACACGGCTGGGATGATTACAGCGCCATCCGCGCCGCCGTGCCCCGCACCGGGCTGGATACGCCGTGGGGGCAGGGTGATCTGCGTGGTGTTGCGGCCCGCATGGTCGAACTGGCGACCGATGGCCTGCGCGCACGCGCCTGCCGTGATGCGCATGGACAGGACGAGACACGCTATCTCGACCCCTTGCGTGAAATCGTATCAGGTGGCCCCACTCAGGCCGAGGCATGGCTTGCTGCCTATCATGGCCGCTGGAAGGGTGATGTGACCCGTATCTTTGCCGAAGCGGCAGTCTGATCGGTCTATGGCGGCAAGTCTGGACCGGGTGGGGGAGCGCCGTTCCGCCCGGTCAACTGGTCTTTTCGCAAGAAATGTAATCGAGAAGCATAATCATTTCTGATGCTTTTACTTGTCTATTACAACTGAGAATTATTTGTAATTTATAATATTGTTGAGGTTCAGGAAGAGTTTGTGCATAGATCGGTAAATGCGCAAATTCTCGTCCCTCTCCGATCAGGAAATCCTGGCGCTCGCTATCTCCAATGAGGAGGAAGACGGGCGCATCTATTCCGATTTTGCCTACGCTATCAGGGAAAACTACCCCGACACGTCCAAGATCTTCACTGACATGTCGCAGGAAGAGGACGAGCACCGTCGCGACCTGATTGACCTGTATGCCAGACGGTTCGGCCCCCATATTCCCCTGATCCGCAGGCAGGATATTGCGGATTTCATTGTGCGCAAACCGGCATGGCAGGTACAGACGCTGGGGATCGAGGCCGTGCGCAGCCATGCACGGCAGATGGAAATGGATGCGGCGCGTTTCTACCGGCAGGCCGCCCTGCGCACCACCGACGCGGTTACCCGCAAGCTGCTGGGCGACCTGGCCCATGCGGAAGACCGGCATGAACAGGCCGCCAATGCCATCGAAGTGGACCGCCTGCCCACCAGCAAGCGTGAAAGCGAGGACGAGGATGCGCGTCGCCGCTTTGTGCTCCAGATTGTCCAGCCCGGTCTTGTCGGTCTCATGGATGGTTCGGTGTCCACGCTGGCGCCGGTATTCGCAGCCGCGTTCGCCACGCATCTGCCGTGGAATGCCTTTCTGGTCGGTATGGCGGCGTCGGTGGGGGCGGGCATTTCCATGGGTTTTGCCGAAGCCCTGTCCGATGATGGCAAACTGTCGGGTCGGGGCGCGCCGCTGCTGCGCGGCCTGATCTGCGGGCTTATGACCACGGCGGGCGGGATCGGCCATACGCTGCCGTTCCTTATCAGCGATTTTTCAGTTGCGATGATCGCCGCCGTGATCGTGGTGGTGATCGAGCTGTTTGCCATTTCATGGATACGCTGGCGCTATCAGGAAACGCCGTTCAGTTCGGCCATTGTGCAGATCGTGATTGGCGGCCTGCTGGTGTTTGTGGCCGGTGTCCTGATTGGCAGTTCGTAACCCGGCTGCCTTGATCTTACCCCGATGTTGGGGCACCTCTTGGGTTGCCACGCTATACTGGATTGCCCTGTATCATGAGATTTTTCCGCCCTGGCGCCGCCTGTGTCCTGACCTGTCTGCTGGTGGGGGGCGCGGTGCTTCCTGCCCATGCTCAGGAACAGATGGCTGTTGGCGCATCCGATCAGGATCATGCCCTGCTGGAACGGGTGGAGCATCATCTGGATGGGATCAGCCTGCTCAAGGCCCGTTTCCGCCAGATCGCTCCCGATGGCAAGCAGACCACGGGCACGGCATGGATCGACCGCGCGAATCGCCGGATGCGCTTTCAGTATGATCCGCCCAGCCCGCTGCTGCTGGTCGCCAATCACGATCAGGTCGTGTTCAACGACAGCCAGCTTGACCAGACCACCACCATGCCGATGGACAAGACGCCGCTGGGCCTGCTGCTGCGTCCGCATCTCCAGCTTTCGGGCGATGTGACCGTGACGGGCCTGTCACGCGACAGCAACATGCTCAATGTTACGGTGGTGCGCACCGAATCGCCCGGCGATGGCAGTCTGACGCTGGTGTTCCGCAACAATCCGCTGCTGCTGCGCGGATGGATCATTCAGGATGCCCAGCAGCAGGTAACCCGCGTTGAACTGCTTGATGTCACCACCGGTGGCGCGCCACCGGCGGATTCACTGTTCAATACCGACCTGCCCGAACACTAACTCGGCTCAGCGGCTGTTTCATTCCGCCCCGCGCGCCAGTTCCAGCGCGCGGGCGTAAACCGTGCGGCGTGGCAGGCTGGTAATGCCCGCGACAAGGGCAGCCGCATCCTTGACCGAAAGCGTCTGCAGCGCCGCGCGAAGCTGGCTGTCGAGATCGGCGGCGGTGCTGTCATCCTGCGCCGGTGGTCCCAGAACAACGGTGATTTCACCCCGTGCCGGGTTCTGGGCGTAATGGGCGGCGAGTTCCGCCACGGTGCCACGCCGGACTTCTTCAAAGCGTTTCGTCAGTTCACGCGCCACGGCGGCGGGGCGGGTGCCGCCCATGACATCGGCAAGGCTTGCAAGCATTTCCGCCACCCTGTGCGGTGCTTCGTGCCAGATCAGCGTGGCGGACAGTCCCGCGCATTCCGCCGCGTGCAGGCGGGCCAGCACTTCGCGCCGTGCGGCGTCACGTGGTGGCAGGAATCCTGAAAACATGAAGGGATGGGGCGGCAGCCCCGACAGGGTCAGGGCCATTACGGCGGCATTGGGTCCCGGCACGGCGCTGACCCGGCCACCAGCCGCCACGACCGCGCGCACCAGGCGGTATCCGGGGTCGGACATAAGCGGCGTGCCCGCATCGGAAATGACGGCAATGCGCTCCCCCTTGCCCAGTGCGTCCAGCAGGGCGGGGATCTGCTGTTCCTCGTTATGGTCATGCAGGGGTCGGGTTCTGGTGCGGATACCGTATTCGCGCAGCAGGCGGGCACTGGTGCGGGTATCCTCGCACAGGATCAGATCGGCGGCTTCCAGCGTTTCAACCGCCCGGCGGCTGATATCGCCCAGATTGCCGATGGGGGTGGCGACAAGAACAAGTTCTCCGGGTTGAATCCGAACCGGAACGGTTTCCTCCGCGTTCCCTGCATGACGGGCGTCACATTCTCCGCTATGAACTTCGGGGCGGGGTGTGTCCCCCGGATGTTCCGCAGCAGGATAAGATTTTGAAGGCAGGGAAGATGAGGCGTCAGACATTCGGAACCCAGATGCAAGGACAGGATGTTGATTCTGCCTCTCCGCGCCGCGCATGCAAGCGCTTATTGCTGGCAAGCCTGGCGCTGTCGGCCCTGAGCGCGTGCGCAGGCGGTGGCGGGCACGTCAGTCATGCCCCACAGGCGGGACGCAGCGTTGGCGTGCTTCTGCCATTGACCGGCACGAATGCCCGGCTGGGACAGGAAATGCTGACCGCCACCCGCATGGCCATGAATACGCCAACGTCCCCGCCGCTGGATGTGCGGGACACGGCAGCACCCGGCAGTAATGCCGCCCTTGCGGCACAGGGCGCCATTGCGGCAGGGGACGGTCTGATACTGGGGCCGCTTACCACGGACGATACCGCGAAGGCGGCGGCTGTTACGGTCCCGGCAAAAATCCCCGTAATGGCCTTTACCAGTGACATGTCGGTGGCCCAGCCCGGTGTGTGGACACTGGGTATCGCGCCCGAACAGCAGGTACGGCGCATGGTGTTGGCGGCCCGCCAGCAGGGGCGGCAGCATTTCGCCGCCTTCCTGCCTGATAACCGTCTGGGCCATGCGCTGGGTCAGGCGCTTCAGCAGGTATGTGAGGAAAACGGCCTGCAGTCCCCGCAGATCATGTTCCATGACACGACGCAGGACGGGATTACGGCCAGCCTGAAAACCCTGTCGGCCTATGACAGCCGTGCCGCAGCCGTGCCGCAGCCCGATCCCGTGCAGCAGGCGGCGGCAAGTGTTGCCACCCAGCCCGCGGCGGAAGGTGTGGACCCGACCAACCCGGATGGGGCACCGCAGCAGGCCACGACCCAGACTGATGTGCCTGCGGCACCTCCTGCCGCGCCCATGGCGTTCCCGGCCCCGCCTTTCGATGCGCTGTTGCTGGGCGATACCGGGCTGCAACTGGGACAGGTTATCAATGCGCTGGCACAGGCCCATGTAGACAGGGCCCATGTGCAGATCATGGGGCCGGGCCTATGGGGCGCGTTTGCCAGCAAGCTGTCCGCACTGCAGGGGGCGTGGTACGCAGCGCCCGATCCGGCAACCCGTCAGGCATTCATACAGCAGTTCATGGCGCGGTATCACCACATGCCCACGCCACTGGCGGATCTGAGCTATGATGCCGCAGCGCTGGTAAAGGCGCTGGACCAGACGCGACCGACCGGCAGTGCGAATGGCTATTCCGTGCAGGCGCTGACCCGGCCGGAGGGATTCGGTGGGGTGGATGGCGCGTTCGGTTTTCTGGAAAATGGGAAGACCCGGCGTGATCTGGCCGTATTTCAGATTCTTCCGACAGGCGGTAGCCAGATCGTCGTCCCGCCTGCTGGCAAGCTGCGCCGTGGCGCGAACTGATACAGGGCGGGTAAGGGTGTAATTACAGTCGCGGCCCGTCAGGCCGCGACAGTCGCCCCGCAGGACAGAACCGGACGGATCGCGTGCAGCGCGGCTTCAAAGCTGCGATAGGTGGCCAGGTGATGGTCACGGATCTGATCGATCAGCGCCCAGCCCATGCCTTCCGGCCGGACCATGTAGGCGGGGTTGGCATTTTCACGCACCCAGACCAGAACATGTTCAATATCAGGCTCATCGTGTTCGTTACGGTTGGCGACATCCGCATCGCACAGGCCCATACACGCGCCAGCCTGTAGCCAGCGCATCAGGTATTCGCGATGACGCGGAAGAAAACCCTGCCGCAGGGAAACAACTTTGGCATCAGAATATCGTTGATCCATCATGCTCATTCCATTGGCTGTGTGACCTGTCATGGCGTGACCGTGACACTGTATGGATGATGCTATGGGCGCATGGCTGCTTTGCCAAACTAAAAATGGCGAATAAAGCCGAAGAAACAGGCAGAAAACTCCGTCTGTGACAAAAAAACAATAATTTAAGTTTAATATGGTTATTAATTGGGCAACTAATTAGGCATTTGCCCATTCCATCGGCGATGAAGCCATAACCAACTGCCCGGTTTCTGCCGTATCGTGCTTTCAATCCAGTCATTGACCATCTGGGTCAGGTCCATCTGGTCCTGACTCCGCTCGCCTGTATCGGGCAGATCAATGGGGGGGTGGACATGAATGCGCAGGCGTGCCGGGCCAAGCCGTTCGACATATCCGGGAATGACCGGGCAGCGCAGCTTGATGGCCATGGCAGCCATTGCCCCTGCCGTCATGGCGGGCAGGCCAAAGAAACGGGCCGGCACGCCGTCATTCATTTTCTGGTCCACCAGCATGCCCAGATGCCCGCCCGTGAGGATATGGGCAAGCGCGCCCCGGGCACCCCGCGCGCCCTTGGCGAACAGTGGCACGGGCTGGCCCATGGCCTGATCGCGCAGGTCGCACAGAATGCGATCCACCAGCGGATTGTTGGGCGCACGATAAAAGGATGAGAACGGCAGTCCATATCGCGCCACGGCAGGCGGCAGCATTTCCCAGTTGCCGATATGGCCGGATACGAAAATGGTCGGGCCACCGCGCGCGGCCTGTGCGTGAAGATATTCCTCTCCCACCACATCCCAGCCCGGTCCATCGACAGGATTATGAGGCAGGGTGGACAGATGCGGGAATTCACCGGCATTGCGACCGATATTGTCCCACATCTCGCGGATCACCGCGCGGCGCATACCGCCGTCAAGATCGGGCATGGCCATGCGCAGATTTGCATCCGCAATACGGGATACGGGCAGTCTCGGCCCCACCGTGCGGCACAGCCATCCCCCCAGATTGGATGCCCGGACAGGACCAATGCGGCGGAAGATGGCTAGCAGGGCACGAACAAAAATGGCTTCCACATGCATCTGCCGCGTAGGAGGAGGAGCTTTTTTTTCGTTCATCGTTCGGTCTTGTCCAGCCATAGATCCAGTATCTGCTCAGGCATCCCAGTCGTGGCCCATGTAACGTGCAGCCCAACGGTGACGACGCGCTGGCGAAAAGGAGCGGGCAGGCGGACGGCGTCTTTTTCAGTTGTCACGAGACAGGCATTCCATTTTTCCGCCAGTGCCTGCAGGCGATGGCAGTCGCGGACGGTATAGGCATGATGGTCCGCAAAACCGAGACAGGCGCGGGGATGAATGCCATTTTTGGCCAGACCATCAAAAAACTTGGCAGGTCGCCCGATCCCGGCAAAGGCGACAACCGGCCTGTCGATGGGAATGCTGCCCGTATCCTGTCGCAGGGATGCATGAAAACAGGGCAGGCGATCCCTGACCCCGGATGTTACCTCCATCCGATCCGGCCCGATCACGACCACCCCGGCTGCCCGTGCCAGCCCGGTGCGAACGGGTTCCCGCAGTGGCCCCGCGGGCAGGACATGACCATTACCAAAACCGACCTGTCCATCTACCACAATCAGGGCCGCGTCCTGATGCAGGGTGGGGTTCTGGAAACCGTCATCCATCAATAGACAGTCCGCGCCGTCCGCCACCGCCCTGCGTGCCGATACTGCCCGGTCCGCGCCGACATAACATGGCGCGATACGTGACAGCAGAAGCGGCTCATCCCCGACATCGCGGGCGGTATGGATCTGCGCATCCACCCGTGTTCCTCCCCCCGCGCGCCCGCCATATCCCCGTGAGAGGAAAGCGGGCCTGTGGCCACGGACAATGGCGCGTTGGGCCAGATCAAGTACGAGCGGTGTCTTGCCTGCCCCACCAACCCCGATATTGCCGCAACACAGAACGGGCACCGGCGCGTGCCATCCTGTCCGGCGCATGCGACGTGACGTGACGAAAGCGTATAGGTGGGAGAACGGCATCAGGAATGAGGCGACACGTCCTGCCTGTGCAGGACTGCGCCACCAGAAGGCAGGGGCGCGCATTATCTCTTTTTCCCTAAAGCCAGAACGGCCTGTGCCACATCGCGGGCAAGGATTGGATCATGATGGGTATGGAGGGACGGCGGACCTGTCTCATGATGCAAGCAGGACAGAACCCACTCTGCAATGTCCTGCTCCGTGGTGACGTAACGCACATCTGTACCCAGTCCGGCATAAGCCTGACGGAAGTTATCGATTTTGGGGCCACTCGCAACGCAGCACCCCGCGCGGGCGGGTTCAAGGGGGTTGTGGCCGCCGCCTTCGCATCCGGGCAGGCTGTTGCCAAGCAGGACGGGCGCACCAAGGGCGAAGAACAGCCCTGTTTCCCCCACCGTATCGCATATCCAGACCTTGTCCTGCCCGGTCGGAAACTGCCCTCGCGCCCGACGGGGTGTTTGCGTATGATTCAGTGCCGCGATTTCCGGCCCACGGGGAGGATGACGCGGGATGATGATGGTCAGTGCATCGGGTATTGCCTGCCGTATCAGATCGCCTGCCGCCAGAATCGTCGTTTCTTCCCCTTCATGGGTGGACGCCGCGATCCAGACCGGTCTGTTGCCGATGGCATGGTTGATGCGGGTTAGTGCCATGGGATCGCAGGGCAGGGGATCGGCAGCTTCTTTCAGGTCGGCAATCAGATCAATCCGGCCTGCGCCGCCATGGTCAAGGCGGCTGGCATCTTCCACGCTGCGCGCCATGATCCAGTTGAAAGCAGACAGCATGCGGCGCAGCAGGCATCGCGCCTTGCGCCATCCGGCCAGTGAACGGTCTGACATGCGCCCATTAACCAGCGCCAGCGCGATGCGCCGTTTCCGGCATGCCGCGATCAGATTGGGCCATAGTTCACTTTCCACCAGAACGACGACATCGGGTTGCCAGAAATCCAGAAACCGCGCGGTCCAGTGTGGCACATCCAGCGGGGCGAACTGATGACTGACCCGTTCGTATCCCGTCAGGGCAGGCAGGCGTGTATGCGCGATTTCAGCCGCCGTCAGCGTGCCGGTTGTAATCAGAACATGCCGTGACGGGTCCAGTAAAAGAATCTGCCCGATCACAGGCAGTACCGCCACCGTTTCCCCCACGCTTGCCGCATGAAGCCAGATCAGGCGGCCGGAGGGCCGGGAACATGCTGCAATGCCGCGCCGCTGCGGCAGACTGGCGGCGGATTCCTTGCCGCGTTGCATGCGGCAGTAAAGATTGAGGCGAAGCGCAGGTGTTAAAAGTGTCGCCAGCCCCGACCATGTTGCCCCCAGGACAGCGCTGCACATCCTTGCCCTTGCAGACAGAAGGCGGGTCATGCCCGTATCACTTGGAAAACAGGGTTGCGCATTGGCTTGCGGTAACATGCCTTGGTGTCAGGGAAAAGGACGGGTGTGTGGCTTCCGTCAGAATAAGCCGCGCTATTAAAATCGCCTTCCATCTGACAGCATACCCGGCCAAATCAAAGAGAGAAAAGCGGTATGGAAAAGATGGTGAGGCAAACAATCACTGTAATAGCCCAGCTCAGGTGTTGCCAGACGGAATGAGAATTATCGGGTGAGAGGCGCATTCATTACACGTTTTCCTATAAAAAAGCGATAATGGTGCGTTGGATCGCGATATGTATTATAATGGAAATATATTTTTATATGGTATAATCAAGTATTTATTTCATAATTAATATTATTTTTGAAGTAGATGAAAGCGCGTCTCTGCAAGAAATTGATTTACGGGCATGCGCTGTACGAACCGAGAGTAATTTTCGTTCTATGGCATGAACCGATGCATCAGTCAGTCGTTCAGATTGGCTTCTGCACTCAAGGATAACAGCGTAAATACTACGAAGGGATAAATTTATTCATGAATTTATTGATATATTTTTGAAATATTATTGTTTTAGGAGTATTAAAAATATATCCAAACAACTTTATTTTTAATCAGTTCTTTAATATATCAGGTTGTCGGGTTTTGATTTACAGGCAGAAAATCATGAATGGCTGTAAATGAGTGCTTGAGAGGACGCGGTTCCTGTCATTTACAAATAACGGAGACCGCCAAAGCATGTCCCTCCGGTATCATATGCGCGATATACCGGAGGGGACGTATAGCAGTTCAGGACAGGAACCGGCGCAGGCCAAGTCCCTGTGGACGTTCATGCAGGGTGGAAGGCTGATAGGCGACAGAAAACATCTCGTGTGCCTGCTGCCATACCGTGACATCTTCGGGTCGTTCAGTCTTTACCGTGGTTATGCCACAGCGCAGCATGAACTCGTACTGGTCGGGCAGGGGCTTGCCCATGGCGCGGATTTCGCCATCGAACGACAGATGTTCACGCAGCGCGCGAGCCTGCGTAAAGGCCCGCCCGTCACGGAATGAACCAAAGGTAACGGCTACCAGCTCAAGGCGAGGCAGGGCGACACGAAGCTGCTCCACCGCCATATCCGGTTCAATGGCGACACCAAGAGGGGCCGTACCCGTGCGGGCCAGACCTTCCTCCAGCCGTGCAAAGGGGACGATAACCGCACCGTCCGGCAGCGGCGCGCCTTCGACCGCTTCAACCCAGCGATCTTCCGCAATGCGGCCATTCTCAAGCAGGGGCATAGACGGCATCCTTGAAGCTGGCGGCACCGAGCCGCCGGTATGTGTCGATAAACTCTTCGCCTTCGTTGCGCAGCACCAGATAGGCATCGACCAGTCGGGCAATGGCATCGACCGTCTCATCTTCCGGCAGCGCCGGCCCGATGATCTGGCCAATGGCCACGTCGTTGCTGGCCGAACCGCCAAGCGTAAGCTGGAAGAACTCTTCCCCGCGCTTGTCCACGCCCAGAATACCGATATGCCCCGCATGGTGATGGCCGCAGGCATTGATGCAGCCGGAGATGTTGATATGCAGCTTACCGATATTTTCCTGCAGTTCAGGATCGGCAAAGCGTGCGCTCAGCTTCTGGGCAATGGGAATGGAACGCGCGTTGGCAAGCGAGCAGTAATCCAGACCGGGGCAGGCGATGATATCGCCGATCAGTCCGATATTGGGCGTGCCCAGACCGGCCGCGACCAGCTTCTGCCACAGTTCATGCAGCCGGTCCTTGCGCACATGGCCCAGCACCACGTTCTGCATGTGGGTGACGCGGATTTCCCCAAACGACCAGCCATCGGCCAGATCGGCGATCAGGTCCATCTGGTCCGCCGTCACATCGCCGGGAATGCCGCCATCGGGCTTGACCGAAATCACGACGCTGATGAAGCCTTCATGCCGATGGGGATGCGTGTTGGTACGCACCCAGCGGTCAAAGCGTGCATCGGTCCTGCGCGCGGCGGCAAGCGTGTCGGCCGCATCCGCGGGGGCATCAAGCGCGGGAATGCCGAAACGCGCGCGGATCCCATCCACAATGGCGGGATCAAGACGGTAATCAGCCCGGTTCATCAGGGCGAATTCCGCATCCACCTTCTCGCGGAAGGTCTCGACACCCAACGCCTGCACAAGGATCTTGATGCGGGCCTTGTACATATTGTCGCGGCGGCCATAGGCGTTGTACACGCGCACGATCGCTTCCAGATACGCGACGAGATCCTCTTCGGGCAGGTTGTCACGCAGCAGCACGCCAATGACGGGTGTGCGCCCCAGTCCGCCGCCGACAAACACGTCAAATACCGGGCGCCCCTGTGCGCCGGGGCGGGCGACCAGACCGATATCGTGGAAACGGGCGGCTACGCGGTCCTGCGGGCTGCCACTGATGGCAATCTTGAACTTGCGCGGCAGGAATGAAAATTCAGGATGCAGCGTGGACCACTGGCGCAGGATCTCGGCATGGATGCGCGGGTCAAGCAGTTCATCGGCCGCAGCCCCTGCAAACTCATCGCATGTCACGTTGCGGATGCAGTTGCCGCTGGTCTGGATGGCGTGCATGTCCACATCCGCCAGACGCTGCAGGATATCGGGCGTATCTTCCAGCCTGATCCAGTTGAACTGCATGTTCTGCCGGGTCGTGAAATGGCCGTAATCACGGTCATAGGTGCGCGCGATATGGGCCAGTTCGCGCATCTGGTCCGATCCCAGCATGCCGTAGGGGATGGCCACGCGCAGCATGTAGGCATGCAACTGCAGGTACAGACCGTTCATGAGGCGTAGCGGCTTGAATTCATCCTCGCTCAGGTCGCCCGCGATGCGGCGGTTCACCTGTGCGCGGAACTGCGCTACGCGCTGGGACAGGAAGGTGCGGTCCACCTGATCGTAGGCATACCGTCCGACCGGGAGGGTTGCGGTGTTAGTGGACATTGGATGTCTCCACAGGGGCGAAATCGGGGTGGACGCTCGGCCCGAACGCACGGATGCGCTCACGTACCGTAACGGGCGCGATGCCGGCGGCGGCAGGGTCAAGCTGCACGCCATAGATGCCCACAACCATACGCGCGTCAGGCGTGGCCTTGACCTGCTTTATCACGTCTTCCACATCCGCATTGTCGATGACGCGGGCATGGCTGATCGCCTCCGACCATCCCTGTCCGGTCAGCCAGACAATACGGCCATCAAGCAGACGGTTGGCCGTAATGACGCTTGTTCCGGTCAAATCCCGGCGGTTGTTCCTGACATCCACTTCTGAACCGATCCTTTTCGGGCGACAGGACCGACCTGCCGCGACTGGTATAAAACGGCGCCAGCCTTGCCATGGCTGGCGCCCATCTTCAACCCGGCCCTGTATTGCCGTCTGGCCTGCCCCCGGAGGAGCAGGCCCGCGCAGTTACGAACGCTGGCGGTCCGCCGCACTGTCAATGCGGATCGCATCACTGATGAAGGTGGCAAGCTTTGCCGCCGTTTCATCGCTGGTGCGCTCTGCCGTCTCCAGCCGCAGGGCGGGGTTGGCAGGGGCTTCGTAAGGGGCGTCGATGCCGGTAAAGCCTTCGATCTTGCCCGCGCGTGCCGCAGCATACAGACCCTTGGGGTCACGCTGTTCGCAGGTGGCCTGCGGTGTGTCGATGAAGAGTTCATGAAAACCTTCGCCAACGATCTGACGGGCCAGTTCCCGGTCCGCGACGGTGGGGGAAATGAGCGCCACGATCACGACCTGACCGCTTTCAGCCAGAATCCGGGCCACTGCCGCTGCACGACGCACGTTTTCACGCCGGTCCGCATCGGAGAAGCCAAGGTCCGAACACAGCCCCGCGCGCAGCGTATCGCCATCAAGCACGGATACATCGATCCCGCGGGCGAACAGCCGGTTTTCCGCTGCACGGGCCAGCGTGCTCTTGCCTGCGCCGGGCAGGCCGGTCATCCAGAACACACCGCCACGGTGTCCCTTGGCCTGCGCGCGATCCCACAGCGAAACGGCGCTGCCGGTGGGGTGAATGGCGTTGCGCCCCGCAACACTTTCGGCAACACCCATCAGCGGTGCGCCGCCCACGATCTGCTGGTTACGGTCGACCAGCACGCCACGACCATCCGCCGTGCCCGGCAGGAAGGGGTCGAACAGCATGGTCTCGGACACGGCCAGCGTGATCTCGGCAAAGCCCTCGGGCGGGACTTCCTCAGCAGGCTGTTCGGTCAGGTCATCAAGGCGGACAACGGAGTCAATGGCTGCGACCGTAACCTGATGTTCAGCCGTGGCCAGACGCAGCTTGAAGCTTTCGCCCACACGCAGCGGTTCCTGACGCAGCCAGAACAGGCGCGTGCGGATGCGGGCTGCGCGCAGCGGTGATTCCGATGCCGGAAACAGGAAATCGCCACGATCGGGGATCACGTCGGGTTCCAGCGTAACAGCCACGGACTGACCGGCAATGGCGGCAACCTGCGGTGCTGTGTGCCAGCTTTCGATCGTGGCGATACGCGCGCGGGCGCCATGCACGCCGACCACCACTTCATCACCCACGCGGATACGGCCGCGTTCGATACGACCGACAACAACACGCTTGCTGTCAAAACGGTAGACATCCTGCACCGGCAGGCGCAGCGGCAGGTCGGCGCGGGAAGACGGTGCGGGCACCTGCGCCAGCGCTTCGGTCAGGGTCGGACCCTTGTACCACGCCATCCGTTCGGACCGGTCGGCGATATTGTCGCCTTCACGGGCGGAAGCGGGAACGAATACGGTCGGCTCGATCTCAAGCTGGCGCAGCAGGTTGGTCACGTCCTGTTCAGCCGCTTCGATCTTCTGCTGGTCGTAGTCGAGGATATCGACCTTGTTCATCAGCACGATGACATGACGGATGCCGATCAGACGCAGCAGCATGGCGTGGCGGCGGGTCTGTTCCTGCGCGCCTTCGTTTGCGTCAACCACCAGCACGGCGGCTTCGGCATCGGCAGCGCCCGTAATCATGTTACGCAGGAACTGGCGGTGGCCCGGCGCATCAACGATCACGAACTGCCGTGTTCCCAGCCGGAAGGGAATGCGGGTGGAATCAACGGTCACGCCCTGATCGCGCTCGATCTGGAGACTGTCGAGCAGGAAGCTCCATTCAACCGTCAGGCCGCGCTTCTTGCTGGATTCGATAATCTGCGCGACCCGCCCTTCGGGCAGGCTGTCGGTATCGTACAGCAGGCGACCGATCAGCGTGGATTTGCCGTGGTCAACATGGCCCACGATCACGATGGGGGTGGCTGCGTCCTGCGGGGCAGGGGTCGGGATTGTACTCATTGTATTGTAACTCCGTCCTGTCCGCTCAGAGATAACCGGCCACGCGCAGGCGTTCGAACGCATCCTCGGATTCATGATCCATGGCACGTCCCGCGCGTTCGGATGTGCGGGACGTTTCCAGTTCCGCAATCACTTCCGCTACCGTCGAGGCATTGCTTTCGACCGGGCTGGTGATGTCCTGATCGCCCAGCGAGCGGTAACGCTTGCCGTCCCTGGCGAAATACAGATCGACCAGCGGAATGTTCTCGCGTTCGATATAACGCCAGATGTCAATCTCGCGCCATGACAGCAGGGGATGGACGCGCACATGCATACCGGCTTCATGCGGGGTGGCGTACTGGTCCCAGAATTCCGGCGGCTGGTTGCGGACATCCCATTTGTGGCCGGAGCCGCGGGGGCTGAACACACGTTCCTTGGCACGGGTGGCCTGCTCGTCACGCCGGATGCCGGCGATCACGCCCGCAAGCTTGTACCTGTCGATCATCGCGGCAAGCCCTGCGGTCTTGCGCGCGGCGGAACGCGCGGCAGGCGGCAGGGTGGGATCGATTTCCTCAACCGGCGGACAGTCGCCCAGCAGCAGTTCGAGGTTCCATTTCTTGGTATATTCATCACGGAATTTGTACATTTCCGGGAATTTCTTGCCGGTATCCACATGCATGACCGGGAACGGCACGCGCCCAAGAAAGGCCTTGCGCGCCAGCCAGACCATGACGTTGGAATCCTTGCCCAGCGACCACAGCATCGCCAGCGGCTTCAGCTTCCGGTACGCTTCACGCATGATGAAGATACTCTGGGCCTCTAGTTGGTCGAGATCGTCCATGGATTACAGACCTTCCGTAACAGGAAAGAAAACAGGAAAAGTAGATGGCCCCGAAACCGGGCCGATGAAAGGGGACAGGCTGGCCTCACCCCGCCGCACGGACGTGAATACCACATTCCGTCTTGGATTGCCCGGCCCAGCGACCCTTGCGCGGATCTTCACCTTCGCCAACCGGTCGGGTGCAGGGCGCGCAGCCGATGGAAGGATAGCCGCGCAGCGTAAGGGGATGGCGCGGCAGGTTGCGTCGCGTCATCTCGGCATCAAGTTCGCGTGGGGTCCAGCTTATCAGCGGATTGATCTTGATCTTGCCATCTTCGGTGGCTTCCACGACTGGCAGGCCCTGCCGGGTGGCGGCCTGTGAACGCTTGCGGCCCGTGATCCACGCATCGAAGGGGATCATCGCCTCATCAAGCGGTTCGACCTTGCGCAGCGCACAGCACGCATCCGGGTCGAAGGCCCATAGCTGGCCTTCGGGGTCACGGTTCATGATCTGCTTTTTGGCGGGATGCAGGTCGCGCACGTCGCGCAGGTTCAGGACGCGGGCCAGTTCCTGCCGGTATGCCAGCGTTTCGGGGAAATGCTGGCCGGTTTCAAGGAACAGGACCGGAACCGCAGGATCGATCTCGGCTGCCAGCGCCAGCATGACCGCTGATTCCGCCCCGAAAGAAGAAACAAGAGCAATGCGTCCGCGCAGTCGCGTCAGGGCAACGCGAAGCACTTCGGATGCGTTCTCACCCGCCTGCTTCAGTTCTGCCACAATGTCCGCATCAATGCGCATAATATCCCCCAGACCAGATTTTACACTAGGCTATGGCGTTCTTTTCACGCCACACCTAATCCCCGTGGGGCGTAAAATCAAGGCGTCTGGCTGTAGATATACGTTTTTGCCTGCTTGTTTCTTCTATATCCCCTCCGGTGCGCCGATGATGGACGACTCTGGCGGTTCAGCGGCTCATCAGGACGGCAATATCACTGTTTTCCAGCATATGCCGCGTTACGCCCCCCAGTATCATCTGGCGCAGGCGGGAATGTGAATACGCCCCCATTACCAGCAGGTCGGCATCGAAGCTGTGGGCTGTCGCCAGCATGTCTTCTCCCACCGGGCGATAATCACTACCAAATTTGTGAATAGTTGCGGCGATGTCATGTCGTGCAAGGAAAGCGGCGACATGCCGGGCATCCGGGCCAGGGCGCTGGTAGGCCGGACTGTGCACGATATGCACCGCATCCGCGCGGCGCAGCAGGGGCAGGGCGTGATGAATGGCCGACGCGGCTTCAACCGTACCATTCCAGCCAATACAGACGCGCCGGCCGACAGTTTCGGTCGCCACGGGCGGAACGATGATGACCCCGCGTCCGCTTTCGAACAGTACGGCATGCAGCGTATCGGAGGAGGAGACATCCCCTTCCGGGTTGGGCTGGCGCACGACCACAAGATCCGAAAGCCGGGCCTGAAAGGATACGATGCTGCGGGTATGGCCGGTATGGGTAATGAAACTGGCGCTGGGGCCATGCGGGTGGTGGGTCTCGGCCTTTACAACGGGAATATGGGTGCGCTGGATGAAGTCATTGAAAAGCTGGTGGACACCCTTCAGTCGCGATGCGCTTTCCTTCAGCGCTGCCGCGATCATGTCTTCCACCATTGCGCCCGACATCCCTTCACCGACGAGGGGGCCGATTTCCTGCATGTCAGTACCCACATGCAGGACCGAAAGATGTGCATTGAACATGGAAGTAAGATAGCCGCCGACCTGAAGGGCGCTTTCCGCGTTGCTCATCCCCGCCAGTGGCAGAAGTATACTACGTATGCACATCAACGTACCTCATGCTCCGTTCATCCGGGGAGACGCGCAGGCAGGTCCCCCCGGATGAAAACGGATCACGCGGCGTTAAGTTCGGGCATCAGGGATAAAGCCGCTGTGTGTTCCACCCTTCGCCCTGCCTGTCCCATACGACGCGGTCATGCAGGCGGTAGGGGCGGTCCTGCCAGAATTCGAAATGCTGGGGCACCACGCGAAAGCCGGTCCAGTTGGCCGGGCGGGGAATGACGGCATCGTCGCCGGGGTAGCGGGCCTCAAGCTCGGCAATCGCTTTTTCAAAAACGGCGCGGTCCGTCAGCGGGTGCGACTGGTTGGACGCAATCGCCCCCAGTCGTGATATGCGGCTGCGGCTGGCGAAATAGGCGTCCGCTTCGGCCGCACTGACCGGTTCCACCGGGCCTTCTATGCGGATCTGGCGACGGATGCTTTTCCAGTGGAACAGCAGGGCCGCATGGGGATTGGCCTTGAGATCGGCAGCCTTGCGGCTGTTGAGGTTGGTGTAGAACACGAACCCGCGCCGGTCCGCCCCCTTGAGCAGGATCATACGGACCGAAGGCCGCCCGTCCGCCGTTGCGGTGGCCAGTGCCATGGCGTTCGGGTCATTGGGTTCGTGTTCGCTTGCATCGCGCATCCAGGCATCGAACAGGTCGAACGGGTCCGCATCCAGGGCGATAAGGGGAGGGGTCATGAATTTCAGGTTCCGCAATGCTGTCTGCCGCGCATCCGGCCCATCCGGGCTGGAATGCGAAACATATGGAAACATAAGGTAAGTTACCGCGTGAGGAATATTCGCTACAATTGCGACAATCGGCATCTTGTCCGAAACGGCTGCTTGTGCAACCACGAGGCCGAAAATTCATCCGCCATTTATCATTAAGGATAATAACATGTCAGACGGCGCGCCCAAAATCTCCGCCAAGGGAACACTGATGAAGGGGAAGCGGGGACTTGTTATGGGGGTGGCGAATGACCGCTCGATCGCGTGGGGCATCGCGCGCGCCGTGGCCGAACAGGGGGGCGAACTGGCCTTCACCTATCAGGGGGAAGCGCTGGGCAAGCGCGTGCGTCCTCTGGCGGAATCGGTCGGGTCGTCACTGGTCCTGCCCTGCGACGTATCGGACGATGCCGCGATTGACGAGACCTTTGCCGCAATCGAAAAGGAATGGGGCAAGATCGATTTTCTGGTCCATGCCATTGGTTGGGCGGACAAGCAGTTCCTGCGCGGGCGCTATGTCGATACCCCGCGTGATGCCTTCCTCAAGGCGCTGGACATTTCGTGCTATTCCTTCACTGCTGTCGCACGCCGCGCGGCCAGCATCATGAACCCCGGCGGGTCGATGCTGACGCTGACCTATCTGGGGGCCGAGCGTGTGATGCCCCATTATAATGTGATGGGCGTGGCCAAGGCGGCGCTTGAGGCTTCGGTGCGCTACATGGCGGTCGATCTGGGCAGCGATGGCATCCGTGTCAATGGCATCTCGGCTGGGCCGGTCATGACGCTGGCGGCCAACGGCATTGGCGATTTCCGCTATATCCTGAAATGGAACCAGTACAATTCCCCGCTGGAACGCAACGTCTCGCTGGAGGAAGTTGGCGGGGCCGGGCTGTACATGCTGTCCGATCTGTCCGGTGGCGTGACGGGTGAAATCCACCATGTTGATTCCGGCTACCATATTGTCGGCATGAAGAACCCGACCGCGCCGGACATCACGGTCGCCGGTAACTGATTGCGGGAAGTCTGCCCTTATGTCCCATAACACTTTCGGCCATCTGTTCCGCGTCACCACGTGGGGCGAAAGCCATGGCCCGGCCATTGGCTGCGTGATTGATGGCTGTCCGCCGCGCATCCCGCTGGATGTATCCGACATCCAGCCGTGGCTTGACCGCCGCCGTCCGGGGCAGTCGAAATTCACCACCCAGCGGCAGGAAGCCGATCAGGTCGAAATCCTGTCCGGTGTGTTCGAGGGGCAGACAACCGGCACCCCCATTTCCCTGCTGATCCGCAATACCGACCAGCGTTCGCGTGACTATGGCGATATCGCCACCCGTTACCGACCCGGTCATGCCGATGTCGCTTATGACATGAAATACGGCATACGCGATTATCGTGGTGGTGGGCGGTCTTCTGCCCGGGAGACGGCCATGCGGGTGGCGGCGGGGGCCGTGGCGCGCAAGGTATTGGGGCAAGGCGTGCGTATCCGCGGTGCGCTGGTCCAGGTCGGTCCGCATGCGGTCGACCGCGCGCGGATGGACTGGGATATGGTGAATGCCAATCCGCTGTTCTGTCCCGATGCTTCGATCCTGCCGGTATGGGAAGACTACCTTGCCGATATCCGTAAGAAGGGTTCGTCCATCGGCGCCGTGATCGAGGTGGTGGCCGACGGGGTGCCGCCGGGACTGGGTGCGCCGATATATGGCAAGCTTGATTCCGACCTCGCCATGGCGCTGATGAGCATCAATGCCGTCAAGGGGGTCGAGATCGGGGAAGGGTTCGCTTCCGCCTGCCTGACGGGTGAGGAAAACGCGGACCCGATGCGGATGGAAAATGGCGCGCTCCGGTTCGCGTCCAACCATGCTGGTGGCGTGCTGGGGGGGATTTCCACCGGTCAGCCGGTCGTGGCCCGCTTTGCGGTCAAGCCAACCAGCTCGATCCTGACCCCCGTTCCCTCCGTCACGCGCGAAGGGGAGAACGTGGATGTCATGACCAAGGGCCGTCATGACCCCTGCGTAGGTATCCGTGCCGTGCCGGTGGGCGAGGCGATGATGGCCTGCGTTCTGGCCGATCACCTGCTGCGCCATCGGGGGCAGGTGGGCAATCAGGAACCTGTAATTTTGTGAAGTTGCCCGGATTGCCACCTGCCTGACCGTGTCGATCAGGACGGGATGGGGAGATGTCAGTTGGTCGAGACCTGACTGAATGCCATGCCTGCCATGAAGCGGATGGTGCCAGAGTATGAGGGCGGGCGGGGAACGCCATCGCTCCCCGCCATTTGCCGGTTCAGCCTTTCAGCTTCGCATCCAGCGTGATCGTTGCATTGAACAGCTTGGAGACCGGGCAGCCTGCTTTCGCCTTTTCCGCCAGTTCCCTGAACTGTTCTTCCGTCGCGTTGGGGATGTCGGCTTCCAGCGTCAGCTTCGCATGGGTGATGGCAAAGCCTTCGCCCTGCTTGTCCAGCACGATTTCGGATTTGGCATCGAGCGACGTGGCCGTAAGCCCCGCCCCGCCCAGAATGCCCGACAGCGCCATGGCGAAGCACGCGGCATGGGCTGCGCCCAGCAGTTCCTCGGGGTTGGTGCCGGGTTTGTCCTCGAAACGGGTATTGAAGCCGTAGGGCTGCTGCTTCATTACCCCGCTCTGGGTCGAGATCTCGCCCTTGCCGTCCTTCAGTCCGCCTGACCAGTGTGCCGTCGCGTATTTGGTGATTGCCATGGGGGATCGGTCCTTATGTCCGTTATCGAAATATCTGGCCGCGCGCATACGGCGCGGTGGATGGTGTCGCATCCTTGCGCAGCCTAACCCGTGCTCGGGAAAAAAGTTGCATCATGGCCGGGATGCTGGCCCACGGCTCTTGCAATGCGCGCCGAAAACGGCCATATCCCGCCACGGTCCCACGTTGGGGCCAATTCGCACGTGAAGCCAGTACCTCTGGTGTCCTGAAAAAAACAGGGCGCGCTTCACGGAGGATAAACCAGACACAAGGATCAAGCCGAAATGGCAATGCCTGAATTCACCATGCGCCAGCTTCTTGAAGCCGGCGTGCACTTCGGTCACCACACCCGCCGCTGGAACCCGCGCATGGCGCCGTACCTGTTCGGTGTGCGTAACCAGGTTCACATCATCGACCTGCAGCAGACCGTTCCTATGCTGGACCGTGCGCTCAAGGCGATCCGTGACACCGTGGCCGGTGGCGGTCGCGTGCTGTTCGTCGGCACCAAGCGCGCTGCGGCAGACCAGGTCGCGGAAGCGGCGAAGCGTTGCGGCCAGTATTACGTCAACCACCGCTGGCTGGGCGGCATGCTGACGAACTGGAAGACCATTACCGGTTCGATCAAGCGCCTGCGTGGCATTGACGACATGCTGGAAAACGGCACCCAGGGCCTGACCAAGAAGGAAGTCCTGGACATCACCCGCGACCGTGAGAAGCTGGAGCGTTCGCTCGGCGGTATCAAGGAAATGGGCGGCCTGCCGGACATCCTGTTCGTGATCGACACGAACAAGGAAAAGCTGGCGGTTGAAGAAGCCAACAAGCTGGGTATCCCGGTTGTGGCGGTGCTGGACAGCAACTCCGACCCGCGTGGCGTGACCTTCCCGATCCCGGGTAACGATGACGCCATCCGCGCCATCGCGCTGTATTGCGAGCTGGTTTCGTCCGCAGTGCTCGATGGCATCTCCGCCGAGCTGGGCGCGTCGGGCGAAGACTTTGGCGCAGCCGAAGAATTGCCGGTTGACCCCGCCGTGGAAGCAGCCGTGACGGAAGCCGCCGCAAGCGCGGAATAACATCATTGCGTCGTGGTGGCATGACCCCGCGACGCTACTGACACAGCAAGGACACGCCCCGCAGGATTGCGGGGCGTGCGCCTGTCGTGAGGAGTATCAGGATAATGGCGGAAATCACCGCAGCACTCGTCAAGGATCTTCGTGAGCAGACCGGCGCGGGCATGATGGACTGCAAGAAGGCGCTCAAGGAAGCCGAAGGCGACATCGAAGGCGCGATCGACTGGCTGCGCAAGAAGGGCCTTTCGGCTGCTGCCAAGAAGTCCGGTCGTGTGACGGCTGAAGGTCTGGTTGGCGTGGCGCAGGCCGACAACAAGGCTGCCATGGTCGAGATCAATGCCGAAACCGACTTCGTGGCCCGTAACGAGCATTTCCAGAACTTCGTATCCGAAGTGGCGCATGCCGCCCTTACGGTTGGCGACGATCTGGAAAAGCTGAAGGCAGCCGTGCTCAAGAGCGGTCGCAACGTTGCCGATGAACTGACGCACCTGATCGCCACCATTGGCGAAAACATGTCCATCCGCCGTGCGCGCGTGCTGAGCGTGCCGTCGGGCGTGGTTGCGACATACGTTCATTCCGCCGTCAGCCCCGGTCTGGGCAAGATTGGCGTTCTGGCCGCTGTTGAAGCACCGTCCGCCAGCGATGCGCTGGAAACGCTGGGCCGTCAGATCGGCATGCACGTCGCGGCGACCCGTCCGGCTGCGCTGGACGTGAACAGTGTTGACCCGCAGGCGCTTGAGCGTGAGCGCGCGGTTCTGGTGGAACAGGCCCGCGCATCGGGCAAGCCGGAAGCCATCATCGAAAAGATGGTCGATGGCCGTATCCGCAAGTTCTACGAGGAAGTGGTGCTGCTGGAGCAGGTCTGGGTGCATGATGGTGAAAGCCGCGTGCGCGAGATCGTCAAGAAGGCTGGTGCGAAGCTGATCGGTTTTGACCGCTTCCAGCTTGGCGAAGGCATCGAGAAGGAAGAAAACGACTTTGCCGCTGAAGTGGCAAAGGCTGCTGGCAACTGATCTGAGTTGCCGGTTTCCGGTTTTCTTTACGCAAGGGCGGGTGCTTCCTGATGGAATGGGAGGCACCCGCCCTTGTGCTATCTGCTACCCCGTATGGGGAAGGCAGCGCGATTGTGCATGTGCTGACGGGCGAATACGGCCTGTATCATGGGCTGGCCCGTGGCGGATCATCCAGCCGGGGCCGCGCGGTATGGCAGACCGGTAATCTGGTGCGCGCGCGCTGGGTTGCCCGCCTGTCCGAACAGCTTGGCACGATTACGGCTGAAACGGTGCATGCGTCTGCCGCGCGCATACTGGATTATCCGGTGCCGCTGGCCATGCTGGCTTCCCTGTGCGCACTGGCTGATGGCAGCCTGCCGGAACGCGAGCCCCATCTGGCCGTATTTCAGGGGCTGACCAGCCTGCTGGCGCGCATAAGCCTCGACCCTGAATGGGCGGAGCGTGAAGGCATGGCGGAAGTCGTTCGGTGGGAACTGCTGCTTTTGTCCGAACTGGGTTTTGGTCTGGATCTGGGGCACTGTGCGCTTGGTGGGGACAGTGGGGATCTGAAATGGGTCTCGCCGCGTACGGGACGGGCCGTGTCGGATGAGCGGGCTGGGGAATGGCGCGACCGCCTGCTGCCGCTTCCGGCTTTCGTTCTGGACCCCGATCAGGTGGGTACGCCGCAGGACTGGTATGACGGGCTGCGCCTGTCCGGTCATTTCCTGCATCGCGACGCGTTTGGACAGCGCCACCGTCCCGTGCCTGAAGCACGGGGCAGACTGGCGGATATGATTGCCCGTAAGGCCGATATCGTGCCACCCGGTCAGGCGGGTAAGGACGCGCCTGCGGTACCCGACTGACACAACCCGGTGGACAAACCGTAAAGTTTCGCTATCTGTTCACCTGCGGGAGGAAGATTGCATGCCTGTGGACACAACAGCCGGTCATATCGAAGATACCAAGCTGGCCGATGCGCTGAGCGAACGCTATCTGGCCTATGCCATGTCAACCATCATGTCGCGCTCGCTGCCCGATGTGCGCGACGGGCTGAAGCCTGTGCATCGGCGCATGATCTATGCCATGCAGCAGCTCAGGCTGGACCCGTCCGCCGGGTTCAAGAAATGCGCCCGTGTGGTGGGCGATGTGATCGGTAAATACCATCCGCATGGCGATGCTTCGGTTTACGAGGCGCTGGTCCGGCTGGCGCAGGATTTTGCCGTGCGCTACCCGCTGGTCGAAGGGCAGGGCAATTTCGGCTCGATCGACGGGGATAACGCGGCGGCCATGCGGTACACCGAATCCCGCCTGACCACTGTCGCCAAGGCACTGCTGGAAGGCATTGACGAAGACAGCGTCGATTTCCGCCCCACCTATGATGGTGAGGAGCAGGAACCTGTTGTCCTGCCCGCGGCCTTTCCCAACCTTCTGGCCAATGGCGCGGCCGGTATCGCCGTGGGCATGGCCACAAGCATCCCGCCGCATAATGTAGGGGAAATCTGTGCCGCCGCCCTTGCCCTGATCCGCAAGCCTGGTACGACGACGGCGGAACTGATGGCGCATATGCCCGGTCCCGACTTTCCCACCGGTGGCAGCATTGTCGAAGATGGTGAGGCCATGGTCCGCGCCTACGAGACGGGACGCGGCGCATTTCGCATCCGCTCGAAGTGGGAAGTGGAACAGGGCCGTTTCGGTACCTGGCAGATCGTGGTGACGGAAATCCCGTATCAGGTGCAGAAGTCGCGCCTGATTGAACAGGTCGCCGATCTTCTGGAACAGAAAAAACTGCCGCTTCTGGCGGATATCCGTGACGAGAGCGCGACCGACATAAGGCTGGTGCTGGAGCCGAAATCACGCGGGATCGAACCTGCGGTGCTGATGGAAACCCTGTTCCGCGCCACCCAGTTTGAAAGCCGTTTCAGCCTGAACATGAACGTGCTGGGTGCCGATCAGGTGCCCGGCGTGCGGAGCCTGAAGGATGTGCTGCAGGCGTGGCTGGACCATCGGCATGACGTGCTTCTGCGCCGTAGCGCCAACCGGCTTGTGGCCGTTAACCGGCGGCTTGAAATTCTCGACGGGTTCCTTGCGGTCTATCTCAACCTTGATGAGGTGATCCGCATTGTCCGCGAAGAGGACGATGCGAAAGCCGCCCTTATGGCCACGTTCAGCCTGACGGAGCTACAGGCGGATTCCGTGCTGAACATGCGCCTGCGCAGCCTGCGTCGGCTGGAAGAAATGGAAATCCGCAAGGAGCACGCCGCCCTCAGCGCCGAAAGGCAGACCCTGCAGGATCTGCTGGATCAGGAAGGGCTGCGGTGGAAGCGCATCGCATCCGAGATAAAGGAAATCCAGAAAACCTTCGGAAGTGGCGCGCTGGGTAAAAGACGCAGCATACTGGCCGCCCCGCCGCCCGAGATTGATGTTGAATCGGCCCTGCCGGTCGAACGTGATCCCCTTACGGTCGTCCTGTCGCAGCAGGGCTGGATACGGACCGTGCGCGGGCATGGACAGGATATGCAGGCGCTCAGGTTCAAGGAAGGCGACGGGTTGGGCATGTCGGTGGAATGCTACAGCAATGACCGGCTGTGTGTATTCGCCACTGATGGCCGTGCGTTTACCCTGCGTGTGGGTGATCTGCCGCGTGGTCGCGGCGATGGCCAGCCGCTGCGGCTTATGATCGACCTTTCAAACGATCAGGACATCATCACGATGTTCCCCGTTGATGATACCCGCAAGCGGCTTCTGGCTTCCAGCAGCGGACGTGGCATGGTGGTGGCCGAAACGGCCATGACGGCGGAAAAGCGCACGGGCAAGCAGGTCCTGAACCTGAAAGACGAGGAAAGCGCGCTGATCTGCGTGCCAGCCGAAGGCGATCATGTGCTGGTGCTGGGGCAGAACCGGCGCATGCTTGTGTTCCCGCTGGACCAGTTGCCTGAAATGTCGCGTGGGCTGGGTGTGATCTTGCAGAAATACAAGGACGGCGGCCTGCGCGATGCGGTGGTCTTCACCGCGGAAACAGGGCTGGCATGGCCGGACCCGGCTGCAGTACGCAACCGTTCCTTTGCCGATCTGCGCGACTATCTGGGCAAGCGCGCCGAGACGGGCCGCCAGGCTCCTGCCTGGGCGACCCGTAAGCCGCGCGGTTAGGGATCTGCGGACTTATCCTGCCGGTGGATGAAACAGTCCATCCGGCAGGAAAGCACTCTGCCGTGCCTGATCCCTGCCATATTCCCCCAGATCCAGATCATGCCAGATGCCGCGCGTCATGATCTGCGCGGGACGGAAACGGGCCTTGTAGGCCATCTTGCGGCTTTCGCTGATCCAGTAGCCCAGGTACAGGTAGGGCAGGCCCATCATGCGGGCATGGCTGATCAGGTACATCACGGCGAATGTCCCCAGCGACCGATGCTGAAGCGCGGGATCATAGAAATCATAAACAGCGGAAAGCCCGTCATCGAGCTGATCCACCAGCGCGACGCAGGCCAGCCTGCCTTCGGGATCGCGGAATTCGATCATGAAAGTTTCGATCGGCGTATCTTCGATCATGGCCCGGTAATCGGGAAACGTCATGGACGCCATGTCGCCGCCTTCATGCCGGGCATGCTGGTAGGCGCTGAACAGGTTGAACTGTTCCGGTGTGGCGCGTGGCGGCACGGGAAAGCCGTGCAGCATGGCGTTGCGACGCAGGGCGCGCTGCTGCGTGCGGCTGGGGGTAAAGCGGTCCACCGGCACGCGGATGGGCGTGCAGGCCGTGCAGCTTGCGCAGACCGGGGCATAGGCAATGGTGTGGCTGCGACGGAAGCCCGCACGGGACAGGCGGTTATGGAAAGATATGGCTTCCGCGCCGCCAATTTCGGTCACGACCTTGCGTTCCATGCGTCCCGGCAGGTAGGGGCAGGGCATGGGCGCTGTGGTATAGAATAGCTGCGGATGCCGTGGCGATGTGTATGTCATGCGCTCTCACCAGCCGAAAACAGGAAGCAGCCCGGCGAACAGGAAAAACAGACTGCCCGTATCCTGTACGGTTATCATATTTTCCCTGTCGCAGGCATCAACTATCCTGTTGAAGGCATGCCGCTTGTGGGCCGGTCAGGCCCGGAGCAGGCGCGCGGCCTCCAGCGCGAAATAGGTCAGTACCCCGTTGGCGCCCGCACGGCGGAAGGACATCAGGCTTTCGATGATGACGCGGTCACGATCCAGCCAGCCATTCTGGATGGCGGCCATCAGCATCGCGTATTCACCCGACACCTGATAGGCGAAGGTCGGCACGGCAAATTCCTGCCGCACGCGCTGGATGATGTCCAGATACGGCATGCCCGGTTTGACCATGACCATATCCGCACCTTCCTGCAGGTCCAGCGCCACTTCACGCAGGGCCTCATCACTGTTGGCGGGGTCCATCTGGTAGGTTTTCTTGTCACCCGTCAGCAGGCCACCCGATCCCAGCGCATCGCGGAACGGTCCGTAGAAGGCGCTGGCGTATTTGGCGGCGTAGGACATGATGCGGGTATTGACCAGACCATCGCTGTCCAATGCCTCGCGGATGGCGCGTACGCGGCCATCCATCATGTCGGACGGGGCGATGATGTCGATCCCGGCGGCGGCCTGATTGACCGCCTGCGTCACAAGGATGCGGACCGAGGGATCGTTGACCACGTAGCCGTTTTCGATCAGCCCGTCATGGCCGTGGCTGGTATAGGGATCGAGCGCGACATCGCCGATCAGGCCGATCTGCGGGAATTCCTTTTTCAGCAGGCGCGCGGCACGACACATGAGGTTGTCGGGATTGGTTGCTTCGGTCCCGTTTTCATCACGCAGGTCCGTGGGCGTTATGGGGAACAGGGCGATGGCGGGAATATCCAGTTTCGCCGCCGGTTCCACATGGGCTGCAAGCCGGTCCAGACTGACACGCTGCACGCCGGGCATGGAGGCTACATCGGTAACCAAAGCCGTGCCTTCGGTAACAAAAATCGGCCAGATGAGGTTATCGGTCGATAGCGTGTTTTCGGATACCAGTCGCCTGGTGAACCGGTCGTGCCGGTTGCGCCGCGGCCGTACATGGGGAAATTGACCGATACTCATCCAATCCAACTCCAGCTATGGGATGGGGCCGACTATGGTCCCGCCGCTACCCTATGCCAAATTATGATCCGGTAATGCACGCCCTTCAGTCCTTCGGGCGCATGGCAGGCATGACCTTGCCCAGTCGGCTATGGCGCACACCATAAATTCCGTAAACGACCAGCCCGATTACCAGCCACCCGACCAGCCGCAGCCATGTCAGCGCGTCGAGCGAGACCATCATCACAAGGCAACTGAGAATACCGGCCACCGGTATCACCATTCCGCCGGGCACGCGGAAGACGCGCGGGCGGTCCGGTTCACGCACGCGCAGCACCATCACGCCCACACACACGATGACAAAGGCCAGCAGCGTGCCGATGGAAGTCATATGCGCCAGTTGTTCGATGGGCAGAAACGCCGCCAGCACGCCCGTCACGGCCATGAAGAACAGGTGGCACGCAACCGGTGTGCCCCAGTTATGGTGGGTGCGGCCAAACATGGGCGGCAGCAGGCCGTCGCGCGCCATGGCGAAGAAGATCCGGCTCTGCCCCAGCAGCAGCACCAGAATGACCGACAGGAAACCACATATGATGCCAAGCTTGACCGCAGCCTTCAGCCAGCCAAAGGGTGTCTGGTCAATGGCCGTGGCCACGGGGGCGGCATCGCCGATCATATCGTGATAGTTGACCAGTCCCGTCAGCACGAATGAAAAGGTGATGTAGACCACCGTGCAGATAGCTAGGCTGCCCATAAGGCCGATGGGCATGTCGCGGCCCGGATTACGTGTCTCCTGCGCTACGGTCGAAACCGCATCGAACCCCAGATAGGCAAAGAAAACCGTCCCCGCCGCGCGCAGGATGCCCGATATGCCGTAATGCCCGAACTCCCCGGTATTGGGCGGGATGAAGGGGGTATAGTTTTCGACCCTGATATACGGCAGTCCGCATGCGATCACGGCGACGATGACCGTAAGCTTGATCGCCACCACAATGGCGTTCATCCGCGCTGATTCAGAAATCCCGCGCATGAGCAGCAGGGACAGCGCCATGATGACGAACACGGCAGGCAGGTTGGCCAGTCCGTGTACCGGCTGGCCGTCCGCCATGCCCACCACCTCGAACGGGGAAGCCATGAGGCGGGGCGAAAGGTGAATACCCCATTCATCAAGCAGGGATCGCATGTAGCGTGCCCAGCTTACGGATACGGCTGATGCCCCCACGGTGTATTCCAGCACGAGATCCCAGCCGATGATCCAGCCCATCAGCTCACCCAGCGAGGCATAGGCATAGACATACGCGCTGCCCGCCGCCGGAAGCATGCCCGCCAGTTCACCGTAACACAGCCCGGCAAAGGCGCAGGCTATGGCGGCCAAAGCGAAGGAAATGATGACCGCAGGCCCGGCATTGCTGCCTGCCGCGATCCCTGTCAGCGAGAACAGTCCCGCGCCGATCGTGGCCCCCACGCCAAGGGCCATGAGGCTGGCGGGGCCAAGCACGCGCTTCAGGCCCGCATCATCCGTGGGCGCGCCCACCGGCAGCCTGCGCAGCCATGCGCGCAGAAGGCCCGCTCTCCTGTTCGTGTTCATGCTGCCCTCTTTGGGGATGGGGGGAAAACAGCTTCGGTCAAATCGGGCGGTCTCCGTCATTTTGGCGTTGTCTAAACGCCCCTATATGGCGCACATAGCAGGCCTGTCCCCATACGTGTCATATCCGCGTCATTACCCGGAAAAGACAGTTGATCCAAGGAATGGAGAATCATAACGGTGCCGGACCCTATCAGCCAGACTGACCTGAAACAGTTTTTCCGCGCCCCGCTGACGGAAGCGGACCCGGATGTTGCTGCGATCATTGGCGCGGAACTGGAACGCCAGCGCGACGGTATTGA
>ERZ746981.125-NODE-125-length-62845-cov-37.244631_pt1 | contig 62845 bp, 60 predicted proteins | sample MGYA00374948_ERZ746981 | MGnify/ENA primary metagenome ERZ746981 (study PRJEB28757, sample SAMN06711160) | food metagenome | host: microorganism | place: China:Harbin | collected 2017-01-30 | study: EMG produced TPA metagenomics assembly of the Analysis of...
GATCTCATCAGGTTATCGCAAACCCATGAATCATAATCCACTGAAATCACTCAACTCATTTTCGGTCAGACACTTAGAGAGTGTTTGAAAATAACCCATTGATAAACAACAGGAAAAATCTTTGGGTGCCGCCTTTTTCCAAAAAAGCGGCGTCTTTCGAAGCTTTTTGGAAAAAGCTTCCCCAAAAACCTTTATGATTTCAGGATGTTGTCACGCCTGACTTTTCAAACAGTCGCCCTCTCCGCGTTCGGCCCGGCCCCGGCGGGACGCATGCTCCCCGCATCCTGATCTGTTGACGAAGTCACGGTTTCCAATGGGTCATTCCCGTTCCCGCAATGTCAGCAGCCGCCGCAAATTATGTTGTTCCGTGCGGATGCGCTGTGCTGTTGGGTACAGCAGGGCATGCAGTTCGCCGGGCGCGGGCCAGCGTGCGCCGACGGGATATCCGTTGCGCGGCGGCTGTCGGCACCAGGCCATGCGGGTGGCGGGTGTCCATGCCCCGAACGGGATATCGGCGCAGACTTCGGCAATGGCGGCGGTCTGTCCCACGACCTGCGCCGTGGGTGGGGGATTGCTGACCAGCGGGGCAAGTTTCTTCAGCCACGCGGCAATGACGACCGGCGGCGCGGGGCGGGCGGCGTTATCGGCATGGGCCATCTGCGTGCGCAGGGCGTGCAGGCGTGCGGGCGTCAGATCGCGTGGCAGGATGGTCATCCCCGCGCGCATGGCCGCCAGCAGGCCCGCGACATCCCCCGCCGCCGGACGCCATGCGCATCCGTCCGGCACGGCGGGAATGGGGGTGGCGTGTGGGTCGGTCATGTCATGCATCGTCATATCCCGCGCAGGTCCGGTATGGCGTCCCATGCCGCCAGCCGCGTGTCGCGTGCGTGCGCGGGGCCGTCGCCGGTGCGCTGGCGCAGGGACGCGACCACCCATGCCACCGGGTCCGCCGGGCGCAGCACACAGGCGTCATGCAGCACCCCGCCGAGCGTGGCGGCATCGTCACCGGCCATCTTCATCCATTGCCCCACCAGCGCCCGTGCCTGTCGCGGGCCGCGTCCCGTCAGGTCCCCCGCCTGCGCCACCATCGCCGCCATATTCCGGGTTCGCGTTGCATCGGGGGGCATCATGTCAGCCGTCGCCGCGCCGGGGACCGGCGGACGCGCCGCGTACGGCGCGGCGGGGGGCTCATTCTTACTCTCACTCTTGCTGTTCCTGTCCACGCCGGATGAAACGCGTTTCGCGGGTGTGGGGTCGGGGTGGGTATCGGGCGGGTCAGACCGTGTCCCCCGCCACCGGCGCAGGCGTTCGGCATCATCATTGCGACGCCGTTGCGCCCGGACCCGGCCCACATGGGCGCGTGTGGCCTCGCGCGCCAGTAACGGATGGTACAGGCGTCCGTCCGAACAGGCGACAAACCCGTCAAGCGCCCGTGCGCGCACCCGCCGCCATGCCCGCACATCGCGCCCGAAATCAGCCAGCGTCGCCAGTGCGCGATCCTCCATCGGCAGGCTGCCTGCGGGCACCTGATTCCATGCCGACCACCACAGGCGCAGCGCGGCGCGGAATTCCGCATCGGTGCATTGGGTATATAACGGCCCGCAAAACAGCCGATGCCCGAACAGGGGCATGAACTCATACCCGCGCAGGTCACAATCCGGCGGTGATAACGGGGCCGGGGCGGTCATGTCGGGGGGCGCGTTCATCCGAACATCGTCCGGCAGGTGGGGCACAGCCGCAGGAAACGCCCATCCGCAATAAACGCCGCGTCACAGTTCAGGCAGGCGCGCCGTAATTCGTCCCCGCGCAAGGCCATATGCGTCGCCGCCTGATGCAGCCGCAGGTGCCGCAGGCGGGTTTCCATCGTCTTGACATTCAGGTTCAGCCGACGCGCCGTTTCCCGATTGCTCAGCCCGCTGTCCCGCAGGTGCGCAACCTGTGGGTCCAGCCGGGACCAGTCAATGCGCGGTGGCCGCGTGCGGTGCGATATGCCCGGGCGCAAGGGCGCGCGCCGGGTGTGGGGGGCCGGAACAGGGTCCGGCCGTGTGTGCATTTTTTTCATACAAAGCGGTGTGCGACAAAGACACACAAAATGCAAGCGAAAATTCTGCACATCGCCAGAAGGCCGGATGCGCGCCCCAAACGCCCTTGCACCCTGCCCTGAAAAAGGACGAAACCCTTTGATTACCACGATTGAACGGGTCCGGCGCACGCGGGGAGGGGGCGTGTGTGACGGTAGGGGGGGAGTTTGGCCTTGTGCATTTGTATATAAAAAATGCACATTATGCCCCTGTAACAGGATGTCAGGGACGATACGCATGCACGGTGGGGGAGAGATGGACACTATATGTGCGGACCATCCGCGCTGGGCGGTGCGGTATGTGGCGCAGTTGCGGGCACGGCTGTTGCGCCTGTCACAGATCCGGTCCGAACTGTCGGCCACCCGGTTTGAGGGGGCGTATGATGGGGCCGACCTTCTGGGGTATCTGGATGATGAATGTGACACCGTGCGCACGGCGTTGGCGCGGGTGGATCAGGAGGTGGAGGCATGGGCCAGCGACATGGGCGAAAGCCGCGCCGCCGATGCCGCCGATGCCGCACGCGACCTGCAGGAGGATGGGGGCGCATGACCCCCTGTCGCCCCCCATGATTCAGGGGGCGCACACGTGTTATCCACAGGATTGTGCGTAAATCCTTCCCCAGAATCTGTGGATAAGGCGCATTTATGCCGCCTTACTCTGGCATGCGGCGTGACGCGGGATGAGTGTCAGGGCATGTTTGAAAACAAATCATTGATAAAAAAGAAAAGTTTCTGGGTGCCGCCTTTTTTCAAAAAGGCGGCGTCTTCTGAAGCTTTTTAGAAAAAGCTTCACCAAAAATCTTTAGAATTTCAGTATGTTATCAAGGCTGACGTTTCAAACAGTCTTTTGGGAAAAACTTCACAAAAACCGTTATGATTTCAGGATATTATTAAGCCTGATGTTTCAGGCAGCTATCCTAGATAGCTATCCCATACAGGGGGGGGGTACCATCATCCGTGACAGGACCGCCCCGCATGTCAACAATGGCAGTGCCCATGCGATGGGGGACGGCGTCCCATCCCCCATCGGCGCCCATATCCCACCCCCGCACCAGTTGCAGCAATCAGCGGCGGGCGGGCTGTGCCCTGTGTGGCAAGGCATCACGCAAGGTCGCGGCGGCGCGGTCCATCATGCGGGTGAACAGCCGTGGCGTATCCAGCCCCTGCGCCAGCATCAGCGCGCCATGGATGGCGGCGATGGTGTCTTCGGCAAGGTAGGTCGCCTGCCCCCCCGTCACCCCCGCGCGACGCAGCATGTTGCGCAGCGCGATGACCCAGCGGCGGAAGAACACGTCGATGCGCCGCGCAAACAGCGCGCGCGTCGCGGCTTCCTGCGTAAAGGCGGCGAACAGGCTGCCGCGCCGTCCTTCCTGATACCATTGTGTGATGGCGGCGAACATGCGCGCGATCGCGTCATCGGGGGCGGCGGCGTCCAGAATGTCGAACACATTGGTGGCGAACCATGCCTCCACCTGCGCCAGGACCTGTTCGGCCATGTCATGCTTACCGCCGGGGAAGAAGTGGTACAGACTCCCCTTCCCCTTGCCGGTGGCCTGCGTGATCTGCGACAGCGACGTGCCGGCATATCCGTGTGTGCGAAACAGTTCCCCAATCCGGGCAACGGTTTCGTCATGGTCGGTAAGGGGGGTGTTCATGGGCGTCCTTGTCCGTCTCGGCGTCTGTGTCGCGCGGGCATATTACAATAAGTACGCCCCCAACGGAACAGACCCCCACCGCGTTGCACATGTGCGCCGCGCGCGAAGGGCCGTCGCGGCAGGTGTGCTTTGTGGGGCGCAGGTGCGCGGAATATTGGACCGGACCGATTATTTTGGTTGCCGAACCAAAATATAACCCATTAGCTTTCTTTCACGGCAAAAGGGTTATGCTTTGGTGTCAACGGATGTTGTTATAACGTGAAGATTATAAAATGTGATGAAGGTACGCATTTGAAACTTTGCTGTTCTACATAAGCTTCGACACCTGTGATGTAACGGATGTTCATATTACGAAAATCTGTATATCTGCCATGAAGGTTATGTGTAAAATATAAGTGCGTTTGCGAAATCTGGGTGAAAATCTAAAGCAATTACCAGATTTCAGCTATGCGTTAACTATTATTTATCCATATAAATGCAATCCATTTTCAGGCATGTGAGGGAGATATGCTGGTCATGAAGCATCATCATTTCCATATTTGTGGCGGCCAGATATGGACCCCTTTGTTCCGGGGCAAGGAAAAGCGGATCGTGCTGGAATGTTCCACGGGCCGGGTGGGGTTCGTGACCGACATGCAGTTGCCAGACGATGGTATCGTTTATGAAACCATAACGGATTTTCAGAAATGGATCGCGATGCATGCGGCGGCCGCGATTCAGTGGGACTGAGGGATGGGGGCTGACGTATGCGTGATGGCGGTTGGCGCCATGGACGCTTTTTTTTCTTGAGGGATGTCAGGTTCCGCGACATATTGCGATTACTCGGCAAGGGGTGCGCCCCGGGCCGTGGGATGGACCTGATACATTTCGCCCCGATGCCGGGCCGCCCCGATCCATGATGTGATCGGCGCGGCTTTTTTTGTGCCCGGTCCATCCTTTTTGCAGTGCAGCATAAAGGAAAGACGCCGATGTCCGGGCACAGCGACGGCGCATCCCCGCAGCACGCGCTTGAAACAATGTTGCGCACCCATCGTGATGTCGTGGTTGCGGCGTTGCTTGACCTTGCCTGCCATGCCGCCAGCGAGGCGACGCGCCTTGCCGCGTTAAAGGAAATACTTGATCGCGGATGGGGCAAGGCCACGGCCGGGACCGGCGATGCGTCCCCCGTGCCCGGTGCGCCTGTATCCGGTGCGCCCACATTGCTGATTGCGCCTGCGCTGTTATCGCCTGAAACCGGTGCGATGGTGCGGGCATGACGGTGGTGCGCATTGAAATCCCGCCCGCCTGTGCGGATATCATGCGTCCGGCGCGGTACAAAATCCTGTATGGCGGCCGTGGCAGCGGCAAAAGCTGGACCGTCGCGCGGGTGATCGTGGCGATGGCCGCCGCCCGCCCGTTGCGGATATTATGCTGTCGGGAATATCACAGCTCGATGGCCGATTCGGTGCGGCGGCTGCTGTCGGATCAGGTTGCGGCGCTGGGGCTGGGGCCATGGTTCCGGATTCGTGAAAACCTGCTGACCACGGCATGCGGTTCGGAAATCCTGTTTCGGGGTCTGGGCCGTAATGTCGAGGCGATCAAGTCAACTGAAAAAGTCGATATCTGCTGGGTGGAGGAGGCGCAGAGCCTGAGCCGCGCCAGTCTGGACATCCTTTTGCCGACGATCCGCGCGCCGGGGTCGGAAATCTGGTTCACCTATAACCCGGAGCGCGAGGACGCGCCGATGCACCAGATGATGCGTGCCCTGCGTGATGATCCCGACGCCATTGTGCGTCATGTGGGCTGGCGTGACAATCCGTGGTTTCCGCCCGAACTGGACGCGGAACGCCGCCGCATGCTGCGTCATGACCCCGACAGTTATGACCATGTGTGGGAGGGCGAATGCCGCACCCGCAGTGACGCCGTGGTTTTTGGCGGGCATGTGGAGGTGGCGGAGTTCACGACCCCGCCCGACGCGCGGCTGTATTTTGGCGTGGACTGGGGCTTTGCGCGGGATCCGACGGTGATGGTGCGGTGCTTTATCGCCGATGACATCGTGCATGTCGATCACGAGGTCTTTGCAACGGGGGTGGAAATGGACGATCTGGCCGCCCTGTTCGATCATGTGCCAGGGGCGCGCGAATGGCCCGTGCGCGCCGATGCCTCCCGGCCGGAAACAATCAGCTACCTTGCCACGCGCTTTGGTTTTCGCATGACGGCGGCGGCGAAATGGCCCGGATCGGTGCAGGACGGGATCGCCCGCCTGCGCGCGTTCCGCTGTATCCGCGTGCATCCGCGTTGCGAACACATTGCGCGTGAATTGCGGCTGTATTCATGGCGCGTGGACCGCCTGACGGGTGATGTGCTGCCGGTGCTGGCCGATGGGTGGGACCACGGGATCGACGCGCTGCGCTATGCGCTGGATGGGGTGATCCGTAACCGCCGCCGCATGCCTGCCTTTACGCCTGCTGCGATCCGCAGGATCTGACCGCTGTTGCTCAGGGGGTGTGGCTCAGGGGTGTGGCTCAGGGGTGTTGCCCCCGAACCCCCACCAAAGGGCATTGCCCTTTGGAAACCGTGGCTTTGATCGGGTCTGGTGGGGTGTGTTTTTTGCCGGGTTTTGGTGGTGGTCGGTGGGGGGGTGTTGCCTAGGGGTGTTGCTCAGGGGCGTTGCCCCCGAACCCCCACCAAAGGGTATTACCCTTTGGAAACCGTGACTTTGATCGGGTCCGGGTGGGGTGTGTTTTTTGCCGGGTTTTGGTGGTGGTCGGTGGGTGGGGGTGTTGCCTAGGGGTGTGGCTCAGGGGCGTTGCCCCCGAACCCCTACCAAAGGGCATTGCCCTTTGGAAACCATGGCTTTGATCGGGTCTGGTGGGGGGTGGGTATTTCCCTTTTGGAAACCGTGACTTTAACAAAACAGTGTGCAGGCCATGGGCGGTGTCCGGCTGTTGCATGCATTCAGGAAACAGCATCATGAAACACTGGTTCCACCGCGCGCCCACGCCCCCGCGCGTGCGGCGTGAACCGCGCGTTGTGCCGCGTCCCGACGCCATGCCGCGCTTTGGCCGTATGGCGTCCGCCCTGCCATCGGGTGCGCGCGATGGCCTGCGTCCCTATGTCCCGCCGCCGGGGGTGCGCGGGGCGGGGGCGCTGGCGATGGACCGGGCGCTGTCGGGGGTGCATGACTGGGCCGGTATGGGGTTGGGGGACGGTGATGGCGCGTTTGGCGATGCGTTGGGCTTTGTCGGTTATCCCCTGCTGGCGCAGATGATGCAGCGCGCGGAGTTCCGCAAGCCTGTTGAGGTCATCGCGCGCGAAGCCACGCGCGAATGGGTGCGCATCACCACGCCCGAAACCGATACGCCCGACGACGCGCTTGTGGCGCGCATGGCGCAATTACGGGCCGAGATGCGACGCCTGCGCGTGCGCGAGGTGCTGCGCCGGCAGGTGATCCATGCGCTGGGCTTTGGTCTGGGGCATGTGTGGCCGGACATGGGACAGGCGTTAAGCAGCGCGGGACAGGGCACGCCGCTGGTGATCGGGCCCAATGGCATCGCCCGTGGCGCGATCAGGCGTTTTTTGAATGTGGAGCCGTTATGGACCACCCCCGACAGCTATAACGCCGACATGCCGCTGCGCCCCGATTACTTTTGCCCGCGCGCATGGTGGGTGCAGGGGACGCTGGTGGATGCCAGCCGCCTGTTTTCGATGGTGCCGTTCGAGGTATCGGATATTTTCAAGCCCGCCTTCAATTTCGGCGGCCCCAGCCTGACGCAGATGTTGCGCACCTATGTCCATAACTTCCTGCGCACGCGCCAGTCCGTGTCCGATCTGGTCAGCAATTTTGCGACCAAGGTGCTGAAAACCGACATGGCCGGTGCGATGGGCGATGGCGACGGGACCGGCCCCGCGCAGGTCGATACCGACAGCCTGACGGGCCGGGTGGAGGCGATGAATGCGTATCAGTCGAACCACGGCACTTTTGTCATCGACCGCACGCACGAGGATTTCGACATCGTCGCCACCCCGCTGTCGGGACTGAGCGAGCTTCAGGCCCAGTCACAGGAATTCATGGCCTCGATCCCCGGTATCCCGCTGGTCAAGCTGTTCGGTATCCAGCCTGCCGGGCTGAATGCCTCCTCTGATGGGGAAATCCGTGTCTTTTACGACGAAATCACGGCATTTCAGGAGGCACATGTGGCCCCGGTGCTCGACCGGATGTTTCGCATGGTGCAACTGCACCTGTGGGGGGAGGTCGATCCGCGGCTGGATTTTGCCTTCGTGCCGTTATGGCAGATGGACGATGCGCAACGCGCGGACATTGACCATGCCCGCGCACGTATCGACGCCCTGCGCGCGGCGGCGGGCGTCGTCCCGACGAAAGGACATTCATGACCGATATGCTGGCCCATGACCGGATCGGTTCGGTCCGTGTAACGGACGAGGACGGGCGGTTATATGTCGCGCGGACCCATATTTCAAAGGCAGGCGTCAACACCTATCGGGGGTCGGAAATCCCCGGTCATGTGGCGCTGGGCCTGCGGGCGGATGGCCTGTACCGACTTTTACGCGCGCCCGATGAACTGGCGCGCGCGGCCCCGACCTTTAACGCCATCCCTGTCCTGGCCGATCATGCGCATGTGTCGGCGGACAACCCGCGCCGCGATATCACCGTGGGCGCGACCGGCACCGACTGCGCCTTTGCCGACCCGTATCTGGACAATGCGCTGGCGATCTGGGACGCCGATGCGATCGCCATGGTGCGCGATGGCGGGCGGCGTGAACTGTCGTGCGCCTATCGCTATGACGCGGACATGACGCCGGGGCGCTGGCGGGGGCAGCCCTATGACGGGGTGATGCGCAATATTCGCGGCAACCATGTCGCCCTTGTCCCCGCCGGGCGGGCGGGGCCGGACGTGCTGGTGGCCGATTCCGCACTACAGGAGAACATGATGGCACCCTTACCCGAACCCGATGCGACCTTTACGTTGCAGGTCATCGGCCACGCCCTGCGCACCGGCGCGCTGACGCCCGACACCGCGCCCGATGCGCTGTCGGCGGCCCTTCTGGCGGCGCGTGCGGCGGTGGGCCGTCCCCCTGCCACCGTATCAGGCGCCACGTCAGGCGCCACACCAGAAACAGCACCAGAAACAGTGTCCGCAACACCGTCCGGCATCGTGCCCGCCACCGCACCCGAAATGGCGTCGGACGCCGCCGTGCGTGACGCCGTGGCCCGCGCGCTGGCGGGGGAACGCAGCCGCCTCGGCGCGATCGACGACGCACGCCGCGCCGTCCGCCCGCTGGTGGGCGAGGTGATCGGCATGGACAGCGCGGACGCCATCTACCGCTATGCGCTGACGCAGGCGGGACATGACGTGGCGGCCCTGCACCCGTCGGCCCTGCGCCCGATGCTTGATGTGGTGATCGGTACACGACAGGCCGCCCCCGGTGCCGCGCTGGCCACTGACGCCGCGCCGGATTTCAACGCCCGCTTTGGCGTGACCCGTGCGCCGCGCGTGCTGTAGGCGGCATCCGGGCGCTTTACCCTGATCTGTTGAAAATACCGGTTTCCAAAGGGGGATGCCCCCTGCTGGGGGGCAGGGGCAACGCAAAAGCATGGCAGGATGTGGAATGCCTTGGGTCTATCGTCAATCTACCGGACAATTGAAATATAACGGTGTTCCCGTGACGAAGGGATATTCCGGTATTGATGCAGGAAAGAACAATCCTGCAATGGAGGGCGTTCGTCATGTCGGACCAACGCCAGCAGGTGATTATTCGATTGGTGCGCCGTTTTTTCATGCGCATTCCGGTGCATATACAATGCGCCTGACGCCGATAAATGGGAATATCGCTTTGGGGCGTACTGGTATCATGATGCATGGTGACCGCAAGGCACATCCGGGTCGTGCTTTGAATGGTTGTATGATTGTTTCATATTCTGCACGTCAGAAGGTATGGATGAGTAACGATCATATTATCAAGGTAACAGAATGAATGTCCGTATTCCCTGTCTGATATCGTTCCTGATGGTGGCGAGTATATCCGGCGTCATGGCGGCACCTGCAAAGGCGCCGGACTGTGCCGACTGGCCGGGCAGTATCGCGTATGGAACCCTGAAAAATGCCGGGATGATTGACCCGGATCAGATGGATTTCACGGCCACGAAGGCCACGCGCCTTGCGGCAGAGCCCAGAGGGCACGGCCTGTATCGCGAGGTTTATCATATTACCTTTCGCGAGAAGACCGGCAAAACATTCGATGTCATTACCACCAGCGATGCGTCGAATGAGGAATGTTCCATGTCGGATGTGGATGTCTTCATTGTTACGGCGCATCCCGGCCCGGGGTTGTAATTTCGGGGTTATGAAAGACTGTTTGAAAACAAGCCATTGATAAAAACAAGAAAAGTTTTTGGGTGCTGCCTTTTGATCGAAAAAGGCAGCGTCTTTCGAAGGTTTCTGGAAAAATATTCACCAAAAACCTTTATCATTTCAGTATGTTATAGCGCCTGACGTTTCAAACGGTCTCTGGGTCCGGGGGTGTGATCCGGTATCCGTTTTTTCTGGGTGCATGAGGCGCGTCGGCACGTGGAGCCCCCCGGTTCTGGCTCTGGCTCTGGCAGCGGGTACGCGCCCTGCACCCTGATCTGTTGAAAATACCGGTTTCCAAAGGGCGATGCCTTTTGGTGGGGGTTCGGGGGCGACGCCCCTGATGGCCTGTGCCCCCGCATGCGGTTTTACTTAAAAAACATGGAGGCTGTGCATGCCTTTTCCCAATACGGTCAATTATAACTGGCCCGTATCCTTTGCGGGTGCGTGGGCGTCGGAAAACCCGCGCCGGTCGGTGCTGGCGTGGGCCAATGGCCTGCGGGCGGGTGCGGGCGGCGTTGCTGTCGCGGCGTTTGCGTGGGTGCAGGCGGACGGGGCATCGGTGCTGAACAGCCCGCCGTCCGGTGCGACGGCCACCACCACCGCCACTGCCACCGCCAGCGTGTCCGCCGGGGCCGTGTCCGCCCTTGCGGTCACATCGGGCGGGGCGGGATACAGTTCTGTCCCGACCGTTACACTGTCGGGTGGCGGCGGCAGCGGGGCGGTGGCTGTGGCCACGATCAGCAACGGCGTGGTGACGGGCATTACCGTCACGTCCGGGGGCACGGGCTATACCACCGCGCCGACGGTCACGATTGCATCCCCCGTGGCGACGCCCGCCGCACCGGACGGGTTTGTCGTGCGTGAACAGCAGGGGCTGATGACGCAGTACCTGCAGGAAGCGACGATGACCATCCCGCAGGGTTTCATGGTCACGCTGGCGGACGGGGGCGATGTGTTCTGCGCCTGCGCCGATGACGCCGCGCGGGGGGATGTGGTCTGCGCCTCCATCACGGACGGCAGCGTGAGCGCCATCGCACCGGGGGCGGACGTGCCCGACGGCTATGTCGCGACCGGCTGGCGCGTTGCCCTGCCTGCCACAACCGGCGGCCTGATCGCCATTACGAAAGCTGCTTCCTGATGAACGCATCCCTGTTTCGCAACGACGCGCCGGTGCTGGCGCGGCAATATGGCATCCATCTGGAGGGCGTACGGGACTATTTCCCCGCAGGTGGCCTGGCGATGGATGCCGATGGCGCGGTGACGGCAGCCAATTCCGGCATCCCGGCCATCTTTACCACCTATACCGATCCGGTGGTGATCCGCGCGCTGGTCGCGCCTACCCGCGCGGCGCAGATCTATGGCGAGGTGCGCAAGGGCGACTGGGTCACGGATACGGCGATGTTCCCTGTGGTCGAACTGTCGGGGCGTACCGCCGCCTATGGCGATTACAGCGCCGATGGGGAGGTGGACGCCAACGCCAACTGGATCAGCCGCCAGTCCTTTCATTACCAGACCTGGACCCGCTGGGGCGAACGCGAGGTCGCGCGCATGGGGGCCGCGCGCATCGACCTGGTGAACCAGCGCAACCTGGCCTCGATCTCGGTGCTGGGCAAGCAGCAGAACCTGACCTACCTGTTCGGGGTGGCGGGGCTGGAATGTTACGGTGCGCTTAATGACCCGCAGCTTCCCGCCGCGATCCAGCCGCTGCCGAAGGTCACGGGCAATGGCACGGCCACGGGGGCGGCCGACTGGCTGGCGATGTCCGATCCGTTGCAGTGTTTTGACGATGTGCTGCGCCTGTATGCGCAGTTGGTCACGCAGATGGGCGGCAACCTGACGCTGGAGACGCCGATGACATTGGTACTGCCGACCGAGCGTCAGCAGTGCCTGCTTTATGCCAACCAGTATAACGTAAAGCTGCGTGAACTGTTGGCCGAAAGCCTGCCGAACCTGCGTATCGAGACCCTGCCCGAGGCCGGGACCGCGCTGGGTGGTGGCATGGTGGCGTCCACGATGATGCAGCTTTTTGTCAATGAGGTCGAAGGACAGGCCAGCGTGTCCACCGGCTTTACGGAAAAGATGCGCGCGCATGCGGTGGAACGTCACTCCACCTCCGTGCGGCAGAAAAAATCGCAGGGCACGTGGGGAACGTTGTGGTTCTATCCGCAGGCCTGCGCCACCATGACGGGGATCTGATGGATATGGCGACATCGAACAGCACGGTTACGGTCCTGTGCCGCATGCCCTCGGGGCTGGTGCTGGACCTGTATGATGATGCGCTTCTGGCGGCGCGGGCGGGCGATGCCCGGCGGGGGCAGGGCGCAATGGCGCCGCCGGTGCCGCGTGCGTCCGTCCGCCTGGCCGGTGCGCGACGCGACCCGCGTTATCACCCGCGTGATAACCGCCTGCTGGGCATGGCGGGCCGGACGGAGGTGCCTGCCGATTTCTGGAGCGCATGGTGCGCGCAGAACCCGGATTTTGCGCCCCTGCGCCATGGCCTGATCGCGGCGGAGCGCACGGCGGATCGCGCGACATCGTGGCTGCGTGAACATGGGGGCACCCGCACGGGTCTGGAACCGCTGGACCCCGATGCGTTGCCGGTTGTGGGTGTCACCCGTCGCGACGCGGCATGACCGCCGACGTGGCGTTCGATTATGCGGCATGGGCGCAACGTTTCGTGGTGCTGGCGGCGCAGGTGAATGCGTCACAGGCCGCCGCATATTTTGCGGAGGCCACGGTGATCCTGTCCCCGCGTGCCCGCACCGCGCAGGACGCGGCGCGACGGGGGGTGTTGCTGAACCTGCTTGTGGCGCATATCGCGCAACTGGATCAGCAGGTGATGCAGGGCAATGGCCTTGTCGGGCGCATCAGCGACGCCACACAGGGCAGTATTACTGTCCGCGCCCAGATGGAGGGGCAGGCCCCTTCTGCCGCATGGTTCAACCAGACCCCTTATGGCGCGCAGTTCTGGGCCATGTCGCGTCGCATGCGCCTGGCACGGTATGTGCCGGGACGACCGCAGCCGGCATGTGTGTGGCCCTGAATGCCCCGCCCCACCCTGAATCGTTAAAATTCATGGTTTCCAAAGGGCAATGCCCTTTGGTGGGGTTCAGGGGCAACGCCCCTGACGCAATCAGCACAGGTTACCCCTCAGGTCACAGCCCGCTCCCGACCGGGAGCGCCCCCCTGCACCACGATCTGTTACCCAGTCATGGTTTCCAAAGGGCAATGCCCTTTGGTGGGGTTCAGGGGCAACGCCCCTGATGCAATCAGCAGGTTACCCCTCAGGTCACAGCCCGCCCCCGACCGGGAACGCCCCCCCGCACCACGATCTGTTGCCCAGTCATGGTTTCCAAAGGGCAATGCCCTTTGGTGGGGGGGGGCGGGGGCAACGCCCCTGATGCCGTCGGCCTTCCCGATCAGGGCCGGGCCTCCTGCATCTCTAAAAATCATGATTTCCAAAGGATATTTACCTTGCTGGATGAAGGACGGCCGACATGAACCTTTTCGGTGCGGCGGTTGCTGTGGTGGGGGCTGTGGGGCCGGGGTCTGCGGCCACGCTGAAGCTGTCCACCGGCAGTGTGGGCAATGCCGATTTTACGCGCACGCCGCAATATCGTGTGGTTGCGGCGACGGTGTGGGTGCAGGCGCTGTCGTCGGACGAACTGGCGCATGTGGGGGATTTAAGCCAGCAGGGCGCGTTAAGGGTCGTGTATGTCGCGGGCGATGTGGGCGGCATGGACCGTGCGGTGGGCACGGGCGGGGACATTGTGAATTTTGATGGCGCGGACTGGCTGGTGGTGCGCCAGATGGAGCAATGGGGGACAGCATGGTCGAAGCTGATGGTGCGCAGGCAGCCGCAGGTGACGTGACCGAGGGCACGGTGCTGACGGCGTTGGGGCAATGGCTGTGTGCGACCATTCCCCTTCCGGCGGATGCGGTGATGGTGGGGCAGGTCAACCGTGTGGCCCCGCCCTGTGGCGCGTTCGCCATCATGACGGTGGCGGGACGCGGGCGGATCGCCACCAACCGCACGACCTATGGCGCGGGATGCCGCATCGTGTGGATGCAGCAGCAGGTCGATGTGCGTGTGGACCTGCATGGCGCGGGTGCGGGCGATGGGGCGGGGCGCATCGCGCTGCTGTTTCGTGACCCGGCCTGCGCCGCGTTCCTGGCGGGATATGGCGCGATCGCGCCGCTTTACGCCGCCCCGCCCCGGCAGCGCGATTTCGTGTCCGACGCCGCGCAGTACGAGGATGTGTGGCAGGTCACAGTGTCATTGCAGGTCAATTCCACCGCGACCTTTGCACAGGATTTCGCAAACGCACTCAATGTCGGGATTTTCGAGACCGACGCAACCTTTCCACCGGAGTAAGATATGGCCGGCATTCCTGTTTCTTCCATCGTCCGGGTTACACCCGGCGTCCTTGCGGCGGGGGGCGGTGTCGCGTTCCTCAATGCGCTGGTGCTGTCGCGCAATGCGGGGCTGCCTGCATCGGGGGTCAGCGTGTTCACCTCCGCCGCCGATGTCGCGGCGACATGCGGGGAAAACAGCGTCGAATACGACATGGCGCAGGTCTATTTCACGGGGTACACCAATGCGGTGCAGACGCCCTCGACCCTGCTGATGGCCGCATGTCCCACCTTTGCCGATGGCGCGCAAGGCCCCGTGACCGCCACGGCCACCGCCACGCTGTCGGCGGGGGCGGTGCAGGCAATCGCGGTGGGTAATGGCGGCAGTGGATATACCACCGCGCCCAGTGTCACAGTGTCGGGCGGCGGCGGCAGCGGGGCCACGGCCACCGCGACGGTCGCGGGCGGCGTGGTCGTCGCCATTACGGTGGGCGCAGGCGGCAGCGGATACAGCTCTGTCCCGACCGTTACACTGTCCGCGCCGGCAGGAAGCACATCGGGTGCGACATCAGGCACCACGCCGGGGGCCGTGATGGATGCGCTGGTGGCGGTCAATACCGGCTGGACCGGCTTTACCACCGCGTTCGAACCGTCATTGGCCGATAAACAGGCATTCGCACAATGGACGGCCGCACAGGGGGCGCGTTTTTGGTACGTGCCGTGGGATACCGATCCGCAGGCGGTGGTATCTGGCACGACGGTGGCGTTCGGCGCGTGGGTCGCGGCCCAGGATGTGGCGGGCGTCACCCCGATCTATGCCGATCCGATGGTCGCCGCCCTTGCGCTGGGATGGATGGCGTCGCAGGATTTTTCCACGACATCAGGGCGCACGACGCTGAAATTCCGGCAAAACGGCCTGATTACCCCCACCGTCCAGACCGCAGCCATGGCCGGTACGCTTGCGGCCAATGGCTACAGCTATTACGGCGGGTATGCCGGGTCGGGCACGGATTTCGAATTCCTGTCCGATGGCGCGGTGTCCGGGCCGTTCGCATGGGCCGACAGCTATATCGGGCAGGTATGGCTGAACGGATCGTTCCAGCGCGCCTTGCTTGGCCTGCTGCTCAATACCGGGCAGATCCCGTATAATGCGGATGGGGACGTGCTGATCGCCGCCAGCGTGCAGGACACGATCAACCAGGCGCTGGCGTTCGGGCTGATCCGTGCGGGCGTCACGCTGACGGCGGCACAGCAGCAGCAGGTCAACAACGCGGCCGCGCGCACCATTTCCGACACGCTGGCGACGCGGGGGTGGTATTTCCTGCCCGGTGCGTCCACCGCCGCCGCCACCGTGCGCGCGGCCCGTGCCTCCCCCCCATGTCAGTTCTGGTACACCGATGGCGGATCGGTCCAGTCCATCAGCCTGTCTTCGCTGGAGGTGCAGTAATCCATGAGCGACTATAACATTTCCGACGCCAACTCGGTCTTTACCATCACCGTCAGCAGCCTGTTCAACGCGCCGGTCACGCTGTCGAATTACAGCGCCGACCGCGCGTTCGAGGCGGACCAGCGCGAACTGGCGGAAACGCAGATGTCGGTTGATGGCTATCTGTCCGCAGGGTGGGTGCCACAGCCGGTGCATCAGTCCGTCTCCCTCGCCGCAAGTTCCGACAGTTGCCTTGTGTTCGAATCTATCGTCACGGCGCAGGATGTGGCGCGCACGATCTATCGCATCGGGGGCGAGATCCAGCTTCCGTCGGTGGGGCGGCGTTATACGCTGTTGCGTGGCGTGCTGCGTGCGGCAAGTGCCCTGCCCAATGCGGGGCGGGTGCTTGATGCGCGGCGGTTCGACATCCTGTGGGAGCGGGTTTTGCCCGCAGCCCTGTAATGGCGTTGAAATCCATCGAATATAGCGTGACGGAAGAGGGCGAGGACCTGGGCAAGGTTTTCGTCATCACCCGCATGAGTGCGTTTGATGCCGACCGCTGGGGCCGTCATGTGCTGCATGCGGCGATTGCCGGTGGTTATCGCGCGGTGGCGGATGACGCGGCAGAGGGGATGGGTGGCATTGCAGAGGCCGGCATGCGCATTTTTGGCATGATGGCGCCCGATGCGGCGGATGCCCTGCTGGATCGCCTGATGCAGTGCGTGCGCATCATCCGCGATCCCGCCCATCCCACCCCACAGCCGGTGATCCCCGCCGACATACAGGAAATCGCGACGGTGGGCCTGTTGCAGATGGAGGCGATGAAGCTGCACACGGATTTTTTTTCGGGCGCAAGCGTGTTCATCTTCCTCCCCGTCGCCCAGCTTCTGCTGGCGGTGGGCGAAGACGCGCGGAATGCGCCAACGTCGCGCGCGCCATCGCCTGCGTGATCGCATCCCGTCTGGCAAGCCTGCATGAACTGCAGGACGTCTATGACACCGAAGACCTGTATGACCTGCTGGAAATCGCGGCGGTAAGCAACCATAACAGCATCGTGGATCTGTGAAATGGCACCTGTCACCAATTCCTCCGCCAACGGCGTGTCGCGCGCCATGGAACAGGTGCGCCAGCTTGCACAGGCAGGGCGCGGGGCCGCCCGCAGGGTGGCGGCGCGGCGCCGGGCGGCGATGGCGGCATTTCACATGGCGCGGCCCTCTCTGCTTGCCATGCGCGCCGTCGCCCGCCGCGCGGGGGCGCGGCCCCCGTTGCATCCGCACGCCATGCTCCCCCCTGTTATGGGGGAAGGGTCCGCCGTCGATGGGCGGGCCGGTGCCGTCGCGCCTCCATCGGGCATGCGTGGGGATCATATGCGCGGGGATGCCATGGGGGACGTGACGGGGGATGTGGCAGGGGGCGTTACGGGGGGCGTGACAGGACGCATGACAGGGCGCACCGTCAGGGATGATGTCACCGGGTCTGTCACTGGATCTGTCACTGGATCTGTCACTGGGCCTGTCATTGGGCCGGGCACAGGACATGTCGTTGCGCCTGTCGTTGCGCCTGTCGCTGTGCCTGTGACAGGGGAGGCGAATTCGTCCCCCCTCCCGACCTCTACCCTGACCCCGGCGCAGCGTCAGGCCATCGCAGGCCGGGCGGGTGTCGTTGTGCGTGCGCCACCATATCCGCCCCCCATGCCGGTGCAGGGGCAGCAGGGGCAAGCGGATGGGAACGCCGGGGGCCTTGCGCCACAGGATGCAACCGTCCCCGTCACGGCAGCGGAAACCATCGCCGCGGATGCCGCCCGGCCTGTCGTCGCCGCGAAAAACCCGCCCCCGTCGGACCGGAAACTGTCTGGTGAGGCGGTCAGGTTACGCAAAGTGCAGACGGCCCGAATGCCGGCGGGAATGGGCTATTCCCGTTTGGCTGCGATGGGGGTGACTGCGATGGGGGCGGCTGCGAATATTGGGCAGGAAAGCGGATCTGGTGCATGGCATCGCGGCGATGCGGGTGATGTCTTGGGCGCGGGGCAATGGCATGCACCACGCGCACAGGACATCATGCAGGCATTTGGCATTGATGTGCATGGCGCGAAATTCGCCGATCAGGTAAAGGCCTATGCCCAGAAGATGCCGTCTGGTCTTGATCTCTATTCCCGAAAGGCAGGACGGGCGCTGATGTCAGGTTTCCATCCCCCCCGTCAGGCCACCGCACCCATACGCAGGTTTGATGAACGCCCCGTCAGTCGTGACGGCATTGAAGACCGCAACCGTGGGGCCTGGGCGGATATCATCACGCGGCAGATGGAAATGGCGAATATAGCGCCCGGCGCGACGGGCGGCCATAAAACAGAAGTGCATATCGGTGATATTGTCGTGCATGCCAATACCCATGACGGGAACAGGATTGCAACACAGATACAGCACCAGTTGCGCCAGTCGCTTCCGGCGCTGGCGAATACCGGCCAACGATGACGTCATGCCCGCATAAGGGACTGTTTGAAAAGTAAGTCTCAATAACATCATGAAATCATAAAGGTTTTTTGGAAAAGATTTTTCCAGAAAGCTGTGCATACCAGCGCGGTTAACACAGATGCGGTGCGGGAATGCCCGCCTATCATGCAGGAGATGCCCATGACCATGATTCCCGTCACCATGCCCACGACATGGAATCTGCCGTCGATGCAGGGGGTGCCGCGCGTTCTGGGGAATGTTGCGGATGATGTGCGGGCCATGGGTTCGGTCACGCTGGGCACCATGCTTGATGATTATCAGATCAGCAGCGCCGCCAGCCTGTGGGGGATATTCGACGCCACGGGGGCGCAGGTCCTGACGGCGGCGCATGTGCGCGCGGTGGAATTCGAAAGCGCGCACGCCATTTCCGACGCCCCGCAGGAAGACGGGGCTTTTGTTTCCTATAACAAGGTTGCCACCCCCCGTCGCTTTTTGCTGGAAATGCTGTGTGATGGGTCGCAGACAGGCAGCGGCGGCCTCGACAGCCTTGTTTCGCAATATTCCCCCATTGCCGCGTGGGGCAACATGACGGGTGGCGGGGCACGGATGGTGCGTGCGTCATTTCTGGCGACGCTTGCGGCGATGGAGGACGACACCGCGACCTATGCCGTGCATACGCCGGAATATTCGTTGGCGTCGGTCAATGTGGTCGGCCATCGTTACCGTCGTGAAACGCGCGGCGGGATCACGTTGCTGGTGGTGCAGGTCATGGTGGTGGAGGTGCGCTGTACCGCGACGCAATCCTATGCCACCACCGCGACGGCGGCAGGGCAGGTGATGCGGTCCGGCGGCACGGTGCAGGCCACCGATGCCACCACGGCGCAGCTTGTCAGCCTGGCGGATGTGATCTGACAAGGGGGATGGTCGGACTTTTTCCAAAAAGGCTTTATATATAGGGTGCATTTCTGAAAAATGCCGCGTCAGGTGATCTCTGCGCGTTGCTTGAAACGCCCGACCCGACAGGATCGCGACAGCCATAAGAGACTGTTTGAAAAGGCAAGTCCGACAAAATCATGAAATCATAAAAGTTTTTGGTGAAGCTTTTTCCAAAAAGCTTCGAAAGACGCCGCATTTTTCGATCAAAAGTCAGCCCCCAGAAACTGTTCTTTTTATCAGTGGCCTGTTTCCAGACAGCTCCCAAGACAGTTTTGTGCAAAAGCCTCTGTCTGGAAATATCTGTTCGCGCATTCCCCATTCCCAAAAAACCCTTTTGAAAAGGCGTCATAAATGGCGACCCCACAGGTCATTCCCCTGTCCGCCATCGCGGCGCAGTCGGTCAATGTCGTCGTGTCCCAACAGGTGATGCGCCTTGACATCCGGCAGCGCGCCACCGGGCTGTTCATCGATATTTCGTGTCGCGATACGCCGGTGTTGTGCGGTGTCATGTGCCGCGACCGGACATGGATCGTGCGCGATGGTTATTTCGGGCTGCCGGGCGATTTCGCGTTCCTTGACCTCGAAGGAACCTCCGACCCGTCCTGTGACGGGTTGGGGGGGCGGTATGTGCTGACCTACAGGGAGGGGCAGAATGTCGCCTGATCCTGTCGCACCCTTCACGCAAAAGGCGCTGGAGGTCAGCTTTGGCGTGGCGTCGGGCGGGTTCGGCGCAGGGGGGACGGATACCGTCACGCTGTCGGGGCTGCGGTGCCATGCGCAGGTGACGAATGCCGGCCTGCCGGGTGGCAGCACCCTGTCCCTGCGGGTGGGGGGGATGGCCCTGTCGATGATGAACCGCCTGTCGGTGCTGTCGGCCATGCCGGCCGCCGACGCACCGCAACAGCAGATGCAGGCATGCGGCAACACCGTCACCCTGCGCGCCACCCATGATGGCGGCATGGTCACGGTGTTCCGTGGCGTTGTGGTGGGGGCATTCATTGATTTCACCACCGCGCCGGACGTGGCGTTCATCGTCACCGCCAGTTCCCTTGCCGGGTTGCAGGTGCAGCCCCTGCCGCCGGGGGGGTATTGCGGGGCGGTGTCGGTGGAAACGGTGCTGTCGGACATTGCCGCGCAATGCGGGCTTGGCCTTGTGACGCATGGGCTGGGGGGTGTCATGATCCATGATTATTACGGCTGGGGCTGCGCGCGTGACCGGATCGAACGCATCCGCCATGCGGCGGGCATCGTCATCACGATCGAGGATAATACCCTTACGGCATGGGGGCGTGACCTTGCGGGCGATGACACGGCCACGCCCCCGGTCATCAGCGCCGCGACCGGGATGCTTGGCTATCCCGCCTATAACCAGGATGGCGTGTCGTTTCGCACGCTGTTCCGCCCGGACATCACCTATCTTTCGCCGGTGCGGATACAGGCCGCCCCGGCGGTGCAGGGTGACGTGCCCATGGCGTCGGACGGTGTCTGGGCGCCGTACCTGATTACGCACCAGCTGGAAAGCGAGGTGCCCGACGGCGCATGGTTCACCCATGTCGCGGCCACGCGCACGGGCAACCCGGCCATGGGGGGATGATGTGATGGCGATACAGAACACGACCTATCCCGGGTTTCAGACGCGCCAGGACGGGGGATCTGACTTTGGCTCGGTCGAGGCGGTGGGCCGTCGCCTGCTGGCGATGATGGGGGCGGACACGCCGGTGCGTGTCGTCGCGGTCAATGGCGTGGGGCTGAACCCCGTGGGCTTCGTCGATGTGCAGCCGCTGGTCCATATGCAGGATGCGTTGGGGCGGTCCATGGCGCATGGCGTCATCCATAACGTGCCGTATGTCCGCATGCAGGGCGGGAAAAGCGCGGTCATCTGTGACCCCTGTGTGGGGGATCTGGGCGCGGTCATCATCTGCGGGCGCGACATCAGCGCCGCCAAGGCCAGCCGCGCGCCCGCCGCACCGGGCAGTTTCCGCATCCATGACATGGCCGATGCGATCTATGTCGCGCCCATCCTCAATGCCACGCCAGAGGAATATATCTGGCTGACGGGAAATGGGGTGAGGGTGAAAACGGCCGGCACGTTCACGGTGGACGCCGCCGGCATGCAGATCAACTGCCCGGTTTCCACGACCGGCGACATCACGGCCGGTGGCACCATCACCGGCCGGACGGATGTGGTCGCGGGCACGGTTTCGGGCCGGTCGCATACCCATCCGGTCACGGGCGCGCCCGGCACGACGGGTGCGCCCACATAACGCACAGGGCCATATATGACCTCACTTCTTCTGGATCGCACGACGTGGGACCTGTGTGTCACGGCGTCGCGCGACATTGCCGTGGCGTCCGCGCCGTACTGCGTGGTGCAGGATGTGGCGACCGCCGTGCGGACCTTTGCCGGGGAATGCTGGTACGACACGTCAAAGGGGATTGCGTATTTCCGCCTTGTCCTTGGCGTGGGGCAGTCGCCCGCCGCCTTTCGCACGCAGGTGGAGGCCACGGCCCGCGCGGTATCGGGCGTGTCCGATGCGCGATGTGTCCTGACGGCCATCGGTGCGGACCGCGTGCTGTCGGGCTCCATCCTTGTCACCCTGACCACCGGAGGGACCACAAGTGTCAGTTTCTAGCACCACATCCGTTCCTGCCGCCTCTCTTGGCGCGACGGGGTTTGTCGCACCCGCCGAAAGTGATGTCCTGACCGGGGTGATGGCGGATCTCGGCGCGGCCTTTGGCGGCAGCCTCAATCCCGACCTGTCCACCCCGCAGGGACAGTTGGCCAGCAGCCTGACCGCCATTATCGGCGATTGCAACGATGCGTTCGTGGCCCTGGCGAACGGGGTGGACCCGGCCTTTGCATCGGGGCGGATGCAGGATGCGATTGCGCGCATCTACTTCATCGCGCGCAATCCCGCCACGGCCACGGTGGTATCGTGCATGTGCGTGGGGGCGATGGGGACGGTCATACCCTCTGGCACGCTGGTGCAGGACGGGGCCGGATATCATTACGCCGCGACCTCTGCGGGCGTGATCCCGGCCACTGGCACGCTGGCGATGGAATTCGCCTGCACCACCACGGGGCCGGTTTCATGCCCGGCGGGGGCGATTTCGCTGTACCAGTCGGTGGCGGGCCTGACGTCGGTTACGAACATGGTGGCCGGTGTCACCGGCGCGGAACAGGAAAGCCGCACCGCGTTCGAGGCCCGGCGCGCCGCCACCGTGGCGGGGAATTCCATCGGGTCCAACGCCGCCATCCTTGGCGGGCTGTTGTCGGTGCCGGGCGTGACGGATGCGTATGTGACGGACAATCCCACATCCGCCGCCATCACCACCGGCGGGGTGACGATTGCCGCGCACAGTGTCTATGCCTGTGTGGTGGGCGGCGACAGCGCGGCCATCGCGCTGGCGATCATGCAGAAAAAGCCGCCGGGCTGTGGCTATACCGGCACCACCATGGTGACGGTTGCGGACCCGAATGCGGCCTATACCACCGCGCCGTCCTATGGCGTGTCGTTCGATTACGCGACGCCGACACCGGTTTTCGTCGCCGTGTCGATGGGCAACGCGTCCTGCGTGCCATCCGACGCCCTGACGCAGGTGCAGGCGGCGGTGGCGGCGGCGTTTGACGGCACGGATGGCGGGACGCGGGCGCGCATTGCTTCACGCCTGTATGCCAGCCGGTTTTATGCCGGGATCGCGGGGTTGGGCGCATGGGCGCAGATTGTGGAAATCACGATCGGCACCACCGCCATGCCCACGGGGTTTACGGTGCAGATGGACATCAACCAGGCCCCCACGCTCGACCCCGACGACATCACGCTGGCGCTGGTGTGACATGGAGAATGTGCAACAGACGATCATCAGCCAGTATGCCAGCAGCCCCACCATCTGCACCCTGATCGACGCATGGAACCAGTGCATTGACCCCGGCGCGAACATCGACGGTTTTTATAACCTGGTCTGGAACGTGGAAACGGCGCGTGGCTATGGCCTGGATGTATGGGGGCGCATTGTTGGCATCAGCCGTGTCCTGACGATAACCGAAGACCTGTTCTGGGGATTTGGCGAGGCGGGCAATACCTCTGCCGCGCCCTTTGGGCAGGGGCCATTTTATAACGGCACGGTTTCCACCGCGAATTACAGCCTTGGCGACGATGCGTTGCGCATCCTGATCTATGCCAAGGCGATGGCGAACATCACCAACGGGTCGGTCATCGGGCTGAATGCGATTCTGATGACGTTGTTTGCCGGGCGGGGCAATGCGTGGGTTGCCGATAATGGCGACATGACCATGACCTACAGTTTCGATTTTCAGTTGACCCCGGTGGAGATTTCCATTGTCGAGGCTTCGGGCGTGCTGCCCCGCCCTGCCGGTGTTGCTGTTGCCTACCGTATGGAGGTTTCGTGAAACAGAGTTCCTTTCCCGCGAAATTCGCGCTTCCCTTTGCAGGCAGTGCCGGGGCCAGCTATATCCGCACGATCCCGCAGGCTTCACAGGTGGGGGTGACGGCAGGGGCGGCGTCGTTGACGGATGGGTTCCCGCCGGTGACATTCGACCCGGTTTCCGCCGGGGGCACCCCGCCATCGGGGGCGGACATGAATGGCATCCTGAACTGGATCACATCCGTGCTGCGGGTGTATCAGGCGGGATATTTCGGGTCATGGGATGGGGATTTCGCAACCGCGATCGGTGGATACCCGCTGAACGCCATCGTGTCGGGGGCGGTTGCGGGGGCGTATTACATCTCCACCGTTGATGACAACATGACCACGCCTGGCGCATCGGGGGCATCGTGGCAATCGCTGTTCACGGGGCTTGCGCCCTCATCCGCACTGGCGTTGGAAACCACACGGGCGGAGGCGGCGGAGGCCGTGCTGTCAACGGATGTGTCCCTTGCGTCCTCGTCGCTTTATCCGGTCAGTGCCTCGACCACCGTTGCGGTGCCATCTGGCGTGACGCGGGTTTACCTGCGGGGGATTGGTGCGGGTGCGGGCGCAACGGGATGTTCGGCCACCACCACGTCACAGACATTTTCCGGCGCAGGCGGCGGCAGTGGCGGCATTATGGAGGGGATTTATACCGTAACCCCCGGCGATCACCTTGTTTTCACGATCGGCTCTGGTGGTGCGGGCAATACCAGTTCGGGGAATGGATATCGCGGCGGGCAGACATCGTGCGTGAATGGCGCAGGCCAGACGCTGCAATGGCTGCCCAGCGGATTTGCGGGACAGGTGGCGTCCGTCACCAATACTGCGGGCGGTGGTGGCGCACCTGCCGGGACGTCGGACATGTCCGGGACGTTTCGCAATGATTGCGGGAACTGCGGACTGGACGGGCAATCGGGGGCGCTGCAACTTTCCGGTTCCGGGGGTGTCGGGCCGGGGGGCGTGGGCGGCGCACGGTCGGGGGATCTGGGCGGTGTGTCCGGTGCGGCCCCCGGTGCAGGTGGCGGGGGGGCGTATGACTCTGGCTTCACCGGGAATTCGTATGCGGGCGGTAACGGTGCGTCAGGCAAATTTTATTACAAATGGCTGCCGTAACGGCATGTCAGGGCACGGACCTGTCCCGGCAGGGGCGTGGGGCGGGGCGTCGGCCATTCCACCGCGCGCGATCCACATGATGCGGCCGGGTGATGTGCGGATGCACAGGATTGGCGGCGGCGATGGGGGCCGGGGATCGGGGATCGCCTGCAAAATCGAACCCAGAGACTGTTTGAAAAGTCAGGCGCGATAACACCCTGAAATTATAAAGGTTTTTGGTGAAGCTTTTTCCAAAAAGCTTCAGACGCCGCCGCCTTTTTCGATCAAAAGGCAGCGCCCAGAGACTTTTCCTGTCTTCAAACACTCTCTCAACAGCACCGGCGCATTTCCATGGCCGTGATGGGGAACATTCATGACAACCGCAACAGTGCAGACCTATGCCGTTTACCTGACGGCCGCGACCAGCGCGCATCCGGGTGGATACGTGGTCGATAATGTCGAATGGGACGGTGCCTCCGCATGGACGCCCCCAGCCGGGACCACCGCCATTGCTGACCCCGATCGCAAATACCCGATCGGCAGCACCTATGGCGCCCCCGCAGCCGCCACGACAGCAACAACGACAGCAGCCACGACCACGCCCACGACGACCACGCCCACGACAGCCACCACGACCGCGGCGACAACCACGACTGCGGCGACATCCACCACGACCTGACGACGCACTGCATGGATCATGCCCTGTCATATGCGCCTGCCATCACCGTCCCTTGGGGCGGTTTTTTATTGCATGGAGAATGAATGAACGACGACATGACACGGACCATCCCCATGGCGCCGGGTGGTGCGCCGGGTGACGCGCCCGTCCGTTGCGCCACGGTGGAGGATCTGGCGCGCGTGCGCGAACGCCTTGCCCGGGTGGAGGGCGGGCATGACAACCTGCGCGAAGGGTTGCGCAATGTTTCGGCGCAGGTGTCCGACCTGCGGCGTGACCTGACGCGGGCGATGACGGAAACGGCGGAACAGACCCGGCGCGAGATCACCGAACGCGTGGACACGATCACCGACACGGCCACCGCGCGTGATACGGAAATATCGGGCCGTCTGGCGCGGATCGAGGGCGGGCTTAAACTGACCTCATGGGTGACGATGACGTTCATCGTGCTGGCGACCGGCCTGCTTGGCTGGGGACAGGTCGGTGATGCCGCATGGTCGTTCTGCCGCCATGCGTTTGGATACGGGCCATGACCGGCCTGTGTATCGCGCAGTTCCGGCATGAAATCGTCGCCCCCGCCCTGGCGCATATCGGGCTGGGCGGGGATGCGGCGGTCAGCCTGCTGACCGGGACGGCGCTGGTGGAAAGCGGCCTGACCTATGTGGCGCAGGTCGTATCAGGGGGCACCGGCCCCGCGCGCGGGCTGTGGCAGATGGAACCCTTCACCCATGACGATATCTGGGCCACGTTCCTGTCGGATGCGCGTCTGTCCTCCCTGCGCGGGGCGGTGCTGGACCTTGCCTCCCAATGGCCCGCGCGGGTGTCCCAGCTTCCGGGCAACCTGCCCTATGCCTGCGCCATGGCGCGGCTGAAATATTACCGCGCGCCGGGGCCGCTGCCTGCGGCTGACGATGCGGCGGCGCAGTGCCGGTACTGGAAATCCAATTACAACACGGCGCTGGGCGCGGGGGCGGCGGATGGGCCGCATATCGCCCTGTTCCAGCGCGCGATCGAGGCGTGAGCATGGACCCTTCGACGATATTGTCCGAACTCCTGCTCTTCATCCCCGCATCCTATGTCGGCGCGGTGGTGGACTGGGTGTCGTTTGTCATCGCCGCATCCGCGCTGGTCATGCGCTACTGGCGGCCCCCTGCGGCGGGGTCACGCGCGGCGGCCGTCTGGATGGTGGTGTCCGCCATGGCGCAGGCGCGCGGGTGGAACGCATCGGCGTATCAGCCCGACCGCAAGGCCGTTATGGTGCCAAAGGATACGTCGCGCGCCGCCGCCGCCGCGACGCTGGGCCTGCATCCGGCCGATACGCGCCCGAATGCGCCGCGCACCAGCAGGCCGCCGGCCTGATGTGTGAAGTGTGACGTTGGTCCTTCGCAATGGTGGTCGATCCCGGCCAACGCCACGCCCCGTCTATACCGCCAGAACATTAACGATCCGTCGCCGCATCGCAGGCGACATATTGATGGAGGCACGGATATGCCCAACCGACCCAACCTGCGTCCTGTTATCCTTGTGCTGGCCTGTGGCCTTGCCGCCTGCGCCAGCAGCCCGCAGGGCAAGCTGCGGCAGTCGGTCTATGACATCGACAGCGCCTATCACGTCATTGCCGCCCCCATGCCCGACGTGATGGCGGGCAGGCTGCCGGGCGTCACGTTGACGGCCGCCGAAAAGACGCTGGTGAAATCCGCCAGTCAGGGCGTGTTTGACGAGATCGCGTCCCTTGAAACCTCGATCGCGGGGGGAAGTTCGATCACCGCCACCGCCGTTTCCGCGCTGGAGGCGGATTTTGCATCATTCGAAACCTGCTGGACCGGCGTCAAGGCCGGGCAGCAGCCCCCGGCCTGCGCCGGCATCGCCACCACGACCACAACCACCACCACCACAGCAGGGAACTGACACATCATGGACGTCACGGAAATCGGCGCGATCGCCAGCGCGGCCAGCGCAGTGCTGGCCCTGATTGAAAAATATGGCCCCGAAGCATGGGCCACCATCAAGGAAGCGGTGGAAACCACCAAAAGCACCACCGGCCCCACCCTGGCGGAGATTGAGGCGATCTACACCAGGTGCAAGGCCGACAACGCCGCCATTCAGGCATCGTGAGCCTTTTTGTCGCGGGCCTGCTGGTCGGGTTTACCGGCGGCCTCATTTCGGCAGGTGCCGGGGTGGGGCTGTTCCTGTGGCGTCAGCAAAGGCGCGCACTGGCGGTGCGCATGGCGCTTGGCCCGCCCGCGTGAAGGAAAGGGGCAGGCCGTGACGTTATCAGACGCCGACCATGACGTCGGATGCCTTGATGATGGCGGTCGCGGCTTCACCGACCTTCAGGTTCAGGTCCGCCACCGCTTCGTTGGTGATGGAGGCCGTCAGGATCGTGCCGCCGATGTCGATGCTGACATGCGATGTGGTCGCGCCCTTGGTGATCTGGGTGATGGTCCCGGCGATCTGGTTACGTGCGCTGATTTTCATGTGTGAATGCTCCGCTGATGATGTCCGGCCCCTGTTGTATCCACGAATGGTGACATGTGGCAAACCGGCGTGGCATCGCATTTCTGATGCATGTCATGCGGCATAAGGCACCGCCTGAAAACACCCCATTGATAAGGGGATGTTTGAACAGTCAGCACAGGGAATGCCCCGAAATCATAAGGCAGGTTCTGGCGAAGGAGTGTTCCAGATGGCTTCGACAGAACGCCGCCCTGTTAAGAGACTGTTTGAAAAGTCAGGCTCGATAAAATATTGAAATTATAAAGGTTTTTGGTGAAGCTTTTTCCAAAAAGCTTCGAAAGACGCTGCCTTTTTGAAAAAAGGCAGCACCCAAAAACTTTTCCTGTTTTTCATGATTGACGCAATGTTGTTGCGTAAAAAATCCCCGATCCGACAGCCTGCCTGTGTGACATGGGCAGGGCGGATATTGCCCGGTGTCGCCTGTTTGCAAAAGGGCGCCACCGGGCAATGTAGGGCATGGCCCTTTACGCCGGGCCTGCGGCAATGGCCTGACGGACACGCGCGGGGCTGGCATGGGGGCGGCCGATGCGCGTGATGTCGAATGGCGTGGTCTGGTAAATGCGGTTGATCCAGTTCCCCGCCAGCAGATGCGCATGGCTGCGCCAGCGGTTGATCGGCGCGCGGGTGGGGTCATCTTCGGGGAAGTAATCGTAGGGCACGCCGACATCCATCCCGGCCGCGATATCGCGGAAATATTCATCGGCGAGCGAGGTGGAATCATATTCCAGATGGTTGAACATGTGCAGCGAATGGTGCGACGGGTCATCAAGCAGGCACAGCCCCGTCTGCGCGCTTTCGGCCAGTACGGCCATGCCGCTGTGGGCGGGGATGTCGGCGCGCCGCACCTCTGTCCAGCGCGAAACCGGGACGCAGACATCATCGGAAAACCCGACCAGATACGGCGATGCAGGCACCAGCACGCGATGGCCGTACACCCCGAACGCCTTTTGCGGCAGGCAGTGTTTGGGCATGCCGTGGAAATGATGCACCGCCGCCTGCGCCGCCCAGCAGATATTGAGACATCGATGCACGTTCGTCTGTGTCCAGTCGAAGACCCGGCGCAGTTCGTCCCAGTATGTGACATCGGAAAATGACAGCCGCTCCACCGGGGCGCCGGTGATGATGAACCCGTCGAAACGTTCGGTGCGCACATCTTCCCACGCGCGATAGAACGACGTCATGTGATCGGCAGAGGTATGGCGTGGGATATGGCCGCCAATCCGCACCAGCGTCAGTTCGACCTGCAACGGCGTTGCGCCAATCAGGCGGGCGATCTGCGTTTCGGTGCAGATCTTGTTGGGCATGAGGTTCAGAAGACCGATCCGCAGCGGGCGCACATCCTGACGGATGGCGTCGGCCTCGCCCATGACCATGACGCCTTCACCCTCCAGCGTGGTGCGGGCGGGCAGGTCGTCGGGAATCTTGATTGGCATTTTACGTCCGTTCTCCAACTTCTTGGTTGGGACAGACGCATGTGGCTTGATCCGTTTGGTTGCCGGGTCCGGCCACATCCTTCCTTGCGGAAGCGCCACCTTGCCCGGAATGGCAGGTTGGCGTTGGGCGTCGCCCCAACTCCTGATGCTGCGATCCTTCTATGCCTGGTCGTGTGGTATTTCAAGCCCGAAAAGCATTCTCCCCACCCTGTGACGCCGTGACCTGCGGGCGCGCAGGACCCCGGCGGCGGTTGTGTTGGGGAACAACGTGCTGATAAACAAGGTAAAAGCCACCCTCTGCCACCGTGTTTTCAAAAAATCTGCTCCCCCGCCCCTTGGGCACGCAGGCCGGGCCGGGCAGGGCAGGGTAGGGCAGGGGCCGTGCAGTCAGTCGTCGGTCTGCACGCGTTCGCGCACGACGCGCCGTGCGGCATGTTCCGCACCCAGCCGGTCGCCACGCCCGAACAGCTTCTGTCGCAATGTGCCGGGAGGGTACGCCGTCCTGTAACGCCCGCGCCGTTGCAGTTCGGGGATGACCAGATCCACGATGTCCTCGAACGTTTCCGGTGCAACGGCATAGGCAAGGTTGAAGCCGTCAATGCCGGTCTGCGCCACCCATGCCTCCATCTGGTCCGCGATTTCGGCGGGGCTGCCCACGATGGTCGGCCCCATTCCGCCGATCGCCGCATGCCGCGCCAGTTCCCCCACCGTCCATACCCGTTCGGGGTCCATGACCGTCAGGCTGTCGATGGCGGAATGGATCGCATCATTGCGGACATGGCGCACGGGCGCATCGAGCGCATATTGCGAAAAATCCACCCCCGTCCATCCCGACAGCAGCGCAAGCGCGCCTTCGGTGCTGATATAGCGCTGGTATTCATTGTATTTGAACACCGCCTCTTCATGCGTGGGCGCGGTAATGACCGTCAGCAGCGCAAAGACCAGCGGTTCCCCCGGTGCCCGCCCGGCGCGCCGGGCGCGTTCGCGGATGCCTGTTGTGGTCTGGCGCACCACCTCGCGCGATGGCCCGGCGATGAAGACGCATTCCGCATGTGTCGCCGCGAATTCCTGCCCCCGTGGCGACGCCCCCGCCTGAAACAGGACCGGCGTGCGCTGTGGCGAGGGTTCGCACAGGTGGATCGCATCGACGCTGAGGTATTTTCCCTCATGCCGGATGCGATGTACCTTGGACGGATCGGTAAAGACACCACTGGCGCGGTCACGCAGCACCGCTCCGTCCTCCCAGCTTCCTTCCCACAGGCCATAGACCGCCTGCATGTATTCATCCGCGATGTCATATCGCGTGTCGTGCCCGTGCTGTCGCGCCTGTCCCGTGCCGCGCGCCGCGCTGTTGAGGTATCCGGTGACGATGTTCCACCCCACCCGCCCGTCCGTCAGGTGATCCAGCGTGGACATCCGCCGTGCGAAGGGGAAGGGATGTTCATAGGACAGCGTGCATGTCACGCCAAAGCCAAGGTTGCGCGTCACCGCCGCCATGGCGGGCACCAGCATTGCCGGGTCATTCACCGGCACCTGCGATGCATTGCGCAACGCCGCGTCGGGCGATGCGCCATACACGTCATAAACACCCAGCACATCAGCCAGAAACAGCGTATCGAACAGCCCGCGTTCAAGCAGCCGCGCAAGCTCGATCCAGTAGGACAGGGTGTTGTACTGTGCGGAACGGTCGCGCGGATGCCGCCACAGGCCGCTGGCCTGATGGGAGACACAGTTCATGTCGAACGCGTTAAGGCGTATTTCCTTCATGTCAGGCCCCCTGTGGCCAAGGATTGGGTCATAAGAGTTTCCGCAATGCCGTATTCCTTGAAAAACACGGCATATTCATATGTTTTTTTCAAAAACCATCGTTCAGGCGCCGGTCACCCGGCGCCTGATCCGTCAGTCAAAGCCCATCGACACACCGGCAAACACGCCAAACCCGTCACCGGGCTGCATGACCGAAAGCTGCTTGCCCGCGGACTGGTATCCCGGCACGACAATGGCGGCATAATGCTTGTTCGCAAGGTTGTTGAAGCTGAGGAAGACTTCGCGATGCTTGCGCGGCCAGGCATAGCCGATATTGGCGTTATAGATGTGATAGGACGGTGCGAAATACGTCATGTCATATGACGCCCCGACCTTTGACGAGACCTGCGCATTAAACCCGGCGTAAAACCCGTTATGCATGTCAAGGTGGATTTCCCCCTGATAGAAATGTTCGGGAATGCCCGGCAGGCGGTTATGCCCGAACACCGCATCATGGCGATAACGGAAATCCTGATAGGTATAGGCCTGACGCAGCGACAGCGTATTGCCCGACCATTTCAGCAACTCCGTCTCCAGCGAGAATTCGACCCCCTGATGCGTGGTGGGCGAGGCATTGCCGTAAATCGACGTGCCCGCCGCCTCCGACTGTGGGGTCATCACCGTCAGCAGTTCGTTGCGCACGGCGGAATGGTAGTACGACAGGCTCCATTTATTATGGAAATAATGGCCCGTCGTTCCGATTTCGAACGTGGTCGCGGTCTGGTTGCGCAACCGGCCCGATGTCGAATTTTCCCCCGCGTAATTCTGCAACGGATATGCGGCGGCATTGTAATATGCCCCGGCATAGTTGTAGTTCCAGTCGTTGGGTGGCTGGATGCTGCGGCTGACGTTTCCGTAAATCTCTATGTTATGATAGGGGATATAGCGAAATCCCCCGCGCGGGATGAAATTGACCGACGACGTGCCAAGGTGCGACCGGTTGGGATAGGTCACGTCAGATTCCCGCCCGATAAACGCCAGCGCGCCCGCCGCCGTCAGCCACAGGTTATGCGCAACCTCGGTATTATTGCGCAGGTGGAAATAATTTTCCGTCCCCCCATATTTGACATGGCGCAGCGTCTCGCCCAGGGGCTGGCCCGCAAACAGCCCGGCATTCGCCCCGCTATTGACGCGGATATGGTTGGTCTGCCACGCGTCAAGGTCGCTGTAGGTCAGGATGCCGAACTGCGTATCGCTCTTGTGGCCCGACAGTACGTCATGGCGGTCGTAATTCAGCACGCCCGCCACGGTCTTGTATCCCCATACCTGCGATGTGGCGTTGTTTTCAATGTCGATCGGCGCATCTTGGTAATTGAAGCCAAGTTCGATTTTCGACGCATCGTCAATGCGGATGGTGGTCATGTCGCCGTAATACTTGGTCCCCGGCTGGATGCGGTGCGCCCCCCATGAATAATAGGGCGACTGGCTCTGCTTCGGGTCGGACAGGATCTGGTCGCGCGTCAGATAGCCGGGATAGCCATTGACCGTCTGGCGATACCGGAAAAATGCCCGTGTGGACACGCGATCATTGAAACGATAACCAAAGTTGGCGTTGATGCCGAAACTCGTCGCCTTGGTGTTTTCCTGATATCCCCCGCGATAGGAATTGGTCACGCTGACAAAATAATCGAACTTGCCGATGACCGCGCCCGAACTGACCTGTTCCTTGACATAGCCAAAGCTTCCGGCCTCCACACGGGCCTGGTATTTCTGTGCGTCGTATCCGGTCTGTGTGACGTAATTGATCGCCCCACCCAGTTGCAGGCCACCATAATCGAACGCATTGGCCCCACGCAGCACCTCGGTATAGCGCAGGCCCAGCGGTTCAAACAGTTCATAGGGCGTGCCGGCGGGCGTGGTGACGGGCAGGCCGTCGAACATCATCAGCATGCCCGAACGGAAATAGTTGGTGCCCGTGGCGATGCCCGACCCACGGATCGACAGGCGCAGCCCGTCCCCCCCGCCAGAGGATTGCGCAAACACGCCGGGCTGGAACGACAGGGCGTCGGCGCTGGTGAAATTGCGGCCCTTGAGCGTCTTTTGCGCGTCGATCACGCTGGTTGCGCCGGGGATGGAGGCCAGACGCGCTTCGGCGCGGGTGGCGGGGGTCTGGCGCTGGCGGGAGACGGAGATGACCTCCGGGCGCGATGGCGGTGTGGCGGTAGGTGTGGCGGCGCGCGCCGCGGCCGGTGACAGCCCCCGTGACGTGCCCCGTGCCGTATCGGGGGCTGTCGTCGCGTGGGGCGTGCGCGCGGCATGCACCGTCGCATGCCTGGCCTGCGTTTCGCCGCCCGGTGCTGCAAGCGCATGGGGAAGGAAGATGGTGGAACTGAAAAGATACGAACCGAAAACCAATGTCCGGTGCGTCGGACGTCGTGGGGGCGCGTCAGGTGGGGAAGTCACGAAGGGACGTGGCATAGGAGGGGGTTCCATGGAACATGTCTGTCGCAGCGGGGAAGGTCGGGAGGGGGTCGGGCATCAGCATCGACACGATCCGTGCGGGGTGCGGGGGATGGGGGACATCATCGGGTGCCGTCTCCGTCTGGGTGTGGGGTCATTGCGCTGCGGTGCGGCCATATGCGCGGTTGAACCACAGCAGCGGCGCGGGCTGTGCCGCGGCCGACAGCGCGATGTCGATCACATGGGCGAACACCACCGTATGCGTGCCGACATCGCGGATGTCGCTGATGCGGCAGTCAAGGTTCGCCAGCGCCCCGTCCAGCAGCGGCGCGCCACTGCGTCCACGCCGCCATGTGGCCCCGGCGAAACGTTCGGCCATCGTGTGTTCACGGCTGGCGAAGCGGTCCGACAGGCCCGCCTGCCCCGCATGCAGCACGTTGATCGCCAGAACACCGTGGCGCATGATGTGCGCGTGCGCGCTTGCGGTGCGGTTGATGCACACAAGGACGGTCGCCGGCGTGTCGGACACGCTGCACACCGCCGATGCGGTAAAGCCATGTGCGCCGCCATCGCCATCGGTGGTCACGATGCTGATGGCACTTGCCAGCGCGGCCATGCCGTCGCGGAAGGTCGCGGCGGAAACCACGGGGGCGGGACGGGTTTCAAGCAGTACGGTCATGGTCTCGTCCTCGGATCATGTTGAAGGGGAAATGCGGCTGCCCGGAACACGGCCGCCCGGAACACGGTCGCACGGCCATGGCGGGTGTGGCCCCCGGTCAGGCGCGGCTTTCGGCGGACAGGGCGGGCATATGCACCGTGGCGGCGGCGGGGGCTGCGCGCAGGGCGGGGTCCATGTCGGGGTCGTATCCGAACACGTCCCACCGTGACGCCAGCGTCATCACCAGCCCCCCCGACGGCGCGGCCAGCACCAGCCAGAACAGCGCAGTGCCCAGATGCGTGCCCAGCCATGGCAGGAATGTCAGCGCAAGGGTGGAACCCACCCCCGACACCAGCCGCGCCAGCCCGATGCCCATCCCGCGCAGTTCGGTGGGATAGCTGAGGGTGGGATAGGCCATAAGCTGGCATCCGGGACCAAATCCCTGTGCGAAGATGAAGGCGGCGAACCCCGCGACGACGATGGCGGACCCGATGCTGTCATGTGGCGTCCCCACCAGCGCCAGCGCGCCGACGCCGGCCATCTGTAAGGCATATCCCCACATCAGCGGCAGGCGCGACCGCACCGAACGCGTCAGCCGCACCCCCAGCAGCCCGCCGGGAAACGCCACCAGCAGGTTGAGCACAACGGAAATGACCAGCACCTGCACCGCGCTGGCATGCAGCATCGCGCCCAGCAGGCCGGGCATGCCAAAGATGATGGCGCAGTATGAAAACGAACTGATGAGCGTCATTCCCGCAATCAGCAGCCCGCGCCGCAGCAGTGGCGCGCGCAGCAGGCGGCGCGGGTCGGGCGCGGGGACGGGCGGCGGCGTGGGCCGGGGGCGTACGATCGGGTCCACCCCGTGGGAACGGCGGATGATGTCGGCCGCACGCACCAGGTCGCCGCGCCGTGCGATCCAGACGGGGGATTCACTCATATACCGCCCGCGCACCATGATGATTATCAGCGCGGGCACCGCCCCGAACGCTAGTGACGCCCGCCACAGCCATTGTGAATGCCCCGCCGGCAGCACCTGCGCCAGCGCAAGGACGATGACAAGGCACAGCGACGATGCCGCATACCATGTCGGGCACCATGCGGCGGCCCGCGCGGCCTTGCTGCCGCGCCCGTCAAGGCGGGAGAATTCCGACAGGAACGCCATGGCCACCGGCAGGTCCATGCCCACCCCGAACCCCATGGCAAAGCGCGCGGCGATCAGCACGCCCGCCGTCGGCGCGAACCCCGCGACCAGTGCGGCGATGACAAAGCACACCATGTCCGCCATGAACACCGCGTACCGCCCGATCCGGTCCGTCAGCCACCCGCCCGCGATGCTGCCGACGATGGTGCCCGCATTCAGCGCGGCGGCAACCAGCCCGGTCTGGAACGCGGACAGGTGGAAATGCGCCTGCACGTCATTGATGCCCCATGACAGCGTCGTCAGGTCATAGGCGTCAAGGAACACGCCACCCAGCGCAAGGGCGACGACAATGCGCGCATGCCCCCCCGCGCGCGGGCCTGCATTGATGATGGCCGAAATGTCATCGGCGTCGCGCACGACGGGACGGCCATGTTCCATCACGGGGCCGGGTGGGGATGCGGGCCGGGGGGTGGCGTTCATGATGTCACCTGTTCATGCTGGGGGATGTCCGGGCGGGCGATGTCCCCATGCGAAATGTCCTCATGCAAACCGTCCCGGTGCGCAGGTTCCCGGTGCTCAGCTTCCGGATGCGCAGGTTCCGGGGACGCGGGCTCCGGCTGCGGCGTGCGCGCGTGCGCACTGTCATGGTCTGTATTGGCATGGTCTGTATCGGCATGGTCGGTATCGACACGGTCTGTATTGGCGCGGTCGGTAATGGTGTGGTCGGCGCTGTGACGGTCGCTACCGTGGCGCGCGGCGCTGTCGCGGTGCGCGCCCTGCGCCACCAGCGCGCGCAGGACGGTGGCCAGGCGCGCCACCTGACGCGAAACCTCCGGCAGTCCCATCAGCTCGCCAAAGCGCCCGCGTGCCAGCGGCCCCGCAACAAACAGCGTCGCCTCGGGGTGGGTGCCCACGCAGGCCCGGCCCAGCGCATCGACATGCAGGCCCAGCCCCGTCGGGTCCATTTCCACCATCCCGCGCGCCGCCAGCCCGGCAAGGAAGGGCTGTGCCGCGATGATGTCGCCATGGGCGGGGCCGGTGGTGGTGATGATCGCATCGAACGCCGCCTCACGCGCATGGCCGTTGCCATGGCGCAGGGTGACGCGAAAGGTCTCGTCCTCCACCCGCGCATGTGTCAGGCGTGCGGCCATGAAGGTCAGCAGGCCCGCACGTTCGCGCCCGCGCACGATATCTTCCGTCGGGGGGGCAAGGCGGAAACGGTGCGTGTCCCAGAACGGGCGCAGGTGCCGGATCAGGCGCCGGCGTTCAGGCAGCGGCAGCGCGGCCCAGATGTCGGGGGCCTGTTCACGCAGGCGGTCAACCACCGCCTGCCATGGCTGTGGCGCATTGTCGCGCAGGGTGGCGCGCACCCGGCGCAGCACGTCGCGCGCGGTGCGTGCGGGCGGGGTGGTAAAGGCGCCGAATGCATCGACCTCCCGCGTGGCATGGCTGCGTGAACGCTGCCCCCGGCGCGAGATCGCGACAACAGGCCCCCGGTGTCCGCGCGCCTCCAGCGTGGCGATGGCGTCGGCCATGCTTAACCCCGTCCCCACAACCAGCACCCGGTCCGTGGGCGCGATGTCATCCAGCGCGCCCGCGTTCCATGGATTGGCCACCAGCACGGGATGCGCCCCCGGCCGCAGCGACAGCGCACGCAGCGGCCCCGGCGGGCGTGGCGGCGGATGGCTGGTGGCGATGACGACAATGTCCGCCACCATCTCGGCCCCATCGCTGGTGGTGATGACCCACCGGTTATCATCACGCCTGTATGCCGCAACCACGCTGGCGCGGTGGTGTGTCACCTGCCCCGATGCCAGCAGGGGGGCGATGCGCGCGGCGACATAACGGCCAAAGACCGCACGCGCGGGAAAGCATGTGCCATCAGGGCGGCAGGCCGCATCGTCGCCCGCCACCGCGTCGGTGCGCACGATCCAGTCCATGAAATCCCCCGGATTGTCGGTATCCAGGCTCATGCGCGTGGCGGTGACGTTGATGCGGTGATGCGGGTCCGCCGTGCCATAGGCCACGCCCGCGCCAAGGGTGGGGCGGGGTTCGAATACGGTGACGCGCCGCGCGGGTGGCCCACCGGCATCGGCGCCATCACCCTCCCCCTCCCTGCGCGTCAGGTGCCATGCCAGCGCCGCGCCGGAAAAGCCCCCGCCGATGATGGCGATATGGGGGACGGGCAACGTGTCGGGCACTGTATCTGACAGTGTATCAGCCAAGGTCGTGGCCATGACGCGCATTCCCGCCTTCAGGCCGCGTGGGGCGGGCGGTGGTCGCCTGCGATGGTTTCGCCAAATGGCCCCATGTTGTTGGGCGTTGCGCCCGCACGCACCGGATGCGCCGTCGGCAGCAGCGGCAGCACACGTTCACCGAACTGATAGGCTTCCTCCACATGCGGATAGCCGGAGAAGATGAACGTATCGATGCCAAGGCGGCGGTATTCGTCGATGCGTTCGGCCACCGTCGCCGCATCCCCCACCAGCGCCGTGCCCGCGCCGCCACGCACCAGCCCCACGCCCGCCCACAGGTTGGGGCTGATTTCCAGCCTGTCACGCTGCCCGCCATGCAGTGCGCTCATGCGTGACTGTCCCACGGAATCCATCCGCGCGAACACCGACTGCGCCTTGGCGATGGTCGCATCGTCAAGATAGCTGATGAGGCGGTTCGCCTCGGCCCAGGCTTCGGCCGTGGTTTCGCGCACGATGACATGCAGGCGGATGCCAAACGACACCTCCCGCCCGCGTGCGCGCGCCAGGGCGCGGATATGGCTGATCTTTTCGGCCACCTGCGCGGGGGGTTCGCCCCAGGTCAGGTATTTGTCCACCGATTTCGCCGCCACGTGGGACGCCGCCTCCGACGATCCGCCGAAATAGATCGGCGGCCCGTCCTTTTGCAATGTGGGAAACAGCAGGTGGCCGTCACGTACGGTGATGTGCTTGCCCTCGTACGTGACATGTTCCCCACGCAGCAGCGCGCGATAGATGTCGAGGAATTCGTCCGTGATTTCGTACCGCGTGGCATGGTCGGCAAACAGCCCGTCGCCCGCATTTTCCGCCGGGTCGCCCCCGGTGACGATATTGATCAGCAGCCGCCCCTGTGAAAACCGGTCCAGCGTCGCGGTCATGCGCGCGGCCAGCGTGGGCGACAGCAGCCCGGGACGCAGCGCAATCAGAAAGCGCAGCCGCCGCGTCAGTGGCGCCAGCGCGGAGGCGACGACCCAGCTATCCTCGCAACTGCGCCCGGTGGGGATCAGCACCCCGTAATATCCAAGCGTGTCCGCCGCCTGCGCCACCTGTTGCAGATAGGGAAGGTCCACCGGGCGCCCGCCCTTTTGCGTGCCGAGATAGCGGCTGTCGCCATGGGTGGGCAGGAACCACAGGGCGTTGATCTTTTCTGGAACGGAATAGGTGTCTGACATGGTCATGATGCCTTCGACAGGGGGGAGGGGGCGGGTTCGTCGGGGAACAGCGGCGCGGCCGGGGCATGCAGCGCCGCCGGGTCGCGGTATCGCGCGGCAAAGTGACGCTCCGGCAGGCGGGCCTGCCCCGGGCGTTCAAACAGGCGTTCGCGCAGGCTTTCCCCCGGCGTATAGGCCGTGCGGTAACGCCCGCGGCGTTGCAGTTCGGGGATGATGAGGTCGATGAAGTCGCGCGCCGTATCAAAGGAATGATACTGGCGCAGGTTGATGCCATCGACACCGTCGATATCAAGCCATCCCTCGATCTGTGTGGCGACGGTTGTGGGGCTGCCAACGGCGAAGAAGCGGCCTTCGTCAAAGGTCGCGATCTGGCGCAGGGCGCTGCCGATGGTCTGGTCGGGGCGGAAACGGCGGTTCATGTTGCCAAAGGTCACGCCCTCGCGCCGCAGGACGTCGCCAATGCGTTCGTTCGGGTCGTAACGGCGCAGGTCAATTTCCGCCTGTGCATGCACCAGCGCGCCTTCGGTGCTGTAATATTGCTGGTATTTCTCAAGCTTTTTGCGTGCCAGCGCATCAGTCGTGTCGGTCACGATGCCCGCCATGACGATGAAACGGATGTCATCGCCATGACGCCCATGGGCACGGGCGCGTTCGCGGGTGCGCGCGATATTGGCGCGCACGTCCGCCGTGGTCTGCCCGCCGATGAACACGACTTCTGCATGGCGGGCGGCGAATTCCAGCCCGGCGGGCGACCCGGTGGCCTGAAACACGACCGGCGTGCGCTGCCGCCCCGGCTGTACCAGATGTGGCCCCGCCACGCGGAAATGCGTGCCCGTATGGTTGATGCGCCGCACGGCGTCGGGGTTGGTATAGATACCGGCCGCCGCGTCATTGCGCACCGCCGCATCATCCCAGCTCCCCTCCCACAGCTTGTACAGCACATCCATGTATTCATCCGCGATGGCATAGCGGCGGTCGTGGGGGATTTCGTCGTCAAGGCCGAAATTCTGCGCCGCCGAACGCAGGTATGACGTCACCACGTTCCACCCCACACGCCCGCCCGTCAGCAGGTCCAGCGTCGCCATGCGCCGGGCAAAGGCGAAGGGCGGTTCATAGGTGGTCGAAAATGTGACGCCAAAGCCGACATGCCGCGTCACCGCCGCCATGGCGGGAACCAGCATCAGCGGGTCCAGATTGGGGATCTGCACCCCTTCGCGCAGGGCGGGGGCGTCGCCTGCGCCAAAACGGTCATAGGTGCCGATCACGTCGGCCAGGAACACCGCGTCGAACAGCCCCTCTTCCGACAGTTTCGCAACCTCCAGCCAGTACGCCATTTCCCCCATGCGGTGGCGGTTATTGCCGGGCATGCGCCACATGCCGTGGACGATATGGCTGACGCACGCCATTTCGAACAGGTTGACATGCAGTTGTTTCGGGCGTGCGCTCATGCCGCATGTTCCTTGCGCGGGGGTGTCCCGGCCTGCGTCCCAACCTGCGTCCCGGCCTGTGCCTCTGGCTGTGCGTCCGCCCCCGTCGCGGCCTGCGTGGCGCGGGCCTGCCACTGCGCACCAAATTGTGTACCGTTCAGTATGTGATCGCCCAGTTCACGCTGCCGCTGGATCAGCGGGTTGTGCGACGCCAGCGTGCGTGCATTGCGCCAGTGGCGGTCAAGGCGTCGCGCCTCGCTCGTGGCGGAGGCGCCGCCGACCTCGAACAGGGTGGTCGCCGCCGACAGCACCTGTTCGGCCACCACCTGCTGCGCCTGATAGGCATGGGTCAGCGCGCGTTGCAGTTCCGGGCCGTCATCCGCGCCCGCGACCCATTGCGGATATGCCGCCGCCAGTGACGCCACCACCCGTTCCACCAGCGCATCGGCAGAGAAGGAAAGCGCCGACAGACGCCCCACCACCGCCTGCACCAGCGGGTCATGGCGTTGCGCCACCTGTCCGGGCACGCCGAACGTGCGGGTGCGTGGCCGCACGAACGCCACCGCGTCACGCACGATGGCGCGCCCGATCCCCGCCAGCGTGGCAAGGTGGAAAAGCTGGTAATAGGTCGTGAAATACGCCTCGGTCGGGAATTGCGACAGCGGCGTGCGCGACAGGATGTTTTCATCGGGCACCACCACGGCGTCAAAGCGCGTTGTGCCGCTGCCGGTCAGGCGTTGTCCAAACCCGTCCCAGTCGTCAATGCGCTCCACCCCCGGCGCGGTGGTCGGCACGGCAAGTGTGATGCGATGCGGCCCATCCGCCGCGACCGCGACGATCCATGATGCATACAGCGTCCCGGTGGAGTAGTATTTTACCCCATCCAGCCGCCACAGCGTAGTGTCCGCCGTCCCCCCCTCACGCCGCAGTGTGGTGCGCACGCCCGTGCTGTCGCCCAGTTCGGCCATCGCTGCGCCGAACACCGCGCCATGTCCCGCAAGGTCCAGCCAGCGCGCGGCCTGTGGCGTGTCGCCTTCGCGCAGGCGGGCTTCGACGAAGGCGAAATGCGCGCGAAAGATCTGCGGCAGGTTTGAATCCGCCTCCGCCAGTTCGGATAACAGCGCGAAGGTTTCCGTCAGGCTTGCGCCAAGGCCACCATGGCGCACCGGCACCCGCAGCCCCGCGAACCCCGCATCCACCAGCCACTGTACCGCATCGCGCGCCAGCGTGCGGCTGTGTTCGCGTTCCACCGCGCCCTGGGCAATGCGTGCAAACACCGCCCGCAGCCGCGCGATGGCGTCGTGCCGGGTGGTGGGGAGATCATGTGAAGGATGTGCCGGACCTGTCATGGCGACCTCTGGGAAAGTGATGCAGGAATTAACGATTCCATGTGCGCATTATTACATTAACAACAGTATCAACAGTACAATGCGAGTCAATAAAATATTTGACGGATATTTTTTGTATTTTCAGGAGTCGCAGAGGATAATGGCGGAAAATTGCCGCATATCCCTGCGTGAAAAAAGGCGCGCAAGGGGCATTCAGGGCAGGAGGGTATTGGTTGTATATGATTGATATATAATAGGTATAATAAGAAACCGGGCCGGATTCCCGGGTCCGGTTAAATTAACGATATTAAATAGTTTATTATCCGCTGCATGGCCGCCCCGCCCCCTCTTGCAATCCGTGGGCAGGTCGCGTCATGTCGGGGAAAGGCAGCCCGGTGCGGTGGCCATGGCAGAGTGGAGAAAGCCTTGATGAATGCGCACGCCCCCCGATATCGCACACTCGACATGCCCGGCATTCTGGCGCTGTTGTCCGGCCTGCCTGACATTGCCGCCCGCCTTGGCGGGGATGGCGCGCAATGGACGATATGCGAGGTCAGTGACGGCAACCTCAATAACGTGTTCGTGGTCGATGGCCCGCATGGCGGCGTGTGCGTCAAGCAGTCACTGCCCTATGTCCGTGTGGACCCGTCATGGAAAATGCCTCTGGACCGCACGTTTTTCGAGGCGTCGTACCTGCGGGACATCCATCCCCTTGTGCCCGGCCTGACAACGCGGTGCCTGCATTTCGACCCCGACCTGTTCGTGCTGGTGGTCGAAAGCCTGTCGGGACATACGGTGTATCGCACCGCCCTGATGGCGGGGGCGCAATGGCCGCGTGTGGTGCCCGACATCGCCACCTTTGTCGCGCGCGCCACATTCGGCACGTCGGTCCTGTGCGCACCGTTTGAACATGTGTTCGAACGTCAGGCGGTCTATGCCCGCAACACCACCTTGCGGCGTATTACGCTCGACCTTGTGCTGGATGATCCGTACCACGACCATCCGCGCAACCATTGGGATGACCGGCGGCTGGATGACGTGGTGGGGCGTATCCGCGCCTCATGCACGGTGCGGCGTGTGGTGGACGGGCTGCGCCTGCGTTTCCTGACCTGCCCGCAGGCATTGCTGCATGGGGACCTGCATACAGGCTCCATCATGGCCACGGCCACCGATACGCGCGTAATTGACGGGGAATTCGCCATTTACGGGCCGATCGGGTTCGATTGCGGGATGTTCGTGGGCAATCTGGTGCTGCGTCGCTTTGCCGATCCGTCACCCGATGCGGGGCGGGCGTGTGTGCATGACATCCACCGGTTCTGGAACGGGTTCGTGGCCGAATTCACGCGCCAATGGGCAACGGCGCATCCCACGCCGTCCGACCCGTCCGGGCCGTGCGCATTTTTCCTGCCTGATGCGGCGGATGCATCATCGCGCGGCGAACGGACGCCGGGGCCGTCACAGGACCCGTTACAGGATCTGCCGCCGGGCCGCGCGGCGTTCCTGCGTGCGGTGTTTGAGGACATGGTGGGATATGCCGCCACGGAAATCATCCGTCGCATCATCGGTTATGCCCATACCGCGGATTTCGACGTGATCCCCACGCATGATGCCCGTACCGTCCGCAGGCGCGCGGCGTTGGTGTTCGCATATGGCCTGCTGCGCCACCATGGGACGCATGACGGGGTGAATGCGGCCTTTGGCGCGTTGGCGGGGCAAGGGGAAGTGGAATGAAAATTTCGCTGGGGAAGTCTGGGGTTTGTCTTTGGCGCTGTTCGGAAATTTCGGCCCGCACCTTGCGGTGACACTAAAGGTTTTTTGAAAACATATTTTCAAAAAACCTTTGAAATATATCACATTTTCACAGGGTATATGTCATCCGGGGACTTCCTTGCACCTTGTTTCAGGACTGTCTGAAAAGGTAAGTCCGATAAGATCGTAAAATCATAAAAGTTTTTGGTGAAGCTTTTTTCAAAAAGCTTCGAAAGACGTTGCCTTTTCGATCGAAAGGTACCACCAAAAATCTTTTTCCATTGTTTCTCAATGGCTTGTTTTCAAACAGTCATCTAAGAAAAGTTTTTGGGTGCCGACTTTTTTTAAAAATGCTTCGTCTTTCAAAGCTTTTTGGAAAAAGCTTTACCAAAAACTTTTATGATTTCAGGGGATTTGGTACAGACGTTTCAGGCAGCCTCTTTGGCGCATGCTGCACCCCAGACCTTTCTCCGCTGCGAGCCAAAGGCAATGTGTCCGCATGGGGGACTGGGGCGTGCGGATGTGGGGCAGGGGCCGCCTTTATGCGCAAAAGGCGGTGGTCCTTGGTTATGTTGTCAGATGGAAAAGGTCGCCGGCTGTGCCGGTGGGCGTTCTGGCCGGGGCAGGCCGTGGTTTTCGGCCTGTCGTACCAGTTCGTCAAGCGTGACCTTGCGATATTCGCGTTCCAGCATTCCTTCCATCTGGTTCAGGAAGGGACGGATGACGGTATTGAACAGCGGGCCATTACGCCGTTCCATCCGGTCATGACGCGCCATGATGGCCTGGTGGATGTCCGACAGCAGGATTTCACGCGCCGGATGGCCCAGCCGGTATCCGCCATGCGGCCCCCGCACCCCCGACAGCAGGCCAGAGCGCGACAGCACCTGCAAAAGCGGTTCGATCCCGCGTCGCGCCATGCCTGATCGTTGCGCGATTTCCGTGGCGCTGACGGTGTTGCCGTGCATGCCGTGGAACGCAATGTCCAGCATGATGAAGATTGCCGTAACCGTGCGGTCGCGGAGGCCCTGCATATCGTATGTCCCGTGGTTATGCCCGCGTCACGACCGGCCGGACCGCCGGGGCGCCGGGCCTGCGCCCGCATGTCCGGCCGTGCGTCGTGCCGTCATGGCGCGGTGTGCGTGGGGGGAAGGGTTTCGATGAATTCCGCCAGCCAGCGCAGGCCCTGTGCCCATGCGCCCACGGCGGATGAATTGCCAAGGTGCCCCTGCGCCCCCGCCGACAGCAGGCGTGCGCCCCATCCGGTGGCGAAGGCCCGTGCGCGGGCGGGGGACAGCCATTCATCATTGCCACTGGCGATAAGGCGTGTGGCAAAGGGCAGCGGCGTGGGCGCAGGGGGCGCGAAATCACGCACCAGCCCCGGCACCTGCCGCGCGCGCGGGCCATGCAGGTCCGCCGGGGCGACAAGGAATGCCCCCGCCACGGGGATGCGCGTCTGCTGTGCGCCCCAGCGCGCGACCAGCACGGCCCCAAGGCTGTGGGCGGCAAAGATCACCGGCCGGTGGCACTGCACAAGCGTCCGTTCCAGACCCCGTGCCCATGCGTCATAGGTGGGGTGGTCCCAGTCCGCCTGCCGGACGCGGTGTGACGGCAGCAGCGATTGCCAGCGCGATTGCCAGTGCAGAGGCCCCGAATCATGCAGTCCCGGCACGATCACAAGGTCATAGGGAACAAGCAGGTCACGCACCCGCCGCGCCAGTGCTGCGGTGTCTTCGGGCGCGGGGGGCAGGCCATGCGCCATCGGTATGGGCAGGGGGGAATGCGCGGTGCCGGGCCGCGATGCTGTATCGGGGGTCATCGTGTTGCCTCGCCTTTCGCCTATGCCGCGGCCATGTGGGGACGGGGGGATGCATGCCCCGGCCGAAACAGGTCGAGCATCCGCACCACATCGCCAAAATCCCGGTTGCCACCAGGGGGATGGGACAGCGTGGTCCGTATCGTCCCGTCTGGCGCGATCAGGAAAACGACATGTTCTCCCACCGGTGCGGTGGGCAGGTCATCGAACTCTGCCCCGCAATACAGGCCCCATATGGCGGCAACATCGCCCGCATCACACACCGTCGCCCATGTGGACGGTACTCCCGGCGTAATGGGATGCACGCCGTCATGGCCGGTTGTGGGCGACAGGGCCAGAACCTTTACCGAACGGTCCAGTTCCGGGATGCTGCTGGGGCGGAAATCCTGCGGGTGCGTCACCAGAACAGCCCATGCCCCGTCGCGCCAGCCATGGAAACAGATACGGCCCAATGTGGTCCGGGCCGTGAAATCGGGTGCCCTGTGTCCTGAAAATAACGCCATCGCCTTATTCCCTCCCGGCAGGACTGCCTGCCTCGGGATGGATAAAAACACATGGGTTATAGGGAGTCAACTAAACCACAACAGAAATTGTCTTTTTGCATGTGAAAATAACATAAAAAGGCGTGATTTTTGTCCGTATATTATACGAAATAAAATAGTGCTTTTTACATGCGGCCCTGGGCGCAGCCTGAAAACAGACCGTCATAAGGAATGAGAGGGGGCGGGAGTGTGAACAACCCGTTGATAAGACGTGATAAAAATTATCGGATGATGCCGTGTTCTGAAAATGCGATGTTTTTCAAGGCTTTTTGAACAAGGCGTCCGCAAAACATTCATGATGTCAGGCGACTGCTGGATCTGGTTCTGCAAACAATTCCGGGAAATTTCCGGGCCGTCTTTTGTCGAAGGCTACGTCGTTGTCCGGGGTTTTTGAAAGTGGCCGGTAGAGGACATGCAGGGGGCATACAGAGGGTCATGCAGGGGAAGCAGGCAGGGCCTTCATGCAGGGGCTGGCATTCTGGACATTCTCGTTGCGGGGAGGGCAGGCAGCCGTGATCCGGGTCCGATCACATGGCGCGGGACATGCGCCCGGCACGGTCGCGGCGGCAGGGCCGGGCGCCTGCCGCCGGTCAGGGCACCTGGCCCCGCTGCCTTGACCCAAGGGGGTAGAGGATTACCTGAGCGCGGCGCAGGCCACGCGATCGCCCGCGCCGCCGATGGGCTGGCTGCGATAATCATCGGGGTTGGCATGGATGACGAGGGAAGACCCATCCGTGTCGAGCAGGCCGGGGCGCCCATCCGTGCCATTAAGCGTGACCAGCGTGGAATAGAGTTCCACGGTTGCGTTGCCGTCCGGCCCGACAAAGATGTTCGGCAGGTCGCCCGCATCATTGGCATTGGCGTTCAGCAGGCCATGCACCACCGGGGTCGTGGCATGGACATGTGCGCCCGCGCTGGTGAATTTCGGGGCGCTGCAATTACCTTTTTCATGGAAATGTATGCCGTGCCAGCCAGGGATCAGCCCCTGTGCCGTGATGCGCACAAGGACACCATGGGGGGCGGCGGTGACATGCACATTACCATGCGCCGTGCCGTCCGTGCCCAGCAGGCTGCCTGATGCCGTATCGGCGGCCAGTGCGCGAGTGCACAGGGTCGGGGCGGTGAACGCGGCAATGCCACAGGCAAGCAGGGCAAGCTGTCGAAGGCGTGGGAACATGGGATTTCCTTTATATCTCGCGGGTGTCACGGTGGGGCGTGGCCGGGATGTCATGGCGGAACATGACAGGGCACGGCAGGGCATAACCATGAAACAGGGCATAACATAGCAGACCCTGTCCTGTCCGCCGTGTCCTGCCTGTCCTGTCCGTCATGTCCCGCCCCCTCCTGCACGGTTCCCCGCACGGCCCCGGCCATACAAACGGCACGGTAGCCGTGGCGTTGCATCCCCCTACTGTCGCGCCGCACGGATGTGGGGGAAAGCCAATCCTTCGTGACTGTGCCCCTTATTATGCCGTCCCTGATGATGGTCCCGACTGTGCCTGTGCGCGACGGTGGGGGCATGCGGGGGGATAATGAAAAACGGCACCGCCCGTCGCGCGGGCGATGCCGTCATATGTAATCACGTGCCATCAGGCGCGTCAGGACGGGCCGCGATGCCCGCAGCCTTTATGCCGGAGCCTTTACACCTGCCCCGGCCTCTGTCGTGTCGATGTCCCTGGTGCCAAAGGTCAGGTGGAGCAGGCGGCGATCCGCCTCATTAAGGGGATACAGATGCGGCTGCGCCTGGATCATCCACCGGATCGAGGTGTTGAGCACATGGCCCAGCCCCCACGGGCTTGCGGCGTTCACCTGTGTCTCCAGCGAGGAGAACAGGTCAGAGCGCGTGATGTCATTGGGCGAACGTATCAGGGCAATGATGACGGCAATCAGCATGCAACTGACGACCGCGTGGGCCACACCTGTCGGGGTCCGCGCGCTATAGAGCAGGTAGAACGTGCTTTTATACAGATGCACCAGCGCGCCAAGCACGGAAAAGACGAGGGCAAGGGCCGGGGCAATGACCGCCTCCATCGCCTCGCGCCCGATCTGCGCGTGTTCCTGCCCATCGACAAAAGTGTCGGCAGGGAAATCAAGTTCCGAAATCCGTCGTTCCACCTCACGCGTGACCATCGGGGTGCGGACTTCGGATGCGAACTGTTCTGCGGTCATGTTGGCCGAAATGGGGATGTCATCGGGAACATGCAGCGCCTGGCGCATCATCGCGACACAGGGGGGCAGGTTGGCAAATGCCGCGAAACCCAGCCCCGGCGGGATGAATTCCCGTTCGCCCGTAACATCGCGGCCCAGGGCATTCATATAGGCCATCCGTGCAGCAGATGACCGCCCGTTGCGAAGGTAGGTGGTCGCAAGGTCTTCATACCGGTTGAACCTTGCACGGATCTGTATTGCGGGGCCGGCGAACTGTTCGTTAAAGACGTGGCCGTCCGTGCCCCCCGTGTCATGACGCACGGTTTTGGCCATCGCCTCCTTGACCGCGGCTTCGGCCTGCTGCTTTGCGCCCTCGCTGACCGACAGGCCCATCAGGGGCAGGATCGACAGGAATGCCTTGCCCGCCGGGGACTGGCGCGTTTCGGCGTCAAGCCTGATCTTTTGCGGGTCCATTTCATTATGGACGATGTCGCGCTTGATATATTGCAAGAACATCGCGTCACGGCGCTGCTCGCCCGTGGAATGGGCCACGATCCGGTTGAGCAGCGCCTTTTCCCCGTAATAGGCCGCAGGCATCAGGATGATCGTGCTGAGGAACAGCGCGCGGATCACATTGGGCCGTGCCTGGTATGTCGCATTCGCCCGGCGCAGGATCATGCCCCAGAACGCAAGTGTCAGCGCAAGGCTGGAAATGAGCCGCCCATAGAACTCGATCGCGTCCACATCGCGCCGTGTCGCGAAACTGCCGGTAATATCGAGCAGGCGCGCGTTGAAGGCCAGTTCAAACACCAGGTAAAGTGCTGTCAGCACCAGCATGAGGGGCGCATAGGCACGTTTTTCGCGTGTTTCCCTGTACCGTTCGAAATCGAGAAGCTTCACTGTGTCAGATCCAGTTTGACCGGCTGTGACGTATCGGTTTCATCGGCGTGCGGGATGCTCAGGGGTATCTTTTCCATATGCGCGACGGGTGCGCTGTGGTGATGGACCACGCGGTGTGGGCGGGCCGGGGCGGCGGGGGCCTGCGCCACCTGTGATGCCTGTTGCGCCTGTGCCGCCGCTGCCGCCGCCTGTGCATATGCCGTCGGGTCATCCAGCCATTTCTGGCTTAATGGTGATAACGGGTCGGACGGGTTTTCCACGACCGAATGATCCAGCCGCGTGACAGGGACATAATGCGCCGCCGCGATGGCGGCACTGCTGGCGCTGGTGTCGGGCGCAAGGCCCGGCTGCCGGAATTCCCTGATCCTGCGGTGCTGGTATACATAAATCGTATCGGACGGGGGCGTCGTGGGGGAAAAGCTGATGCTGTCCGCATCGCGCGCGGTGACGGTATGGTCCACGCATGGCGCGGCAAGCCTGTCGGTCTGCAGGTGGTGCCCATCCCACAGCGAGACGACCTCATAACTCCTGTCGCATCCCTCATGGCGCCCGCGCAGGACGGCAACGGTTTCGTCGCGCAGTTCAAAGACCTGGATGATATGCGGATCACGCATCTTCAGTGCCGAGGACACGTTTTTATCCATTACTGTGATGTAACCATTTCCCCGGGCATCCACCTGCAACCCGATCGTGTGGGCCTGATAGGAAAATGTCTCACGCGTGTCGCGCCCCTCCTGGGCATGGGCCATCGGTGATGTCAAAACCGCGCATGTCGTGGCAAGCAGCATTCCCCAGACATGGCGCATGCGCGTGCGTCGCTCCTGCCCATGGGCGAAAGACCCGGCGGTCCGTGGTAAAGTAATGGGAATGGCGCGAAGGGTCATATTTATGCTTTTGCCTGTAATTATGACGGAATTGTTGCAGCATGCACGGGCGGGTATCGCCGTTTTGTGGCAAATGATGTGAACCGCCACACGTACCCGGCCTATTTATTCCAAATATCGTATCGACGCGTAACTTGCCAGCCTGCTATAACCTTCTGGTCAAAAAAAGTGTACGGGGCGTATATGGCGGTCGATATTTCACAGCAGGACGCACAGGCAGGCAGTGACGAAGTCCCGCTGGTAATAAAGATGACGCGTGCGCGCTCCGCCGCGCGGCTGAAGGTCGATGACCCCACCGATATGCAGGCCTATCGTCTGGCGCGCGGGATGGCCTGCGCCGCCGCCGTAAAGGCCGGCGCCCCCGAAGGGTATGTCGCGCTGGCCGATTGGTACGCACTGGGCGGTGACAGTGCCGCGCCCGATGACGCCGTGCTGGCGCAGGGGTACGAACTGGCGCGGAAATTCTATGCCGAAGCCGTGGCCGATGGCGATACGCAGGGGACGTCGCTGTTTGGCATGGCGCGCCTGTGGGGGCCGGTACGGGTGGATGGTGCCCTCGCCAATTATTTCGATGTCGTGCATGTGGGCGCGGACGGGGAAGAGGACCTGTCGGGCCTTGCCGGCGCCATCATGGTCAACGCCCCCACGGCCGAAGGTGTGGCATGGATGACCCGCGCGGCGGCGGGCGCGACCCCCGGTGCCGCCGCATGGCTGGCGGACCTTGCGGGATATCGTGGCCTTGTGCCGCCGGGCATGGATGCGCGCGCATCGGCAATGTTGCCCGACCTGCCCGACCTGCCTGAACTGGATACGTGGTTGCAGCGCGCGATTGCCGGGGCGGAGGTCGCGGCCATGGGCGCGGGCGCGCGCCGCGTGCTGGTGGACCCGCTGGCGACTGAGGCCCGGCGCGGGGAGGCGCGCGCACTGCTTGGCAGGGCGGCGGACGGGGGGGATGTGCTGTCCATGCTGCTGGTGGCGGACGGCCTGCTGCGGGCCGCGCGCGCGGGCGGTGCGGGCGGTGGTGATCCGGCGCGCGCGGTGGCTCTGCTGGAACATGTGGTCGCGATGCAGGGGGCGACGCCGCTGAATCACGAATGGGCGGCCACGCGCCTGATGGAATGCTGCCGTGACGGGGTGGGCGTCCCCGCCGATGCGGCGCGCGCGATGCACTGGCGACGCGAGGCCGCGCGCCTTGGCGGTGTCGGGGCCATGGCGGCGCTGGGCGCGACCTGCATGGACGATAACGGGCCGATCCCGCGCGACGAGGCGCTGGAATGGCTGCATCGGGCGGCCGATGCCGGCGATGCCGACAGCATGGCGCGGCTTGGCCTGTGTCAGGTCGTGGGCCTGACGGGCGATGCGCGGCAGGGGGAGGCCCTGTTGCAGCAGGCGGCAGGGGCGGGATCGGTCCTGGCGATGGTGATGCTGGGGGATCTTTACGCGACGAAGGACGTGGCCTCTGGCGCGGTGCGCGGCGAAAGCCCGCTTGCGGTGGATATGGGGCAGGCGGACCATTACTACGCCATGGCGGCCGACAGGGGGGATGTCGGCGCGATGGTGCGCCATGCCCGCTGCCTGCGTGACGGCACGGGCGTTGCGCGCGACCCCGCCGCCGCGCTGGGGTGGTACAGGGCGGCAGCGGCACAGGGCGATATCGAGGCGATGTTGGGCGCGGGGCAGCTTTGCTGCGATCCGGCGGCGGGGGTTACGGACCCGGCGGAAGGGGGCAGGCTGCTTCAGCACGTCGCATGGGGGACCGATGCCCATGCCCGCGTCGCGGCGCATGCGCTGATCGCCCTTCATGCCCACGACGCCAATCCCGCCGAACGCCACCGGTGGGAGGATCAGGCGATCGCGCTGGGCGATCTTCAGGTCGCGCTTGACGCGGCAAGGCGGATATTCGACGACCCGGCGGCCGATGCCACGATGCGCGCGCGTGGGGTGGACCTGCTGGATCGTGTCACGGCGGACGGCAGTGGCGCGACCCCCGCGCAGCAGGGGGAGGCATTCAACCTGCAGGTGGCCTATTGCGCGCAGGGCCACGGGGCCGATCCCGCGCGTGAGGCGGCAAGCCGCCTGCGTGCGGCGGAACTGGGCAATGCCGACGCCATGGCATGGATGGGCGAGGCATATTTCATCCGCGACCGTGGCGTTGTACCGGACGAGGCGCTGGAGTGGCTGCGCAGGTCCGCCGCCGCGAAAAACCCGATCAGCATGGCCAACCTCGGTTTTTGCGAAATCATCGGCATGGCGGGACAGGTATCGCGCGACATCCGTGGCGGGCTGATGCTGCTGGATGAGGCGGCGAAGCTTGATTCCGGGTATGCCAAGCGGCTGGTGGGCGACCTGCACGCCACAAAGAACGTCGCCATCGGGGCCGTGCGCGGCACCAGCCAGCTTGCGGTGGACCTTGACCTTGCCGCCGCCGCCTATGCCACGGCCGCCGCACGGGGGGATGTGGTCGCGATGGTGCGCCATGCCGACTGCCTGCGTGCGGGCACGGGGTGTGAGGCAGACATGGCCGCCGCCCTGCAATGGTATCAGAAGGCGGCCGATGCAGGCGATGTCGAGGGGATGCTCGGCGCGGGGCGGATCTGCTGTGACCCGGCATCGGGGGTGGCGGACCGTGACCGGGGCATCGCGCTGTTCACGCAGGCCGCGCGTGGGGGGGACGCCAATGCGCTGGCCGCCACGCACGAACTGATCGGCCTGCATTACAATGACACCGACCCGTCCGCATTGCGCCAGTGGGAGGACCGGGCCGTCACGCTGGGCGATATGCGCGTCGCCCTTGATGCGGCGCGGCGGATCCTCCATGCGGATGGGGGGGTGGAGGCCACGGCGGCCGAACGCGCGGTGATGCTGCTGCGCAAGGTCACGGCGCAGGACAGCGGGGCCGACGCCGCGCAGCGTGGCGAGGCGTTCGACCTTCTGGCGGATTGCCTTGTCGATGGGACCGGCATCGCCGCCGATGCCGCCGCCGCCCTGTCATGTCGTCGCGTGGCGGCGGAGCTGGGCAATGACGACGCCATGGAATGGCTGGCCAATGACTATTTCTTCCGTGACATGGGGGTCGCGCCGGACGAGGCGCTGGAGTGGCTGCGCAGGTCCGCTGCCGCGAAAAACCCGCGCAGCATGGCCGGCCTTGGCTTCTGCCTTGTCATCGGCGTGGGCGGGGCGGTGGCCGCCGATGTCCCGGCCGGGCAGGCCCTGCTGCGCGAGGCGATCAACCTCCAGTGCGGGGAGGCGGCATGGATGCTGGCCGACCTGTATGCGCACAGGGATGTCCGGGTTGAAACCATTTCCGGGACCAGCCCGCTTGCGGTGAATATGGAGCAGGCGGCGCCGCTTTATTCCAAGGCCGCCGGGCTGGGCGAGGTCATCGGCATGGCGCGCTATGCCGATTGCCTGAGCCGGGGGGAGGGCGTTGCGCAGAACACGGCCGATGCCCTGTTGTGGTACCAAAAGGCGGCGGAGGCGGGCTATGTTCCCGGCATGCTGGGGGTTGCGCGTCTGTGCGGGGATCAGGCCACGGCCCTGACATGGTATGAAAGGGCGAGTGACGACGGCAACCTGTGGGCCATGCTGGGCGCGGGACAGATTTATTGCGACCCGGCCTCCGTCAGGCCGGACCGCGACAGGGGGATTGCCCTGCTGGCGCAGGTGGCGCGGGGCAATGGCGCGGTTGCGCTGTCTGCGGCGCGCGCCCTTATCAAGGCCCATCCCTTTGATAAAGCCCCCGCCGAACGGCACCGGTGGGAAGACAGGGCCGTCGCGCTGGGGGACATGCAGGTTGCCCTGGGTGTGGCAAAGCGGATCATCAACGGGCCATCCCCCTCTGCCGCCGGTGGCGCGCGTGCGGCCAGCCTGCTGGGGCAGATTACGCGCACGCAGGCGCAGGGCGTGTCCGATGCCAGCCGGGCAGAGGCATTCGACCTGCTGGCGGATTGTGCGGACCGCGGGATCGGTATCGCCGCAGACCCCGGCATGGTTGTGGAATATCGTCGCAAGGCGGCGGAACTGGGGAATGATTACGCCCTGTGGTGGATGGGCAACTGCTATTTGAATCCAGCCCGGGGCGTGGCCGCGGATGAGGCGCTGGACTGGCTGACGAAGGCCAGCACGGCAAAGAAGACAAGCTCCATGGCCGAGCTGGGCTGGTGTTATATGGTCGGCCCGCGCAAGGATCTGAAGGCCGACCCCAGAACGGGCGAACGCCTCCTGCGGGAGGCGGTCAAGCTTGGGTCCAGCTATGCCATGCGGATACTGGGCGACCTTTATGCGTACAGGGAAAATTCCCTGGGGGAGCTGACGGGCACCAGCCCGTTGGCCGTTGACCCTGGCGCTGCGGCTGAATTCTACCTGATGGGCGCGCAGAAGGGCGATCAATGGTCGATGGTGCGCTATGCCCGCGCGGCCGAAGGCGGCATGGGCATTGAAAAAGACCTTGGGCTGGCCCTGCACTGGCATGAAAAGGCGGCGCAGGCAGGGGTCGTATCGTCCATGATGGATGCTGCCCGCCTGAGTGGGGACGAAACCGCCGCGTTGAAATGGTATGGCATGGCCGGTCGTGTGGGCAATGTCACGGGCATGATGGAGGCCGCGCGGCTGAGCACTGACGCGGCGAATGCTCTGTACTGGCATGAAAAGGCGGCCACATATGGCAATGTGGAGGCCATGGTGCGCGCGGGACAGGCATATGCCGCCCTGTGGACGGCACAGCCCGACGATGGTGGGACGAACCGGGATGGGGCGAACCGGCAGAAAGCGCTGACATGGCTGGCCAGGGGCGCGCAGGGCGCGGACGGGTATGCGCCCATCGCGGTGCGGGCGCTTGTGGCGCTGCATCGCCATGACGCCGATCCGGCCGCGCTGGAACGGTGGAAGGCACGGGCGCTGGAACTGGGGGATATGGATGTCGCCTATGAAACGGCGACGGACATCCTGCATGCTGCCACCCCTGACGCCACGGCGGCCGCGCATGCGGTCGAACTGTTGCACAGGGTAACGGCACAGGACAGCGGCGTTCCCCATGAGACGCGCGGGGCGGCCGCCCTTCTTCTGGCGCAATGTTATGCGCACGGCACCGGCTGTGCGGCCGATGGGCAACGGGCGCGCACATATTACCAGATGGCGGCGCAACATGGATCGACCACAGCCATCCGGTGGATGGCACAGGACACCACCTGCCACAGCTTTGACGGGATTGCGCCTGTGCGGGGGCTGGACAGGCAGGGGCTGTACTGGATGGAACAGGCCGCCGCCACTGACGATCCCGACATGATGTGCAGGCTTGGCTTTTGTTACGTCATCGGCGTGGACTCCGTCGTAAAGGCCGATGTAAAAGCCGGGCTGCGCCTGCTGGAGGCCGCACTTGACCTTGGCCACGATCAGGCAGGCCGCATTCTGGGGGATCTGTACGGCACGGAATATAACCGCATGGGCCATGTGGCGGGACGCAGTGTCCTTGCGGTGGATATGGCGCAGGCGGCCCATTATTACCAGATCGGCGCGCAGATGGGCGATGGTGTGGCGATGCTGCGCTATGCCGACTGCCTGCGCGATGGGAATGGGGTCACGCGTGATGTCCATGCCGCGCTGGCGCTGTATCTGGACCTGGCCGGACGGGGCGAGGTGGCGGGCATGCTGCGCGCGGGGCAGCTTTATGCGACGGATGACACGGTTGCGAACCGTGAGCGTGCCATCACATCGTTCGGCAATGCCGTAAAGGCCAATAACAGCACGCTGGCGATGTGTCGCCTGGGGGAGATTTATGCGGCGGCGCAGGACTGGCCCCATGCCTTGCAATGGCTGGAGAAATCCGCGGCCGGGGGCTTTGCCGAGGCGATTGTGCATCTGGCGGGGATTTCACTGCGTACCGACGTGCCCGGCGCGCCCGACCGGGCCAAGGCGATAGAGCGGCTGAAGCTTGCGGTCAGCGATGGTTTCGTGCCGGCGAAACGGATGCTGGGATGCCAGTTGATTATTGGGGCGAATATTGCCAGGGACCTTGATGCCGGGGTGCGGCTGCTGGGCGATCCGGGCGTCGCCGATGGTGATGTGGACGCCTGCTACTGGCTGGGCAGGGCCGAATATGACCGCAAGAATCTGTCGGAGGCCGCCAGATGGTACATCAGGGCCATGGAACTGGGCAGTTATTCGGCGCGCGGGTCGCTGCTTTTGGTCCGGCTGGCGGAACCGGGCCTTGTCCCGGCGTCACGGTGCCTCGCCTTCCTTGGCACGCCGGAAAATATCAACATATTGGTGCGCTTTGGCGGTTTAACGACGCCGCTGCGGGCCATCGGTGATTTTTACAAGCAGTTGGCGGAGGAGAAATACACGGCAGGCCCGTCCGACATCGCCGCAATGCAGGGCGATTTCGTGCGTGCGTCGGAGTTCTATGCCCTTGCGGACAAGGCGGGCGAAGACCCCTCCCTCTATCTCCGGGCATATGTCGCCCTTGGCGCCGGTTCGTCGCAGGGCGGTGTCCTGCGGCAGGGCGCGATACAGCAATATGAGAAAATCGCCGCGGATGGCGATGTCGCGGCGATGAAGGTCCTGTCATGCCTGCATTCGGCGCATCCCCAGAATCCCTGCGCCGACCCCGACAGGATGTTCCTGTGGACGAAGCGCGCCGCGGACAAGGGCGATGCGTGGGCGATGCTGCGGCTGGCCTATTGCCATTGCCTTGGGATTGGTGTTTCGCAGAATTACAAGACAGCCCTGAAGATTTTCGAATATCTTGCAAAAGAGAAGGTCGGCTGGGGACTGTTTGGGGAGGGGATGTATTACCTGTACCAGGACAGTTCCCTTTTCTTCAATAATTACGACGGTGGCATCAGGCTGCTGCATGACGCCCACGCACTGGTACCCTCCGGCGGGGCGGCGCAGCTTGTTGCGTATAACTGTGAAATGATGGCGACGTCGCTGGAGAACGCCCGCAAATCAAAGTCGGAACGCCGGTTTGTTGCGCCGCTGGCCGGTGTGGAAAGCCAGATCGACATCCCCAATCCCGAATATTGCGTCCCGCGGATATTCGCCCTCCTTGGCATGCATGTGAATGCCCTGACGCTTGTGGACATCCTGCCATGCAGCAGGGAATGGATGGCGACGCGGATGGGACAGGATGTGCAGACCTGCTTTAACGGTGTCGTCCTGCCCTCGACCAAGATCCTCAAGGCCATGTCCTGATGAATGACAGCACGATGCGCGGGCGCGCGCACCTTTCCGGCAGCAAGGGAACAGCCGTATGAAGTCACTTGACGATCTTCTGAACCTCGTTCCCAGCCCGTCTGCGCCCCCGGCCGTTGCGCCCGACACCGACGCGGTGGCGCGCGTGGCGTCCGCCCCGTCCGACCGGCCCGCGCATGCCCTGCTCAAGGATATCGCCATAGAGGGGGCCGAAGCGCTGGAACACGCATGGCGTGCGGAATATGACCGGCTGCTGGTGGCGGGCGGGGGGGCTGAAGACGCGCCTTCGATCGCTCTGTGCGAACATATCGTCGGTGTGGCGGGTGCCACCGTGCGCGAGGCGATGTTCACACCCGACAATTTCCACCTGACCGCATCATTCATCGCCGATGACTGCGCGGGGCTTCGGGCCGAATGGGCGCCGCAATGGCTGCGCTGGTGCCCCGGCGATGACGCGATGGGCCTGACGCGCGGTGGCGAAGACGGTTTCCTGCTGCGTTGGGGAAAGGGGCGTGGGCCTTCTGGCCCGATCCGTTACCTGCCGCTGATCGCGGGGCATAAATCATGGCTGGTCCTGTCGGATGACGCGACGAAGGATGCGGCCCATGAACTGGTCCGCACGCTGGTGCTGCGCCTTGCATGCATGATGTCAAAGGACGTGCGTTTCAGCCTGATCGCCCCGGTCAGTGGTGCGCAGGCCTTCCCCCGGCAGGAACTTCTGCCGTCACGGCGTTTCATCAGGGCCGAGGACCTGTCCGAGATCCTGGAGGGGATCAAGGGCGACATCACCACCACGACGCAGAAGATGATGGGGGGCGCGGGTTTCCATCAGCGCAGTCGCGAGGAGCAGAAGCTTGCGGGCGGGTATGAGGTCGTGTGTGCGCTGGATATGGGAAGTTCGCGCACGACGGCGTACAATAATGCGAATATCGTGAACATGCTGGCGGATATCGCGCGTCAGGGGCCGGCGGTGGGGCGGTACCTGCTGGCGCACGTCGATGTCAGCGCGGATGAAAAACATGCCGGCATCCGGGGGAATGACCCCAACCGCCTGCCGCTGGGCCTCGATCGTCTCCGCGATTGCGTCCATATCATCGACCTGCGCACCCTTGCCCGCGACGGGGTGGAGGCGGACCGCCTGCCGCCGCCGCCCCTGCATGTGCGCATCTTGCAATCGCTGGGCCGTGCCGCGGCGGACGGCGCGTTCAACGTCATCCCGCGCGGCGCGTGGTGGACACACCGGGCCGCGCATTTCGTGCAGACCCCCCTGTCGGACAGGGAAGACGGTCCCACCGTCCTGTTCGGGGAGGAACCCGACGGGCAGCGACGCACGGTGACGGCGGGCGTGCTGGCGGGACAGACCGGCAGTGGCAAGTCGTTTACGCTGTCGGCGCTGATCCTCGGCCTTGCGATGCGCTACCCGCCGGAGGAGTTGCAGTTCTATCTTGTGGACCTCAAGGGCGGGACGGAGTTCAACATCTATCGCCAGGTGCCGCATGTGCGCATCATCGCCACGGACGAGGCATTGCCTTATGTCAGCGCGATGCTGCGGACCCTTGAGGAGGAGATGGACCGCCGCAATACCCGCCTGTTCAACGATTGCAATGACGGGCATGGGCAGTTCAAGGACATCACCGCCTATCACAAGGGGGGGCAGCCGCGTGGTCCGGCGCCGCGCATCTTGCTGGTGGTTGATGAATACCAGAAGCTGTTCGAGGATACCGAGCAGGCGGGCCAGGCCATGGCCGTGTTCAAGAACCTGGCCAGCCGGGGCCGTTCGGCGGGGATACATATGCTGCTGGCATCGCAGAGCATGCGGCCATCGGGCATGATGCAGGCCAAGGACCTGTTCAACAACATCGCGCTGCGCATGGCGATGAAGCTGCCGGATGCGACGATTGACGCGATGGAGGAATTCAGCCGCGAGGGCAGGCGCCTGCTGCGCAGTGATGTCACGCAACCGGGCCAGATTCTGGTCAACAGCCACAGCGGCGCAACGGGAAGCGAGTATCAGACCGGGTATGTCGCCGTCCTTGATGGGCGTTCCGCGGCAGAGCGTGAAGGACGCGATACGTCGAAGGACGACGTGAACGTGCGTCTGGCCCCCGTGTTTGCGAGATTCGCCGCGCTGGCAGCCACGCGCACCGACGCGCAGAAGGCCCACTGGCCCCGGCTGGAGATCATCGACGGGAAGGCGCAGCCGACATTGTCCAGCAGCTTCCTGCTGTGCCGCATGCGTGAAACCGGCGTGCCGCTCGATGCGGCGGCCCTTGTGGCGCTGGCGGCGGAAACGGCGGACAGGGGCGGGCTTGCGCCGAACGTCCTTGATGCGCAGATCAGGCCCGTGCCGCTGCTGCTGGGACGTGACACCAGCCTGTATGGGCAGGCCTGCGTCGTGCTGCGGCGCGCGGACCGGCAGAACATGATGGCGGTGGTCAAGGACAACCGCGTGCAATGCAAGATGCTGGCGGGGGTCATCCTCTCGCTTGCCACGCTGTCGCGTGACGTGGTGGGGTCGGTGCGTATCCTCAATACGGCGCTGTATGCGGATAATTTTGCCAAGGTGATCGCCGACGCCCTTGCGCTGGCGGGACATGCGCAGATGCCCGACCACTGGCGCATGTCGGACAATCCCGACGATGCGGACGCCTTTGTGCCGCCATCCTCGCCCGAAGGCGGCACCGACGTGCTGATCCTGATTGGCCCCGACCGGGCCGTGGACCTGCGGCTTCCCGCCGCGGCCGGCGCCTTTCCCGCGCGCCAGCCCGACAGTGCCTTGCAAAAGCGGCTGAAGGAAGGGCCGGAGAAAGGGCAGCATACGATCATGCTGTTCGATACGATCACAGAGGCGGAAAAGGTGATCCCCCGGCCCATGATCGAAAAGGGGATGGAATGGGTCGTGTATGATGTCATGACCAATGACCTCAAGAAGGCGCTGAACCTTACGACCCTTCTGAAGCGCACGGATATGAAGACGCAGGAAAACCTGACGACGGTATATGTCATGGGACCGGCACAGGCGACGACGCGCGTTACGCTTTTCGGGGAATGAGCGATGGCGCGCCGCGCGACCGATGGCCGGTGCGGCCCGTCATGACCGCATAAGGAGGTACTGCCCAAGGGGGACACCGGGCGAGCGGCACCGGGTAACGCTAAGAGAGTGTTTGAAAACAACTCATTGATAAAAAACAGGAAAAGTTTTTGGGTGCCGCCTTTTTTCCAAAAAGGCGGCGTCTTCTGAAGCTTTTTAGAAAAAGCTTCACCAAAAACCTTTATGATTTCAGGATGTTATTGATCCTGACTTTTCAAACAGTCTCTAACATCGGGCAACGGTAATACCGGGCAAGGGCGGCATACAGGCGACATATGGGGGCTGCGCGTGATATGGTGGGCATGGTGCGCCACCTTCAGCGCGCGTTGTGCCGGGAATGCCTTATGGGGGGGCTGCGTCAGCGGGTTTGCGTCCGCTGTTGTGTCCGGGTTTGGGCCTGCACCGGTGCCCTTGGCGGGATTTTAGGGATAGATTTTGCGGAAGGATGAATGATGGCCTCTCTGGACGAGACTTATGAACAGATGACCAGTTTCAACAGGGCGCTGGAAGGATTCAGCGACGTGCTGGCCGCATCGTTGGTTGACCTGACAAGCTTCCATAACGAGGCGATGGCCGCGTGGGATGTGGACCAGAGTTCGCAGCGCTACAATGCCTCGTGGGAGGAGCTGAGCGAGGCGCTGCGGCTGTGGAGCGAGCAGGATGCCCCGGTCTATCGCGAATTCATTGCCGACAAGCTGATGATCTTGCAGGAATATATGGAGGCCGGGCGATGAGCGACCTGACAACCCGCATCACCGCGCTGGAAGCCTATGACCAGGCGATCCAGCGCAACCGGGAGGGGATTAACGAGTCCTTCGGGTATCTGGAGCAGAGCTGGGGCATGTTTGCCGCGGTTTATTCCGGGCAGGCGGCGGAACAGTTCAGCGCCATGTTCGAAGCCAGCGTCATGAAGATGCGCGAATGTAACGAGGCGATGGCCGCCATCCAGAAGGAGTTGCAGGAACGTATCGCATTGCTGCGCAATCTTGATGCGGCGCATGGCGGGCTCTGATCCTGTGGCATGGACATGATTGAACCCGGACGGCTCATTGCGCTGCTGGAGGACGTGAAATACCGTCATTATGATTCCAGGCAGGCGCTGCTTGAGGTGATGGAGACCCTCGGCACCGTGCAGCACCTGCTGGAGGACGGGGTGTCGGAGGCCATGCGGCGTGTGTCCGACGCAACGGCGGACCTGCATGATGCGCGACAGCGCGTGCGGCGGTGGAATGACGACCTTGATGCCGTCCATGCGGCGGCGCAGTCGGCCTGTGATGATGCCGATGCACAGGACATGCGTGCGCGCAACGTACGCGGCCGGGCCGACACGATGCTACAGCACTGGCGGTTGCAGTTGAGCAACGCCGTGGCCGCCCGTATCACAGCGCAAACAGCACTCACCGCCGCGCAGGGGCGCAAGCTGCAGGCGGATACCGCACTGGGGGAGGCGCATTCGCGTCTGGACAATGCCTATGCCGCGCTGAGTGCCTGTGAAAGCGATATCCGTTATGACCTCGAAGGTCGTGTGATCTATCCCAATTGTTCAGGATATTCCAGCAATGTCTATGCCGCGCAGAGCAACCTGAAATATGCCCAGTCAGAGGCGAACAATGCCGCATGGGCGCTTAATACCGCGAATCAGGAACTGAATCGGGCGCAGGGGCACGAACAGACCTGCACCAGTCGCCACATGCAGGCGGAGCATGCGTTGGTGGTGGCGCAGTCCGCCTGTGCCTCCGCAGGGCGGGCCGTGGCCGCCGCCAGAGTGGCCCTGTCATGCGCAGACGACGTCTATCCCCTGGTGCATGAAATGGAGCGCCTGCTGGTGGTCACGCGGGAGCATGTCAATCTCTGTACCAGCCAGGCCAGTATCGCGCGCAGCCGTGTCGATGAGGGAATGCAGCAGTTCCATACCACCCATACGGATGCCACCACGAACGGGCAGGATGCGGTGCGCATGGATGACCGCCTGCTTGAAAAAGTCGAACTGATGCAGAAATTCGATAACCGCACCCTGTAAGGCCAAGGAGACCCGACGATGTTCAGCATCCAGCGCAACGACGTGACGGCGCCCGAAAGCCTTGAATTCCTGCATATGCGTGCGAACGAGGTGCGCGACAGGCTGGAGGAACTGCGCGATATGCTGCTTGCATGGCGCGAGACGGTCGAAGGGCTGGATGCGGCATGGCGTGACGCGGCGGGGCGTTCGGTCATGGAACGTGATGTCATGCCCGTTACGGATATGCGTGAGAAGATCAGGGCGGACATGACGGACATCACCACGGTGAATGACGCGGCGGGCACAGCCCTGATGGAGACATGGGCCGAATATTGCCGTGCCGGGCGCACGATCAGGACAATAGATCAGACTGGCGACAGGCTGTTGGACCGCCTGCCGTCCGTGCGTCATGAAATCTCCACGGTGCAGGCGCATCTTCGTGACAGCATGACGCAGACGTTTCAGGCCGAAACGCAGATCCCCTCCTATACCTGACCCCCGGTAACGGCTCCCCTGTACCTGCCCCCTGGGGCGGCGTACTCCCCCTGTCCGTGCCGGGAGCCGCAGCGGGATGGGGCGCGCGCAACCGGTGGCATTTCCTGCGGATGCCGGTTTGTAAACAGCATTGCAGGCGGCGGCCTTTTTAAAAGGGGCGGCATCCGAAAGCCGTGATGATTTCCCCGCCGGAGCGGACAGGCCGTGCGTACCCGGTGCGACGGGGCGCGACGCGACGGCGCGGGGCAATCATATGCCCCATACTCCATACTCCATGCCCCTGTGCCGCATGTCCTGTGTCTCGGCCGCCTGTGAGAGAGTGTTTGAAAATAAGTCATTGATAAAAAAGAAAAGTTTTTGGGTGCTGCCGTTTTTCAAAAAGGCGGCGTCTTCTGAAGCTTTTTGGAAAAAGCTTCACCAAAAACCTTTATAATTTCAGGGTGTTAT
>ERZ746981.126-NODE-126-length-62531-cov-14.170942_pt1 | contig 62531 bp, 40 predicted proteins | sample MGYA00374948_ERZ746981 | MGnify/ENA primary metagenome ERZ746981 (study PRJEB28757, sample SAMN06711160) | food metagenome | host: microorganism | place: China:Harbin | collected 2017-01-30 | study: EMG produced TPA metagenomics assembly of the Analysis of...
TTCTCAGAAACAGAATTATGATCGCGCATAATTATTTTTCTGCTGATTCCCTAACATACACAGTTAGTGCATTTTATTCAGGATTGTCTCTATTAGATATTATTCTAAATCTTCGTTACTTTAGAATAAGTTCAGATCTCAAAACAAATAAATCTAATGACATATAATAATGGATTGCCTAATACTAGGTATTATTCTCATATGTTCGACAATATAGTCCATGATTTTCTTTTAAGATTCTATAGCACGTAGAGTGTGACAATTACGGGGGGAGAGATCAACCAAAGTACGCAATTGAATCACTTTTGAAACAGACTTGCTTAAATAACTCCGATTACACATAAAACATTACTTAATTACTTGAAATTATATTATATTAACCAGCTATCAAGCCATGTTATAATAATTGAGAAAATGTGTTTAACTTGTTAAGGGAACAGACACAATCTGCTATTTATAACATTAATACGATTAAAATAAAGAAAGACGGGCGACATCATTCAAGCGACCAATTACAGTATGATTTGAATCAAAAAGAAATTATGCAATCATAGATTAATAATCCAACAGCATGGTTTCTGGGATTTGAGCCACTTTACATTTTTCTGCTGACATACTTGATAAATTGAGCTGGCCACCGGTGACCAGCGTGGTAAAGAATGCTTTGAATGATATAATAAACCAAGTTCTACTTCGATATCTGTGTTATTAATCAAATTGCACCAAAACTATGAAATATTCAAAAAGATACAATCAAATACCTTTGGCTTAATTGAAAATTTATGGATAGTACATTCCAAAGTGCTTGTCCTTATTCCTTCAACTAAATTTTATAATAAAAGCCCATTTACAACTCATTGAAATACTTTTTATAAGAATCTTATTTATACAAAAAATCTGGCATTACAATTTAAACCAATTGAAAAAGACTAATCAGATTTTTAAATTGATACGAATAGTTGATAAATTACAGATGATTGTTCAGATTTATCTTTTTGCTGTGAAACCCCTTAAGAAAAACTTTAAAAAGGATTTTTACAAATATTTATAGACGAACGTAGCAAAAGAACGTCAACAAGACGAAAAGCACGTACATAGCTCCGAAGATTGGAAATAGTTCTATCAAAAGTTTGTTTATTAAATCGATAGAGAAGAGAACAATGTATATGATCATATTTACATAACGTACACGCAGCCTAAAAAATTTAAGCGCCAAAAATACACAATCGGGAACCCACCACCCAATGTTTTTTTGGGAACAAAAAAGTTGTATAAACTCGGGATAATCAGTTAGACCTTAATAATATCAAGTTCAAGACAATTTCAAGAAAACATGATAGAGAAATGAGTTCACGTGCATAATAAGCAGTCAATCTCCATTTATTTCCTCCAGTGTCCCAGCTTTGCATGTGCTTAATTTCAAGATCGTGCGCGATTGCACATGTATTTAAATTAATTTTGGCGTGCACGTAACAGGAAACTACATGTTATTTTTTTTTAGTCCCTACCCAACAGGCTAGTTTTAAACTCCTCAAAAAATACCTAGAGTGTCAACTAACAATGGGAGACATGAAGATGAACATTGTATATTTTTAAGGGCTCACTATACAATATATATAAAGGCTCAACATCCTAAACGAAATTCACTGAACCCAACATGTAGTTGTTTTCCTGGGGGATCGCACCCCATCTGACAGGACCCTTTAAATTTTTCGAATATTACCTTGACATATATACATTTTGCTATCTTAAAACAGTTGGAGTACAAGGTATATTTAACTAATTATGGGTGAAAGTAACGAAGCGAACAATCAGGAGGTTATTGGAAAAAGATCATCATTCAGCGAGAAATGTGTGGCGGAGTCTGATATTGAAGCTCGTGGGGATAATTCTTCCAGCGAAGATGAAACTCTAATCGATATGGTGGAGGTTGAAAATGACGATCCAGCTCTTTCAAAGAAAATACATCTTATTAATAATGCAATCGATGAAATTGGATTCACATGGTGGCACGTGAAACTCTTTTGCATTGCTGGCTTTGGATATTCAGCTGATTCCCAGATGTCCATGATTCAATCTTCCGTTCACAAATACGTTGATTTACAAATGAAAGGAGGCGGCTATCCGGTTGCAACACAAATCGGATATGCCGCAATGATTAGTGGTGTCCTGATTTTCGGATTTGGTGCCGACTTGATTGGAAGGAAACTGTGTTTCAACACCTCACTTCTAATGACTGCTATATTCGGGTTTTTCACTGGTGGAACAAGTAGTTATGCGATGTATGTTATCTTTTACTTTTTGTCATTGTTAGGTGCGATGGGAAATCTTGGAACGGATGTTTCCGTTTTCTTGGAGTATTTACCAAGCAAATACCAATACTTGAACACATCAATGGCTCTTTGGTGGGGAATTGGTCAGACAATAGTCTCATTACTTTCATGGGCATTCATGCCAAATTATTCCTGCAAAGATGAAGACAATTGTATGTCCGCTGTCAATCGTGGATGGAGGTATTCATGGTATGTGAATTCTGCAATTGTCTTAGTTGGAGCACTTCTTCGTTTGTTCGTTCTTAAACTTCAGGAAACTCCTAAGTTTTTGGTGTCTAATGGAAGGGACGAGGAGGCATATAATGTACTTATGAGCTATGCTAGAAAGTACAACAGAAAGTGCACCCTCACATTGGAGGACTTGCAAAAGTGCGGTGAAATACGCCAGGACTATTACAGCACCAAGAAAGATGGATATTCATTAAAAAAGCTTTTGACAACCACTAAGATTAATATCAAATTACTTTTCAAATCAAAAAAGGTCACAAAATCAACCATTCTTTTACTGCTTTCTTGGACTTTAATTGGAATTTCTTATTCAACATTTTACAATTTCCTATACATTTACATTTCTGAGCACGGGTCATCAAGTGAGCTGAACTCTACTTACATTACCTACAGAAATGGAACAATTGAAAATGCCGTTGGAATATTTGGCCCTATATTGGCGGGAAGGATGATTAGAATTAGGCATGTTGGAAGAAAGGGAACAATGATATTTGGCGCAATCGCCTCAATGGCTGTGCTATTTGGATATACAACATGTCGAACAGCGGCAGCAGATGCTGGATTTGGTTCCGCTACATACTTTTTCATTAACATCTACTATTCGTGCTTATATGCTTACACACCAGAAGTCTTCCCAACAAAATGTCGTACAACCGGAGTGGCTTTGTGTATGATTTGTGTCAGAGTGGCAGGAGCATTTTCTCCAGTTATATACTGGTTTGGATCTGAGTCTGGTTCATCCGTTCCAATTTGGGTTTGTGGTGCATTAATTGGAGCATTGGCAATTGTGAGCGCCATTATGCCATTCGAGCCATCAAAGCAGAGATGCGTTTGAAAAAAATAGATACTGATATGTATAAGGTATAATATATAAAGTAATTCAGCTTTTTCGTGTTCAGAGTTACGGGTGGAAAAAAATACCTAACGGACGATGATGATTCAATGTGATTCACTTGCTTGTCGCTTTTTTTTTTTTTTCGTTTTATTATTGTTAGATCGCGTCTCTCTGGTTAAGGCCGCAGGTATTTATATACTGAACTGCGCGATCAAGAAGCTTCTACAATTTGACATTTCGCATAAGTACGAGCAGCTAAATATCATCTGAACATATATGTAATACAATTTAGTTGTGTATGAGTGATCCGGGCTTTTTGGGGAATACTTACAATGCTTCTTTTTTACTACGCATTAATCGTATTATCAGCGATGAGTGCTGTGCTCACATTATTCAGCTGCCAGATAACGAGAGTTTTAGATAACAGATACAAATTTACCGGAAAAGAGATCCTTCGGATAATATTCAACATAAATGAGGTAATAAAAGCAAAGTTCTGGCGTGCAATTCATTGGATTATCTCATCAAAGTATAGAGGCTTTTTTGGTGGCCGTGTTGACTGCATGATAGTTTACCCAATGAAGGAAGCAAGTGCAGGAGTAAAAGTTACCAAGTGGATCATGAAAGAGTACGGGTTAAGAGGAGATAGACAGTATCTTTTAGGGTACTACAATAAAGAGCAGGATTGCTATGAAATAAATTTGTTGAATAAGAAACCAAAGATGGCGCTTCTTAGAGTTGAATACGATGAGCAACATGACAAATTTATATATTCATGGCCTGGCAAGAAAGAGTCTTTCTCTTTACCAACAGAGGTCGATGAGGTATTTGTTAAAAAATGGAGCAGTACCGGATTAAAAGATGTTACTATCAAGACGTATGCATCGTATACAAGAGGCATTTGCTTAGATAAATTTGTGATTCCGGAATCATTAAAGAAGGCGATGGGTTTACCGGAAAATACGCAACTCCTATGTTCAATAAAGGGAAAGCCATGCACAATCGGCGTTCCAAAGCATAGAAAGATAACCACAATTTTTCAAGCATACTATCCTCTTCTTATATGTTCAAATGAAAGTATGGAAACTTTGAGGAAAAGAAACTTAGATCCTTCTTACGATTTGAAGATGGTTGCTTTCAGGCCAAATTTAATTATTAAAGATGTTCCTCATCCGTTTTATGAGGACTACTATGAATATTTTGACCTGATTTCAAATACTGATTGCAACACTCGACACACATTTAAAGCTCCATTAAGATGTATTCGATGCTCTCTCCCAAATGTAGACTATGAAAAAGGAAGCATGAATGAAAATGGTGTTATGACGAAAACACTAGCCAAGTTCAGAAGGGTTGATGAAAATTATCCATATGAGACCTGCTTCGGGAAATATGCTGTTAGCCTGGATGATAATTTTACAATTGAAAAGGGTGACCATTTGGATGTTCTTTTGAAACAAGTGACCTATTGGAAGGAAAATCCATACAAAAAACAGGATCGAAAACAGGTCGAGAAATCATGGATTGAAGAAGAGGAACATCAATAGTGAGTGAGCTTGATATCCTTCCTACTGGGGACAATTTTCTAATTTATTTTATTTTCCTAATCCTAGCATAAGCGCCCAATCATAAATTTATTTTCGGTACTTATCTCTCTTAAATTATCGAATACAACATATCATGAATTTTATTTCCATAGTAAAATTTCTAGTTTCCAAATTCCAAAACAAAACTGCATTTCTAGAAGCGGCCAGCATTTTAAATAGCACAATTGAATTCCTTATTCGATTATTATCAATCTAGTTTAGAAAATCCGAACAACATACCTTATGACATTTCCTTATCAGTTCGTAAAGCTTGCAGATAAGGAAGAGCTTTTGACTGCCTATAAGGGCAAGAAGGTGAATGAATTGCCAACACCCGGCTTTGTCGTCAGTCTTCAGAAGGTAAAAGACAATTGTAGGAGCATGTTTCAGAGTGTGGCATCGCTTGGATTTGACTTTCGCCCTCATGTTAAGACGCACAAAACTATAGAAGCCACCCTCTTGGAGTTAGGCCAAGGAACCGAATTTCATACGGATAGAATTGTTGTTTCCACATTGATCGAGGCGTGGAATTTGCTTCCATTATGTAAGAAAGGACTCATAAATGACATTTTGTTCAGCATGCCTGTTGAGCAATCAAGATTGGATGAGTTGGCCAAATTATCAGAATCAGTTAAGCATTTGCGAATCATGGTTGACAATTACGAGCAAATCGGATCTTTAGTAAAATACAACCGTGAGCACAAGCCTTTGAAAAAATGGTCTGTGTTTATTAAAATTAACATGGGATCAGACCGTGCTGGGTTTGTTCTAGAATCATCAGCGCTGAGGAAAACTATTGAGGCAATTACACACGGAAATGAATCTAATGATGTGGAATTATTCGGCTTTTACTGCCATGCCGGACACTCATACGGCTGTCATAGTGTTGAGGAAGCCAAGAATATTTTGATTGACGAAATCAATAGCGTCAATGCTGCATGCAAAATTGCTAAAAAAATCGACAGTTCAATTTCGGACGATCTTATACTTTCTATTGGTGCTACACCTACCGCCCATGTTATAGACTCATTTGATGAAAAATTGTTAGACGACAAACTACTTGGTAAGGTGGAACTGCATGCCGGAAATTATGCGTTTTGTGATCTACAACAGGTGGGTACCAATTGCTGTAGGTATGAAGATGTGGCATGCCGTGTTCTTGGCGAAGTTGTGTCTTCATACCCAGGAAGAGGTTCAGTAAAGCCGGGAGAAGGACTCGTGAATGTTGGAGTGCTAGGAATAGGACGCGAGACAGGTGCAGTTCCTGGTTTTGGCCATGTTGGTTGTCCTGAAAAGTATAGAAATTGGATTCTTGGACGTATAAGTCAGGAACACGGCGTTCTAACCGTTTTAGACTGTGAAAAACAGACAGAACTAATTCCGATTGGAACGAGAGTCTTGATATATCCTCAGCACACATGTATTGCTGCCGCTTGCTATCCATGGTATTATGTTGTTGATGGAAATGGTGAAATAACAAACGAAAATCATGTCATTGATATATGGGTTCCTACGAGAGGGTGGTAAAATATGACTTAGGCAAGTGTTGGTAGTACTGCCACACGGTGATTCGTAAAGAAGAAATTAATGTGAATAGAGATAATACATTTTTTGAACTAAAAGTAGACGAATCCTATAAATAGTTGTAAGAAGAATGGTACGTAACTTGATTTGTATAAGCAAATGCTAAAATGAAAAATGGGGAAAAAAAGTCCCATAAACAGGCATCGGAATTTATCACACATCTTTCCGAAAATGCTGTCCCAACTAGGATATATCTGGGCTATCTTTTCATATTTAGTCATTCAACGAAAAGATCTGAACAAATTGCTTAAATTGAAGGATGTCACTCATAACTTTCACCAATAACTTGGCTAATAACATCCTTTTTGCCATTTTGAATACACACACTTTTCTTTTATTGAGTCATATCATCCGTTATATTGATACTATAATGCTTACCCCAGGTTTGATGGTCTGAGACAGGTCGGAAAAAATAATAGAAAATATAAAATAGGAGAAGGCTATCGCAATTGATTTATAAAAAAAATTCTTTTTCCCCTCTCTTATTGTTTCGCTTAAGGGGAGATTTCATATCTAGCTTATATAAAGCTGGGCGATTTCCCAATGATTTGTAAGTTGAACGGAATCATATTCCCTTTTTCATCTATAATATGTAAATATACTTTGTTTATCCGTTCATCACACTTTAATCAGAGGAAAGGAACTTTAAGCATATCTCTAAGCGCAATCAACATAATTCTTCAGTTATTCAACTTAGAGATCTAACTTTGGGTCGTCTTAAACATACATTATCAATCTTTGACATTTGGACCTAATCCATTGGTAAAAATTCAGGGTAGACATCTGTCGGAATATTAATTGAATCTAAGCTTTTTGCTGATGGCGATACCCCTCCTTATAGCTTGAATCCTATCAAAGTTATACCATGTCGCAATATTCAGAGGAAGATACCAATTCACTTTCATCAGCTTCACTTTCATCAGTTTCCCTTCAAAATGAAGTTAACCCGGTTACACAAGACACAAAGTCATCGGGGAAAAACCAAGCATTTTCAAAATATGAGCAGCGGACTCCAGTTTTGATTGCTGCTCAGAAATCAGTAGGAGAAGGCCGTGATTTTCAGCAGGAAAGATCGAGAACAAGTATAGATTCTGAAAACTATCAACCAGATAATTATCTTGGTGATACTGACATAGAGAAAAATGGTGATGCTGGAATGTCCAAACCGGGTCTTCAGAAAACGTCCACACGTGCGTCTTTGATGAGGAAGATTACAAAAATTGAGCTTAACGAGTCGCAGATAGTGCCGAATGATGCAAGAAGGGGGATTCTCTGTCGATTTGAACTGATACCAGAGTATAAGGATGCAAGAGAGCTTCCCAGAAACTTGCGTGGCTTTTTCACTTTTATAATAGCATATATTGCCATGATTGGGCCTATGGGAACAAGTATTCTTTTTCCTGCCACTGATAATGCTGTGAATGATTTGAAAACTACGGTTTCCGTGTTTAATGTGGCTGTTGGTATCTATTTGGTGACACTAGGTGTGATTCCAATGTGGTGGTCTAACTTTAGTGAAAGATGGGGCAGGAGATCTATTTACATCGTGAGCTTTATTTTGTATGTGGGATTTACCATCGGGTGTGCTCTCTCGAGAAATGTCGTTCAGCTTATCATATTCAGAATTTTTTCTGGAGGTTGTGCTGCTAGTGTTCAAGCAGTCGGTGCTGGAACAGTTACAGATATGTATACCATAACTGAGAGGGGAACGGCAATGGGTGTTTTTTATCTTGGTGTTTTAGCAGGTCCACTTCTTGCACCAATTGTAGGTGGCGCCATTACAAGTAATCCAAGCTTAGGATGGAGAGCAACACAATGGTTCCTTGTAATATTGGCAGTATGCGGAATTGTAATGGTTGTTCTGTTTCTACCAGAGACTCTACGAAGGCAAGAAAGCAGAGAGGCAATTCGGAAATTACTTCGAAAGAGAAGAGACCAGGTCACACCCGAATCAGCTTTGGATGTGGAATCGAAGGCCGATATTGAAGGAAGAACAAAGAATAAGAAATTACAGCCAGCAACTAGATCACCAGCAAAACCTTTAAGGCGGCTAAACACTCGCCGAAGCTCATTTTCCTCAATATCGAAGGTGGATCTCGAAGATCCAGAGCAGGAAGACACACATCTTGATAGAATCATCTCAAGATTATCTGTTCAAGCTTCCGCGATAGCAAAAGAAGAAGATGAGGATGAGGATGAATCTTTGCAGAACGACAGATTGCAAACAAGTGATGCTGCTGCACCATTAACGAGAGTCCGCACAACAGGAACGTTTAAACCGAAGAAAAATAAGGAGCGGAAGCTTGAAAAACAGATAACGACTCTTCAGGAGGTTCAGAAAGGAGGATTCCGGAAGAAAGCAGGCTACTATTTTAAGATTTACGGTTGGGGACCCTTGAAGGCATTTGTATTTTTGCGATATCCACCTGTTGCACTCACAATTGCTTATTCCGCACCATGCTTTGCCGCATTGTACGTTTTGAACATGTCTTTAACATACTGCTATTCAAGACCACCATACAATTTTGGGCCAATGCTTGTGGGTTTGGTCTATATTCCGAACTCTGTGACATACTTTATTGCCTCAGTGTGGGGGGGAAAGTTTAACGACTATTTATTGAAGCGCAAGATCAAGAAATACGGCGTTGTTGCACCCGAGGCAAGATTTGGCATCAACGTTTTCACTGCAGCTGTCCTTCTTCCATTGTCTCTTCTTATAAGTGGCTGGTGTCTCGATAAACATGAGCATTGGGTTACACCCTTAATTGGAACAGCTCTTTTTGGGTTTGCGCAGATGATCGTTATTGGAATCACAATTACCTATTTGTCTGATTGCTTACCGGGGAGAGGTGCAACTGGCGTTGCTATTAATAACTTCATTAGACAGTTAATGGCAGCTGGAGTTACATTTGCGACCGCACCATTAATCAAGGCTATAGGTGTTGGACCTCTTTTTTCGATCTGTGCAGGAATCACTGCAATTTTGATGGTGATCCTAGTGATTATTGTGAAAAGGGGTGATCATTGGAGAGAAACGTACGATTTGGAGAAATTATATGATATAGTAGACAGTTAATAATAACAATTACATTCCATCTATACAGTCAAGAGTTTGACAAGAGCAACTACACTATTTAGAATTCAGTGTAAACGTAAGCTGCGACTTAAAAGCAAAAAACAGCAATTGTACACATACTGCAAAGAGAAGACATGCAGAAGCGGAAAGTATAATTGATCAGTTTTCCTTCTCGTCATCACTCTCATTGCTGTTATTCTTCAATCTTCTTGTCCAGATGTTCTCAGCCTCAACGATGGTGCTATTATTGGCCATCATCTTGTTCATGGTCTCTATGTATTCGTCGTGAGGGTCTGAATCGTAAACTATACCACCTCCTGCTTGCAAATATGCAACACCATCTTTCACAACCATTGTTCTAAGTGCAATACAAGTATCCATAGATTTTCCATCATAAGACCAGTGACCCACAGCACCAGCATAAACACCTCTTTTCTCCTTCTCCAACTCACCGATAAGCTGCATAGCTCTCACCTTTGGAGCACCGGAAACAGTACCAGCTGGGAAAATTGATCTGAAGGCATCAAATCTTGTTTTTCCCGGACGCAAAGTACCACTAACTTCCGAAACCAAATGCATCACGTGGGAGAAACGCTCAATCGTGAGCAACTTATCCACGCTGGTTGTCTTTGGATCACAAACACGGTTCACATCGTTTCTGGCAAGATCAACCAACATCACGTGTTCTGCTCTATCCTTAAGTGATGACTTGAGCTGAGAAGCAAACTTGTCATCCTCCTCGGTTGTTTTTCCACGTGTAATAGTTCCAGCAATTGGTCTAGTGATCACCTTATCGTTTATATCTGACTTCACCAACAACTCTGGCGAGGCACCAACAAGCTGGTAGTCGAGATAATCCATGTAGAACATGTACGGAGATGGATTAACGGTCCGCAAGTGTCTGTAGATGTTAAATGGGTGCAGAGATGTAGGTCTGGCAACTCTCTGGGATGGCACCGCCTGGATAATGTCACCCTTGATGATATGTGACCGGAGCTCTTTGACAAAGTGCTCATATCCATCCTCACCAATGTTAGATTTGAATGTGTTACCCTGCTTGATCGGAGGTTGTGGAGGGTAAGGAATTGGACTCTTATGGTCGATTAAAACAGACTCTATTCTTCTCAACTCCTTCTCAGCGAGGGCATATCTCTTCTGAAGAACTTCTTTTGAGTCCGAAATGTCCACGTGCACATTGTAGATGGCCTGGAATCTTTGAAAAACGTCGTCAAATGCAACAATTTCGTCAAAAAGCATCAGCGCTGCTTCTGGAAGTTTCAAGACATCTTTCAAAGGTCTCTTTGTCGTTGGCTCGAAGTACTTTATGCAATCATACGAAATATAACCAATGGCTCCACCACTAAGCTTTGGAATACCGGGAAGATCAGCCTGCCGAATATCTTTCAGCTCTTTTTCAAGAACAGTAAGAGGATCAACCTCTTTTCCTGCAAGCGGACCGGTCACAATGATTTTCCGGGGATTGACACCCATAAACGAGAATCTGTCAACTTGCTCGCTGTTTGTGGTACTTTCAAACAAGAAGGAAGGAGTTCTTTTCACCGTTTTGTCACCAGGTCTTGCCAATTTAAGGTAGGCCAAATGTGGAGATAGATATTCAGTGGAAAAATAACTGTACACCGGGTAGAGGTTAGGCACCTCATCCTTTTTGAACGAGGCTCTATCTGCCTCTATTTTCTCATAGAGCTTTTCAAATGAAGGTTGAATAGGATACTGGAGGGTGATACTGTTAGTATTTGTCTACATATCAACTATGACTCAAAATCATCTTCTCTGTTTCAGGGCCGGGATCTCAATGTTGGGTAATCGAGAGGGCGTATTGAACACAGCCAAAGCAACAAATATACTTACACTCATGTCTTGTCAAACTCCTGCAATTGAAAATCGGGAAAGCACTCAAAAAAAGAAGAGAAAAGCAGATGATTACAGCATGGATAATGCAAATCCCAGAAGAAATTCCCGCTAAATGGAGCGAGGTTTCTTTAATTTTTCATCCATCTACCTTTTTTTTTTTTTTTTTTCTTTCTTCTTTCCCCATGTATGACTGAACTCGCAACAGCGAAAGGACGCATCGATCGACGCACAATTTTCAGTCGTTCTGACGTCAAAGATACTAGACATTACAGTTTCATGATTACATCACACTTTTATTTATACTAAAAGTTGTTGCGTTGCACAACAAATCTACTTATTTATGCCTTTGAACAACGACCGAGTTTGCAAGCCCTGATTCAGCAATGGTTTGATCCTTCATAGTATCAAGAAGCTTCATAGGGAAAGTTGTGGCAAGAGTCCAAGGTCTCGTATCTTCAGTTTTATCAGCGACAAAATCAAAAATTGCAGACACGGTATCGCTGGAATTGAATCCGTGCACAATTCTCTCTCCATGAGCAAGTCTGATCTGAATTCTAGCATCACCACTTCCTTCCTCCTCTTTCTTTTCTTCCTGCTTTTCCTCTTGCTCTTCCTCCTTCTCCTGCTGTTTTTCTTTTTGCGAATCCAGTCCTCCAACGACTATCGGCTCACCGGGAATAGGAGATCCAAGCCTTCTTCCCTCACCGATAAAACCGCCAGCCTTCCTCTTCGGTGGCTTGAATGATTCATCAAGCTTTTTCACCACCTGGACATCCACATCCTGAAACATTTGCACGTTTAAAAGTCCAAGAGGTGCTCTTCCCTGGTTTAATTCGTCTAAATACTGGCTGTTTGCAGGATCATCGTATCTGTAAAGCTTTCCTTCGTCCACCTGGAAGCCTTCTTTCCAAAATGTAATCTTTCTGGTAACCTTCTCAGGGATCTGGGGTCTGTTAACTGCATTGGGGTCTTCAATTTTGGAAGATTCAATTTTATCCTCGACGGATCCCAATTTGTAGCCCGCACCTTTGAATTTTGGTGCCTTAGGATGCTTTATCGGCTCTCTTGTGTCTGGTTGTCTAGCCTCCCGCTCAGCTTTCTTGAGTAAGTCCTCAACAAGATTCATAGGGCTTTTTTCCTTATCATCATTTCCCTGATTATCTGGATTCTCCACCTGCAATCCTGACTTCTCTCCTCCTGTAAAGAAGTTCTTCTCATCATCAACATCTTCCATAGGACGCTCCTCAGCATCCCTGATTTCAGCCATTGATCTGAATTTTTGATCTGACTTCTCCTTTGGCTCTGCTGTAGGTGTTGGTCTTCTTCCCTCAGTATCACGATAGTAATCATTTAATGCTTCAGCCATATCATTTCCATTTCTTGCAAGATACTGCTCCGCTATATCGTGCGATGCACTGGTAACATCTTCAAATTGCTTCAGCAAATCTTCCGACATTTCTTACTTTTTTGCTTTTGCCTTCTCTTCTGGATGCAGTGGTTGGAAACAGTGAGTGCTCAATTCGCCCTTAATTGAGTGCGATATCCAAATCTACGAAACGAAACTTGCCTGTGCAGAAAAGCGACTCTTTACTTAGCACCGGTAGTGGAAATTAGTTTGAAAAGGACAAGTATGCAATAAAACAGCATAAATGGTGATGGAGAGAGAAAAAAAAAGGCGACATATGAGACCTCCAAGCACTTCGAGCAAAAGGCTGTGCTAAGGTCTAAAAAGATGAGGATGAAAAAAAGAGAAGCGCTTAACGGCAAAACAAACAGTACATACACATAATTTACTTATAATGACACTACAAACATATTTAAACAGTACCGATGTTGAAATCCAATTTACAGTAAAGAAGAAGAAGCAAACAACAAAAAAAAAAACATATGAAAGCAAAACAGTGTAATGTATAAGAGAGAATGCGCAGGCAATATTAATGGGCTTTAAGCAAGCCAAGCCAAACCAGGCAAGACAGATGGTGTCAAGTCCGGCACAACATAACATAACGTGTAAAAGAAAACAGAGTCATGGTCATCAAAGCCGTTATAAATGTAGACGCTAAAAGTTGAATTAGAGCGTCCGGTTAAGAAAAGAGAGCACGCAAGAAAGCTTAATTCTTCTTGGCGTACTTGTTTCTGTAGTACTTGGCAGCAGCAACCATATTGGTCAAAGAAGCGGTGGTCTCAGGCCACTTTCTGGTCTTCAAACCACAGTCAGGGTTGCACCAGAACTTCTCAGGCTGGTAGATCTTCAAGATCTCGCCGATTCTGGCAACGAACTCCTCCTCGGAAGGAACTCTTGGGGAGTGGATGTCGAACAATCCCAAACCGATGTGGTTTGGATAGTTGGCGAACTCCTGGATGTAGTTAGGATCGTCCTTCTTGGAGAATTCGATGGAAACAACATCTGCATCCAAAGCCTTGATGTGGGTTGGATCCAAGTCGGAGTAGCAGAAGTGAGAGTGAATCTGGGTGGAGTCCTTGACACCGGAAGTTGCCAGTCTGAACGACTCGGCAGCCCACTTCAAGTATGCCGATCTCTCGGCACCGGCTCTCAAAGGCAAACCTTCTCTCAAGGCAGGCTCATCAACCTGAACGACGTTGATTCCAGCTTTTTCCAAGTCCTCGACCTCGTCTCTCAAAGAGAGGGCGAGCTGCAAAGCCTGGGTCTTCTGACTGACGTCATCTCTTGGGAAAGACCATCTCAAGATCGTCACTGGACCAGTAAGCATACCCTTCATTGGCTTCTTGGTGATGGATTGTGCGTATACGGAGGTCTTGACGGTCATTGGGCCTGGTCTGGACACATCTCCGACAATAATAGGAGGTCTGACGTAACGCGAACCGTAAGACTGCACCCAGCCGTTGGTGGTGAAGGCGAAACCTTTCAATCTCTCACCGAAGTACTGGACCATGTCGTTTCTTTCTGGCTCACCGTGAACCAAAACGTCCAAACCGATGTCCTCCTGGAATTTGACGACTTCCTGGATCTGCTTCTTGATGAAGGCGGTGTACTCCTCCTCGGAGATCTTACCCTTGGAGAACTTGTTTCTTGTGACACGGATCTCCTTGGTCTGTGGGAAAGAGCCAATGGTGGTGGTTGGGAAGAGGGGCAAGTGGAATTCCTCCTTCTGGATGGCCAATCTCTTTGGGAATGGCGACTTTCTGTGTGTGAGGTCATCTGTGATCTCGCTCATTCTCTTTCTGACTGCCGAGTCATTAGTGATCTCGTGCTCCTTTCTGCTCTTGACGGATTTGGCGTTTGCGGCCAACTTGTCGGTGACATCGGCTCCGGAAACGGCCTTGGCAATCGTCACAACCTCGTCAAGCTTCTGAGTGGCAAACGAGAACCAGTCCTTGATCTCTGGGTCGAGTTTCTTCTCGTTGGCAAGATCAACTGGGGTGTGCAACAACGAGGAAGACGTGGCAACAACAACTCTGTCCGAACCAACCTTCTCAATGGCCTTCTTGACCAAGGCGATGGATGAGGCAAAGTCGTTCTTCCAGATGTTTCTACCGTCAACAATACCAACAGAGAGGATCTGCTTGTCGTTGAGGATCGAAGCAACAGACTCAAGCTGCTCTGGGTCTCTGACAAAGTCAAAGTGGAAACCAGCGACCTTCAAGCCCTTGATGGCATCCAAGTTTGGTGTGACATCGCCGAAGTAGGTGGTCAAAATCAACTCCGGAACACCTTCAACTGAAGCCAAGTAGTCGTAGGCGGTCTTGAAAGCAGCCTGGACGTTCTTTGGCAAGTCCAAAACGAGAGTTGGCTCGTCGATCTGGACGGTCTTGGCACCGGCAGCTGCCAACTTCTTCAAAAGCTCTGCGTAAACAGGAAGAAGCTTCTCAAGCAAGCTGATTGGCTCCAAGTCGAGCGAATCCTTGTCGGATTTACCCAAGTAGAGGAACGAAACCGGTCCGGCAACAACGGGCCTGGTCTCAATACCCAAGGCCTTGGCCTCCAAGTACTCATCGACTGGTTTGGAGCCGTTCAACTTGAATGTGGTCGAGTGCGAGAATGTAGGTCTCACATAGTGGTAGTTCGAGTCAAACCACTTCACCATCTCCAAAGCTGGCACATCGACGGCCTTTGTGGTCTCGGTGGCCTTTCTTTGCAAACCTCTGGCCATTGCAAAGTATGTGTCCAAGGCTGGCAAGTTGTACTTGGTGTATCTTGAAGGGATCACATTGAAGAGTGCTGACAAGTCCAAGATCTGGTCGTAGAACGAGAAGTCATTCGAGGCAATGATATCCACACCAGCATCTTTTTGCAACTTCCAGTTGTGTGCACGGATCTCTTTTCCGGTGGCCAACAACTGGTCGGCAGTAATCTTACCGTTCCAGTAAGCTTCTGTGCTTTTTTTGAGCTCTCTGAAGGCTCCGATTCTTGGGAATCCTAGGACTGCTGATTGAACCATGATGTAATTAAATAGTGTGCGACGACTGCTAGCAGATAGGGAAGGAGGAGTTGAAATGGGGTGGGAATAACGTGTGCATGTCACTTATGCAACAGGTGTTAGCTTCAATTGTGCGAATTTGCCCTACTATATATTATGTAATTATTTCGAGGGGAGATGACGGAGAATGAAAAATGTGCTTAGGGACGTAAAAAAAAATTTTTCCCCTTTAGCGACGGGGGAATCACACTTGCTGAATAAAGCGTCCCGAGGGAAATGTATAAAAAAATAAAGAAAAAGAAAAAGGAAAATGAGAAGAAGTTAGTTGTGGTGGAAATAAATGAGAAAAAATATATATATTGAGAGGATCTTTGGGTGCCATGAGGAGGACTTAACGAGGTGAAAATTCGGTTGGGATCATATGAAAATGAAACTTCGCAGGATGCCAAAGAAAGCCATTTTGAGCCAGCCTAAAAAAGACACTTGCAAGTGCTTTTACATGGATTCTACGTATTCACCAACCTGACATCCCACACTACTGATATTAATACTATTAACTCAGCTATTTACCAATCCTATTAACCAATCCTATTAACCATTGCTCTGCTATTGCTATTAGCAATACTATACTAATCATGTAATATTGATCGTGTACCTTTTCTTCATATTAGCTCTTTCTATACTATTTCTACCATCCTATCTATCCATCATACTTTCTCTTGACTATTACATAATGCGAAGCCGCCTTTGAACTGCTTATTATTGGCTAATTGCACTAACATCTCAAATCATGTTAATTATCATTTGCAGCAGAATCCAGCATATAGCATGTGCTTCCTATTTTCTTTGCCATTAAATTCCATGCTTTCGCTCAATTATTTCTCTGGCCTTATACACCCAATTTCGCTATTATTGCGCGTCACAGCAAGTAGCTTTGTTCTGCATGCTCAGATACAATAGCCCTGGAATTAAGCGCCGGAGTCAAATAATGGAATTTACTCAATAGGTGGAACAAAAATTTTCCATCTTCTCTTTTCTTTTTTACTTGATTCTATACGATGAGCGTTAAAATAGCCACAATCAAACGCCTTTTATTGTTTGATTGCACTGTGGATTTAGGACAACAAACGTGTACCGTAATCTGGCCAAACTTTGATTTGTAATGGCACATGGTAGGGTATCACGTGATATAACTATTAGTGTTGCGTTTATCATCCCTTGGGTGCCAAGTGAGGAGATTAGAAATGGCTTATCTCAAATATTGTAATCAAATTCCAAATGATGATTTCCGTATGAATTGAAATACTGGACAAACTCCACAATTTGGAATTGGCCTGCATATAATAAATTGTGTTGATTAGCTCCGATATGTGCAGATGCAGGCTTATATAGAACGACAAGTCGGCAATCAGCATGGCGGTGTAAGGATGCAGCTGAAATATAAAGATTAGTGCGGACAGAAATCTGAGAGGTAAGAAAACATATGCAAACAGTAATAGAGTTGCAATTTCGAAAAACAAGCATTACGAACACAGAACAGGTATATAAAAAGGCATATTGATAATGGCGGAACATGATATAGATAGAACACTCCGGAAAGAGGAGAAAGAGTTAACAAAGGACAAAGAAATCAAGAGAATCATCCGATGCTTCAGGTTGGACTATTACACAGTTCTAGGAATTCAACCGGGAATCACTAAAGAGGATATAGCAAAAATATATAAAAAGAAGTCTTTGTTGATACATCCGGACAAAACTAGGAACCCGCGTGCAGTTGATGCGTTTGATTTACTTCGAAAAGCTGCTACAGCTTTGGCAGATGATAAGAAGAGAGCTGAATTGGATAATACATGGGCAGATGCAAGAAGTGAGTTGATACAGGAAAAAGGCTGGACGGCGAATGATGATCGGCTTGTAGGAACTGAGTTTTTGAGTGAATGGCGTGCAAAAGTGAAGGAAATACTCATAGATTCGGAATTTGTGAAAAGACTTGCCTTAAAGAGGGAGCAGGCAAAGCAAGCACGTGAAAGGCGGGAGGAAGATGAATTGAAAGAGGAGAAAAAGCGTGCTAAAAAGCAGGAAGCAAGCTGGGAGTCTCACAGGGATGATAGAGTGCAAAATTGGAGAAAGTTCTCGAAAAAGCTCAAACACAAAAAGCAGAAGGAAAGCCGGGCCAAAGTCTTGATATAGGGGTTTCGTTTTGTGGAAATACTCGAGTTTACATACCAAATACATGCCAACTACATGCGTGATGGTGCTTTTGCCCACATTATTATGCTATCATCTATGTTATAAATTGTCTTTCTCGTTGGCGGTATTTCTTGCGTGCACTGCCTCGATCGATAGCGAGTAATTTTTTCCGCCTGAAAAAAAAAAGATAAAAAAGATGGATGAGATGTTAGAAGGAACGGTAACTGTTTCATTCGTTGTGTGATCACTGGATAATCGAGGGAAATTGTTGAAGAACACAAATAGCGTTAAAAAAATGTCCACAAATCAAATAGCTGGGGTTGCAGCAGTCTCATTGCTTACTGGATGCTGCATAGGTGCGTTACTAACTCATCAGTGCACAAGACCAGTATCTGTCAAGCAAGAAAAGAAGGACAAACGGATATCGAAAGATAATGCTGCAACCAAAAATACTGAAGAGAAAAGCAGTACCGTAAGCGAGGATGAAGATGAAGATGAGTCGGATGAAGAGCTCTTGGAAGTTGATTCATCCTCACTTAACAGAGTTCCAGGTGAAGTTAGAATGGCCTTAGTTGTGCGAACAGATCTTGGAATGCAGAAAGGTAAAATAGCAGCACAATGTGGACATGCTGCAGTCACGTGCTACAAGCTGATGAGTGATGCAAACTCTAATGCAAGAAATCCAACAATGCTACGCAGATGGTATGCTGGTGGCCAGGCTAAAATTGCACTTAAATGTCCGCATGAGGAAGATATGGATCTTCTTTTTGCCAAGGCATTGAGTCTAAACATCAATGCTTACGTAGTCCATGATGCAGGTCGTACGCAGATTCCATCAGGCAGTGCAACTGTGTTGGGATTGGGTCCGGCTCCTAAATCTGTACTTGACAAAGTCACGGGTGTGTTGAAGTTGCTATAGGCTGGGGTTGAGAAAAGTAGAATTACGTGAAATTAGAATTTAGAATAACCTGTGGAAAACCAGAATTACGGAAGCAGCTGTTACAGAGAAATTACGAGATGTAGTAAACAAAACCTTGAATATATTGTGCTATATACAGAAGTAAACGAAGTCTATAAAGTGCTTAGTAAAGTATGGGTAAGGTAGAAGGAGTGAGCAAAGATCCTTCTTATCATTTGTAGATCATCTATCTTAACTTCAGCTGTCCTCCAATAGAGTCAACCTCAATAATTCTTGTGCAGATCAACCGGTCTCCCACCATTAAGTTGCGTGAAATGCTTTTTTCCGCAAGATCAATCTCAACCATTAAATCCAGGTCAATGCAGTAAGCCTTGGCATTCATCGTCCTCCTAATGCCACAAATAAGAGTTGTATAAGGTGGATCAACAACTACACAGCGGAAGAGTCTCATTCGTCCAAACTGAGTCTCGATCGACCTTTTTAGTCCGCTAAGCGTGATATACCGTCTTAACCTGCGCTTCAAATCGAGAAATGCATCACAGTTGCTCTGAATTTTTGGCTGGAGAGTCCTCATATCGAGCATCTTGTCGTGTGTCAAGTATTTCAAGACTTGTATCCTGTTAACGTAGCTTTCCAAGTAGTCAGAGGCGGTAAAACTGGCATAGTGCGATAATCCCAAAGGAGCCATCTCCCCATTGGGACAGATGCTGATTTTCATCGGTTTCAAATATCTCAAGCCACTCACAAAGCTGCTAAGATCAAGTGATCCACCCTGCCTAAACGAATCGTATGAATTGGCATACCACTTGAAGATTCGGAATTTCCTGGATTTTCTGGAATCGGCCGACGCAATGCGATCCACGTCGATCGACCTCGAGATAACTGGAATCCCTCTTTTCCTACAGTACAGGGAGAGAAATTCATCTAGCATAAATCTAACTTCGGAAACCATGTGGTCAGAAAGTCCACTTTGTGAACATGTTTGAGACGAGAGCCCATTATTTTCGCTATCCGGATCCAATCTCAGCAATCCATGTTGAAGTCTGGCATGTTCTTTCTGCTTGAGAAGATTGTCCAACTTGTCTCTAGTTGCCAGTCTCATAATTTTTCGTCTATCAGACTCTTTCGAAATGTCTATCCTCTCCAGCATTTGCGTGTGCCTAAAAGAATCCAAAGAAACCTCAATTTCCGGATCGATCAACGACTCCGACTTTAAATAATCAAAGACGAACGAGATCTTGAAACTGAGAATCGGCTTTGGCAGCGTATTTCTGTATTTTTTATCCTTTGGGATCTGATCGTATAACCCAACGAGATCACCTTGCAATTCGTCGTCCGAGAGCCTTGGAAAGCTCACTGGATTGCTTATCATCCATGACTTAACATTATTTCTCGGTACAGGTACGAAAAAACTGAATTTGTACTGAGTCATGCTAATTTTTCTAACGGCCAGCGCCAAATTCCAGTCAATACGATAAATTACAGTCGGAAACTCTATTCCGGCCACATTAGTCACGAAGTTTGAACACGAAGCGTTATCTGGCTTTAATTCTCCCCTCTTTAACATCCCTTCCACCTCTCTAACTGAAGCTTTGACCTTATCACTCAACGGAACATTGATCTTTAACTCTTTATCTTTGCTCTTGTCGTATATCGCAACGCGATCAACCTGGGCATATGGCATTAGTTGCGATAAGGATGAGCATCTCATATTGGAGACAAGTGACTGCTTGAGTACTCCATATATACCACTTGACAAAACAGGATTTGTATTTGGATTGTAAATTCCAAATTCAATCAAAAGTCGGTATAACTGAGCTGGTGTGATACTGACAGGACCAGAAGCAGATGCATGATCATCTAAAAAAGCGAGTTTGCGTAAAAATCTCTCGTGTGGATACTCAATAGTATATTTCATGAATCGAATGAAGTTGAAAAAACGAAGATCTTCTGCAAGCAGCACAAATATTCGGTATTTTAGACGCTTATGAAGAATCAGCTTATAATTCTTTTCAAGTTCCTGCACGCTTGTTTGATCTATTTGATGTAGTACTGGTACCAAGTTTATGGGATTAACAAAATAATGCGAATCTATCTGTTCGATCGGGTTTAAGAAGGCTTTTAGATCATTTTCAATGGCCGAATTATGCAAATTAACACGAAAATGCACCGGATCTTCACACATCATACGATGAACAGTATACAATAGAGCTGATAACCCCATCACATTAGTGTGTGGCGTAATGATATACTTCAAGGTGTCATCTTTAAGCAGGTATGAACCGAATCTATGTATAGATACAGAACACTGTTTTTGCGTCTGGCCAAACTTGATAAATGCAGCTTCATCCAACTCCCTCGAAAAAATCACACTCTTTAATTTCTCCTGAAACTCGATTAAAGTGTTGATCGTGTATGCTAATTTGGCAAAGTAGAGTAATACTGGCGGAGAGCAAACATCCTTGGTATAAAAGATAGATTGGGAAGATGAAAACTTTTCAAGCTCAGAATCTGTCAATGGTATCACCTTTTCCGTGCAAATGAACTCAGGTAGCATGAAGTTAACCTGTGGTAAAACTATTCGATCAATTCTACCATCCGACGTAAGAATGTAATAAATCTGAGCAGTAGTTAGACGATTTTGCTGGTTATTAAGCACTATTCCGCATTCAACCTCCGATCCAGGGATATCGGACACTGCGTATTCAACAAATGATCCAGCACGAAGTAAACCATTGACCTCAACTTTATAAATATTCTTCTGATGGAAAACAAAGGTTGCGACGTCTGTTTTTTGTAAATTGTAATTTTTGGAAAGAAAACGTGCAGCGGTAATGGAGCGGACATGCTTAAGAGGAGAAAAGAATTGTGAGGGATCTAATGGAGTTTTAATATCTCCACCTTCACTTAATGGATTGTGAACGATTTCACCATTCTCTTCATGAGTGTTATCATCGAACTCGGAATTCTTGTTTGCATTAGTTTCTGTCCAAGTATTCAGGCTGAAAGGGGAATGTAATTGATCAGATACAGGTAACACATTTTTGCCACCAGCGCTGAACCTTCCACTTTCTTCTCTTTCTGTTTCTTCATCTTCAAACTCACCTTTTTTATATGATAGTTTAAGTATTGAGAAAACATGAAACGGTCGTTTGCGAAAGCCAGCTAGTGAGATGAAGCAGCACCTATTACGTGCTGAACATCGCACATAGCCAAACATATCTGCTGCTAAAAGGCTATAGTGCAACGTGAATCAAGAATCCGAGTTGTTTGATAAGCTTATTGTTGTGAAAAGATAGAAAATACGGGGAAGACTAAACGAGGCTATTGATATGTGGTGGGGTTGAAAAAAAAAAAAAAATTCGAATTTGGCGTTTAATCGATACAAGGGATTTCTTTCAGTTGCACCAGAATAACTGACAAAGAAGAAGAAAAAAAACACTCCAATATGCATATCATTAACAAGAGCTTCTTTCCACATGGTCCAAAACTTGTATAACTGTAAAAATATGCAAATCTACAAAAAGACTTGACAAAGCCATCTAGTCAAATATTAGCCGAAAACGGTAGTGGTACAATCAGACATATATTTTAAATGATCTGGATCTCCTATTGTCCAATTGTAGAATGTGTAGTACAATTTAAGCGAGCAGATCCACCTAAACGAAGCTTGGGTTATGTTTAAGGTGAAAAAATAAACACTACACGTAAATACCAGGAGCCAATTATTTTGAGCTTGTTCCAATTATATCTGATCCAACATTTTTTGCTAGTTTGCTCAGCCACAGACCAAACCGGAAAGTAAACATTGAAAAGTGGAAAAAAATTTTGGAGTGGCAGTGAAACGGGAAAGATCCGAGTCTCGTGACGCTAAAAAAGCAGGTAAAGAGACCCGGGAAATGGGATGTACACGTATATAATATTAAAAGCAGGATGTCTGCATCCAAAACAGGGATTTTCGCTAGAAATTAAGCGCCAAAATACGGTAGATCTACAAGATTGGGAAGTGGTCAATAAATGAAAAACACAAGATGATTAAAAATTTTTTTTTCGCTTCACTGGAGTCCTTGCTGTAATGTGCAGCCAGTTGCACTCACGGTGGGGATCTATCAGGATAATGCTTATTATCGCGCCATAAAAAAGGACGCCAGTTAGTCAGAGAGGTAAAAAATATTTCAGGCAGGTATGGGGAATGAAGGAAAGAACCCCCAAAAAAGCAGGAGGGAAAATTTTTTTTTGATCGCAGGGAGAGTTGGTTCACACTTGTTATTTTTATTTTTTTTTTTCTATTTATCTATTTTTTTTCTCTGAGCTAAAAGGAATATTGATAATGGAGGTGGGCAGGACGTGTCTTAAAGACACACATATTTATTTCCAGCATCGACGTAAAACCACATCGATAGAGCGTTAAACAAGAAGCTATAAAGGCAACTATTAGAAGAGGAGATACCAGGACGAAATAAAAGAGCAAGCGCCATTAGATAAATTAACAATTCTAGCTAAGGAATCGAAGGAATATAAGCGACGGCAAAGAGTCGACAAACGGGCGAATAATTTTTTTTCTCTCCCTTAGGATACACTGCTTATAGAACGAGAGGGACAGAGGGAAAAGGTATATAAGAAGCAAGAAATCGGCAAGAGGTGTAAGATCGCATTAGATACTTGAAGAAAACAGAAGCACGCAATTGGAAACATGGGTCAGATTCTTTCGCAGCCAATTACAGAGAAGAACAGCGAGAAAGGAGGCGACAAATTCGTGGCCTACGGGCTGTCGTGCATGCAGGGATGGCGTATATCGATGGAGGATGCACACACGACGATTTTAGACATGAGGAAAGTGAAAAAATTGGGAGGTGAGCAGGGAGAAGAGGAAGAAGAAGAAGAGGAGGAGGAGAAAAGAGACCAGGTGGCATACTTTGGTGTGTTTGACGGGCATGGGGGCGAGAAGGCGGCCCAGTTCACGGGCAAGCGGATGCCGCATGTGTTGAGGAAGACGTCCGGGTACAAAAAACAGGACTACGTGAAAATGTTCAAGGATGGATACTTGGCAATGGACGTGGCTATAATGGAGGACGAGGAGATGTCGAAGGACCCATCGGGCTGTGCTGCAACATCGGTTCTGATATGCAACGACAAGATCGTGTGTGGTAACGCCGGCGACTCGCGGACGGTGATGTCGATCGACGGAAAGTGCAAGGCACTCTCTTTTGACCACAAGCCGACAAACGAGGGCGAAAAAGCGCGTATTGTGGCTGCTGGTGGGTACGTGGACATGGGCCGGGTGAACGGCAACCTGGCATTAAGCCGCGGGATTGGGGACTTCGAGTTCAAGAACGCGGATGACTTACCAGCGGAAGAACAGGCGGTTACTGCTCTTCCGGACGTTTTAGTTCACGATGCAACCGATATGGACGAGTTCATAATCTTGGCATGCGACGGTATATGGGACTGCCTCACTTCGCAGCAGGCGGTGGACTTTGTTCGCCGTGGTGTGAAGGAAAAGAAGCCATTGACAGAAATATGCGAAACGATGATGGACACGTGTCTGGCCCCTACCTCGGGCGGTTCCGGAATAGGGTGTGACAACATGTCAGTGTGCATAGTTGCCCTTTTGCGCGGGCAGACGTTGGAGCAGTGGTACGAGAAGATTGGTGCACGGGTGTCTGCGGACTTGCTGGCCCAACTTGCAACGCCTGACGAGCTTTCGATGGATTTGTACAAGGTGACTTTGGAGTCCAAGCAGCAGCAGAACGAGAAGAATGCCCAGGAGGCTGCTGGTGCAGGGAGGCCTGACCTAGATGACTCTGGTGATGAAGAAAGTGCCGAAAATGAGGCCGGTGCAGCTTTAAAAGCCGGTTCTCCACTTGCTGGAGCTGCACCAAACCTCATACAGCAGCTTCTTGCTGCTTCCAGCATCTCTGCTGACAACGATGTCATATACTTGGACCAGTCGGCCTCCTCCTTGTTGCGGTCTTTAGGAGTCATGGAGGATGATGAGGAGGATCCAGAGGGGGACAAGAAGATGGAGGATGTGACTGATGACGATGAGAATGTGGGGGATGAGGCCGAGCAGAAGAGCGGGGAGAAAAAAGAGCAGAAAAGGGATTAATGCCGTGCTTAGGCCTTTTTACTGCTTGAGATTGTGGTGGGGAAGCAGCTTGAAGAAGCTTGAAAAGCGTTCTTTTGCATTGCCTTCCTCCACAACCTCTTCCCATCTTTCTCCAAGCCGACTTACTCGGATCCTGGGCTTGTTGCCTCCTCTCCTTGGAGTTTTGTGTATATTCAGTTCCAGCATTCTGTCTTTCGTTTCCTCGTGCTTTTGCTCTTCCTGTTCTTTCTTTGTTTTGTCTTTATTCACCACTTTCATTTTTCCTTTTTCTATACTCTTTCTTTTCCATTATGTGATTTCTTACTGAATTAATGACGTAGGTTGCAATTATGATAATATGATACTGTAGCCTGTACTTATACTGTGTTCTGTGGCTATAATATAAATAGTAAGTAACTGGTAGCTAGTAAGTATCCAGTGTATAGTATGTAACTCGTAATTGGTATGTATGTGCTATACCTCCACAATATATCCACTATGTATCTAGTGAGTAGTATGTAACGCTTTTCCACTATATGCTTATTGTGCTTGTCTATTATACCTTTTACTGTATCCGTCTACCCTATCTATCTACGCTACATCTATCACTTAAGGTGCTTAGATTCATTTAATGTACTTGTTTTGCATTACTTTATGTATATTCCATGTACTCTCTATGTTTACTCTGTATACTCTATATACTCTATATACTCTATGCATACTCTATGTATACTCTATGTTTACTCTATATATACTCAATGTATACTCTATCTGTACCCTGCATACTCTATGCATACTCCATACTCTATGCACACTCTATGCAACACTCCATTTATCACACATTTCTAACATCATTCCTCTATATTTATCACCACATCCAACCTATCCAAACAACCGTAAGCTGTTATCGTAGCATTTTTCTATTAGCGTCTGCGGATCACAATGCTTAAGTTTAGCCATCACCTCAGCCACAAATCCAACCATACATGGTTCATTTCTCGCTTTAACTAGCGGTGGCTGAACAAACGAGTCCCGCAAAGCAAAATTGTCCAGATTGTGTGGCTTGACAACCGGAACAGGCAAAAACGGATGAAGCTTTCCGGGCTGAGTACGCCCAATTCTTACATTTTGTGAATTGTACTCCATTGGATAGAAAACCGTCGGACACCTAGTTAGATGCTTGTATGAGGCATGTGTCTTTTTGATTTCGCACCATGGGGCATCCGTCTCGATTAAGAGTCTATTGAGTGGAATTTGTGCTGCCGTCTTGCAGTTTTCTTCTGTTTTCAAAGAGCAGCCGTTAACAGACACCCAAAAAGATTTGTGAGCAAGAATTTTACGGAGATCTGTCTCCGAACCTGAAAACGAGTGCACAAGACAGTTCTTATTCTTGAGCCGGATACCATCTTGCCGCGTTCCGTCCACAAAAGGAACCAATATCTGTAGAAAGTCATCACATGCATTCCGCATATGCAAAAAAAGCGGCATGTCGAATTCAGCCGCCAGCTTCAACTGCATCTCAAAATACAGCTTCTGCTTCTCGGCCGAAGCGTAATGAAGACGGTCATAGTCCAATCCGATCTCTCCAAAGGCTCTAACGAGTCCGGTTGGTCCATACTCTCGAATTAAGTCTTTCAACAAAGAAATGTGGCCATCCGGGTCAGGATCAAACTCCAGAACGGTGCACGGATGAACCCCAACTGTGCACACAAGTTCTGGATAGAGCCTGTTGCCGTTCTCGTCCTCCAATTGCTCATCATTGTACTTTTTGGCCTGCTCCAAAGTCCACCGAGATTCATCCAATGAGGATCCTGTAAGAAGCATTTTGGTAACATTGCAGAATTTCGCTCTTTTGAGAACATCTCCAAGATCCGGCTTGTGTATTTGCTTGTCTCTGTAGATGCCCTTGAACATTTCATCCGACAAATTCATGCCAACATCGTAGTAATGTGATTTAAATGAGGTGAAGTTCGATTTTTCTTGTGAGATATGTTTTGAGGCAGTAGACATGAGCTGGCAGATTGGGAAAAAGTGTATTCTTAGAGAATTTGGTTTGAGTTTCTGCCTGAGGAGATACATAAATTATGAAATTGGAACAAATGTGGTGGAAAATAATTAGTAGGGTGAGGAATAGAGAGAGGTAGAAACGCAAAAAAACATGTTGAAGATAAGTAAGATAAGGGTGAAAAAAGATGGAAAATGGAGGGTGAAAAAGATAGAAAAAGATGACCAAAAAAATAGAAATGAGATGAAAATAAGAGATACATAAGAAAGACAAGAAGGACAAATAAGATGGTAATAAAATGGGAGTAAAATGGAAATAAATACAAAGCGATAAAACAGATTGACAAGAAATAGAAATAAGATGGAAAGTGATAGACAAAAGGAGAGAAAATGATTAAAAGGAATTAGAAACTACAAGATCTTATCATGACAGCTTAATCTAGTGATACAATATATTGAGTTGACTCCTGCACCAGGCAAGGAGAAAGAAGCAGCGGCATTAGCAGCAAAAAAAAAAGCAATAGAGTAAAAAGTGAAATCAAAAGGGGCACAAAAAATGCACCGACGCACAAAAACTAGCAGCATATGACTGAAGAGGCACTGGGTCCCCCCGATGAACGATTCTTAGCTATTGAGATAGGCGGGGGAGAATGCAGCGTCCGGGAAGAGAGCGAAGGCCCCGCGGACACTGCAAAAGGCGGATATAAGGGCAGCACGGAGGATGGGGATGCCGAGGATATTGAGGGGAGTCTGGTGGAAGAAGTGGCAGGCACGGATATTGAAGTTTGCGTAGGCCCGGCAGACGGCTGGTCCCGGAAGAGGGAAATCTTCGAGGAGCTGGACGAGGAGGAGATGGAGGAAGGCACGGTAGCCGTGGTGGGCACACGGGGCACACGGGGCACAGGGGTGCTGCACGAGGTGGCGTAGAGCGAGGGGGAAGTGGAGGTGGAGAGCCGGCGGAGGGGCAGATGCGGTGCAGGGATGTGCTGGTCGAAGGCAGAGGCAGAGAGAGCCGGGGCCGAGGACGCGAGGGAAGAAATAATGGATCTTGAAGATTTGAGAGGGGGCAACGTGACTCCGCCCTCGGCAGCAGTCAAGGAAGCGATGCTGAGGCGGGATTTGTCAAGTTGCTGGATTCTGCTCCGCACCTGGTAATTTGTCTTTGAGGGGAGGAGAATGCACAATTCGTCAAAGGAGAGTTTGTTGGCGGTTCGGCCGAGCACCAACTGATCCTCCTCGGGAGTCCAGCGGGGAAAAATTGGTGGCGGCGGAAGGGAGCCGGGGACCGCGGAGCCCTCGGGGGAGGGCAAGTGGGAATTCCGGCGCGCCGAGAGAGGGGATGCGGAGAATGAAAATGTTCCCTGCGGCCGGGATGAGGGGAAGGCGGGCTGTTTTAGGCAAGGTGAGAGGAATGGGAGTGAAGAGGGGAGAGAGGAGGAAAGTGAAGAGGGGATGGAGGAGGAAGGGAGAGAGGAGGGAAATTGTAATGAGGATGAAGATGGGAGTGAGGAGGAAGGGATTTGCTTGAGGGATGAAGAAAACTGATTTGATGATGAAATTTGGTTTGACGATGAAAATTGTTTGAGGGATGAAATTTGGTTTGATGACGAAAACTGCTTGAGGGATGAAGAAAATTGGCTTGTGGAAGAAACCTGCTTCGGCGAAACTTGCTTCAAAGAATATTCATTGTAAGGGGTTCCCCGCATAGAACCCGCGGTGCCCTCGCTAGACGTAGCACTAAGTTTTTCGGCCATCAGGTACTCCTGGTGGCTGGGAGCGGAGCTGGAGTCCGCCAGCAGCGAGGCCGCAGGGGCATCCGCGGTGCGCCCACTGGCACCGATACTGACACTGACACCGGGAAGGTTTCCGGTAGGGGAGCCCGGGGAAGCCCGGTCGGCCTCCAGCTTTGACACCACGCGACGGCCGAACCGCGAATGCCGGGCCTTGAGGTCGTCCACGAGCAAACTCCCGGTCTTAAAGTTCTTCACACGCGAAAGATACTGCGGGTCGAGCGTCACCACACTCTCCGCATTGTAAGTTTTCAGTTTGCCGCTTTTTAGCCTCCTCCACCGGAACTGGCACGCGTTAGAAGTCCTGGATGAAAAATAATTCGCAATCTGCTTCCAGCCCATATTTTCCGACTCCTTGAGATAGACGAGAAGGGCATCATCTCGGGGATCCCACGATTGTGGAGAGGGTCGAATGCTTGTGGAAGGTTTAGAATTCATGTGAATTTTGTACTAGTGTGTAATTTATTGATTTTTTAAGGCTTGAAACTCGATGACTTGAACTAAATGCTTGAATTGAATGCTTGAACCGAAATGAAAGGGACACTCTAATTGCTTGAACAGAAATACTAAATCAAAGTGAAGTCTATAGAGATCAAAATCAAATGGTTTGAAATCTTGAATTATGGATATTGAAATGTTTTCAAGATGATGAATTGATACCTCAGTATGCTGATTTAATGCTTTAGTATAATCACTGAAAGGTTCAATCTAAGTTGCTTTAATATAATCACTGAATGGCTCAATCTTACCTGCTTTCAGTAATGACCTAATACTTCTATCTAGTAACTTGAAACAATTTTCAATCTAATGGCTCTTCAAGTAGCTTTGTTGACAAGTCTAGAATAATGATCAACTTTTGAGGTACCTTCGAAATCAGTTTGCAGTATATATTTAGTCTACCGAACGATAGCCGCCCAGATAATACCTATTTCAGTTCTAATTTGGCTGTCTGTCGCCTCGCTAATATTTATTGAATGTGGTTGCAAATGTGCCAAACTTATAACGAGGGGAAAAATGTAAATACAATCCAATGAGTGCTCTATATTTCAAGCAGAGCAATACCAAAATGCCAACGGTTATGCAAATCTCTACATTAATATAAAATACTAACACTGTCTCCACTAAAATTTTGACAGCGATGAATCAAGAATCACATTCGTTTTATAACATCCGACATCGATTCACAATCTGACAAATGGAGAACAAATGGAAAAAAGAATCCACCATCTGCATTGTTCAAAACGGCGAAGCCAGCTGAGATAAAGATACGCCATTGGCATTTAAGCTATTTCAGCGCTGCCCTCGAATTCCGATTGTATTAGGAAGAACAAAGAAAGCATCGGGATCAAGCAAAAAAACACAAAACTGAAAAAACAAAGAATTTATTTAGATTGAACAGTATTGTGATGAAGCCAGGTTGCCGACTTGGCCAAATTTCGACGCCCGGCTACTCGCATTTACCGAATTTTCTTTAGATAAGGAAATTCGAGAGGATGGGCATTACCGACGAAAATGAGAGATAGGGCATCTCGAAGAGATGGCGGCTCCGATGTTAAGCAGAAAGGAAACAATGGGGGACCTCACCGGAAAAGGTAATGGTACTCGCTAACAATTCCAACCGGATCCTATGGCCCAGGGTAGGTTGCCGAATCGGGAAGGTAATCGCCACTGCTCGCACCAATGCCATTGGCTGAGGAGCCTATCGCTGAGCGCTTATCAGCGAAACTTTTTTTTCTGATTTTACTTTCTTCTTTCGGGCTGACTTCTTTCAGCAGTTAGTTGTCGGAGAAAATAGAGGCCATTTGACTCGATGCTTTAGAGCATTTTTATTTTTACTGGTGATTCTTCCGCTAATGGAACCCTACTAATTTTCCTTCCACTAGTTAGTTGATTCACCTTGCACAAGCCATTCTTTCATTAATTTCTCACTAATTTCTCACTAATTTCTCACCTTTTTTTCTTACTTCTCTAATTTCTCATTAATCTCACTTTTCTCACTAATTTCTCACAAATCTCCCATTTTTCTTATTTTTCTCACTTTTCTCCCTCTTCTCACTTTTTTCATTTCTCATTTTTCACTTCTCACCTCTCACTTCTCATTTCTCACTTCTCACTTCTCATTTCTCATTTCTCATTTCTCACTTCTCATTTCTCATTTCTCACTTCTCACTTCGCACTTCTCACCTCTCACCTCTCACTATTAGTCTCTTAATTTTTGTGCAGGTCCTCTGTAATACTAATTTCCCAAAATAAGGAAAGAAGATCATCCCTCATCTTCCCATTCCTGCTTAGTAATCTCTCCTTAGCTTGCATAAGTACACCTTATCTCCATTGAAAATATTTTCATGTGATTTTCATGTTTCCAGAATTATCACCACTCGTAATAAACATGCTATAGAAAGCCGTACGCCGCACCTGGTAATCAGAAATCTGCATTCGGTCTTTTTTTTAAATTATGTCACATTTGTGGAGTCTAGGGATAATCATGGAAGCGGACGCGGAGATACACAAAAACCGAAAAAAGCAAAAAAAACTTCTTGGCTGAGTCCGCGGCATTTTCTACGGGTTAGGCTTTCCACCCTGCGTCGATCGGCGCGTCTCGCTGACGTCACACATCACCCGCTTTTCGGTCAACATTATAATTATACATTACTACTCTCCTCACTACAATGGCCAAAGATCATCTACCCGCACTTATCAAACCAGTAATTCCATATATATACTTAAACTTAACTTACAATTGGGATAAAAACCGTTCAACGGTACCCTGAAAATTGTCCGGAATGAGAACCATACCGGATTTTCCAAAACTGAGATAGCTCATCTCGTTTATGCCCAACCTCAACAACCTGGAAGCCACACCTGCCACAATTCCCTTAAGATCTAGCGGGAGACCGCTTAAATCGATGGTTATTGGGCAGTAAGAGTCCTGCAAGGAACCCATAATGGTGCTTTTATCGTAATTCAACTTTCTGAACTCAGCTTCGCTTTGCGGAAGCATCATGCTGATTTCTCCCGTTGTGTTTCTCGTTATGGCGAAATGCGCAGGAAACTGCATGCTCTTGCACTTTTCATCACCTTTAGAGGAATCTATATCGGTATCCAGCCGTGAAAGTGCCTCTGCAGTGTTTCTCAACACATTTGCCGAGTCCCCAGACCGAGCTCCTGTCAAAATAAGCTTGGTGGTTGCTACTAGCTCCGGTTTGATTTGTTTCGACTCGAACAAATTGAACGTTTTCGTCTCCAAATCCCGCTCTTGCCTCTGATGCAATTCCTCAGCATCCGGATCGTCTTTTTGCTCCGACATCTTGCGCAAAATGGCCAGCACCCGCTGCTTGTCTTTGGCCGGGAAAAGAACAACATCCGTGAAGAAGTTGGAAATGAAGAAAAGCGAGATTCCATCCAACGAAAGCGGTTCCGTAAGCTCTAGGATCTTCTTTCCGATATTCATGCCATCACTCGACACCTGGAGGATGAGAAACTTCTCTTTCAGTAATGTGGGCTGCTTCTCTTTTGGTAAACAGCCCTTGCAGAAGTTTAAGGTCTTCCCCAGGTATTTCTTGATTAATTTACTCGAACACATTAACGTAACCTCATCAGATGCAAATGCCAAGTGGAAAAACAACCCATCATCATCTGTTTCCACCCCCAGCGGTTGGAGGGAACCTGAATATTCCTCTTTTGTCTCTCCGTCCCGCACCGAATTGTCTTCCTCGCCTTTTTCACTATCACTGTTGCTGTTTTCGGATCCTGACATCGATGAAGCTGATAGGTCCATATCATAGCTAAATCTACCACCCCGGCCCCCAAAACGTCTTCCATAGTGGTCTGCCAGCCTATATATAAGTCTTAAAATTCCTCCTTTGAAGATCCAGAACTCGGACCTGGGAATTGTAAGGATTGAAACCTTCGTTGTATATATTTGTGTTTCGTTGATATCGAGCATTTTCCAATCCCTTATTCCTTTTCAGCACTAGTTCTATGAGCTCTCACTATTGTCTGCAATGTGCAGTTATCAATATTTATCAACGGTTGTGCTTTCCCTATCGGTGGAATGCTGAAAATGCTAGCTGCTCTAAATCTGCAAATGCTATCTGCTCTAATTTCGCAAATGCAAACTTGAAAATTCTCTCCTGGAATTTGTGTCGTAAAACGGGTTATAACCCTCATGCACTGGTTCACATGTGTGTACACATCAAGACGGTAAATACAACTTATTATAAATGAACAGACACCCCCAAAAATGCTGATGACTCAATTAACTGCTTTTCCGCTTTGAACTTGCGATTATGAATCATAGTGCGCTCAATCTTTTCAGTGGGGTGAAAAAATATCTTTCTTGTTTTTAATGCAGAACACAGCCGAACCACAATAATGGGACAAAAAATTTTTCTCAACTTTATAGTGGAGAATTGATTGTTCTTCGGTAAATGCTAAATAGATAACAGAAAATTATACCTCTCTCGGTTATTACCATCAAAACTCTCGGTAAATTTGTACCATCTATCACCATCTATCCATCCCTTTAGAAAGTTTGCTCTCCTTTAAAAGGGAAATAAAATGGTTACGATCCATGCCATTGAATGGCTATCGGGCATTAGATGCATAAAAAATAAAATGAAGAATAAAAAATATAGCCAACACGAATCGGGCATTGCCGTTGCTACGTGGATCTTTGCTTCGGTTACTAGCGGTAACCGCTTGCATAGTCACTGTGGCGCATACACGAGGGCTAAAGTTTCGAGGAATTAAAAAAATAAATAAAATAAAATAAAATTGATCGGAAAACCTATTGAAAAATAGTTGCCAAGATCCGAGACACCCAGAATCTGAAACACATATAAAACATTTTGGAAGAGAGATATTAATGCTTCTATATACATATAAATACACGTTACGTTTCTGGGCGGACAAATTCTCTGTTGTGCTTGATGTAGAGTACTGGCCGCAATTTTATGATGTAGTTTTTTCCCCCTGTTATATTTTCAGTTGTAATAATGATTCCAAAAGTCGGCAATGAAAGTATTCCACAAAGGCCAAAAGGCGCACCAAGCAGGCTTAAATTAAAGCGGAAGCAACACAGAGATGGTTTCATAGCCTCGCTCTTGAAAGCACTCCATATATATCCGGAAAAAATGGAAAAAGAGCACTCTCAAAGTGAGCTGAGACCAAGAATGTTCAATTCAGAAGTTCCAATCAATAGAAATATACCAGTCCCTAATTCTACAGCAACTGTCACAACCCCAGAATCAATTGGGTACTCAAGTCTGTTCGAAAACATCAGCACTGCCGAGTTAGGTGAGTGCAAGAGAGTCACAGTAAGGAAAGTATGCTAGTTGTGTGTGCAATTACTTTCGGTATTCGGTATTTTTCACACCAAGTCGCGGTGTTCTTTTCTAAGTAGATCAATAAGCATCATTCAGGTCATCGGGGATGTCCTCTGCGTAATCATCATTGTCGTAGTCTTCTTCATTGGCAGAATTGCTGTCTGTATCACTATAGTCTTCATCTGAGGCATCGTCATCAATAATTTCGATGTCCTCGTTTATTCCATCGTCCTGTTCACTTTCTTCGTCCTGTACATTTTCTTCATCTCTTTCATTTCCTTCATTTCCTTCCCCCCTTCCATCTCCTTCACCTTCACGTTCTTTCCCGTTTAGCATCCGAATTGGATTCAACTTTCCACCCTTGCTGTATTTCGCTCCTCCTGCACTTACTTTATCATTAATTGCGCCCATCTTACTTCTCTTTCTACTTCCAGAATCCCCTGTTACTTCTTCCCAGCTTATCTTTCTGCCATTATCCATTCCAGGATAACATATCTTGCATTCGTCAAATTTCAGCCCGGAGTCTTTATGCTGCATGTTCTGCTCCCGGATGCTTTGAAAAGCCTGCTCCTCAAGCGGTCGATCGTCCTCGAGATCGTCCTTCAAGAAATTCACGATCAGCGATATGTCGGACATCAACGGATTGCCCTTTTCGTCGAATTTCTGGCCATTAAGTGATGTCGCCGCAGTTACAGTCTTTCCATCTTGCTTTTCTGGCTCCAACTTCTTGTCCTGCGGCGATCCCGCAGTTATCACCATCTTACTTGTTGTATTAATGCCGCCGGATGGTCCTAGAATGGGCGGCTTCCATATCAATAAGTCATCATTCACTTTAATCGTCTGCTTTGAGTTCCAGGCACTCAAAACACTATCCACCCTCTCCATATCCAGCAGTATACCGTATTTCTGCGTTGCCGGATCCAGCACAAGAGCTTCGAGCTGCTCCAAGCCAACAATCACGTCATTTGGAATCATCCCGGTCAAGTTGCACATGTCGTTTATTGAAATATTGCAAAAATCGTCTTTTCTGACGCCAGGTTCATCGAAAATCGACCGGAGTGCCCGGGCTACAGCGTATTTCCAGTAACTCCGGTAGCTCAAGAGGCCCAGATCACTAAGAGGCTTCTCGGGAGTGCCAAGTTTGAACTCTCGACGGCTTAAAAGATAGCTGAAATCCATGAGAAAGCTTCCGTAACCTTTCCGCTGGTATAACGGGAGTGTCATGATGCAACTGAGGTTGTAACCGGTGCTGTTCAACTTCTCCTTCGAGAAGTAGCCCAAGAATTGGTGCGAGTTTGTGCCCCCGGTGTATTTACACAGAATGTAAAACATAAACGGCTCCACGTCGTAGTAAAGCGTTTTGGAGTTGAGAAACAGCTTTGCAAAGAGACAGAGGTTCTGGCAGTAGACTGTATTCTTACGCCCGTCCACCTCAAACACAGAAAACTCCCCCTCGCGGTATATTTCGTTTCCAGGGGGGTTTCTGAAACACGGACACTTCATTTGGTGCCTGGAGAGTGAAAATGCACTCCCAAAGTACCGAAAGCAGTACTGGCACACATGGAGCACGTGATCCACTGCCATCTTGGGCGGGTAAGGCGACTTGAACCACGTCTCGATCAGAAAATCGCCAAAATGCACGTATTTTAGCCCCGAGGGCCGCTGGTCAGAGTCTGCGAGATATTTCGCATTATTCATCTTTCTCTCCTGCACAGCCACACTCAGAAGCTGCTGGAAGAGCGCCCGTGTGGCGTTGTCGGGCTGTGTGAGAAATGTGTTGCCCTCTTGCATCCCAAAGAGACCCCTGTATGGAAGTTCTAACTCGCATTGATCAACTTCCTTAATGCGGCTTTGAGAGACGGCCTGCCGCCTCAATTTTTCACGTGCCTCATACTGCTGCTTCTGTATTTGGCCCACCTCTGTTTTATACGCGTACTGGTAAGTCCGGTGGCCCGGTTTCCCGTCTATTCTGTTGCCATCATCATCATAAACACGAGGTCTTCCTCTTCTTTCCACTCTTATCCTCACATTCGACTTCAATTCTATTTTTTTCGAGCTTTTGCTTTTTTTCGCCGGCCTTGCCTGGCTTCGGTTCGCTTCCCGCTGCCTGAGAATTGGGCTTACACTGTAGTTTGACGAGCTTCCCGGCATACTAAGCTCAGATCTTATCTATGATGTGCTGACCTGGTGTATGGATGAATGCAGATGCTTTAAATACCGATTATCAAATGCTGCTTAATGCCAGGCTCACTCTGTTTCTTTCTTCTCTGCTGTCCTATACAGTTTCTCCGCTTCCTATGCTGAATAATTGCTGTGATAATACAATCAATACCACTATGTACTGCACACAAATTCTCTGTGTGTGTCTCTCTCCTTTCTCGATTTATTTACTTTTACGAATTGATTTTTTTCTCTCGCTTTTTTTTTTTTTTCAATCTATCTCGCTCCCCTCTTTCTCACTTCTTTTTCGCGTCATCGTCTCTCTCCTGATAAGAACGCACAGCCTTGATCGCAGGCGAAGAAAAGCTGATAAGGATGCATTTAATGGTATATAGTATATTACTTGGCCCGGAGATTTGGTGTTCCTTGAAGGCACGAATCTGTTTTGGTCAAAAGTGTGATTGATATAATTTTATTGAAAGAATGGATCCCTTTATTGGGCGCTTATTATTCGTTCAACCAGTTTTATCATGCAGATCAATTACTCCACCATCTACATAATCGTATCTTAACTCGGTTCGAATGGTCATTATAACATATGCATGAAATAGTATACAGAATAAGTACATAAAAGCGAAGGGCGTAGCACATGTGAAGTGCAGTAAATGGCAATTAATGAAAAGCGGGTAGAATGTGGTGCAGCAACCGTAAAAAGCAATATGCAGTGAAAATGGGAAAGATGATTAAGGTAAGAATTTTGTTTGGGTATGAAGTAGGCAGATGTTGAGCATGTTGAGTATATTATGTGTGTTGTGTATGTTTATATGTTCGTATGTTCGTATGTTCGTATGTTCGTATGTTGTGTATGTTTTGTATGTTTGTATGTTTGTATGTTTGTATATTCGTATGCTGTGTGAGTTTTATATGTTGTGTATGTGCTTGCCGGCTGTTTATTCGAGTTCTTTTATTTAGACCACGAAAATTTCCGATGCTCCTTCATGGCAAGTTTGAGCGGCCTTAGATCATCAAAGTCACTATTTTGAACACGTGACGAAGGCTGTGTTGGCGAGACAAATCCCGACAGAAGGCTTTTTAGCGACCAGGATGTCTTTTTCGAAGGTGTGGAAGAAGGAGACTTCAAATGTGAAGATGATAACTTTCTCGGTGACAGTTGGAGAGGAGAAGAAGAGGATGCACTCTTTGAAATTTCATCGAACTTGTTCTCGATGGAGCATTCGGGACTTGTTGGTGCACTTGAGTCATCATATTCAAGTGCAAAGTCGTCCTCGGATGCCAAAGATGGAGAATAAGGCAAATCAGAGTGCAATTCGCGTATGTAGTTCTTGATAAACAGTGAATTGCACGACAAAGAGCCATTTTCTGCACATCCAGGTAGAGTTGGACCATCAAGATATGCGGTATGACTATTTGACTCGTCAAAAGAGTCCAAAAAACTTCCAGAAGCACTATTATTCACAAAAGTGCCGTCATTTGAGGTAGAATCGTCGCTCAGCGTCTCCATCTTCCGGAGATGGTGCTCAATCGACTCTCTGGTACGTCGATGGTTGGCAAAAATGGCAGACATTCGAAAAAAATCCGCATTTATCGATGAGGAAGGCTCAAAAACCTGAATGAGCGCCGGTTGCCTTTTTCTGGGACCTTTTATCCTTCCTGTTCGCCTGCTGCTATCCTTGTTCATCAAGTATGTGCACCGGATATATCGTAGATACTGCACAGCCATATATAGAGCACTTCCCATAACCATCGTTAAAAAAAAAGTGGTTTGAGACGCATTCGAAGCTCTTGTGCGAATATTTGTGATAAGACCGGCCATCACAGCCACAGTGGCTATGACAGGTGCTGCAGCAAGCACCCCAGACATGTGGTGAGTCTGGTCTGGGCGTGTCATGGGCAAAAAAACTGGTTTTTGGAGTAAATTCGTAAGAGATGCGTTAAAAATCTGATGATTTGCTTTTTTTAAGTTTCAGAAAGCAGTGTGTTTGAATTTATTTGGGGCCGATAAGAAAACCGGAGGCGCAGATAATCGGGCCGACGAATGCTATTTGCGATAACTGGTAAGATAAATCTGCTGATAAGCTGATGTGACATGTAAGATGAAATAGTGACAAGTGAGAACACGTCAAAGGAGATATGATATGTGATAAAAAATAAAATAAATGAAATCAGGTAAAAAATCGAATAAATAAAAGGCATAAAAAAAAAGTTAAAAATGAATAATGGAAGGGGTATAGAAAATGAAAATCAAGCCAGAATGTAGGAGTAAAATTGATGAAATCGAAAATCAAGAAAATCAAAAATCAAAAATCAAGAAGCAAGAAAGTCAAAAATTAAAAAGCAAGAAAGTCAAAAAATCTAGTGCAGAATGTGTGGGCGATGAAAGCGAAAATTGAGAGTGGATTGATGGTTGCCGGATAATGGGAGAGTTCGAATGGCCGGCTGGAAAATACTCCCTTTGATCGATCCAGCCCCCTTAAAACAATTCGCTACAAGGACTCCTGTGAGAAGTGGAAATTTTAATAAAGAGACCATTTCTAATGAAGGGAAGGCAATTTTAATAAAGAGAAGACAATTTTAATAAAGGGAAGACACAATTAAAGTAGTGTGGATGGGTTGAAAACGAAATATGAATGAGCTGAGAAGAAAATAAAATTGTAATGGAATAATAAGTTTAAATTAACGTAAGCTGAACACTGGTAGGGCTATTATTGAAGATACAAAGTAGTTATGCAATTCTGGTTATGTAAATTTGATAATTATTGTAAATGTGGCTATTGTAAATCTGGCTATTGTAAGTCTGGCTATCACTATAAATCGGTATTAATGTATCATTGTATCATTGTATCATTTTAAACATAGCCGTTTTAAAGTATTAAAGCATTATGTGGCTATTATTATAGACATAATATTAATTCTGTATTCTATATAGTCCTTACATGCTATATACATCTCATATTAAGAGCCTCCAAGGCTTATTTGATGCATTGCCAAAGTGAGTAAGTGCAACTCATGATCATGACAAAAAAAAAAACCTCTTCTATCTCATGCATGTATTATGAGTTAAGAGTTTTATTGTGTGGCATTATCATGATTATTGTATTTGATTTTGATTTCATTTGATGTTATTTTATTTGGTTTTATTTTATTTGGTTTTATTTCATTTGATATTATTTCATTTGATATTATTTTATTTGGTTTTATTTCATTTGATATTATTTCATTTGATCTCATTTGATCTCATTCCATATTCTTCCTTTTTTCCCTTGTATTATTATTTCACCTCTTATTTTCTCTATCTTCATTTTATCTCCCTTTTATCCCACTCCCTTGTGTGCAATACTCAACATGAAAACGTCAAAGAATGACAAAAAGTTCACACGCATTTTCTCAAAAAGTGGAGAGCACAAAAAAAATTCAGAGATCAAGAGTTTTCAAAAAAGTCCAAAAAGAATTTTAAAAAAGTTCAGCTCAAAAAAGATTCTCCCATCCAGATTTCCTGAAAAGAGAATTTCCGAGAACCATTTCCCAGAGAGTTGTTGAACGGCAAAATTGAAAGTCGTGCATGAGAACAGAGAAATGCTAGCGCGGGATGCTGGCGCGGAGTTAATTCTGCGCTTTCGCCGAGCGAGCACCGATCAGCGCATCCATGTTCGCCTTCAAGGCGGTGGAGAGCTTAGCGCACATTTCGTCGCTGACGAGACTGTAGTCAATCTCCAGCGTGTGGATGCGCGACTTGCGCACAGCGCTGTAGAGCGCGCCCACGGCCTTTTCGGTCATTCCGCTGTCATTCCCAAGGAGGGAGACGTGCGCAAGCCTGGCGCACTGCGCAAACACGGGCGCCAGCTCGATGATCAGGTCCTCTGTCAGATTATTGAACTCCAAATGTAGTCTGTTGAGCGATTTGAGCTTTGGCAAGAACTGCGCTAGCGCCGGCACGATATCGGGGAACATCTGCGGGTTGCGCCCCAAGTCCACAAACTGTAGTTTTTTCAACCCGCTTAGCGCACACAAGTATTTCTCCGCCTCCCCTGCGCTAATGTGGATGTTGCTAGATGCCAACATCCTCAATTTGCCCAGGCGCTGCGCTCTTTCCTTCAATTCCACAGCCAGGACCTGCGCAGGGCCATTAGACAAATCATTTGAAGCTATATCGATGCCTGCGCAGGTGGAAAAATCGGATGAAACCCACTCCATTAGACACGTCATCTTGCGCATATTCAGCTCCATATCTGCAACGCCTAGGCGCTGAGTGCGGAGACTGACCGCTGAGCGCAGGAGCTCCTCAAACTGCGGATCCGTCAGCTTGCAGCCATTTATCACTAGCTCCTCAATGCCGCCGCGCCTGCGCAAGCACTCGGTAAACAAGCTCCAGTCCATAGACGAGCGGCTGTACCTGCGCAGCACCTCTGCGCTCTCTGTATTCGCAGCGCCAGCGCTGGCACTCGAACCCGCACCTGCGCTCGCACCCGCACCCGCCTCCAGCAAGCGCGACGGAATCCGGTGCTGCGAGATATCAAGCTTGCGCAGCGCACCATTCACAGTCAAAAACTTGCAGAGATACTTCCAGCCGGCCGCATCAATCGCAACATTGCGCAAGGAGAGCTTTTCAAGCGCCTGCGCGCGCGCAAGGCTCACAAGTACAGACTCCAACATCTTTGTCGTTAGAATCACATTGTCAAAAACTACATTCTGCACTGGCGCAATTGCCAAAAAGTCCGAAAACGAAAGAAGGTCGATCGGCGTTGGCCGAGGATTGAGCATCTTCAACACTTTAAGCGGCTTTGTTTTGCCCTTCAACTGCCTTAAAGTTACCGGAATAGGCAGTATTTCGCGCAAGTGGCAGCAGCGCGCATAGAGGTTTTCCAAAGACGGCGCTGTGCCGTCGGGATCTCTTAGTTTTCCGGCGGCTTTCTCCTCCGCACCGTCTTCTACAACCGTGAAGTAGTCGACGTGGTGGTGTAAGGGTGTGTCGATACCCAAAGTGTCCGAGTCGAAAGGACTTTCAGGTTCGTCTGCGCGCCGGAAGCCGTCTGCGCGGGCCGCAGGCAGCGCAAGCGCCGCGCCGTTTTCTGCCACTGATGAGGATGCGTCTCTGCGCATTAGGATTCCCTTTTTCCCGTCCATGCGCTGCTTCCTGTACTTTGCAACTTCCTTGGCGAGCCGTAGCGCCGTCTGGTGCGCCTGCGCTGCGTGCTTCTTGGCCTCCATCTCTGCGATGCGCCGGCGCTCGCGCGCCACTTTCAACTGCTGCTGTGCGCTGGCGCCTGCAGGCGCACCCTTCGTAGCGCTGGTGCTGGCGGTATCTCCTGCGCCCGCACCCGTACCCGCACCCCCTGCGGCCATCGAAATCCCCTCCGATATCCGCAACGGCACTCCCGCAATATCTTCGGGTGTAAGGACGCGCCCCTTCTTCGGGTGCCGCGACGGAATTTGCTGTTGTGGCTCATCCGGAAGCTCCTGAATTGCAAATGTCACTCTTTTAAAAGGCACAAGCCTGAGTGTCTTGTCTGCCATATCCATATCCTCCTCACAAGAGATCGCCTTCGACTCAATCGAGCCCTCATTGGCCGACATCGCCTCGGCTTCCAGCGATTCGGCCGAGTCACGTGACCTGCGCCTCAACCTCGACGAAAGTGAGCTTAGAAACGATCTGGTTGATTTTCTGCTGCTGCGTGAGGAATCAGACGACACGCTGGAGCTGCGAACGTGTGTCTTTGGTGTTTTTTTGTCTGTTTTGCGCAACGAGGGTCTTCTGGGTCTGCTTTTTTTTTCTAAATTAGCTTCTGGGGGAGGTACCAGGCCGCCGGATGAGCCCGAGGAGGCCGAAAATGCGCTGGACAGCCGCCTGTCCGATACCATGGACGTTGTGTGGGACCTGGTGTGTCTAATTGTGTCCTCCAGAGCCGCCTCTGAAGCCGAATTGACTTTTTTCGCCTTTTTCCGAAGTTTTTTCAGCTCTCGGCACCTGTGTATCCAGTCAATGTCGCTGTTTGACACGCCTAGATCATCCATCAGATCTCCGTGTGCATCTGGAAGCGTCTGCACCTCTGTTTCGGTCATTTTTTGGTGTGTTATTTGACGATTTGTATGTATTTTGATTGAAAGTTGCACCGCAACCTGCGAAAAAGGGCGCTGTGCTATGTCGGTATGCTTGCTTTGCGTGCCCCTGTTTGTCCTGATGCCCAATTGTGCGCGCAAGTCGGCTGTTTGCTGCTTATAGTGCCTGGATGTGGATCCTGATAGATTCTTTGCTATTGCAGTAACTTCCAATATTTGTTTGCTTATTCGACACCAACTGCTTGGTACAGCCTCTATAAACTTTGGTGGACCTCTTATCGGTGACTTTAAGCAGTATGGATGAAATGCTCTGCGAAATTGTGTCGGAAAGCAGAGCTCGAATGTAAAAATGTTACTTGCGAAACCTGTACTCTCTTCCTGTAAGGAGAAAAAAAAAGCTCACAATCGCCCCTACTCAAAGCAATGTGGGATTGATGGGCTTTGTCAAGCTGGCGTGCAGTTTAGCTGCTAATCAATGCAAGAATTGGATGGTGATGAAACGAAAATAGGGCTGGAAAAAAGCCAGATAGTGCGGTAGATACGAGAAAAAGCAAAATATGCGGGTCGTCTCCTCTATATATAGCAGGCCCCAAGAATTTCAGTACGATGCATAATAGAGCCGCCCTCTTTCATCTCTTCATTTGAAGGATCCAATTTTTGGGGTCTTCCCCATTGTTGCTTGTTTATTTTTCCCCCCTCCGCATTGTTGTCAATTTTTTTTGTGTGCGGAAGTAGAGGGAAGGAAAGTTGGGATTAGAGGGGCAAACGCGGGGCAGGATATTTTCAATTTTTGCGACCCATCTTTTAATCCAGCAGCTTGCGCAGGGGGGGGGGGGGCCGTAGCGCCCGTGGCATTCGTGCGGGCCGCGCATAGCCTGCGGGTGCATTTCGAGCGCCGCCATGCGCATTCCTTGTTTTCATCTTGCTAGTTGTGCGTTCTTTTTTGATAAATGAGTGTCCTGCAAGAGTGCTGCTCGGAATTACTGCTTGTCGCCGTGATTCAAACCCGAGGGCAAATCTGGCACCGTAAATACGACCAAGCGCCGCACTCCGATTAACCCCGTGCGGGGCGCCGGTGGATGCGCGGCGGCCGCGACCGCATACCCCTCGGCGCTCTAAAACAGTTAAAAAATTTGTTCAAATAAAATAACAAAATATTGATTCCCATTTTTCTCTTATTTTCGAACCCTCCAACTCCGAGCGAGAAATAACCCGCACACAAAATTGAACACTACTGGGCCGACCGACGCGTCGATCGTTTTTTTTCTCACCCAACCAGTCCCTACCTAAAATACAAGTCTACACTACACCAGCACTAAATGAAACCAGTATCAATTGAAATAAAGATTCGCACCTAAAAAAAAAGCAGAAACCTAGGCAGCACAGCCCGCCTCTTAGTTCTTGGCGGCCTCGGCCTTGAGCTCCTCGAGCTTCTTGGCAACACGTGCCTTTCTCTCCTCCTTGGACAATTTCTTCTTTCTGTACTTCTTGGAGTTTTCGGCATACTGTTCCTTGGAGAACTTTCTGTCGGCAGGCTTGAAAGATGGGTCCTCCCTGATTGCGGCATGTGCATCGGTGTACAGGTCCTCAATGGAGTCGGCCTCGATACCCTCGGAGATGTAGTTCTTGAACAACAAGTTGTATCTCTCCTCATCATCATCAACCAAATCCTCCATGTACTCGGAGATGTAGTTTCCGAAGATGTAGGATCTCAGCAACTCGTCGTCCAACTCTTCAACCTCCATATCCCAACCTGGGAATCTGGATGGCGAGTGTGGAATGTAGAGTCCTCCATCAGAGGCACCCTTCAAGCATCCAAACACCTTTGCACCAGTTGACGTTCTCTGCAAACCAACATCGAGGAAAACCTTGAAAGGTCTTGGGCCGTCCTCCACAGCCTCGGTGAGCTCGTACTCACCGTTGGCCTCTTCAACACCCTCGTAGGTCTTGTCCAAGCCGAGCTTCTGGAGTGCTCTTCTTGCAATAAGCAAACCAGTGGCATAAGCAGCAGGCCAGTTAGTCAAACCATGCTTGATTCCATATCTTGGAAGTTCGTGCGAGTATGCGGCAGTGAAGACGATATCTCCCTTAAGGGTGGACGAGATGATCTGGCAGATGATGTCTTTGTTGGTGAATCTGACCACAAGTCTGTACTTTGGGGTGTTGTACTTGGCCTTGTTTTGGGTCACCAATCTCTTTCTGGCGTAGTAGTCGGTTTTTCCCTCTCTTCTTCTTCTGAAGGGGGTCTGGTATCTGGACAAGTATGTGCTCTTGTGTGTGATGAATGCCATTTTGTACTGTTTGAGGATAGCTTTTGGACTGGGGGGTGAGTTTGGTGAAAGAGATGGATTGGCAAGTGGTGCTTAGTATGGAAAATATTTTGATGCTGTTCTATATTCTCAGCGAAAAAAATTTTTCGTGAAAAATGTGAAAAGAATCAGTAAGGGTAGAAAAAAAATGGGGTTACCCGGACGAGGAAATATGACTACTTTTTTTGGACTGTGAAAGACTATCGACCATACTACTGTATTTTTGTTTATATAGCCTGTCTAGGTTGTCCTATTATGATTATAGACTAATGAATATACTGTGTGTTTGATTATATAGACTACCGATCGTATAAGTTAACTAAAATGTTACAGTTTCCGTATTTCGACTATATCGATTATTGGCTATCTACCACATTCGATCAGCTTGTAGAATATTTTCGATTATATAAGTTGCCTTATTTTAACTACAGACTAACGACTATCGGCTACTCTATTTTTGATTATAAGGACTATCGACCATTTTCGACCATATTGTTTATCTAGATTACTTTCGACAATATCGACCATTTCGATTGTATAGACTACCTTCTACCATATAGACTACTTTCGACTGTATCGACCACTTTTCCTTCTCTTCTCTTCCCTTCTCTTTTCTTTTTTTCTTTTTCCTCTTTTCTTTTTTCTCCTTTTTTCTTGAAGTGCGCAGGGATGTAGCGCGGGAGCGCCCATTCTGCATAGCCACATTCAATCAATGTGGCTCAGTCAGAGCCCACAAACTTGCACAGCTCGCCCATCTCCAAGAACTGGGGCTTATCCTCGCAAGGAGGAAGCCACATGCCCGCGAAAATGCAGTGGATGTCCATGTCCTCCGTATAGAACAAGTCCGTGAGGAGCTTTGGCGTGATAAGGAAGTACTGGGAAGCCCCAACGACAGAAGTGGCCTTGCGCACGATCATCTCGTGCACGCGGCGCTCGTTGTGCGAGTCCATACCCTGGTTTATCTCGTCGACTATGCGGAAAGGTGTGTTGGTAAGGCCCTGCAAGGAATTGAGGAACACGGCCGTGGTGACCGACTTCTCGCCGCCGGACTGCTGGGCCGCATTTAGCTGTACCATCTCCTCAGAGTCCCTGAAACTCACCAGGATGCGGAGCTTCCACTCAGCGTAGTTCTCTGACTCGCAATCGAGCCTCACATCGCCGGCGCTGGCCACTTCGGCCATGCTGGCGCCGAAATCCGCGCCGATCCGCTTCACCAACTGGTCCAACTGCGGCTTCCACACGCGCACGACCTCGTCCATGGCCTGCTGCACCTGGCGCAACGAGTCCTGCAGCTGCGGCACCTGCTGCTCGAGCTGCGCAATCGCGCGCTCGTTCTGCTCGAGCATCTCGATTGAGAAGCTGGCACCACCTGTGCCGCTGCGCTGGAGCCGCATTGCGGACTTCACTCTGTTTTCCTCTGCAGCAACGCCCTCGGGTGACAACAATGAGCGCTGCTTGAGCTGCTCGATAGTCTCGCGCACCTGTGCACGCTTCTCTGCGCTGTAGCACTCCACCTCGCGCCGGTACTTCTCGAGCGCCGCCTGGTACTCCACCTTCACCGCCACAAACTTCTCCTTCGCCGCCTGCTTCTGCTGCGCAAGCTCCTGTCTGCGCACCTCCGCCGAGTCCATGAACCCGCTTAAAATTGTGCGCCTGTTCTCCTCTTCTAGCCGCTGCAAGTTCACCTGCGCCGCGCGCTCCCCCTGCGCGCACATCTTGCCGATTACCGGCTCGATCTCCGCAAGCATGTCCATCTGCCGCTCCCGCTTCGCGCGCAGCTGCGCCAACAACCGGCGCATCTCGCTCTGCTCTGTGCTACCACTCCCTGCCCTTGCATCCGCCTCCCGCCGCTTCATCTTGCGCAGCGCCCGCTTCTCCACCTCCAGCTCGTCACGCAACGTCGAAATCCTCGTCTCGCACTTCACCAGCGCCTCCTGCTGGTTGCGCTGGTGGCTCATCTTGGCGCGAATCTCGTGAAGAATCCCGCTCGTCTTCTCCAACGCGCCCGCCTCCTGTGCAGCCTTCGCGTCCGCCGCCTCCTGCGCATCCGCTTGCTTTTCCGCCTGCGCATCCAACTCCGCTATGCGCGCCGCCACCTGCCGCCGCTGTTCCTCCGATATTCCACGCCCAAAGATCGCAGACCGCTGCGGAATCGTCCGGATCACAGTGCTCAGCTGGCGCCGGCCAAAGGACGAGCGCATGAACTGGTAAATGGAGTCACCAATGACCACGCGCCGGAATTTGAGCTCGCCGCTCGCAATGCGACGCGTAAGCGCCTCGATCTGCTGCGCAGGCATCTCGCCAAAGCAGATCGGCGTGTTGTGGAGGTCCTCATTTTCGCAGAGCATGCGCACAACCTCTGGTGGGCCGTCGATGAAGTCCGAGACGAATCCCGCAAATCCTAGGCGCTGAAGCGCCTCAGCGCTGACGCACCCGCGTAGTTGCTGCGGATCTTGCGCACTGCGCCCGAGCGTGCGCACACTCACCCCGCGACCAAACCGATAGTGCTCATCGTACAAGAACTTCGTGAGCTTGTCGTATTCGAAGCCGTTGGCGATCGTGAAGGCGTTCATGTTGGTGGCGCGGACGAGGCGCTCAAGCGCAGGCGCGCAGCGTGGGTCCTTGACGCGCACGCTCACGGCGGGCGGCTCGAAGCAGTTCAAGTGCAACTTTGCGCCCTCCCGGCGCACTAACTTCACGCACTCGATGACGTTCCCAAACCGCCGGCGGTCGAGTGTCAAGAGCCGGTCGTTCGACCCAAGCTGCTTGCGCAACTCATCAGCGCTCTGAATACGCCGCTCGTGCCCCTTGACCAATTCGCGCACCTGCTCCCGGAGCGCCTGCACCTGCTCGCGCTGCGCCTCCGCCTGCGCCGTGTACTTCTCGCGGTCCGCGCGCAACACCTCCATCTGCGCCGTATCTAACAAGTCGATCTTGCGCTTGGTCTGCTCGCACTGCGCAAGCTCCCGCGTCAACCCGCGCAGCTTCTGGATACGCGCCTCCATACGCGTGGAGATGTACTCCTTCTTGGACTCGAGGCGCTCAATTTCGCCGCCGATGCCGTCCAGCGCAGCCATGCGCCGCTCCGCGCGCGCCTTGTATTTGTCCTGCGCGGCGGCATGCTGCTTCGAGGTCTCTAAGTGGTCCGTGGCGCTGGCCGCCATCTGCGCAATCTCCGCTCGCCACGGCCCAACCTGGCGCTCATAGCCGCGCACCGCCTCCACCGCGCTCCTGTACTCCTCTTTGCTCTGCGCCTCTACTGCGCGTCGCGCCTCAAGACGTGCATACGTGCGCACGCTGCCGAGCCGGCGCAACTCATCCTCGAGCCGGCGGAACTCGCGCAACTGCGCCGCATGCTCCTCGAGCGCCTGCTGGCGCTGGTGCAACTCCGCAAGCCTGCGCTGCGCATCCTCCGCATCCCGGCACTTCCTCTGGCGCTCACCGTAGAGCGCATCCAGCCGCTCGTGCTGTTCCAACAACTTCCCATCCTGGTAAATGCGCTCAAGCTCCCGCAAGAGCTCCTCGGGCTTCAAACTTGCAAACTTCGCAACTCGGTCCTGCGGAAGAAACTGGCAAAGGTTCCCAAGCTCAATGTTGCTCGTTTTCAACAGCGCACGGACCGAATTCTCCGTCGCCTGCTGCCCATCGACGTACCATGTGGATTTGGCATCTCTTGAAAGGGTGCGCCGGATCACTACCGTCTCGTTTTGGCCCTGCGCTTTCATTTCCAACTCAATGTACCCCTGGCGCTCACCCATCTTGATAAACTGGTCCACTGTCATTGACGCCTTGCCCAAAAATTCCAACTTTCCCGCCAATGCGATGCACACGGCACACACAAAAGTGGATTTTCCAGATCCGTTCGGCCCCACGATCAAATTCATCCTCGGACCGAAGTGAAATTCCGCCAGCGAGTACGACATGAAGTTCCTCAACTTCGCCCGAATGATGGATCCGCGCCGGAACCCGCTTACGTCCACTTTTCTGGCTGTTCGCAGCCGTTTGGGAAGCATATCTCGAATGCTAACGAGATTTGCTTCAGTGGCAGTTCGCGACATTTTCTGGCCCTCGTTTGTTGGATTAACGCTGTAAATTTGTCCAGTTGACTGCTTATCCTTGTAGCCCGATGCTCAAAGTCTGGTGCTGAGTCTGCGCCGTGTTTTTTGGCCCCTGTTCTGGCTCTCAAATTGGCTGTCTACCGTGTGTGGTGCGTCGAACTGTTTGGCGTTTTGGCAGAAAAATAATTTCATGAGTTTTCGCTTCGCGTCAGCTGAATTATCTCAATTATTTGAAATATTGAAATATTTCGCAGCACTTAAAATCGTATATAGATTATTTTTCGGTCTGAATCTGAATCTGGAATATGAATTATTTGAACTGTTTTATTTCTATTTTATTTATCTAGCACTATCTCATTTATCTAGCACTATTTCATTTATTCCGCTTTCATATTCAGTTTTTGTATTCAATTTTCTTTTATCCAGCTTTCATATCCACCTTTCGTATTCACTTTTCATTTATTAACTTTCATATTCTCCTTTCATATTCACCTTTCATATTCACCTTTCATCTTCAGCTCATTCCATTTCGTTCTCGATCACATTACTTCTCTTCTTATTCTTTCCTATCTATCCTATCATTCACATTCATACCATGTCATCCACTTCTCGAAAGGATACTCCTCCCCAATCTTCTTCTCCATCCCAGATTTCCTCCCCCAAAAAAACTACACAGATGAATAATCCAACCCATATGCCACATATAAAGCAGGAACCCCCATCAAGCACAGAAAATACACACTGCAGAAGCCGGTCTTCATCAAGGGCGAGTACTCCGAGTGCGGTTGCCCGAAACAGCCGCTTTAACGGCATTGTTCTGATCCCCCAATTGGATATCATAGACAAAGAACTCGCCTACAGGCAAAAACTGGGGCGTCCCTTTAAGGTGATTCAAAATCTCCCCGTGTCGAACTCTCAGGCAGACTACAGCTTGCTCAATAGTGCACTTTCGGTCAGAGACAGCGGTTCCTTGTACAACTCGTTGATAGTATCGAGACACAACTGGTTGCACAATGTGTTTCAGCCTTGCTGGACAAGAAGAGACCAGTATCTGGCTTCATCAAAGGATAGGAAGCGTGATCGGATGAGCAAGCTATGCGATGCGAAGATTCAGTGTGGCCCGCACATCTTTCCGATCAAGCTCTTTATTTTGAAAGATGACAAGCGAGAAAAAGAGCATGAGGAGGAGATCGAGCGGAAAAAGGAGGAGAGACGTAAGCGGAAAGAGCACAAGGAGCAGATCAAGCTTGAGCACAAGCAGGAGGAGGGCAAAATTGCCGAAAGCGGTAAGAAAATGGGTGCGGAAGATCACGAAAAGAGGAAAGTAAGCATTAATATGAGTCCTGCATTAGCAAAGCCGGGAAAGCACAATGTGGATGAAAAAGATGATCCTGCTTTAAAGCGGAGAAAGGTTGATGAGAGGGTCCAGAATGGTAAAGAGAGGGATGTTTTTGTTAGCAAAGGGTGTGTTAAAGAGAATAGTGCTTTAAAAACTGCTTCTAAGGAAAATGCATCAAATATCACTTCCAAGGGAAGTACATCAAGGATCACTTCCGAGGAAAATACATTAAAGATCACTTCCAAGGAAAATATATCAAAGATCGCTTCCAAGGATAATTCTTTAAAACCTGCTTCTAAAGAAAAAGATTCAAATGATTCCTCAAGCCAAAGCCCTTCCCAAGAGAAAAGCAATACTGCTGAAAAAGTTGGAAACTTTACGAAGAGTGAAAAAGATGACCCCACCAAGCATAACACCAATAAAGAAACCTCACGCAACAATATTAAACAAAAGAAAGACCAACCTGCCGGTAAGCAAGTCAAAGAAGGTGCTGCTACGCAATCTGGGCAAAAAAGTGTATCAGACTCAAAACAACAGAAGCCAAGCACTCATACCCTAATGTCAGACCCCCAAAACGTGATCATGATCCATAACTTGAATCGCATGGCAAGAAACGACCCCTTCTTGAGTAAATTGATGCAGGTTGTTGCGATTGGCCAAGCAAGCAAGCCACAGGTGGCTAAGTTTCAGGAATTTATTCAGAAAGCAAAGGATATGGGAGATGTTGATGGGTATTTGAAGAAGTATGAGGCCGAGAAGAAGAGAAAGTCGGCAGTGAAGGAAATTTCAAAAGAAGAGAACGATCCAAAGAAAAAAGTGACGAGAAGAAAATCCAAGGAGGAGAAAGAAAAGGAGAAAGAGCAATTGAGACTGGAGAAGCAAATAAGGAAGCAGAAGCAGAGAGAGGAAAGAGAGAGGCTGAAAATGTTAGAGAAAGAGAAGAGAGAGCGAGAACGAGAGTTGAAAAGGGAGCAGAGACGATTGGAGCGAATTAAGGAGAAGAAAGAAAGAGAAAAAGAGCGGGAAATCAGAGAGAAGGAAAGAGCAGAGAAAAGAATGCTGAGAGAAAAAGAAAGACTCGAGAAACTGAAGCGGAAAGAGCAAAGAGAGAGAGAAAAAATGCTGAAAAAGGAGAGAATGGCGTTGAGGCATGTGCAAACTGAAAAGGAGAGGAAACTGGAAGAAGAGAGGCAAAGAAAAGAGGCATTGGAAGGAAAATTGACTTCTTTCCAGGAAAGATATTCGAGTGGGGCGACCTTGGTTTTCGAATTCCACGAAAACACGTCTGCGCGGTTTTACATCCCGCGGGATGCGATAATGGAGGTTTTAAACGAGAAAAATGACGAGAATGAGGCGAAAAAGAGCTCGACGGAGGACAGAATCGGCCAAAATGTGATTAAAACAGAGCCGGAAACAGAAAAAGTCGATGGGCGTAAGCCGTACGTCGATATTCTTGTGTCGTTTGTTCTGGTGCACAACATCCAGGAGATCGAGGAGTGGAAAGAGCGCAAAAGATTGAGAGACACGGAAAAGCAAAAGCAACAGGCGGAAACGTTGAAAAAAAGACAAGAAGAGAGGCTGAAGCTGGCCGAGTTGGCCGAGGAGAAAAAGAAGGAGGCGGTTGCCAAGAAGAGTTCGAAGAAAAAAAGAAGACACAGGAAGAACTGGGGGTCGTCCAGAAGAAAAACAAGAAGTTCTTCCATACAGCAGCAGGAAAGACGGCTGAAAAAGGAAGCAGAGTTGTCGTACAAGGCAGAGAATGAGGAGGATGAGGAGAGAATGGATCCGGAGCCTGTTCCTGTTTACTCCACCACAACAGTTACTTTGAAAGATGTCCCGGCGAAGTTTGCGGACCTGGTGAAGAATAGTGGCGAAACAGTGCAAGAGTCGCGTGTTTCGATGGAGAAAATGATGGAATGTGGCCAGCGTTTGGATCAAAAGCATATGTGGTACCAGCTAGACGGTGTAAAGGATGAACTTCTAGCCGAAACATTGAGGTTCAATCTCAACAGGCTGGATTATATCAACGGAGGTGGAAAATTGAAGGGCCGGGCCATGCTCAAGCGGATTGTGGAGAAGAGTGGCTCAGATGCAGACGTGAAGATAAGAAGGAGGAGGAGGAACTGATTTGCTAAGCAATCAATGGAAGTGTGTTTACAGAATCAAGTTTAGATATGAAGTGTGAAGCTGTGCTGCAGAAGGTGGAAGTACAGAATGAGGGGAAAAGATAAAAGCAGTAATCTTTTAGACGCCAAAAGCATGGAATTACAGCACTTTCCAACTATTAATATAAACTACTCTCTTCTACGCTCATCTCGTATTCATGCACTCTATTAATTAATATATACGTTAAGCTATGCATTCATCTCGGCAACACTGGTCGCACTTTGTGCCTCAACAGGCGACCTTGTAGTTATGGTCGTGGTATTTGTAATAATGGGGAGGGCAGGAGACGCCACGGAAATGCGCGCGTCCGGGTTCGAACCCTGGGTTCCTCCCCGGGAAGAATTCAAGCTTTTGGTTTTTCTTGAATTTTCACTTGGCTCTTTTTTCTCTGATGACGACGAGATCGAGATCTTGTCGAGCAAGCTGCTTAAAGTAGAGCTTCTGTTTGCGGCGTGCCGCTGGGAAAACGGCTTTTCCGGCGGAGTAATGCTGCCGGAACTCGAGGTATTAATCGCGTTTGGGTTTGGCGCAAGAACCTGGATGGTGTACGGATGTTGGTGTTGATCCTTGGTCCGTTTCTGCCTTATCTCGTGCATTATCTCGTTATTTTGCAGTTGCTCACGCTTTAACTCATGCTTTAACTCATGCTTTGTTTCATTCTTTGTTTCATGCTTTGTTTCATTCTTTGTTTCATGCTTTGTTTCATTCTTTGTTTCATGCTTTTCCTGCTTTACTTCATGCTTTTCCTGCTTTACTTCATGCTTTTCCTGCTTTACTTCATGCTTTTCCTGCTTCTTCTCATACTTTACTTCATGCTTCTTCTCCTGATTAGATGAATGTCTATGTTTCTGGGGCAACGGCAGCACCTGGCTCTGCAACGTTTTACCCAATTTGTTAGTGTCCGTAGGAATAGAATTTCTACTCTTTCCGTCTTCGAGACGATCTGTGCTTTGAAGATTTGTATGCAAGGAAACCGCATTTTCGGACTGCAAGTGACCATTGTGTGCTTTTTGCACATCCAAAGGCTTGCCGGGCCCCTTACCAGAAGGAGCATCCCTGGTTTCGGCATCTGCACGTTTGCCAACCTCGGTCTCTGCTTTGGTCTTCATCACAGTCTCCTTATTGCCAATACTGGACACTTTAGCAGCCATTTTGTCAATGATGCTGGCATCCAAAAACTTGCACAAGTTGAGCCGGGCCTTCTTTCTGTCCATGAGCATCCTACTCTCAAAGATTCCAGGCCGGGAACCGTCAATCCTGACATCGTTCTTGTAGTCAACACCGTTAAATAGATCAAACAGCTCGATCCGGTAGCCCCTGCTTGCAGAGACCGGGTTTCCAGACATGTATATTGACTTAAGCCGCACCCGTTCGTTGTCTATGAGTAGCAACGGCTTTAGATCGGCTACCCGGGCCAGTCTGTTCTGCCTGAGATCGATTTTCTCAAGTTCCGCAAGTTGCTCGAGCGATTTCAAGTCCGTGATCTTGTTTCCACGTAGATTTACAATCGCCAACTTGTGCATATTGTCCGGCATTCCACGGGTGGACGAAAGCTGGTTGAAGGACAGGTTTAGTGACTTCAAGTGAGAGAGTTTGGAAAGTGCATCGGTGGGAATTTCCGTCAAGCGGTTAAAGGACAAGTCTAGCGAAGAGAGATCCGCAAGATTCTCAAAGCACCAGCCAGACAGCTTCGAAATCCTATTTCCGGTGAAGGAAAGATGCCTGAGGAGCCGCCAGCAGCTTGGGTCCTGCGACATCGAGCGCTTTTCGGCCTCGGCGAAGTCCAAACTGCCGTCTGCCGAAAGAGGAAGCGAAACCGACGAGTTTGCATTTGCCGATTTTTCCGCCGCCACGTCTGGGAGGGCGGGTTTCCTGTATGTGTCGCTCAAGACGGAGTTGGAGCGCGCGGAGCGCCTGTGCCTGGATGGCGCCGGGTAGTAGAAGTAGGGTCTCCTCTGTGGCGCAGCCTCTGTGGTTGCCGCAGCCTGCGCACTGGCGCCTGCGCCCGCACCTGCAGCTGTGGTTGAACCGCACCCATCCGCTGCACCCCCTACGCTGCATACGCTACCGGCGCCCACTGACGCCGCCGGCCGGTGCATCCGCGGACTCGAATAGTACACTGTAGGGATCGAAGTCGACAACGCAGACCCACTGGATCCCGCTAACTTCGGCCCCGGGTAAATCTTCGGCGATGAAACAGACTTCCGGTGTCTTTTCAGCGCGGAAAGCGACATTATGTCGGCCGGCTCGTCGAAAACAGCAGAGTCGGCGCTGCCGGCGCCAAGCGCACCCCCTGGCGCACCGGCGGCCCGCTTCTCCGCATCGTCCTCCACCAAGCGCACGAGCACATCGGCCGGATCCGTCAGCCCTGCACGCTTAATCACCAAATACCGAATACTGCCGCTCAGTGTGTCCCACCCAAAGACCTCCTTCGGGTCGATTTCGCAGATTTCAAGCACCACCAAGTTGTGGAAAACGTCGATCGGCGTCGCCGTCTCAAACGGGTACTCCTCGTGACCCTTTATCAGTTTTGCCTTGGGGTCGTTTGCCAATCGGAGGCATGGAATCTTCGAGAACGCTGAGTATAGGTACTGGAGATCCGTCGCAATGTTGTCGTAGTGCCGTGACGACGAGCTGAGGCTGTTCCAGAGTGCAGAGACACTGGACATGACGCTCTTAACGCTGGACATCGAGTGAATCGACTGCGCATCTGACGGCATCAGCTTCTTGCGCTGGAATTCGCTGAGAAACGACACGTAATTTCCGGGCGTCTCCGAGTCGATGTTGTCGAGGCGCACGTTCATGGGCCCGACGTCGATGCCGAGGTCCTGAAAGCGACCTAGGAGGAAGTATAGATGGTGTAGAGACATGGAAAGACGGACAGGTTTTGTGATGCGCATGGCTGGCTGCCGCTGCTGGCGCTGCTGCGCCTGCGCCGTGCTATGTCCCTCCTGGCCGTGTGCGCCAGCTGCGCCAACTGCGCCATGCTGTCCCGCCGCACCTGCGCCATTAGCGCCGTTGGCGCCTCCACCGCCTTTCTTCTGCGCATGCCGCCTGCGCTGCCGCGTCGACCGCTTGTACGCCAGAAGCGCATTCGCCAACTGTCTCTCGTGCGACCGGATGAACGCCGCTAGGTTGTGGATGTATGCATCGCCATCGCAAGTATCCTTAGTTGTTGCCATGGCTATATTTGGGGAAAGCAGACTAGTTGTCGCTTCACCTGAAAAAAAAATACGCTTTCACCTATTGAATTGGTGCTCAAGCAGGAATTTATTCACGTAGCGCGCTTTAGATGTGCAGCCTGAAAAGAAATAAACAAGATAATGAGTGCCAGGCCAGCCCTTAACAAGTTATTCACAAAGCAAAGTAAATACCTGAGGCTATATATATGTATATTATCGATAAACTGAAGTGTTAGGCACGGAAAAGCCTGTGCTTTGCACAATGTCGTGGTTTAATGTGGTAAGTACTACAAGAATGAAGTGTAAAATGTGGGGTGTGGGAGGAAGGGATGGGAAGACAAGAAAGTAGAATTTGTAAAGCTTGTATTTCAAGAATAAACAGTCCGACAATCCATCATCCTCGAAAAAAAATTAAAAAAAAAATAAAATAAAATAAAATAAAATAAAAATAAAAATAAGGAAGAATAAAAAGAACGAATCCTGAAAGTGACAACAAAAAAAGAATAATAGCAAAAATTAGGGAATAAAATGATATGATTCAGAGTTGCAGGTGCAAGTGAAAATGAGGAATCTATTTAGAATGTGCCGCGGGTCAATCGAGGCGGAAACAAAAAAAAAAAAATTGTAATAATAGAGTGGAGTAATAAATTATAAATAAACAAATGAATAAAAATAACATGAGCTAAGCAAAATTGAGAAAATTGAAGATCAGATTGTGTGGAATAACTCGCAAAGGGGTCCTTACAAATTTGGGAATTGATTTAGGAGACGTTGCAGATAAAGGAAGGGGTCAAAAACACAACCATAGACAAATGTGCAATGATAGCAGTTATGATGTAATTGGAACACATGTTAAGTGCAGTGCGTAAGATTATCTTTACATATTTTTTGTGTGTTCTTGGCGATGATAGTAACAGGGACATAATAATTGGGATGAATTAACAACATAACTATTTCATTACAACATGATTTGGTATAAACTTTATTTCCCATTTACTGTAATGACTCTATTTTCTCTATTTTATTACTCTACTTTAATTACTCTTTTATTTACTCTATTCTATTTACTTCATTTATAATTTACTCCAACCACCAACACAACCTCCATCCTCCGATTGCAGCTTTGCTATGTAACCAAATTAAACTTACTTCCTGCTATTATTTATATATTGGTATTAGGCGTTTCGGCGTGCATAGAGGATTTTTAAGTAAATATCAAGTAAACTTTGTCAATATAGTTCAAATATTAAAATACAGACTTAGGGATTAATGCAGGTGAAAGGAGTCACGGAAGACCGAATGAACTTGAATCAAAAAAAAATAAGGAGTCGGAAAAAATTCAGTTGTCAAAACGCGGTTTGGCGTCTAGCTCGGATTATCTCGAAACCCATATTTTAATCACACTGCAAATAGTCATTTGGCAGATAGGAGTCGGCATCAGCTGTTTTTTTTTCTCAGCAGACCAAAATCTGCTATTTTCTTCACTCCTCTTTACAGTTTGACCCTTTAAAGGGTCTATTCTCGTTCTGCAGGCATATTTAAGCAAAGCCGTTCATCGAGATCATAAACAGACCATTCTGGAGGAATGCAATTTCTCTAAGGCTTTGATTAAAAGGCAGCGTCATATTTTGGATATGTACCACCTGCCTGTTTGATGAAGCTTATAGCTGTTTAAAGAATACAGATATTCACCTTCGTATTTAAGCTGTTTCTGTATATCTTTTTGGTTTTATCTTTTCTCATCTCCTGTTTCTTTCTATCTTACTTCTTTTCCTTTTACCTTTCTCTCTTCCTTAACCTTCCTTTCTCTCTTCCTGAACCTTCCTTTCTCTCTTCCTTAACCTTCCTTTCTCTCTTCCTTAAACTTCCTTTCTCTCTTCCTTAACCTTCCTTTCTCTCTTCCTTTTTCTCTTCCTTTCTGTTCTCATCAATAAAAGCGTGTGTCATCAAATCGGGTATTCCAAATATTATTGGTATCACATACAGCGTTCACATACAACATTCATATCTCCCACGCTTGCATCAATACAAATTTCGTCATTCATATCTCCCACACTTCCATCAATACAACATTCGCACCTCATCAACCAATTCAAACTCACGATTTTATGCTCACCGACGAATGCGACTCCTGCTCAGCGCCGTTCGCGCTCAAATTCCCACCTATACTCCCCGCACCGCTCATGCTGCGCCCATTAAGCGACCCAGCTGCGGGCGAAGTGCTGCCCGCGATGCGCTCCAAAATGCTGGCGGGCGCTATTGCCGTTGTTGAAGCATTTGTGTCGATGCTCCTGCGCCGGCGCCGGCTCTTAATTGAGCTTGCGAGTGTCACCATTGAAGCAGCATCCTGGGCAAACTTCCTGGGCACGGCTGGCGCCTTCAACGAGTCCGAATTCGCAGCGGACTGCTGCTGGACTACCGACTCGGCCGTGTACTCGCTGGGAGCGGGGCCGAAACTCCGATAATCGGACACTCGGTCATAATTATCGTCCTCAAAAGACCCAACACGGTCCACATCGAGCTCTGACGGCTGAACTGAGTACAACGGCTTGTTGCTGAAGGTATCGGAGAAGCCCGAGGGCTCGCTGTTACTCATCAGGCTGCTGATCTCGCTCATCCGTGCACCGATGTTGGCCGTTCTTCCTGATTTTATCGATTTCACCGATGCCGCCACCGACAACTTGTCGTCGCCCGTGAAATTCGACCCGCACTCCTCCTTACTTAACCCGCTCACCGCGCTCCGGCTGTCCGCCAACGGGTAGCCGGCCCCCGTGCGATTTGTGCTCGTTGTTTTTCCCCCATCGGCACCCTTCGCGTGCAGTGTGCCCTCCTCGTGCCTTCCGGAGGCACTGAACCTTCTAGAAAATGACCGGTGGGCCGAGTCGTGCCTTTTCTCCTCCCCACCCCGGTTGTTGTTCATCAACTTCTTCATCCACGAAAATCTCCCTTTTGGTTGCCCTTCAATCTGGCTCACGTGCTCGTGATTCGCCACATTCCTACCCCCATTACTGTGCTCCTTGTGGTGGAGATGCGTGTGGCTGTGTGAAACAGGTCTTCCTTGTTCCTGGCCTGAAATTGGTGCTTGTGTCTGCGTTGCTGTCATTTCAGATGAATCCATGTATCATATAATCTTGTGTGTAGAAGTGATCTCAAGAAACTTGGCTATCCCAACAATACACTAGAATCTCTGGCAATGTATTCGGCTGTATTTGGCTGCCTATATGAAATGACGAAAAACTGAATAATAATTGTTGTTTCGTTTAAGAGAGTGCAAACCAGAAGTGTTAAGGGATGCACAAGAAAAAAAGAGGGTATGGAATGATCCTAGATAATTGAGGGGGGAGAAAAATAAATAGGTAAAATAAATAAAATAAAATAAATAACTAGAATGAAATAAAATATTATAAATGACAAAAGCAAAGATAAAATCAAATTAATAAGGTACAAAAATAAAATCATAAAATACCAGCATCAGCATAAAATGAATAACGAAGAAAAAACTTGCTACACGAGCAATGAATAGAAAGCACACAATAATCCTTAGATAGGAAACCTACACAATACAGCGTATAGATAATTTGTGGATGCCGATGGATAAAAAGATGTTGGACAAAATTTATCGATATTTGCCGTATTGCTGGAAAAAAGAAAGTAAAATCCGCGTGATGACACAAGGCGAAGTTACGGCCCGCGGCTCAAACGTCATACTTAGTGCTTTTTGCCGAATAATGCGAAAAGGAGGGGTATCAATTTTAGCACTCTCATAAATGATATCAATCGACATCTTTCGCTTCCCCGTTTCATTTTTCCCCCATTATTTCCCCTATTTTTTTTGGTGCAATTATAAAAGCAGAAAGAATCCTCTTTTGCCAATTTGCATCTTTCCACTTTCTCCATTTCTATATCAACCATTCCTCCCTATTTTTTTTTTCAATTTAAGCTCATTGGAATTAGCATAAACAGCAATAAGCAACAATGCCAGAACAGCGACCCGTCAGAATACACGACCACCGATTTGCCGGTAGATATTTTACAACTTCAGATATATTATTGGTGTTGGCAGCACTAGTATGTCCACCATTAGCAACAGGTCTCCAAAAGGGCTTTGGAAAGGAGCTTGCAATATGTTTTTTCCTCACAGTTCTTGCCCAGCTTCCTGGCTTTTTCTATGCCGTCTACCTCATATGGGATTCCGGCTTACAATCTCCTGATTACTACGTGATACCAGCTGCTGATATTGAATCTCTACCACAGTTACCTGCTAAAGATGGTCCTTCGTCAAAAACTCCACTTGCAACTGATCCAAAGAAGCCTTTTAAGGATGAACCTGCAGCAGAGAGTGGCTCTTCTGCTGATGTTGCCAATAATTCTGCCACTGTTGGCTCTTCATCTTCTCCGCAGCCTCAAAAGAGTGCACAGCCTCCTTCCTATGAGGAAGCCACAAAAGCAGGCAATACCCCACGCGTTGGTGACTTCAAAGTGCAGAAATAAGCTTTTTCTGCTGCTATTTGTCATTTCCCGGTAATTAATTGGTCTGTACCTTCATACATTGCATCTTTACTCCGCATATCTACACGAGAAGTTGATATGTCGGCATAATTCTCAATCCATAAATACATTACACTGAATTAAAGCATCTTATCATTTTGGTAAACTGTAGAGTAAATTCAATCTAATTTGTGCAATTTGTGACTATTGGTATCTAATCAGCGAGTGCTTGTTTTAATTCAAGCGGGATTGCTTATTTTCTTTTGTTGTTGCTAATTAAACCGAATCAATCGATATATTTTAATATGGAATTTACAGTGTTGAATTTGAAGTAGTGGAATTGAAATCATTTGGATATAAAGCAGTTGAATTTAAAGTATCCAAATTTGAAGCACTTGAATTTCAAGTATTTGAATTTAAAGTATTTGAATTTCAAGTATTTGAATTTGAAGCACTTGAATTTAAAGTATTTGAATTCCCTGAAATAGTTTAGCTAATTGTCTCCTTCCCCATACTGCTGACGTAATTCTCACAAGCAAAGCTGGAAACTATCAAATCACTGAAAATCATTGGAGATGCTGCGTACCTTATACAGCCGTTATATGTTTGTATATTATCCTTGACTTCGTAGTTTAACTTGCTAATAAATATATATTTTGGCCTTGAATATGTTATGAACTGTGTGGTTTGGTAATTTGCAGTATAATTTGAAGGTGAGACGGCATCAAAGAAAGAAGCAAAAAAAAAAAAAAAATTATTAGATTAAAATTGCATCTGGAAAATTTTTTTGGTATTTTTTATCCTTATCTCAAGCTTGTACATCCTAATCTACTTGCTCCAATTGTCCAAGCAGTATTACATTTAAACCCATAAAATTTGCACACAAACAGGTGGAGAATGAAGATTAAGACTATATCAAGATCATCGGATGCATATATCCCGGTGAAAAACACGCAGGAGAGTGGTATTCCAAGAAATCTTGATCCTGCTCTTCATCCATTTCAAAGAGCAAGAGAATACACAAGAGCACTGAATGCAACAAAATTGGAGAGGGTCTTTGCACAGCCGTTTGTTGGGCAGATGGGAAATGGTCATAGAGATGGTGTGTACACTATATCAAGAAGTCCAAACACGTTAAGCAAGATAGCGAGTGGATCTGCAGATGGTATAGTGAAATATTGGGATACAACTTCAAGAGATGAACTTTACAGTTTCAAGGCACACAGTGGAACGGTTAGCGGAGTGGTGATATGTCCGGACAGCCGACTTTTGACGTGCGGAACTGACAAGACGGTGAAGTTGTGGGATGTGAATAATGAGACGAATTACGGCCAGGATTTCGATATTGGAAGTAAGAAACACGATGAGGATGAGGTGAGCAAGAAGGGACTAACAAAGACATTCTTGGCGGACTTTGGACTCATGGCAGTTGATCACCATCGGGAAAAGCCTTTGTTTGTGACTGCGGGTGCAGAAATTAACGTCTGGGATGAAAACAGAAGCAGGCCAATCTCCAATTTGTCTTGGGGAGCAGATAATGTGACAGCAGTGAAGTTTAACCAGACAGAGACTTCTGTGATAGCAAGTGCAGGCTCAGACAACTCAATTATCTTGTACGACCTGCGTACAAACTCACCTACGCAAAAAATCAAGACCAGAATGAGAAATAACGCCATTAGCTGGAATCCAATGGAGGCATATATGTTTGCAACAGCTAACGAAGACCAGAATGCCTATCTCTGGGACATGCGGCAGATGGATCATGCTGCCAATGTGTACCAGGACCACGTTTCCGCAGTCATGGATATCGATTTTGCACCTACAGGCCGTGAAGTTGTCACCGGCTCCTATGATAGGACTATAAGGATATATAGATCACACCAGGGACATTCCAGAGATGTTTACCACACCAAGAGAATGCAGAGAGTATTTGTGTCTCTGTTTTCTGGCGATTCGAAGTACATTTTCTCGGGTTCGGATGATGGAAATGTTAGAATATGGAGATCTGTTTCGTACGAACGATCCGCACCTAAAAGTATCCGTGAGAGAAACAAACTTGAGTACGATGAAAAGCTCAAGGAGAGGTACGCTAACATGCCGGAGATCCGCAGAATTAGACGCCATAGGCATCTTCCTGCTGTTATTAAGAGGGCTCGTGATATCAAGAGAACTGAAATTGAGAGTATCAAGCGCAAGGAAGAGAATCAGAGACTTCATTCTAAACCTGGAAGCGTACCTTTTAAGAGTGAGAGGGAGAAGCCGGTTGTTGGACAGGTCCACAAGGCGTGATTTATAGATTAGTTAATGGAGCGAGTTGATGTGATGAATCAGCTTATAGTATGATGTCTGTGATTGAACAGTTGCAGGTAGTGACAGCAGTTATTTTCTAATAGTTTGAGTAGGACAGTTTGCTAGACAATGTATGTCTTCAATACGAATAATTGTGCAATCGCATATATATATGTTAATGGTTATTATCCTGACTAGAGTCTGTATTTGTTTATCTATCTATCTATCTATCT
>ERZ746981.127-NODE-127-length-61998-cov-634.130731_pt1 | contig 61998 bp, 51 predicted proteins | sample MGYA00374948_ERZ746981 | MGnify/ENA primary metagenome ERZ746981 (study PRJEB28757, sample SAMN06711160) | food metagenome | host: microorganism | place: China:Harbin | collected 2017-01-30 | study: EMG produced TPA metagenomics assembly of the Analysis of...
GATCTCATCAGGTTATCGCAAACCCATGAATCATAATCCACTGAAATCACTCAACTCATTTTCGGTCAGACACTGAGTATTCCGCACACCAGGAACGAGACATCGATGTCGGTATTTGTTTCCTGCCCGACATAATTATCCTGGAATTCGTGCCGGACAATCTTATGTGTCCTGCGATGTTCCCTTACGATGCGTCCGACATGATCATGAATGGCAAGATTGAATTTATCCAGTTCGGCGCCATGCAGGTTGAACAGGGCGGCCCGCTCGTTCTTCCCGGAATCCTGGAAAACCTTGTATGCCTTGCGGCCAAGGACGCCAATGGCAACCCGCATGTCGTCCTGCGTCATCTTCCGCCGGAACATACGTTCAAACCTGCCTTCATGTTCCTTGATCATTCCTGAAAAATACGTGATATTTTCAGATGAATCCCCATGATTTTCATGTTCAAGATTGTGCCTGACAATCCGGTCGCTGCTAAAAACATGATTGAAAAAGAAAACTTCCTGAGAATCAAATGCCATTTTATCCAATCCTTTGATTGACATCATAGAGGAACAAAAACTGCATTATGATTCTGAAATCACCCGGACGGTGCGCGCCTGATATTCATGAAGCTTATATGTACAAAATACTTCATATTGTCAAGGTCACAGTCATGTATCTTGCTGATATGTTTCAGTCCGAAAACCTATCAATCCATTAAACCGCACTGAAATCAGGGTATTACCTATCCATCCGGAACCAGATCAGGATATTTCCTTATCCATCATGATGAAAAAAGATAAAATTCATGAAATTTTAATATATTGCAGGGAAACCATTTACTTTGATAAAGATTTTATTAAATATGATCATTCAGACAATGCGCGGCTCCGCAACCATCATGCAGACGAACAGGGTGCGACATGGACGAAACAAAACTGATTGAAATCACGGGGGATATCATTCGTGAATATATCAAGATCAATCAGGTGGCCCCACATGAACTGCCGGGGCTGATCCAGTCGGTCAGGGCGTCCCTGTGCGGGCCGATGACCATGCCGCCACGTACCGACATGCCGCCCGCCGCGCAGGTGCCCCCTCCGGCTGCCGGACAGGGAAGGGTGGAAGCCACTACGGTCACGGAACCCGGGCCTGTTCCCGCAGTGCCGGTTGAACGCTCGGTATTCCCTGAATACATCGTGTGCCTGGAAGATGGCAGGCACATGCGCGTCCTCAAGCGCTACATCCAGCGGATGTTCGGCATGACGGAAGATGACTACCGCAAGAAATGGAACCTGCCGGAAGATTATCCGATGGTTGCGCCTGCGTACAGCCTCCATCGCCGGTTCATTGCAAAGATGAAGGGGCTGGGCAAAAGCTATCGAAAAGCAGGCACGCCCGCGGAACAGAAGGCACAGCAAGAACGGGAGCACGCCTACAGGCAGCGGTTCCTGAAAATGGATGGTTCTGGTGAAATCGATTACGAGCGCTGGGAAAGGGAAGAACTGGGAAAGGATGGCAGCATTCTTGAACGGATGAAGTACCGCGCCCATTCGCCGGAATACCTGGATACAAGGGACGAGGAGCGGGAACAGGCCGAACAGGAATCCCTTGCGACACCTGCCGACCTGTTCGCGCAGGAACAGATGCTGAATGACCCCGCATATCTTGCCTTCATGGAAGAAAAAGGGCTGGAGCCGCGCGATTATTACGAGAACTATGACGAACTGAATGAAATGCTGGAATATGATGTCATCACGGTAAAGGAATTTGAAAACCGCCTGCAGCCAAAAGCCGAATTCCTGACACAGGCCATCCCTGAAGATGTTGCCCGGCCCGCTGCCCGGACTGCGGATGCAGCGCCTGTACCGGCAGCGCCCACCAGCACTTCCGCCCGCAGGGCGTCCATCAGCAAGCGCATGGCAAAAAAGACCGGGAACCGGAGCCGTTCGTTATCGGACTGAACGACGCCTGATGATGCATGGACAGGCTCCATTGACTGAATCCGGCGTGGAGATGCCGGAGGGCGGCATCCCGCACCGAAGGTGCCAGATCGCCCCTGAATTTATCTTGTAAGGCCATGCGGTGGTGACAAAGCATAAAACACCTTACGATATGATGCGAAGTAGATGGCATATGCCACCGCGCAGTCCATCAGGAAGACACAGCAGGGATTCTCATGGAAAAGCAGATTCACTCAATTCTGGAACAGGTGAACGGAGTACTTCCCCTTATACTGGGATATGCAGGCCAGTTCTTGCTGGCCCTGATCGTTCTTTTTGTAGGCTGGAAACTGGTCAATGCCGTAACGCGGGCCATGGGCCGGATGATGGAGGCCAGCCATATAGAGCCAACCCTGCGCGGATTCCTGCTGAGTGTGGTCGGACTGTTCCTCAAGGCGCTGCTGCTGATCAGCGTGGCCTCCATGGTCGGCATCGCGACAACGTCGTTCGTGGCGGTCCTGGGCGCTGCGGGTCTGGCGGTCGGCATGGCGTTGCAGGGCAGTCTGGCCAACTTTGCCGGCGGCGTGCTGATCCTGCTGTTCCGTCCGTTCAAGGTAGGGGATACCATTACCGCAGGCGGCAGTTCGGGAACCGTGACATCGATCGAGATGTTCCGCACCGTACTGCTGGATGCCAATAACGAGATCATTTACGTCCCTAATGGAACATTATCGAACAATATCGTGATCAACAGTTCGGAGTCAGACCGGCTTGCCGGCTCGGTCAGCCTGCTGATCGATTACAACGATGATCTGGACAGGGCACGCGCACTGCTGCTTGACCTTACGAAAGATGACGCACTGGTACTCAAGGACCCTGCGGCGTCCGTTTCCTTCCTGCCAAGGCCCGCCAATATTCAGGTTACGCTGGGATTCTGGTGCGCGCCCGGCAATGTGTCCGCGCTGGTTGCGAAATATTCCGAATCTTCAATCAAGGTGCTCCAGAAGGAAGGCTATCGTCTCGGGGTCACGGCACGGAGCGCCGCCTGACGGGAACCAGGCACCGGATAAGGGTGGATCAGGTCTGTCCTTTCCCCTGCCTGTCATCCATACGCACCAGGGCACGATCCGGCAGCGGGCGTTGCAGTTGCAGCGCCGCATCCGGGGGTGCCTGCATCCACAGATCCAGTTCATCCGGCCGGGTCAGGATGACCGGCATGGCCTGCGGATGGATGGTCCCGACTTCCCGGTTGGCCGTTGTGGTCAGGAAGCCGAACAGGTCATCCGTCGTCTCTCCATCCGCCAGCTTCCGCACGGATGTCCACCGGCACCAGATGCCGGCAAAAAAGGCCAGCGGTTCTCCGTCCTTGCGGGCAAACCAGACGGGCCGGGATTTTCCATCGGGCAGACGTTCCGGTTCGGAAAAGGCCGTGAGGGGCACCAGGCAGCGATGCGCCACGCCTTCCCAGCGCGCCCACCATGCTGAGGCGGGATTGCGGATATTGGTAACGCCCCGATCCACCCTGTGCCCCTTCAGATAGCCCGGCGGGGTCGGCATGCCCCAGCGTGCCATGACCAGTTCCCGCCCATCCGGTGCATTCCGCACGATGGGCGCCATGGTATTGGGCCAGATATCGGGCAGGGGCGCGAGATTGCCGGTACGGTCAATCATGACCCCGGCGGCTTCCCTGATCTCCTGCTGGCTGCTGGTCATTGCATAGAGGTTGCACATGCCGCCTTCCTTTCACAGAACCAGATATGGGGCCGGGGCCGGGCATAATCCAGCGGACGGCATCACGCCGCCTGGCGCCTTTCCGCTACCTCGCCGCAATCCGGACGGGGACCAATATGGCGGACAGGAGCACCCTGCCGCCGGCTGCCTTGCAAGCGGCACGTCGCTCTGTCAAGAACACGGGCACACTGCCCATCGCAGGACGGTTCATGCTCCATGCCGGAGGGCAGGGCTCCGGACCTGATACGATCATTCGCCACGAAGCCTTTCTGCCAGACAGTCGAATGCCGGCTGGTAGATCAGGGCCGGCATGCGCGCCCGCATTGCCAGGGCGTGCTCCGGCTCGGCCTCGAAGCGTCCCTGCCAGCGGATGAACGTCCGATTGCCATCCGTCACGGGAAACAGCCTGATGGCCGAACGGTAATTCCAGATTGGCAGGCGTGATTCAATGATCGAAAATGCCACCGTATGATCCGTATCGGACAGGGCAAGAAGCTGTTCGCGGATCAGGCCGGCATCGTCCATCTCAAGGCATCGGATGGCACCGACCCGATCCCCTGGATCATCACCTTCGATCCGGCAGCTTTTTACCCCTGGCAGCCACTTTCCGATGGACCCGAAATCCCGGATGAAGGCCCATACGGATGCAACCGGCACATCAAGAATGCTGCTGGCCATGACATCCATCATCGTATTTTCCCCATCGCCGCAGGAATTGATCAAAGCGACTGGCCGCCAGTCACCTCGATCCGCTGACCATTCACCCAGTGCATGTTTTCGGACAGAAGTGCCGCAACGGCAGCGCCAATATCATCCGGCAACCCGACCCGCCCCAGCGGCGTGATCTCTGCCAGGCTTGTGTTGACCGCAACGTTATCGCGCACCAGCCCGCCGCCAAAATCAGACGCAACGGCGCCGGGCGCCACGGCATTGACGGTAATACGCCGTTCGCCCAGTTCCTTGGCCATATAGAGTGAAATCACTTCGGTCGCCCCTTTCATGGCTGAATAGGGACCGTGATCAGGCAGGTAAAAACGTGTCGCCGCCGAGGTGACATTGAGAATATGCCCCCCATCACAGATCAGTGGCAGCAGGGCCACGGTCAGCAGATACGGCCCCTTGAAATGTATGGTGTACTGGTTGTCGAGTTGTTCGGGGGTTGCCGCATCAAAACGGGTGTGAATGATGTTCCCTGCATTCTGCACAACATATTTCAGGACGGACCCGGCAGGCCCGTCATCCAGAAGCATGCCGACCTGCGCCGTAAAGTCTGCAAACGAGGCATGGTCTGAAATATCCAGTTGCAGCATGCGCAGTTTTGCCCGGCCGGTGCCAAGCGCTGCCTCGGCGGCCTTCGCCTCGGCGGCATTGGCATGATATGTGCCGATCACATCAACGCCCGCCGCAATCAGGTATTTTGCGATACTGTAACCGATCCCGCGATTGGCGCCGGTAACAAGGGCTGCGTATTTCTGGTTCATGGCCGGTTTCCCCTGCGGGCATTTGTCAGGAACAGGCAGGCGGGATACGCCGGCCAGATTTAAAGAACGTTCGATACATAAATAGGCCCGCGCAATCCGTCAATGAATTACAGACCGACCGATACATATAACCTGACAGGATTTCCGCCGCTACCGGTGTCAGGACAGCCTGTCAGCCGCGGAAAACAGCCCCGGCTTCACCGCAAGGCCGTCCCACACCTGCATGAGCGTCGTAACGGCTGCATCCAGTGTCGCCGCCCCGTCACCATCCCTGGCCTCACAGGCCATTCCATGCAGAAAGGCCGTGAACAGGACAGGCAGGGTTTCGGTAGTGGGCAACGCAGCCAGTTCCCCACATGCCACGGCCCGCTCCACACAGGCCCTGATGCCCCTGCGGCTGCGCTCGCGCTCCGTAGCCAGAAGGGCCTGCACGGACAGGTTTTCAGGAGAGCAGTTGCACCCACCCAGTACAATCAGGCAGCCGGAGGGATGTGAACGGTCTGTCTGCATGCGGGCGGAGCGTCGCAATGTCTGTTCGATGGCATCGCGCGGGGCAAGCGTTTCATCCCATAGCGGCGCCGTGACCTGACCATAGGTTTCCAGATAACGCTGCACGACTTCGCGGAACAGGGCTTCCTTGGACCCGAACGCGGCATAGAAGCTGGCAGGGGAGATATTCCCCATGCGGGCCTTGAGCTGGTTCAGCGATGTCGGCTCATAACCCTGCGCCCAGAACAGCGTCAGCGCGGCCTCCAGCGCCTTGTCCCGATCAAACTCTCGGGGTCGTCCTGTCCGGGCCATATATGTGTCTCCGTCCATGTGAGGAAGCTTCCATACTAATCAGTCCGGAAGTGGATTGCCAGCATGACGCGCTGAAACCGCCCTTAATGGTCCACGCCACCCCGATGGGGCGCAACCTTGATAAACAGGCCCCGTACCGTTCGGTCCGGAAATATGTTGCCGTATGTTCCGCATCCATATATCTGTACTGGTCGATCCATTTATGTGAGTTTCAGATGACCGAAAGCCCATGCCCGCCGTCGGACGACCGCCTGCCGGTTGCCGGCCTTCTGGCGCTTGCGATGACAGGTTTCCTGTGCATCATGACGGAAACGCTGCCGGCCGGCCTTCTGCCGGAAATCAGCGCGGGGCTGCATGTGCCTGCCGCCTATGCGGGACAGATGGTAACCGCCTATGCCGTAGGCTCCCTCAGTGCCGCCATCCCGCTCACACTGGCCACCCAGCGGTGGCGGCGGCGTGCCGTGCTGCTTCTGGCGATCACCGGCTTTCTGGCCTTCAATTCCGTCACGGCGCTTTCACCAGACTACTGGCTGACACTCGCGGCCCGTTACTGCGCAGGGGCGGCAGCCGGTCTGGCCTGGGCATTGCTGGCGGGATATGCGCGGCGGATGGTAACGCCTGCGCAGCAGGGGCGTGCACTGGCCATTGCCATGGTGGGTACGCCCATTGCGCTATCGCTTGGGGTGCCGGCCGCTACCTGGCTGGGGGCCACGGTGGGATGGCGGCTGGCCTTTGACGTAATGTCAGCCTTTACCGTTGTGCTGGTTGGCTGGGTGCTGGCTGCGGTTCCCGATTTTCCGGGAACGGCCCTTACACGGCGCGTGCCATTGCGCCATGTTCTGGCAACACCGGGGGTTCAACCCGTTCTGGGTGTCGTCATAGCCTGGATGCTCGCGCACAATATTCTCTATACATATATCGTCCCATTCCTTGCGCCATCGGGGCTGACCGGACAGGCGGATCGCGTGCTGCTGGTTTTTGGCGTCGCCGCACTGGGGGGCATCGGGCTGACCGGCCGGCTGGTGGACCATGCGCTGCGCCGTTCCGTACTGCTCAGTCTGGCCGTCTTTGCGGCGGTCTGCGGCGTTTTCACAATCGGTGCGGCATATCCTGCCGTTATCTGGGCAGGGGTAACCGTGTGGGGCCTGACATTCGGGGGGGCTGCCACGCTGCTGCAGACGGCCCTGGCGGATGCGGCAGGAGAGGGGGCCGATGCGGCACTTTCAATGAATGTGGTGGCCTGGAACAGCGCCATCGCCGGCGGCGGTTTTCTGGGTGGGATACTGCTGGATACGGGCGGTGCCGCGGCGTTCCCCTGGGCCATGCTGGTCATCCTGGCAGGTGGCTTCACCATGGCATGGCAGGCCCGCGCGCATGGATTTCGCGCGGGTCATCGCCTTCATCATGGACATACGGAAGCCCGGTAAGTTTACACGCGGCAGTCCCACCGGAGCATCCGTGTCATCCCCGCCGGGCAGGAACTGGGTATGCCCACGGCACTCCTGCAAAAAACAGGCCCTTCAGTTCAGATCACGGGGGCCGGTGCCGCAGGCATTAAGCAGGACTTCCGGCCGGAAGGGGGCGTGTTCCGGCCAGATGCCGCAGGCATCGGCAACCGCATTGGCAAGGGCAGGGGCAAGGGAGGACATGCCGACCTCGCCAATCCCACGCGAGCGGGCGGGATCGTCAGGGGACAGTTTTTCAAACGCGAAGATCCGGACACGCCCGGGTATATCGCGGATGGTCGGCAGCATATAGCTGTCAAAATTCTGCGTCATGACATGACCGGAAACAAAGGGCGTATTTTCCATCAGGCTGAAGCCGGTAGCCTGAAGAAGTGCCCCCTCCATCTGCCCCATATAACCGGGTGGGCTGAGAACCGGCCCCGCCGCGGAATGAAGTTCGGTATCCGTGACACGGACCTGGCCATCGGCAAGGGATATCTCGACACGGGCGACGACTGCCCCGCCACAGAAGAGGAAACGGGCATTGTCCCGGCTCCATGATGCTGATGGAATGGCGGTATCGAAGGTCGCTTCGGGCAGGGAATCCCGGCATGCGGCGGCAAGGTCCGCCAGCGAGAGCACGGGCGCGCTGTTGCCGGTCGTGTTGTAAATACCCCCGCGCCCGACACGAAGCGTATCGGGGGGCAGATTGAGCACGGATGCCGCGGCAGAAACCAGCAGGCCATGGAAAGTCCCGGCAGCCCCTTCCAGCCCCAGAACGGCGGCAATGGAGCCACGGGAAGCGGATGTGGAGCCGGCATCCAGCCCGATGGCGGTATCGCCGGCGCGGGGGACGACATCTTCCGGTGCGCAGCCAAGGGCTTCGGCCGTGACAGAACACAGCACGGCGACAATGCCCTGCCCCATTTCAACCAGGTCGGCCGCAGCTTCGATCTTCCCCTCTGGCGTAAGCCGCAGACGCGCCGCAGCAGGGTCGGGTAGAAGCGAGCCCAGGCCATTGCCCTGATAGATCAGGGCCATGCCGACACCTGCCGTAACCCCGCATTCGGGCTGATGGCCACGTGGTGTCGCCCACAGGGGGCTGGCGGATGCCGCCCTGAGCATTTCGGCAACGTTTTCCGACGGGGCAACCACATGGCCGAAAGCGCCCGGATCCCCCGGCTGACGCAGGTTGCGCGCACGGATCGTGACAGGATCAAGCCCCAGTTTCGCCGCCAGCCGGTCAATCTGGGATTCGAGGGCAAAGTTGATCTGGTTGGCGCCAAAACCGCGAAAGGCACCGGTTGTGCCGTTATTGGTATAGGCAAGGCGCCCATCCGCGCGCAGGTTGGGAATGCGGTAAGGGCCGCCCGCATGCTCGATGGCCGTATCAAGCACGGCCGGGGAAAGGGAGGCATAGGCACCACTATCCGCGACCAGACTGACATCATGGGCAATGATATGACCTGCGGCATCACATCCCGTCCGCATGCGAATGACGAAGGGCGCGCTCTTCTGGCCAGCCATGACGGACTCCCGGCGCTCCAGGCGGATGCTGACCGGAAGGCCGGATTTTATTGCCAGAAGACACAGCACAGGCTGGACCGTCAGGTCATCCTTGCCGCCAAAGGAACCACCGGTAGGACCGGAAAAGACGCGGATGCGCGCAGGATCTCGGTCAAGGATACGCGCAAGCTGCAACCGGTCGCGCAGGCCGTATTGTGAACCGACGTGAACTTCCAGTTCTCCGTCCGCCCCCTGTCTGGCCCATCCGCCTTCTGTTTCCATATAGGCATGCATCTGGCGGGGTGTGGTATACTCGGCCTCGACAATCGCGGCGCAGCGGGCCCAGACCGGGTCCGGATCACCATGGGCAAGAGTCGCGCGGGCACATAGGTTTCCGTTTGCATGAAGAGCAAGGGCCTGTGGCGTCAGGGCGTATTGCGGGTCGGTAACGGCAGGCAGTTCTTCCAGCACGACATGGATCTTTTCCAGCGCGGCCTCGGCCTGTGCCGGGGTATCCGCGGCGACGGCGGCAATGGCCTCGCCCACATGGCGGACCCTGTCATGCGCAAGGGCCGGTTGATCCTGCATGACAATGCCATAGGCGTTTTCGCCCCTGATATCGCGGGCAGTCACGACGGCGTGGACGCCGGGCATTGCCTCGGCTTCGGAAATATCAACAGAAACAATGCGGGCATGGGGAATGGTTGCGCGCAGGATACGACCGGACAGCATGGGCGTGCCGTCATCGGTGTACCGACGATCGGTGTGATAATGCAGGTCCCCCCGAATTTTCGCAGGCATGTCCGGGCGTTGATGGCGCGGGTCAGCACTGGCGCCACGTGTCAGTTCCCTTTCCTCGGGAAGGGGAAAAAGCGTCGACGGAATATGCCTGGCTACATCCGCGTGGAAGGGAAGCGCACGGCTCCCGCCAAGGATGGTGGCAAGGGTATTGGCTGCAACGCAGGCCCGCCACGCCGATGAGCGTTTCAGGTCACCGACGGTACGGATTTCACGAAACACCTGCTGGCGGAAATGCCGCCAGTTGACCGTGCCCGTTTTCTGTTGCGCAAGCCATGCTTCGCTATGCGGCAGCCGCGCGGCTGGCGTGGGGCCCCCGCCAACGGCCAGCCGGGGATTTTTGAAAACGCGGCCGGAGCCGCGTTCCACACAGGCGGATACCGTAATGGCGGAAGGTGAAAAAGCCTGACGCAGCCCTGTTTTCCTGAACCCGCCGGAAGCGGTTCTGGCATGCGGCGGCAGGACTATCCCCACGATGATCCCGAAAGGCGCCGCAAGCCAGCGCGCGAGCGGCAGGCCGTGGCTGCCATGTCCGTCCCGGATCAGGACACTGGCATCCAGGACAAGGAGCGCGGGAAGGACGCACCCGGTTTTTCCCCCCACCTGTCCGCCAATTGTCGCAAGGCGACGGATGGAGGGAGCCGCGACGCCCGCCGCGGCTTCACGCAGGATATCTGGCAGGATGGTGGCATTTTCTATGGTGGCCAGAGATACGCCAGCGCCAATCCACCGTTCCGATACCGTTCTGAACACGGCCTCCGTTATCCGGGAAAGATCAATGAGGATTTCGGGGCGGGGAAGGCCCGAAGCCCGCTCGACCTCGAGTGCGGTTCCCCCTGCCAGCAGGCGGGCCCCCGGCCGAGTCATGGCTCCGGCGGCTTCAGGGAGGGAGGTGGGGCGCAGTACGACGGGCTTCATGCCGGGCCTGCCGTCCCGGCCCGGTCTTCGGGCACGGTGATACGGTAGACGCAACGGCGGTCACCACAGATGATATGCTCGGTGCGCCTTATGGTCGCGGCGCCAAGAACGGACTGAAAGACACCCAGTTCCGCCGCGCAGATGTCCACGCAGCTTCCCGCCGCGGCGCAGATGGGACAGTGGTTTTCAATCAGGTCGAATGATCCGTCCCGATTGCGATGCCAGTCAGCCATATAGCCTTCCTGACTGCGCAGTTCGGCAAGGCGGCCGATACGGACGGCGGGTGTCGTCGCTTCGGCAAGCGCGTTGGTGTAGCGCTGCCTGTCTTCGGCTTCACGCAGGGCGATAAGACGCGAGAGCGCATTTTCACCAAATGTCTGCCTGATGGCATGGACCATACGCATGCTGAAATCGGCATGGGTATCGGGGAAACGGGCGTGGGCCAGCGGGGTAAGGGACCAGATATGCCGGGGACGCCCGGGATGCGACGTGGCCCGCGCTTCCAGCGCGACCAGACCGTCTGCGGCCAGACGGTTGAGCTGCCGGCGCGCGTTTTCGGCGGACGTGCCAAGAAGACGGCCCAGTTCAGCGGTGGAACGGGCGCCCTGATGTTTCAGCAGGGAGAGAAGCGGGTGCATTCCGGGTCGACCTTGGTGGCGTATTATTCCTGATGCCGCGCATGGGGCATGCATCCTTGACATATCTTCGTTTTGATAATTAAACAACATCGGTATTGGAATATTATTCCGGCTGATGGTTTCGGTATCTCTTCTGAAATGGCAAGCGGAATCCCGGTCATCGAGGGAGATGTGGCGGATGCGTGACGGAGCGACGGGAGTGGCGTCTTCTGTATGGGTATGCGGGATTGATGATGTGCCATCGCCGCTTCGTCTGTTCATCTACGCGCTCCAGCATGTAATGGTGCTGTATGCCGGGGCGGTTGCCGTTCCCCTGATTCTTGCGACGGCACTGCATTTTTCCGCAGCGGACACATCGATACTGGTCTGTGCCAGTCTGGCGACGTCCGGGATCGCAACCCTGATACAGGTGCTGGGGCTGCCCCATATCGGCTCCCGCCTGCCGGCCATTCAGGCAACATCTTTCGTATGCCTGCCGCCCCTGCTGACCATCAGTCAGAATTACGGCCTTCCGGCAGCATTCGGTGCGGCAATCGCTGCCGGCCTGATTACCCTTGTGGCAGCGCCCGTGGCCGGATGGGCGCTACGTGCGTTCACACCGATCGTAATCAGCATGGTGGTGTTGTCGATCGGCCTTTCACTGATCCCGGTATCCGTGAACTGGAGCATTGCCGGCGGAGACGGGATGGGAACCGGGTCATCCACCGCCGTTGCGGTCGGCACCGCTGCCCTGATCCTGCTCTTTCAGCGTTTCCTGCCGGGATACCTGCGTTCGGCAGCGATACTGGCCGGGATTGCTGTCATGACCCTTCTGCTGGGCCTGTCGGGTCATGCTGACTGGACACCACTGTACCATGCCGCATGGGTGGGGTGGATCCAGCCATTCCATTTCGGATTGCCGCGTTTCCATCTGGCGCCGGTTCTGGTCATGGTGCTGACGATGTCGGTCACCCTTGTCGAGACGACGGGAAACTGCCTGATCCTGACAAAAGCGCTGGATCTTCCCAATTCGCACGGGCGGCTTGTCAATGCCTTCAGGGCGGATGGGCTGTCGACGATGATCGGCGGCATATTCTGCGGGGCGCCCTATACAACATTTTCACAGAATACCGGACTGATCCTGCTATCCGGTGTGGCCAGCCGATTTGTCGTGGCGGCCGCGGGCGTGCTGCTGATCGTGCTGGGGGCCTGCCCGAAGCTGGGTGCGCTGATCTCCTGTGTGCCGTTGCCGGTTCTGGGGGGCGCTTCATTTTTCATGTTCGGGATGATCAGCGTCGCAGGAATCCAGCAGATCCAGACGGTTGATCTGCGGCGGGACGGGAATGCGATTACGTTGGCAGTCGGGCTGGGCGTCAGTCTCCTGCCCGTAATCCGGCCGGATCTGTTTGCGACGCTGCCCCCGTCGGTGCAGCTTTTTGCAACAAACGGCACAGTCCTGTGCGGCGTGACATGCCTGGTTGTACAGTCCGTGTTCCGGGGCGGAGACAGGATATGAAGCCGGTCGACACAATCCCGGGGGCACGATGACAATCCGGGTAAACGGTGTTCCCGTGCCAGACGCGCGTGATCCGGACATGTCACTTGTGGATTTTCTACGTGAGCAGTGCAACGCCACGTCATGCCGTCCCGCCTGCAGGGTCGGACGATGCGGGGGCTGCATGGTCGTACTGAATGGAGAAGCGGTGAACGCCTGCCTGATCCGCATGTGGCGCCTTGAAGGCAGACATGCGGAGATCGTGACGCTGGAGGGGATCAGCCATTACCCGGAAGGCCGGATACTTCAGGAAGAGATGATTACACATACCGCGTTTCAGTGCGGATATTGCGCGCCCGGATTTATGATGGCGGTATTACCGTTTCTTCTCGGTGACAATCCCCAGATCAGTGATATTCCCCATGTGCTGACGGGAAATATCTGTCGGTGCACCGGATACCGCTCCATTGTCCATGCGGTGGAACGGACGGTATTCCGCCTGGAAAAATCCAGAATGGCCGATGGCGGCAGAAATGAAAATTGATAAAACGGGCTGCAGGCCCGCCACAGGCTTATTACGCCCTAGGCGAGCGGATATGGACCACATGGCGACTGGACAACTCTCTGCCGCCTTATGGCCGCGATCCTGGCCGCAACACGGGGACAGGCCCATTTGAACAGGCCCGACGCGATAATTACCGCAATACCCGCAAAGGTCCATTCATCCAGCGGTTCGTGAAAGACATAGAAACTGAAGGCCACGGCCCACAGCATCTGGCTGTACTGCGGCAGGGCAATCGCGCTGGCCGTAGCCCGGGTCGCGGCCATCATCATAAGCAGCTGCCCCAGCGCGGCAAGGAAACCGTAGCCGAACAGGAACATCCAGACTGTGGCCCCCTGCGGCCAGCCTGCATGGGCCACCATCAGGATGCCGTTACCCACCAGCGGACCGCACAGGCTGGAACCGAACATGGACAGGCGCGGCGTGTTGCGCCCCGACATCCGGTAGGCAATGACCCCCACGGCATTGGCAACCGCCGAGATCAGCGCACACAGATGCCCGAAATGGAGCGCGCGCAGGCCGGGCCGCAGCACGATCAGCACGCCGATAAAACCCACGATGACCGACAGCCACCCCAGCGTGGAAACCTTTTCACGCAGCAGCACGACCGACAGGATGGTCACGAACAGCGGCATGAGGAAAATGAGCGAAAAGGCCTCCGGCATGGGCAGGAGCATGAAGGCCTCGACACTTGCCGCCGTGGCGGCAAAGGTCGCGGCCGCCCGCACCAGCCACATGACGGGCTGCCGGATCACGAACAGGTCACGGTAGGATTCGTTCTTCCCCCGGATGAAGGGAATGAGCAGCAGGCCGAAGACACCGCCAGAAAACGCCACCTCAAACGGGTCGATCTGTCCCGCCAGCAGCTTGGAATAGGCGTCACTGATCGAAAACGAGGCGTATGCCGCAAATGCCAGCATCATGCCCGCCGGAAGACCGGTATTCTTCATCCGCTACTGCTCACGAAAAAATTGTTCAGGCGCAGATATGGATGCCGGGGTGGAAAGACCAGCGCTTGTCGGTAAATCCAGTCATGCGTTTTTAGCGCCGGATTTTATATGACGCGCCCGTTTTTTTCGGGTAGCAGATTGCGCCCGAAAATCAGGGCCTGCCCCTGTAACGGGTGGTAGATCGTAAAGAGGTTTTTGGTGAAGCTTTTGATCGAAAAAGCTTCGAAAGATGCTGCCCTGTTCAAAAGGCGGCACCCAAAATCCTTTCTTTCATTTACCTATGCCGTGGCATCCAGTTCCAGGATGGTGCGGGCATTGGCTTCGGTGGTAGCCAGCGTGGTAATGGTGCCGGTGCGCAGGGCGGCCAGGATGGCGACGATTTTCGTGCTTTCCGATGCAATGGCGATGACATTGGGAATACGCCGCAACTCATCCAGCGAAAGCCCGATGACACGGCCCTGCATGGGCACGTCGGCCGCCTTGCCCGCGATGGTGATGAAGTCATAGCCCATCATGTCGCCAATCGCGCCCGCCAGTTTCGAGGCCGCGACCTCGGCTGGCGAAAACCAGCCCATGCGCACCATGTTGCTGTCCTCGTTGACATCGCCAATGCCGATCAGGGCGATATCGGCCCGACGTGCCCGGTTGAGCGTATGCTGCACCACATCATTGGCCATGAGCGCGCGACGCATCTGCGCATCGGCCACAAGGGCGGGGGCATACAGTGTCTCGCTCTCGCCACCAAAGCGCGCGGCCAGGCGACGGCAGATATGATCCGAACTCATATGCTCGCCCGCACGCATCGACCCGCCGATGGCCGAGACAAAGGTAATGGTCCGGGTCACGGGCGCGCCGATATGGCTGGCGATGGCCGCGATGTTGCGGCCCATGCCCACGGCGATGATCATCTCGTCCTGAAGGATGCTGTCAAGATGCATGGCAACGATGGCCGCCACGCTGTCACGCTGGGCGTCCTGATCGCGCTGGTCCACCGCCGTCAGCAGCCGGGCAATGCCAAAGCGGTGCTGGAACTCTTTTTCCAGTGCGGCGGCAGCGGCGGGGCGGGCGCGTACCCGGATATCGACGATCCCTTCCTCCCGCGCACGCTTGAGCAGCTTGCTGATGGTGGGACGCGACATGGAAAACCGCCTGGACAGTTCTTCCTGTGTGACCTGTTCAAGGTAATAGAGGGCCGCGATCTCAGTTACCTGATCCAGTGTGACTTCCGTGCGCCCGCCGGCTTTGGCATCGGGCGCGGGGTGCCCGGCATCGCGCGATCCCGCGCGCTGCCGGGGGCGTTCGGACGATGCCGTGCGGGGTGCTTTGCGAGGCGTGTCAGACAGGGAGGCGCTCCTCGTAATAGGCGATACGACTGATCTTTTCAGCCGATGGACCACCGGAAAACTGCGATGACAGGTACGCTTTCACAATCGTTTTTGCAAGTTCGGGACCGATCACGCGCGACCCGAGTGTAATGATCTGGGCGTTGTTGCTCTTCATCGCCCGCTCGGCGGAATAGGTGTCGTGTGTCTGGGCCGCGCGGATGCCATGGACCTTGTTGGCGCTGATGGCAACGCCGATTCCCGTCCCGCACAGCAGGATGCCGCGTTCGTGTTTTCCGGCCTTGATGGCTTCGGCCACGGTCACGGCAATATCGGGATAGAGTACCGGCGCGCCGTCATAGGTGCCGTAATCGGTCACGGTGTGGCCTTCCGCCTCCAGGAAGTCACGGATTGTTTCCTTCAGGGTGAATGCTGCTTCATCGCAGCCAATGGCGATGTCCATCATGTTTATCCTTTTATGCCGTTAGCCGGGAGCGAAAGCCGCCCGGGGAGGGTCCTGCCGTCAGGTCTTTTTATTGTGCGCTGCACAAACGATAACTAGTCAGCACAAAAGACAATTATAATAACCTTTGTAAACCGGATATATCTGCCATTATCACGTTATAGTGATGTGAAAGCGCCGGAAATATGTGCGTTAAGGGGGTCAGAGCATATGTGAGATGCTGCTGTTCTACGATTCCGCGTAAACATGTGTTCCGGACAAGTTACAAAAGTTCCGGGAGCTGGACTAAAAACAACAAGGCGGCCCAATGTCGCACGAGGAAAGACGGGAAAATTCCATGAATACCATCGACATTCACCTGCGCGCCGCGCGCCCGCTGGACCGTATCTTCAACGATCCCGACCAGATCGTCGAAGATGGAATCCGTGGCTACCTGCTGGCGCATCCCGATATCCTGACGGGCACGAAAAACCCGCGGGTCCTGCGCCGTGCGCATAAAGGTGCCACACGCAAGGTTGGCGTGATTACCGGCGGCGGCTCCGGCCACGAACCGGCGTTCCTGGGATATGTGGGCAAGGGCATGCTGGATGCGGTCGCCGTGGGGGAGATTTTTTCCTCCCCCACGGCGGCCAGCTTCCTTGACGCCATGCGTGAAGCGGATAACGGCGCGGGGGTCGCCTGCCTGTTCGGCAATTACGCGGGCGATACCATGAATGTCCGCCTGGCCGTGGATGACGCAACGCGTGAGGGGATTGCCGTGGGCACGGTGGTCGCCAATGACGACGTGGCCTCCGCCCCGAAGGATGACGCGGCCCGCAGGCGGGGTGTCGCGGGGGAGATCCTGATGTGGAAGGCCGCCGGCGCCCGTGCGGAGGAAGGGGCTTCGCTGGAAGAGGTGCTGGCTACCGCCCGCAAGGCGATCGACAACACGCGCTCGATCGGCGTCGGCCTTTCCCCGTGCACCATTGTCGCCAATGGCCACCCCAATTTCATGATCGAGGCCGGGACGATGGAAGTCGGCATCGGCCATCATGGGGAACCGGGGGTGGCGATCAGCAGGCTGGGATCATCGCGTGACATCGCGCGGATGATGTGTGACCACATCCTGCCCGACCTGCCATTCGGGGCGGGGGATGAGGTAACGGTGCTGGTGTCCGGCCTTGGCGCCACGCCGGTCATCGAACTTTACGTGCTGTTTGCCGATATTGCCGACATCATGCATGAACGCGGCATCACCATCCGCCACAACTTCGTCGGCAACCTGTTTACCTCGCTGGACATGAAGGGGGTGACGCTGACGGTGATGAAGCTGGATGCGGAATTGGACCGGCTGATGTCCCACCCGGCCCATGCCATCGGCCTGACGCGGGTGGGCAGTGCCCCCGAAAGCCCGGTCACGGCGGCCCCGGCGGCCACGGCGCATGATCAGGGCGCGCACGGGGCACTGGCTGAGACGGAACGCTACATCCCGACATCGGGTATCGCGCTTGAAAGCACGCGCGCGGTCGTGCCCGCGCTGGTCAGCGCGATTGTCGGCGCGCGCGACTGGCTGAGCGAGATTGACGGCAAGATTGGTGACGGCGACCACGGCATCAACATGGCCAAGGGCTTTGCCCGCTGCGGGCAGGCGCTGGGCGATGCGCCACCCACGATGGAAGGCGGGCTGCGCGCACTTTCGGACTCGCTCATGGCCGGCATTGGCGGCTCGATGGGGCCGCTGTACGGGCGTTTTTTCGAAGGGCTGGCAAAGCCGCTGGCAGGCGTGAGCCACATCGACGCCCACCTGTTCGGCCTGATGCTGGACGGGGCGGAAGCGGGCATCCGTTCGCTGGGCAATGCCGATGTGGGTGACAAGACACTGATGGACACGCTCGTGCCCGCCGTCAGGGCCTATCACGCGGCGGAAGGGCAGGGACTGAAGGCAGCACTTGCCGCCATGTCGGTGGCGGCCGAGCAGGGGCGCGATTCAACCCGCGACCTTGTGGCACGCATCGGCAGGGCCAGCAGGCTGGGTGAACGCTCACGCGGCGTACTGGATGCGGGGGCCACGTCATGCTGCCTGATCCTGCAGACCATGGCGGCCAGCCTGTCCGCCATTGCCGAAGCCTGAATGCCCATACGGGCGTAATCATTACCTCCCCATGGCTGCACCCTGCGGCCATGGGGCACCATCCCCGCACCAAAATAACAAGAATAACATCTTCTGCGGAACGTGCGCGCCCAGGCTGCGCCATCCGCGCTGCTGGAGGGTAAGATAATGGCCCAGACAGTCCTGCTTGACCCCACGCGGGTCGGCGATGAAATCCCGCATGAGGAAAGACCGCGCTCCGCCCTGGGCCGGTTTCTTTCCCGCATCGGCATACCGCCGGCACTGGCCTGGGGGTTTGCCGGGGTCCTGATCTTCATGACGGGGGACGGGGTGGAGAGTGGCTATCTCTCGCCCTACCTTGTCAGCATGGGGTTTACCGAACATGATGTGGCCCTGCTGTTTACCATCTACGGGCTGAGTGCCGCGATTGCGGCATGGCTGTCCGGCGCACTGTCCGACCTGTGGGGTGCCAGGCGGGTCATGCTGACCGGGCTTGCGATCTGGGGGCTGCTGCAGGTCGGCTTCCTGCTTGTGGCACTGCCCGCACGCTCCCTGCCGCTCATGCTGCTGTTCTACGGCATAAGGGGATTTGGTTATCCGCTTTTTGCGTTCGGCTTTCTTGTCTGGGTGGTGACAACAGTCAATCCGGGCAGGCTGGGGTCCGCCGTGGGGTGGTTCTGGTTCTGCTTTACCGGCGGCATGCCCACGCTGGGGTCAGTATTTGCCGGTTACACCATTCCCCATATCGGCCCGATCGCAACATTGTGGCTGGCACTTGGCCTTGTCATGCTGGGTGGCGCCATGGCGCTGGGCGGCATCCGTGAAAAACATGGCAATGTCCATGCCGCCACTGCCGACAAGCATCCGTTGAAAACCCTGTTCGCATCGCTGTCGATTGCGTGGGAACGGCCCAAGGTTGGTCTTGGCTGTATTGTCCGCGCCATTGATACCTCGGCTGAATTCGGTTTTCTGGTCTGCCTGCCGCTGTATTTCATGCACGACCTGCATTTCAGCCTGGGGCAGTGGCTGCTGGTATTGCAGGCCATCTTCATCTCCAACGTGATCTGGAATCTTCTGTTCGGCATACTGAGCGACTGGCTGAGCTGGCGCGGCACGGTCATGCTGGGCGGCGGCGTGGGGTCGGCCATCAGCACGCTGCTGCTGTACTGGTGCCCCACCCATTTCGGGCCGGGACACATGCTGCCCACACTTTTTGCAGGCGCGCTGTATGGCATGACCTTGGCCGCCTACGTGCCGCTTTCGGCCCTGATGCCCTATCTGGCACCTGACGACAAACCGGCCGCGATGTCGCTGCTCAACCTTGGCGCCGGGGCCAGTGTATGGATCGGGCCGGCTATTGTTTACCTCTTTGAACCACGCTTTGGCATCTTCGGTGTCATGGTCACCTATGCGGGCATCTACCTGCTTAGTGCCTGCCTTGCGTGGTTCCTGACCCTGGACCCGGCGTTGCAGGCGGAACTGGACCGTTCCCGGCGCGCCGTGGCCAGAAGTAAATAAACCCACAAATAAAAACATAGACGGAAATAATAAAATGAAACCGTTCAGTGAACTGCTCAGCCTTGCGGGTCGTACTGCCGTCGTGACCGGCGGCGCATCGGGCATTGGCCTGGCGATTGCCCAGCGGCTTGCGGGGCAGGGGGCCGTGGTGTGCCTGGTTGACCGTAACGAGAAGGTGGCCGAGATCGCGGTCGGCCTGGGCAGCCAGCATTGCGGCGTGCATACGGATGTCACGGATGAGGCTGCGATCGCCACCGCGTGCAGCACCATCCTGTCCCAGCTTGGGCATGTCGATATTCTGGTCAACAATGCGGGGATTGCCCTGATTGCCTCAGCCGCTGAACTGGAAACGTCGGCGTGGGACCTGACCATGGCGATCAACCTGCGCGCGCCCTTCCTGTTTGCCCGCGCGCTTGGCCCGGCCATGTGTAAAAAGGGTTTCGGGCGGATCGTGAACATTGCCTCACAGGCAGCACTTGTGGCTCTGGACAAGCATGCCGCCTATGGCGCCAGCAAGGCCGGTATTCTGGGCCTGACCAAGGTGCTGGCGTTTGAATGGGGGCCATCGGGGGTGACGGTCAATGCGATCTCGCCCACCGTGGTCGAGACGGAACTGGGCAAGCAGGTCTGGTCCGGGCCGGTGGGCGATGCCTTCCGCGCGCAGGTGCCAACCGGCCGCTTTGCCCAGCCCGATGAGATCGCCTGCGCCGTCGCCTATCTGGTCAGCAATGCCGCTGCCATGGTCAATGGTGAAAACCTGGTGGTGGATGGCGGCTATACGATCCGCTGAACAGTAAAAAAGTTTTTGGTGAAGCTTTTTTCAAAAAGCTTCGAAGCACGCCGCCTTTTTCGATCAAAAGGCGGCACCCAAAAACTTTCATCATTTTTCTCAACAATACTTAAAAACGCAGGAAAACCGCACGACATGCGCCACATAGTCCCCGCTGCCCCCGATGGGGGCGGCCACGCCAGCGCCAGTATCGACCAGCTCTGCATCAACACCATCCGCACCCTGTCCATGGATGGCGTGCAGAAGGCGAATTCCGGTCATCCCGGCACCGCGATGGCGCTCGCACCCTGTGCCTATGCCCTGTGGCGCAATGTCATGAATTACGACCCGGCCAACCCGCTCTGGCCCAATCGGGACCGGTTCGTGCTGTCCATCGGGCATGCGTCGATGCTGCTTTATTCGCTCATCTATCTAGCGGGCGTGCGCGATGTGCGGGCAGGCAGGGTGACGGATGCGCCAGCGCTGACGCTGGGTGATCTGGAGCAGTTCCGCCAGCTTGGCTCCAGAACACCGGGCCACCCGGAATACCGCCACACCACGGGCGTGGAAACCACAACCGGGCCGCTGGGGCAGGGATGCGGCAATTCGGTGGGTATGGCCATGGCCGAGAAATGGCTGGCTGCGCGTTACAACCGCCCCGGCTTCGACCTGTTCGATTACCACATCTACACGCTGTGCGGTGATGGCGACATGATGGAAGGCGTGGCCAGCGAGGCCGCGTCCGTCGCAGGCCATCTCAAGCTGGGCAACCTGACATGGATTTATGACAGCAACCGCATTTCCATCGAAGGCTCGACCGATATCGCCTTTACCGAAAACGTGCGCAGGCGTTTCGAGGGTTATGGCTGGCACGTGCTGGAACTGATGGACGCCAACGACACGGGCGATCTTGAACGCCTGCTGGCGGATGCGAAGGCCGAAACCACGCGGCCCACGCTGATCATCGCCCATTCCATCATCGGCTGGGGCGCACCGCACAAGGCTGGCACGGCGGCGGCCCATGGTGAGCCGCTGGGTGCGGAAGAAATCCGCGAGACCAAGAAATTCTATGGCTGGCCGGAAGACAGGAGCTTCTACGTGCCCGATGGCGTACTGGCGCATTTCCAATCCGGGCTGGGCGCGCGCGGGGCTGCGGCCAGCGCGCGGTGGCTGGCGCTGTTTGCGGCGTACCTTCAGGCCCATCCCGACCTTGGGGCGGAAGTCACGGCCATCATAAACGGCACGCTGCCGGTCGGGTGGGATCGTGGCATCCCGACCTTTGACGCGGATGCGAAGGGCATTGCCTCCCGCGCCAGTTCGGGCAGGGTGCTCAATGCGGTCGCACAGCATTATCCATGGATGATCGGCGGCTCGGCCGACCTGTCACCATCGACCAAAACCCACCTGACATTTGATGGTGCGGGCGATTTCCAGCCCCCGCAATGGGGTGGCACCTATGGCGGGCGCAACGTGCATTTTGGTGTGCGCGAACATGCCATGGGGTCGATCTGCAACGGGATCGCACTGGCGGGCATCCGTCCGTTCTGCTCCGGCTTCCTGATCTTTTCCGATTACATGAAGCCGCCGATCCGCATGTCGGCGCTGATGAACCTGCCGGTCGTGTATATTTTTACCCATGATTCCATCAGTGTGGGCGAGGACGGTCCCACCCATCAGCCCATCGAGCAGTTGGCCCAGCTCCGCGCCACCCCCGGCGTGACCCTGATCCGCCCCGCCGATGCGAACGAAGTGGCGGAAGCCTGGCGGGTGATCATCCCCATGACCGACCGCCCCGCCGTGCTGGTGCTCAGCCGCCAGAACCTGCCAACACTGGACCGCGGCGTTTACGCCCCCGCCACGGGGCTGGCGAAAGGGGCCTATATCCTGGCCGAATGTGGCGGAAAGCCAGACCTGATCCTGATGGCGACGGGCAGCGAGGTCTCCCTTGTGGTGGCTGCGTATGAAATCCTGAAAAAGGAGGGCATCAGGGTGCGTGTCGTCTCCATGCCGTCATGGGACCTGTTCGAGGCCCAGCCCGAAGCCTACCGCAACAGCGTGCTGCCGCCCGATGTCACCGCCCGTGTGGCGGTGGAACAGGCATCCGGCATGGGGTGGGCGCAATATATCGGCCTGACGGGCGAAGCGGTGGTGATGCATGGCTTTGGCGCCTCCGCCCCGGCGGAAGCGTTGCAGGAAAAATTCGGTTTTACCGTGGACGCCGTCCTTGCCGCGGCCCGGCGGCAGATCGCACGCGCCTGAACATATGAAGAGCCGGAAATACAGATCATGAATGAATCCCACAGCATTTCCCTGACCAATCCATTATGCGAACTGGCCCGCTTTGGCCAGTCGCCATGGCTGGACTTTATCCAGCGTTCCTTTACCGAAAATGGCAGCCTGAAACGGCTGGTAGATCAGGACGGGCTGAAGGGCGTCACCTCCAATCCGGCCATCTTTCACAAGGCCATAGGGCAGGGGGATGAATATGACACCCGCATCGGCCAGGTACTGGCCGAACGGAAAGTCGATGCGGCAGCTTTATATGAAATCCTGGCGGTGGAAGACATACAGGCCGCAGCCAAAGTGCTGTATCCGGTCTATGAAACCAGCCGGGGCATTGACGGGTATGTCAGCCTTGAGGTCTCGCCCCATCTGGCCCATGATGCCATCGGTACACTGGCCGAGGCGCGGCATTTGTGGAAACGGGTCGATATGCCCAACCTCATGATCAAGATCCCCGGCACGCAGGAAGGCGTGGAGGCCGTGCGGACCGCGATCGCGGATGGCATGAATGTCAACGTGACCCTGCTGTTTTCGCTTGGGGCATACAAGAAGGTGCTGGATGCCTACATGGCCGGGCTGGAAGCGCGGCATACGCAGGGTCTGCCGGTATCGGGCATTGCATCGGTCGCCTCCTTTTTCGTAAGCCGCATTGACGCCCGCATCGATGCGGCAATCGACGAACGGATAGCGGGAGCGGACCCGGAAGCAAAGACGCTGGAAACCCTGCGGGGAAAAGTCGCCATTGCCAATGCCAGGATGGCCTATCAATACTGGCAGGGGGTTACACGGGGCGCGCGGTGGCGAAAGCTGGCGGCCCTTGGCGCGCAGCCCCAGCGGCTGCTCTGGGCCTCGACCGGCACGAAGGACCCGGCTTACAGCGATGTATTGTATGTCGATGCACTGATCGGGCCGGAGACGGTCAATACCATCCCGCCTGCCACATTCGCCGCGTTCCGCGACCACGGGACGGCTGCCCCGACACTGACACAGGACATTCCGGATGCGATACAGGTCCTGCACGAGGCCGACCGGCTGGGGCTTGATCTGGCTGGGGTGACGGATGCCCTTTTACATGAAGGGCTGGACGCTTTTGCGGAGGCATTCCGTTCCCTGCGTGACAGTATGGCAACAAAAATAACCAGCCTGTCTCCCGTCATGATGTAATCCAGGCAGGAAACCACAATCCTTTTTTGATCGGGGGACTTTCACCGCAACCCTTGGCACATGCGCATTCCGGCTAAGCCTGCCCATCAACCCCTCCTTCCCCAGGCCGGATTATGGCCTACGTCCCTGCCTGAAAATCGGGAGTGACTTCTGACACTCGGCTGTCAGGTTACGAGAGGCCGCTGGCACAGGTCATTGCATTGATTGTATGGTGCATGATTGAATGATTGGTCGCCGAATATATGGAACCTGACCGTCATGACCGAGTACCCCTACCTGGACCATTGGAAAGAGGAGATCGGTCGCAATCCGAATGCGATTTACCTTACGCTCGCTGATGCCCTGGCGCTTTCGATCCGCAAGGGTGACCTGAGGGAAGGGGACAGGCTGCCTCCACAGCGTGCCATTGCGCGCCATATCGGGACCAATCTGACAACCGTGACCCGTGCGTTCACGGAAGCCCACCGTCGCGGCCTGATTGACGCAACCGTTGGCCGGGGCACGTTCGTGCGTGTCGGCGCGGGCGAGAGTCACTGGCGCCATACCGGCCCGGCCGTGGTTGACCTGACCATGAACCTGCCGCCGATCCCGCAGGACCCGCCGCTGCAGCGCATCATCCAGAACGATATCGCGGCCATCCTGAAGCAGCAGGACCTGAACAGCCTGATGTCCTACCGGGTCACGGGCGGCACGCTGGAGGAGCGCCAGCTTGGCGCGAAATGGATCGCCCCCATCATCGGCCAGCGGCGCACGGACGAAATTCTTGTCTCACCCGGTGCGCAGAGCGCACTGGCAGCCATTGTCAGCACCCATACCCAGCCGGGCGATGTGATTGTCACCGACCGCATCGCCTATCCGGGTATTCGAACTATTGCCGCACAGTTCGACCTTATTCTGGTCGGTGTGGACAGTGACAGGGAAGGCATGATGCCCGACCAGCTCGACCGGGTCTGTGCGGAACATCACCCCCGGCTGCTTTACTGCATCCCGACCATTCACAACCCCACCACAGCCACCATGTCACTGCAGCGGCGCAAGGATATTCTTGCGGTAGCCCAGCGCCATCACCTGCATATTGCCGAGGACGACCCCTACAGCCTGCTGATGGACACTCCGCTACCGGCGCTGGCAGCACTCGACCACAGTCGTGTCAGCTATGTGGCCACCCTTGCCAAGACACTCAGCCCCGGCCTGCGCACGGCCTATGTCGCCCTGCCCAACGCGGACATGACCCGACGGGTGACGGCGGCCATTCGGGCCATTGCGCTCACCAATGCCGGTCTGCTCAGCGCGCTCACGGCGCGGTGGATGCAGACAGGGCAGGCCCATACAATATTGCACGCCATTCAGAAAGAACTGCGCCTGCGCCAGTCCATAGCCCGCAAGGTGCTGGGGGAAGGGCATTGCATGAATCCCGACGGGCCGCATGTGTGGCTGAAACTGCCGGACTGGTGGGGCAGTGCGGATTTTGTGGCGTATGCCCGCAGGCGGGGGCTGGCGCTGGTGCCCAGCACCGTTTTCACCATCAGTGGCGAGCCGCCGCAGCGTGCTCGGATCGCACTCGGCAGCGCGCCGGATGCCGCAAGTCTTGAGGAATCCCTGCATGGGGTGCTGTCGGTCCTGCAACACAAACGCTCACCCGGCTTCGCCGATATTGTGTGACCTGCGCGCAGTGTCTGGAATCGATGGGAACATCTGATTACGGGGCGCGCCATGCGGGCGGATGGAAAAACAAAAGGGCACGTTATTCACGACTGCGTGATTATGGAATCATTTAAAAACAGATACTTATAATCATATCTCACAATTGTATGGTTGGAGAATAATTTTTGTATGCCTCTGTCTCGGCAAGAAGACGTTGTATGATTTAATTTGAGCCATTTGTACCCTTATCATAAGACATACAATATTTTGGCTCTCCGCCATCCCGTGCCACGTTTGCCTAGGCAACGCGGTCAGTCCCGGCTCCCCGCCGGAGACCGCAGCACACGGGAGAGATACCATGCCGAAAGTCGAACACGCTCCGTACAAAGACGGCGACTGTTTCGTCAATTATGAAAATAAGGTCTTTGAAGACGTCAAAGCCCAGCCCGGCGAAAAAGCCCTCATCACCTTCCACACCGTCGCCAATGAAGGCTCGGTCGGGTTCGTCAACCTGCTGCAGGCCACCCGTCTGATCCGCAAGGGCTTCGAGACGTCGGTGCTGCTGTATGGCCCGGGTGTCACCCTTGGCGTGCAGCGCGGCTTTCCCCGTCTGGGCGACGAAGCCTTTCCGGGGCACATGAACTGCAACAGGCAGATCGCGAAAATCCTTGAAGAGGGCGGCAAGGTCTATGCCTGCCGCTTCGCGCTTCAGGCCCTCTATGGCTACGGCGAGCAGAACCTGATCCCCGGCATCACGCCGATCAACCCGCAGGACGTGCTCGACATCATCCTGCTGGCCCGTCGCGACAACGCCTTCATCCTCAATACCTGGACCCTCTGAAGGCCGAAGGGAGGACCGTACGCCATGTCCCGTATCGTTCGCGCCGCAGCCATCCAGATCAGTCCCGTCCTGGGTGACGATGGTCTGGGCACGGCCCGGAAAGTCTGCCAGGCCATCCGCGAGGCCGCCGAAAAAGGTGTGAAGCTTGCGGTCTTTCCCGAAACCTTTGTGCCCTATTACCCCTATTTCTCGTTCATCCAGCCGGCTTTCCGTTTCGGTGGGGAGCATCTGGAACTCTACGAGCGCGCCGTCGTCATTCCCGGTCCGGTCACCGACATGGTGGCCGAGGCCGCGCGCCAGACCGGCATGGTCGTGGTGCTGGGCGTGAACGAGCGTGATTTCGGCACGCTCTACAACACCCAGATCATCTTTGATGCGACAGGTGAAATCCTGCTCAAACGCCGCAAGATCACGCCCACCTACCATGAACGCATGGTCTGGGGGCAGGGCGATGGCGCAGGACTGAAAGTGGTGGAAAGTGCCGCCGGACGCATCGGGGCGCTGGCCTGCTGGGAGCATTACAATCCGCTCGCCCGCTACGCGCTGATGACCCAGCACGAGGAAATCCACTGTGCCCAGTTCCCCGGCTCGCTGGTAGGGCAGATCTTTGCCGACCAGATGGAAGTCACTATCCGGCATCACGCACTGGAATCCGGCTGCTTTGTGGTGAACGCCACGGGGTGGCTGACGGAAGAACAGATCACGGAGATAGCCCGCGATCCGGCGCTGGAAGGGCCGCTGCGGGGTGGGTGCTTCACGGCCATCGTCTCGCCTGAAGGGAAACTGCTCGGCACACCGCTGACGGAAGGCGAGGGGATGGTGATTTCCGATCTCGATTTCGCCCTGATCACGAAGCGCAAGCGGATGATGGATTCCGTAGGGCATTACGCACGGCCCGAACTGCTCAGCCTGCTTCAGGACCGGCGGCCCGCGCGCACCGTTCATTACGTTGGGGACGCCAATCCGGTTCCCACATCTACAGATGAGGCTGCGTCATGACCGTCCCAATGCTCGGCACGCTTTCCAGTCGCAAGCTTGTCACTGACCTGCAATCCTTCGGGCTTCAGATCGGGGAGCAGACCGGCGGCATCGCCCGCAAGGGAGGCGCCGGTCCTTCGGATCACAAGACGATTACCATTGCAGGCCAGACCGTCATGGTCCCGGTCTATACATCAGGCGCGCAGCATTCACCATTTCAGGCCAGCCCGCCGGACCAGCACGGGGCCAGCACGCTGCTACGCGATGGGCAGACACTGGGCACGATCCATTTTCCGGCCGCCCCGCGCTTTTACGGACTGAGCACGGCGGACGGCATTCCCTATTGGAAGATCGCCCTGCTGCATGGCCGTGACACGCTGGCGACCACGGTGCAACAGACCTGCATCCGCTATGCCGACCGGCGCACGTCCTGCCAGTTCTGCGCCATCGGCCAGTCGCTGGAGGCCGATCGCACCATTGCCTACAAGACCCCAGCACAACTGGCCGAGGTCGCCAAGGCCGCCGTGGAACTGGACGGCGTGCGCGACATGGTGCTGACCACCGGCACGCCCAACGTGGTGGACCGGGGTGCAGCCGTGCTGGCGGACTCAGCCCGTGCCATCCGGGCGGCCGTGGACCTGCCGCTTCAGGTCCAGTGCGAGCCGCCGCGCGATCACGACTGGTTCCAGCGCCTGCGCGACGCCGGGGCCGACAGCCTGGGTATGCATCTCGAGGCCGCAACACAGGCGGTGCGCGAGAAGATCATGCCCGGCAAGGCCACGGTCAGCGTGGATCGCTATATGGACGCTTTCGCCAGCGCCGTGCCGATCTTCGGGCGCGGACAGGTCAATACCTACATTCTGGCCGGTCTTGGCGACAGCGCCGCAGATATTCTGGCGCTGGCCGAACGGCTGATTGCGCTCGGGGTCTATCCCTTCGTGGTGCCGTTCGTGCCTATTTCCGGAACACCACTGGAAAATCATGCGCCGCCTTCGGCCGATTTCATGAAGTCCGTGCTCGCACCACTCGGGCGGATGCTGCGCGAGGCGAACATGAAATCCACCGACATCCGCGCCGGATGTGGCCGGTGTGGCGCCTGTTCCTCGCTTTCGGCGTACGAATAATGACAGCGATCCTCGAAGGCGTAGACGACCGCCCGTTCATCCCTACGGAATATGTCGTGCGGCTGGCCCGCACGCCGTGGGAACGGGCTGGCTATCATGCGCTGCGCCGCGACGTGTTCTGTACCGAACAGCAGGTCTTTGCGGATGATGACCGGGACGCAATCGATGCGGTTGCCATTCCCATCATCGCGGCGTGCTGCATGGCGGGCATGCCGGACCGGGTGGTGGGCGCCGTGCGCATCCATGAAGCCGAACCCGGCGTCTGGCGCGGCTCCCGTCTGGCCGTCCATGAAGACCATCGCAAACTGGGACGGATCGGCGCGGAACTCATCCGCATGGCGGTCAGCACGGCGCACGGGCTTGGGGCCACGCGGTTCCTGGCCCAGGTACAGGAACAGAACGTGCTGTTCTTCCGCCGCCTGCACTGGAAAAGCCTTGGAGCCATGACCTTGCATGGGCTGCCGCATCACGACATGCAGGCCGACCTCTCACGCTATCCGGCGCATGGCCAGGATCAGACATGGCTGCTGCGTCCGCAACCCCAAGCTCGGCAGGTAGCGTGATGGCGCACGAACTCGCCACACTCCTGCACACGCTCCGGAACGGTCGCGCCCTGGCAGGTAAACAGGACATCGCCGAAACTGCGGCAATTCTGAAGCCTGCAAATCCCGACGCCATCCGCCTTGGCGATGACTGCGCCGCGATCCCGGATGGCGATGGCTATCTCCTGCTGGCCAGCGAGGGCTTTCAGGACAGCTTTGTCCGTTCAATGCCATGGTTTTCCGGGTATTGCGGCGTGATGGTCAATGTCAGCGACATCGCAGCCATGGGCGGTCGCCCCGTGGCGGTAGTGGACGCGCTGTGGAGCGATACGTCCGAAGCAGCCACCTCCATCCTGACTGGCCTGCGTGATGGCGCGGACACCTACGGCGTACCTGTCGTGGGGGGCCATACCAACAGGCGCAGCACCCATAATTCGCTGTCAGTCGCGATCCTTGGCCGTGCCCGTCACCTGCTGACCAGTTTCGATGCCCGACCGGGCGAGGTTCTGATCGCCGCCATTGATCTGCGCGGTCGCTGGCATGACCCGCATCCGTTCTGGGATGCCAGTTCAGCACTGTGCGGCACCGAGGGAGCGGCCCGGCTGCGTGGGGACATCGAACTTCTGCCCACGATTGCGGAAGACGGCCTGAGCCGTGCCGCCAAGGATATCAGTATGGCGGGACTGTTGGGCACTGCCCTCATGCTGGCCGAATGTTCGGGTATCGGCATGACCATCACGCTCGATGACATTCCACGGCCTGAGGGTGCTCCGATGGAGCGCTGGCTGTCAGCCTTCCCCAGCTATGGCTACCTGCTCACGGCGCGCCGCGAAGATGCCGAAGCGATCATGGCCCGGTTTCGTGGACGGGGCATTGCGGCTTCTATCATCGGTCAGTGTGACAGCACGCAGCGGCTGGATGTCACATGGGCAGACGAGACAGAAACCTTCTGGGATCTCGCCCGGATGCCTCTCATGGGGTATGCACCATGACCCTCTCCATCGGCATCCTGACCCATTCGACCAATCCGCGTGGCGGCGTGGTGCATGGCATGGCGCTGGCCGAAGCCTTGTGCGATGCAGGCCACGACGTCACGCTGATCGCCCCGGACGTGACCGGAGCCGGTTTCTTCCGCACGCCCCGCTGCGCCACAAACTGCATCCCGGCCGCGCCTGAGACCGACCTGCCAACGCTGGTGGAACGCCGCATTGGCGAGATCAGGGACGCCCTGCGCGGTCAGCATTTTGACGTGCTGCACGCGCAGGACCCGATCAGCGCCAATGCACTGGCCGAACTGGTGGAAGAGGGACGGATACCGGGCTTTGCCCGCACGGTCCACCATCTTGACCATTTTACACACCCGGTCCTTGCCGCGCGGCAGGAACGGGGGATCAGGGCGGCGGCCGAACTGTTTACCGTCAGCACAATGTGGGAAGATGTCCTGCGCAACGACCATGGCCGCGAAGCCCCGGTCGTGGGCAACGGGGTTGATCCCGTGCGCTTTTCGCCCGTGCCGGACGTGCAGGATGCCACGCTGCGGGCGCGGCATCACCTGCCTGCCGACCGTCGCCTGATCCTGTCCGTAGGCGGGATCGAGCGGCGCAAGAATACGCTGCACCTGCTGGAAGCGTTTGTGGCCCTGCGCCGCGAACGGCCGGATGTGCATCTGGTCGTGGCGGGCGGGGCCTCGCTGCTGGACCATTCTGCCTACCGCACCCGGTTCATGGCGCGTCTGCGCGAAAGCGGTGCGGCCGATCATGTCACCATCACCGGGCCGGTTGCGGATGAGGACATGCCAGCCTTCTACCGGCAGGCGGACGTGCTGGCCTATCCGTCTATAACCGAAGGGTTCGGCCTGTGCCCGCTGGAGGCGCTCACCTGCGGTACACCGGTCATCGTGCCGGACATCGCACCTTTTACCGGACATCTTTCGCGGGCGGATGCGCTGTGGTGCCAACTGGCGCAGCCTGACACCCTGTTGCTGGCCCTGCGTGACGCACTGGGTGCCAAAAGCTGCGCGCGTTTTCGCGCCAGCGGCCCCGCAACCGCCCGCCGTTTCGACTGGGGCCGCGTCGCCAGCCGTCACCTCCCCGCATATCGGCGTCTGGCGGCCCTGCGGCACGCAGGTGCCCCTGTTTCTGGAGCTTTGTCATGCCCGAAATGACCTTTCGCGTACGCTGGCCCGATGGGAAGGAGACCGACTGTTACTCCCCGTCGCTGGTCATAAGGGACCACTTCACGCCCGGTCAGGATTATCCGGTCCGGGAGTTTCTTGAAAAGGCCAACACCGCCCTGACGGACGCCAGCGAGCGGGTTCGCGCCCGCTACGGCTTTCCATGCAGCCGCGCCCTTGGCCAGCTTCAGGCCATAAGGCAGGCCAGTGCGCCTTTTCTGAACCAGTCCGACGCGCAGGTGCGTGTCCTGTCTTTCAGTTATTGAGACGAAAAGAACGACCATGACACAGAACGAGAAAAGCATCCCCGTCATCATCGTGGGCGGCGGACAGGCCGGGCTCTCCATGAGCTGGTACCTGTGCCGCGAACAGGTGGAGCACATCGTCTTTGAGGCAAAGACGGCCTGCCATTCGTGGGATGACGAACGCTGGGACAATTTCTGCCTGGTCACACCGAACTGGCAGTGCGAACTCCCCGGTCATCCCTACAAGGGGCGCGACCCGCACGGCTTCATGGTGAAGCAGGAAATTATTGACTACGTGAAGGGCTTCGTAGCCTCATTCAATCCGCCCCTGCGTGAGCATACAGCCGTTACCTCCATCACGCGCCATGAAGGTGGTGGCTATCGCGTGGTAGCAGGTGGTGAGACGTGGCACGCGAAGCATGTTGTCATCGCATCAGGCGCGTATCAGGACGCGGTGATCCCCGGCTATGCCAGCGCGATCGATCCCGCCATCCATCAGGTTCATTCACAGGATTACCGCAATGCGGCCCAGTTGCCTGAAGGGGCTGTGCTGGTCGTGGGCAGCGGTCAGTCCGGCGCGCAGATTGTCGAGGACCTGTTCCTTGAAAAACGCAAGGTCCATCTCTGTGTCGGTTCTGCCCCGCGTGTCTCGCGTTTCTACCGTGGCCGTGACGTTGTGGACTGGCTTGCGGACATGCACTTCTATGACCTGACGGTGGATAATCATCCTCTTCGTGACGGTGCACGCGACAAGACCAATCATTACGTCACGGGCCGAAATGGCGGGCATGACCTTGATCTGCGCAAGTTCGCGAAGGAAGGCGTGGGCCTGCACGGCACGCTGGAGACAATCCGCGATGAAGTGGCGCACTTCGCGCCAGATCTTGCGGAAAACCTTGATGATGCGGACAAGACCAATGCCGACATCAAGAAATCCATTGACGCCTACATCGCCCGTGAAGGAATCACGGCCCCGACCGAAGCCTCTTATGTGCCTGTCTGGGAGCCCGATGGCAGTAACACCCCGCTCGACCTGAAGGCTGCCGGGATCACTTCGATCCTCTGGTGTATCGGCTTCCGCCCGAACTATCGCTGGATCGACGTGCCGGTCTTCAACGGGGCAGGCAAGCCGGTCTGGCATCGGGGCGTGACCGATGCGCCGGGCTTCTACTTCCTCGGCCTGCCATGGCTGCACACCTGGGGGTCGGGACGGTTTTCCGGTGTCTCGCGCGATGCCGCGTGGCTGGCCAGCCAGATCACCGGCAAAGATGTGCCTGTAGCCTGAACGGAGTAAGCGCCATGCTTCCATGGACAACATACGAGGCGATGTACGATGCGGCACGGAACCAGCCAAAACAGTTCTGGCTGAAGGCGGCGCAACGCATCACATGGAAGCAGGCACCTGTGACCGCATGCAGGACGCGGGCGGATGGCTGGCATGACTGGTTTCCCGACGCCACGCTCAACACCTGCCATAACGCTGTCGACCGGCATGTAGCGGATGGACGCGGCGGGCAGGCGGCGCTGATCTGGCATTCCTGCGCCACGAAGGAACGTCAGGTGATATCCTACAGGGAGTTGCAGGGCAGGGTAGCCGGATTTGCCGGTGGCCTGCGCTCGCTCGGAGTGGAGAAGGGCGACCGTGTCCTGATCGCCATGCCGACCATGATCGAGACCGCCATCGCCATGCTGGCCTGTGCACGGATCGGTGCCGTACATGTCGTGGTCTTTGCTGGTTACGCCGGGCCTGAACTGGCGCGACGGATCAATGACGTGGCGCCGAAGATCATCATCATCGCCAGTTGCAGCTTTCAGGGGCAGACGCCCATTCCATCCGCACCTCCCCTGCATGAGGCGCTGGCCAGGGCGACGCACAGGCCACGGGCCTGCGTGATCGTACAGCGTGCGGCCTGTCCGGCATCGCCCGTGCCGGTGCGGGATCATGATTTCCATGCGCTGGAACAATCGGCCCCGGCCGGTCCAGTCATGCTCCGGGCTGAAGATCCGCTCTATATCCTCCATACATCGGGCACGACGGGCAAGGCAAAGGGCATCGTGCGTGATAATGGTGGCCACGCTGTAGCCCTCGCCCTGTCCATGGAACTGATCTATGGCTGCAAACCCGGTGATACCTTCTTCACCACATCCGACCTTGGTTGGGTTGTCGGCCATTCCTACGGGGTCTACGCGCCCCTGATCAGCGGCTGCACCAGCGTGATCGTGGAAGGTGGCGCATCGGCTTCCGCCATCCGCGCGCTTTGCCATGAGCATGACGTGAAATGCCTGTTCACCACACCAACACAGATGCGCCTCATGCGGCAGGAAAGCCGTCATCTGTCAGGGGCGATCCTGCCCGCGCTGGCCCGAATCTTCGTGGCCGGGGAGTATGCGGACCCAACATTGCTGGACTGGGCGCGGTCGTATTTTCACAAACCTGTAGTCAATCACTGGTGGCAGACCGAAACCGGGTGGAGCATCACCGCGCATTTCTTTGGTCTGCCCGAGCGTGAACCGGTCGCGCTCATGAACGATGTCGGGCGGCCTGCGCCGGGATTTTGCCCGGAAATCGTGCCCTCCATGCCGGGTGAACAGTGCGGCGAGATTGTCCTCTCCCTGCCGTTGCCGCCCGGCTGTCTGGCAGGAATGTGGAAAGAGGGGGCGATCCATGTTCCCACAGCTTATCTGGACGAGACTGGCCAGTATTATCGCACCTTTGACGAAGGCATGATCGAGGCCAACCACGCCGTGCACATGCTCGGGCGTTCCGATGATGTCATCAAGGTCGCAGGACGGCGGATTTCGGGCGTGCAGATCGAAAAGATCATCGCCACCCATCCATCAGTCCATGCCTGTGCCGTGGTTGCCGTGCCCGACGCACTGCGCGGGCAGCGGCCCGTAGCATATGTGGTACCTGACCCCACAGTGGAACGCACGCTTTCTGCCGGGGAAATCATCGCACGGGTCAGCGAAGTCCTCGGCCGCTGGATCGGCCTGAAAGAAGTCCGCTTCGTTGCATGCCTTCCCACAACCGTATCTGGAAAAATCACGCGGCAACGCCTGCTGGTCTCCTGATGCCATCGGCATCGTGCCGGGTTACGCCTGCGGAAAAAAGAGCGCGCCATACCAGACCGGATCCGTAACGATCTTGCACCGGTCAGGAATGAAGTCGACATGCAGTGCGGAACACCTTGACAGACGGGAAGACAGGCCGTTTTCCGATCCGGCCCGTCAGTAGGGAAAACGGCCGTCTGGCGGATCGGCCACGCGTGCCGATACCTGTAGATAAAGGCGAACCTCAGGGCTTTTGGCCTACGAATATCCGGTTTTTCTGGATTTCCCTTTCCGCCCCGAAAATCCGGATCTTCAGGCGCAGGGGTGCATTCTCACGGGCCTGATTATCCTGATGCCGGTTCACTCGAACGGTCATCCACCATCCATTTACCCGGCGTGGATTTGCCAATACCAAGGTTCACAGTAATACGGGGGGCGTAACAGTCCCAGTCCACTGCTCAATGCCATCCTTACCACCTCGCATATGAAAGCTTCCGTAGGTTTCATCGTCACGTCAGTCTCCCGATAGGGGCATGCAACGACTGGATGGCCAGCAAGAACCGCATCAAGTCCATGGCCAGTCGGACATAATATATTGGTCACATCATCATTAATAATTATTTAATATGACTAAACCTGTGACAGCATTTCATTGAAATGTACATCGGGTATCCTGACAGGTGTGGAAAAGGCGCTGGCATGCGACATGTCCCGCGTAAATGGCCAGCGGAACTCATCGCTCAGACTGTCGATCTGCTCCTTGACGTGATTGACCAGCAACGAATTGACAGGCTTATTGGGTGATGTAGCAAGTGAAATGGTACGAAACAGGTAGGGTGCGACAATAAGGCGGGCACTGAATTGTCCTGCCATGATTTCCCGCCGCAGGCATGAAGCGGGCAGGATGGTTGCACCAATATTGCTGGAAACCAGTTGCAGCAGCGATGTATAGGAATCACAGTCAAGCTGCACATTGAGCTTGATGTCGTGTTTGGCTGTCCAGCCCTCTACAATCTGGCGCAGGCCGTGACGTTTGCTGGGAAGGATAAGGGGAATATCCTGCAGCGCCCGCGCCTGGATGCTGTCATATCCACATTCCGCGCGCCCCTGTCCGCCAGCGGTGCCTTCGATCAGGCACAGATTCTGTGACAGCAGGGATTCCATATTGGGACTGGCCGAAACCTGGGTGTCATACAGCAGGGCAATATCCAGCATTCCGGAATTGAGCCATTGCAAAAGATCGCCATTATACGCATCGATAAAACGGAATTTGAGGTTTTCGTACGCGACCTGCAACGACCGGGTCAGGGGCAGGGCCAGGGTACTGCTAACGCTGGCGGGCATGCCAATAACCGCGGATGTCACGCACCCGCCCGAATAGGCATGTACCTTGTCATGCGCTTCATGGATCTTGCGGATAATATCGGTACCCAGCTGCTTCAGGCAGCGTCCGGCATCGGTCATGACAACGCCACGTCCGTTACGGTAAAGCAACTTTACATGCAGCAGCGTTTCCAGGTCCCGGATATGGCGGCTGAGTGCCGGCTGGGGCCTGCCCAGTATGGCTGAAGCCCGGGAAAAAGAACCGCATTCAGCTACAGATATGAAATATTCCAGATCTTTTATATTCATGTCTCGACCCCTGAATACTGACACGCCATTCTCGAAGGAAGTCAAACGAGGACTCTGGGATTGCTGACCGTCGGACGGTTTATTATTTCGTATGAGCCATAATTTCAGGAGAATCGAACGAAAGTCAAACATATTTCAAAATTAAGAACCATATTTTTTATGTTCTTATAAATAGAATATATGGGCATGCCTGATACAGGAGGGCATGACAGCCATGACAAAGTCATTATTTATAAAAAACAAAGTATTATATGCCGGATGGGAAGGATACATCCCGGCGGGAGGTCAGCCTGGTGTTACGGCCCGGATGGCGGCAGTGCCGGCAGGCATGGCTGCCATATCGCCCAGTGTTGCCGGGCGTGCGGGCAGGCGCTGGTTCAGGTATCCCACATCCGCAGGGTCGCGGTCCCGGGTCTGTGCAATCAGGTCGCTCACCGTCAGGCCGCACAGGCGCCCTTGGCAGGGTCCCATCCCGCAGCGCAGAAAGGCCTTGGCCTGGTTGGGGCCAATGCATCCTTCATGGGCGGCGCTGCGTACCTGCCCTGCGGTGACACCTTCGCACCGGCAGATGACCGTCTCATCCGCGGGCTGCCGAAAGTGGCTGGCAGGACGGAACATGCAGTCCACGAACATGCGCCCCCTGCGCGCCAACGCAATCCGTGCCCGCATACTGACAGAGTGCAACCAATTCAGCAGGTTGCGTCTGCTCCGGCCACGGGCGGCTACAATGGCCTGTCCGGCCATACGGCCACCCAGGGCGGCCAGTCTGCTGCCACCGATGCCCGCGCCATCTCCCACGCAGACAATCCCATCGGGGTAATCCGCCGTACCCGCGGGGGCGGGGCGGAAGCTGGCCTGTGCGCGATCCCATACATGTGGCACGCCCAGCGCCATGGCCAGATTGGGGTTGGGCACCACGCCATGGTGCAGCAGAAGGGTTCTGGCCGGCAGTACTTTGTCCTGGCCGTTCTTGCCAGACCACCGGACCTGTTCCAGGCATGCCGTGCCTTCCGCGCGTATGGACATGACGCCACGATGGACCGGCACACGATGCATGACAGCTGACGCCAGCAGGCGCAGCCCGTACCATGCATCTCCCGAAAGCAGAAAAAAGGGAAGGGCTGCCAGACCTTTCCACCATTGCCGGTCCGCAGCCGTGATCAGGATGGCCGCTATATCCTGCCCCGCGCGGCGGTACTGTGCGGCCAGCAGCCATATCAGCGGGCCGCGTCCGGCAATGACCATGGGGGCGGGCGGAACCACCCCGCTTGCCTTCAGCATGGTCTGAGCAGCGCCAACCGTCATGACGCCGGGCAGGGTCCAGCCGGGAATGGGGAAGGGGCGCTCCATGGCGCCCCCCGCCAGTACCACGCACCGCGCGGCAAAGCGCCGGGGCTGACCATCCACCCGTGCCATGACCACATGATCGGGCGTAATGCCCCATACAATGGCGCGCGGGATGATATGCGCGCCGCTTGCATACGCACGCCGGATCATCCGGGTTCCCTTGCGCCAGTAGTCTTTTCCCAGAACCTGACCCTGCGGAAAGGGGCTGTGGCTCGCGGCGCGGTAGATCTGCCCGCCCGGATGCATGTTTTCATCCAGAACCAGCGTCAGCAGCCCGGCACCCGCCGTTACGGCTGCAACGCCCAGTCCGGCGGGGCCCGCCCCAATAATGATGACATCATGGACCGTATCGTCCGGCAGGCCGGATGATGTCATGATCCATGCCCATTGAGGTCCGTCTCGATACACATGCCTGTCCTGACCGGCAGCAGGCAGGCCTGATGCATGCTGCGGCCATCAACCCGGACCAGACATTCATGACACGCGCCCATAAGGCAGTATGGCACGCGCACACGCCCCGTGGGGGGGAGCGAGCCGCAGGCCGGATAACCTGCCAGCATCATCGCCACCGCCACGCTATCGCCCAGACGGGCTTCCAGCACGCGACCATCAAGCGTGAACGTGATACGCGGCCCGGCGGGAGCCACAATACGGCGGAAACGGGAACGGTCTGTCATGATCGGGATGCCGCGGTGAGGGTGAAGCGACTGGCGGAAAATGCTTGCATGATGGGGGGAATGATACCCGTATGGATCGCGTCACACACAAGGCCCGTATGGTTGGGGGCCAGTGTCACGCCTGAATGGCACGATGCCACGAATGCACCCGGCCAGAGGGTGGAATGGTCATAGACAGGCATCCCGTCTGGGCTTTTGACCCGGAAACATGACCACGAACGCACGACCGAGGCCGCCTGCAGGCAAGGAAAGGAGCGGATGGCGCGATCGGCCATCACGGCATCGATTTCCAGGTCGACCGGCTGCCGTGTCATGACCGTATCCTGGCTGTTCCCGATCAGGACACTGCCATTATCCGTCTGGCGCAGGGCATTCGTGGGATAGTCCAGAAATGGCGGCAGCCTTTGCGTGACCATGATCTGCCCACGTTGCGGAGTGATGGGCGCATGCAGCCCCACCATGGGGGCAAGCCGCGTGTTATCCAGACCCGCGGCCAGCACGACGCGCTCACATTCCCTGTACCCATGGGGTGTATCCAGTATGAAAGTCCCTGTTTTGGTAGGGGTTATGGTGCGAACGGGACTTGCCGGCACATAATGCCCGCCCGAGCGACCGAAGGCCCTGTGCAGGGCGTGAAACAGGGCCAGTGCATTGAGATGCCCGTCGAGTGGCGAAAACAGCGCGCCCACGACATCCGGCCCGATTGCGGGCAGCAGCGCACGGGTCTGGCTGTGGTCGAGCATTTCATGGGGAAAGTCGCTGCCCTGATCGCAAGCGATGCGCGCGCTACGGGTCGCAAGGTGATCCATTTCGGCACCGGACAGGGCCAGGGTCAGGCCGCCGCGCTGGCTCAGGTGCAGCACGATGCCGGTCATGGCCTCCAGTTGCCGGGCAAAATCTGGCCATGCGGCAGCGGCCATACGGCTCCAGTTAAAATAGGCGGGCGCGCCCGCCCCCTTGCTCTGCACCCATAACAGGGCAAAATTCGCCCGTGCCGCGCGCAGGGCCCGGTCCCCTTCGTCCAGTACCGTAACCCTGTGGCCACGCAGCACAAGCCCCAGCGCAATACTGGCCCCCACCATGCCGCCACCGATCACGATGGTATCGGCCGCCGTGCCGGGATGCCGCATCACCGCACCGTTTCCTGGCGCAGCAGGCGGGGGAGGTGCTCCATCAGCCGATACCGGTATCGATGATGATGTTCAGGTAGGGTTCGACATGGGCCTCCATGCCCGGAAGGATAACGGTCGTGGCATCCATCTGTTCAATGATGGCAGGGCCGGGAATGCGGTTGCCACTGCGCAGGTGGGCACGGTCATAGATCGGGCATTCCACAAATCCGCCCGTTTCGGGAAACCAGACTTCGCGGGCGCCGGTACGCGCGGAGGAGGGATCCGGCCCTTCATCGGGGTGACTGATGAACTCGGCCTTTTCCACCCGGCCGGTCGCCTCGACACGGAAAGTGACGAACTGGATCGGGTCACTTTCGGAGGCAAAGCCATACTGGGTCCGGTGGGCTTCCATGAATTCCGCGATCATATCCGTTACGGTCTGTGCCGTAATCCTGCCCTCGGGCGCGCACAGCATGACCGGCAGTTCGTAATTCTGCCCGACATAGCGCATGTCCACCGTAAAGCGCTGGCCACAGTTTTCCGGTGCCACGTTTTCCTCGGTAAACCAGCCTTGCGCCCGTGCCGCCAGTTCATCATGAATGGCCTGGACCCGGTCAACATTGCCCTCATCCGCCATCATGATCTGCGTGGTCGAGAAATCGGCCCGCAGGTCGGTCAGCAGCAGCCCCAGCGCGCACATCACACCGGGCGTCAGCGGAATGACGACACGCTTCATGTCCAGTTCCAGCGCAAGCCGCACCGCATGCAGCGGCCCGGCGCCGCCCAGGGCCATAAGGGCGTAGTCGCGCAGGTCATGGCCTCTCTGCACGCTGATGACCCGTACCGCGCGCGCCATGTTGGCTGTAACCACCGAAATGATTCCCTGCGCCGTCGCCATGACATCCATGTCCAGTTCGCCAGCCAGGCGGCTGATCTGGGCATAGGCCTTGTCGTGGCGGATGGGCATGCGGCCGCCAAGCAGGAATTCGGGGTTCAGGATATGGAGCACCACATTGGCATCGGTGGTGGAGGGGATGTCATTGCCCTTGTCGTAACAGACCGGGCCGGGAAAGGCGCCGCAGCTCTGCGGGCCGACCTTCAGCAGGCCACCATTATCACGATAGGCCAGCGACCCGCCCCCCGCGCCCACGGTATGGATGTCAAGCATCGGGGCCTTGATGGGATAGCCATGGACCATGGCTTCGCCCGTCATGCGGCATGCTCCGTCCTTGAGGAGGGCGACGTCGGTGCTCGTCCCCCCCATGTCGAAGGTGATGAGATTGGGGATGCCGATCATGCGCCCGATTTCCTGGGCTGCGACAACACCCGTAGAGGGACCCGACAGCACGGTGCGCACGGGCAGCGCGCGCGCCAGGTCAAAGCTGATCACCCCGCCATTGGACTGCGTGATCCGGGGCGCGACACCCAGCCCCAGATCCATCAGGCGCCTGGCCAGACGGGTGATGTAGGTTTCCATCACCGGGCCGAGATAGGCATTCACCACCGTGGTGGAAAAACGCTCATATTCCCGGAATTCAGGGGCTACGGCGCTGGAGATGGAGGTGAAAGCCTCAGGAAATTCCTCCTGCACGATTTCAAGTGCGCGCTGCTCATGCCCGGGACGCACAAAGGAATACAGGAATCCGATGGCAACCGCCTGTACGCCCGCATCCTTCAGGGCACGGGCCGCCGCGCGCACGCTTTCCTCATCAAGTGCCGTTTCCACCGTCCCGTCATGGCGGACCCGCTCGGGCACTTCAAAACGCAGGTGCCGCGCCACCAGGGTTTCTGGCTTGTCGGCCTGTGTATCATACAGGCTCGGGCGCTTCTGCCGCCCGATTTCCAGCAGGTCACGGAAACCGTCGGTGGTGATCATGCCGGTCGGCACACCCCTATGCTGGATCAGGGCATTCGTACCGACCGTCGTGCCATGCCCGAGGAACCTGACATCGCCCGCGCTGGCACTGACCGTGCCCAGCCCCTCGGTCACGCCCCCGGCTATGCCGCGTGACGGATCATCGGGGGTGGATGAGACTTTCCATATTCCGAACTGTTTCGTTTCTGTATTGTAAAGACAGATATCACAGAAGGTTCCCCCGGAATCCACGCCAATCCGCCAAGACATGTGCTGTTCCTTCTCTCAACTGTCCAATGGATGAACAAGTATTACGGGGCGGCAGCGTGGGGGGGTAAGACGGTTTCATGTCATATCAGTTATATCGAGACGCAATATTGGGAACGTGCCATGAATGTTTACGGATTTCATCCCTAATATCGTGAAGGACGAGGATTCAATGGCACCGAAGGTCGAACCCGTTCAGCCAAGCACGGAATTCCCCGCAAGGACCAATGTCGTCATTATCGGTGGCGGCATCATCGGTGTCACGGCCGCCCTTTTCCTGGCGCGCTCGGGCATTCCGGTCACGTTGTGCGAAAAAGGGCATATCGCGGGCGAACAGTCCAGCCGCAACTGGGGCTGGACACGGGTCATGGGCCGTGATGAACGTGAACTGCCACTTGGTCAGGCCAGTCTGAACCTGTGGGGCCAGATGAACGAGATGACGGGCAGGGACACCGGTTTCAGGCAGTGCGGCATTCTTTATGCCTGCGATAATGAACGCGAAATGAACGATTTCCTGAAATGGAAGGATATCGCCGACCGGTACCAGATTCGTACGGAAGTGCTTGATCCGGCACGGACGGCTGAAAAAAGCGGCTCCCAGCGTCTGTTCCGCGGCGGCCTGTTCTGCCCGACCGATGGCCGGGCCGAACCCACCATGGCCGCCCCGGCCATTGCCGCGGCCGCGCGCGAACAGGGGGCGACAGTCCTTACCCGCTGCGCCGTAAGGGGGGTCGAGACACGCGGCGGCCGCGTGTGCGGAGTAGTAACCGAACGCGGCACGATCGCCTGTGAAAGCGTGATCCTGGCGGGTGGCGCATGGTCGCGGCTGTTCGCGGGCAATACGGGTATCGACCTCCCCTCGCTTCAGGTTCTGGGCAGCGTTGCAAGGGTGGACAACGTTGAAGGCGGACCGGAAGAGACGGTAGGCGGCAGCGACTTTGCCTTCCGGCGCAATATACAGGGCGGCTACAACATCAGCCGGCGCAACGCCAGTGTGGCCGATATCGTGCCCGATTCCTTTCGCCAGTTTACGCGCTTCATCGGTGCCTACCGCACGGGCTGGCGCGAATTGCGGCTGCATCTCGGCCGCCGCTTTCTTGAGGAAATGCGCATGCCACGCGCCTGGTCGATGGACGAGATCTCCCCCTTCGAGATCATCCGTACACTTGACCCCGAACCCTCGCACTACCTGCTCGACGAGGCGATCACGATCCTGAAGCGTGATTTCCCCGCCTTCCGCACCATGCGCGAAGTCGAGCGCTGGGGCGGCATGATTGATGTCACACCGGATGCGGTGCCGGTCATCGGGCCGGTTGACAGCCTGCCGGGATTCTACCTGGCCACCGGTTTTTCCGGCCATGGTTTCGGCATTGGTCCGGGCGGCGGCAGGCTGATTGCGGACCTTGTTTCGGGAAGGACACCCGTTGTCGATCCCACACCGTTCCGGTTTGGCCGGTTCAACACCGACCGCAGGCCATAAAACAGGAAGTTACAGACCATGACCGATACAGATCGTATTCAGCTTGACCCCGTAACTGTCGAGATCATCGGCAGTGCCCTGTCATCGATCGTTGATGAAATGGGGGAGGCGCTTGTCCGCACCAGCTATTCCACAAACATCAAGGAACGCCGTGACTGCTCGACCGCCCTGTTCGACCAGTCCGGCCACACACTGTGCCAGGCCGAGCACATCCCGATGCATCTGGGCTCCTTTATCGAATTCGTCCCGCTTGTCATGGCACGCTACAAGGCGGACGATATCAGGCCGGGTGATGTCTTCATCGGCAATGACGCCTATGCCGGGGGGGGAACACACCTGCCTGATATCGTTCTGGCAGAGCCGATTTTCGTCAAGGAGCGGATCGTGGCCTGGGCGATCAATACCGCCCATCATTCCGACTTCGCCGACCGTGGCGACGCCCACATCTTCCAGGAAGGGATCCGCATTCCCCCGGTCAGGCTGTACAAGGGCGGCGTGCTGCAACATGACGTGCAGGACCTGATCCTGCTGAACTGCCAGGTCCCGGCCGAGCGTATTTCCGACCTGCGCGCCCAGATGGCGGCAAACCGCCTGGGGGTCAGCCGCCTGCAGGCGCTATGCACGAAATACGGCACCGATATCGTCATCAGGGCGGGACAGGAACTGCAGGACTATGCCGAACGCAAGATGCGCGCGGGTATCGCCGCAATCCCCGACGGGCGGTACACGGCCGATGACCTGTTTGAAACACTGGGCTATCCCACCCCAATCGCCATCGGCTGCACGATCGATATCACGGGGGATGAAATGACCCTGCAGTTCGACAGTCCACCCCAGGTACGGGCCAGTTTCAACATGACGCGCTCCGCCCTGCTGGCCACGGTCTATTATGCGGTCAAGTCGATCGTGGATCCCACCATTCCGCCCAATGCGGGGCTGGCACGTCCGCTGCATGTCAGGGCGGAGAGCGGAACGGTGCTATGCTGCCGGGAACCGGCCGCCGTGATGGGGCGCATTTCCACCTGCCAGCGCGTGGTAGACGTGATCAACGCGGCATTGGCTCCCGTCTGCCCCGAAAGCATCACCGCCGCATCGAATGGCGCGGTCGTATCCGCCACCTTCAGTGGCACGCGCAAGACAACGGGCGATTACTGGATCTATCTTGAAACCATTGGTGGCGGTTCAGGCGCGCGCCATAACAAGGATGGGCTGGATGGCGTGCAGGTGCACCTGACCAATACATCGAACCTTCCGATCGAAGCGCTGGAGATCGAATACCCGCTCACGCTGTTGCGTTACGAACTGGTCGACGGCTCAGGCGGGGCGGGCCGCTATCGTGGTGGCATGGGGCTGCGGCGCATCTATCGCGCGGGTGAGGACTGTCAGGTCGCCATCAGCATGTCACGCATTACGACAGCCCCGTGGGGGCTTGATGGCGGCCTGCCGGGCGGCAGGGCCTATGTCGAATGCAGCGCGCCCATTCATGGCAGCACCGCCCATCTCACACCAGGTGACACGGTGGAGGTGGTGACACCCGGCGCCGGCGGCTATGGCGCGCCCCCTGCCGCGGCCAGCTAGGGCCATTCCGCCTGCCTTCCTGATATCCAATCGCGCCCGGCCCCTCAGGTCGGGCGTTTTTTCCTGTGCGGGGCTGGTGGCTACGGACCGGTGGTGTATCCGGGTCCATGGCGGCCATGTTCCATGAAAACGGAGATGCATTCTCATGATCCAGTCCACGCGTTTGACCGATACCGGGCGGGTTGTCATGATTTCGGGCGCCGGCCGGGGTATCGGGGCGGCCATCGCGCAGCGTCTGGCGCAGCAGGGCTGGCGCATCAGCGCGGGGCTGCGTGATCCTGACGCATTTACCCTGCCGTCACCCCATATGGCCTGTCATTTTGATGCGACCGACTGTGAATCGGAACAGCACTGGGTAGCACGGACCCTGGCCCGCCATGGCCGGATCGATGCGGTTGTGGCCAATGCGGGGATCATGATCCCCGGATCGCTGCTGGAGGTGGATGATGCGGGGCTGGAGCGGATGCTGCAGGTCAATGTCCGTTCGCCCGCCCGACTGGTACGGGCGGCCTGGCCCGCATTGCAGGCGACCGGGCAGGGCCGGGTGATCATCTTGTCTTCCCTGTCGGGCAAGCGTGTGAAATCACCACGCTCAGGCACTTATGCCATTAGCAAATTCGCGGCCGTGGGGCTGTCAAATGGCATACGCCGCCTTGGATGGGCCGATGGAATCCGATCGACCGTCATCTGTCCCAGCTTCGTTGCCACGGACATGACGGCAGGCGTGAACGGATTGGACCCATCGGAGATGACCCAGCCGGATGAAATCGCCACCATGGCGTCCATGGTCCTTGACATGCCCAACCACGCCAGCGTGTCGGAACTGTGCGTGACCTGCCGGGATGAAGACATGTTCTAGGGTATTTCTTCGCGCCTGTGGCGGTATGACAGGGAATGCCCTGTCATGCACGCGCAGACTGCCGGTCACCGACCGGCAGCTGTCTTTCATGGTATGAAGAAAATCAGAATTCACACGAAGCGGTCATGACCACGCTCAATGGCGGGGCCAGGAAGTAGGAGGGGGTCTGCCCTGCCACCCCCCTGGTGGTCACGGCATTGGCCGTAACGGTTCCGACCGAACTCAGATAGGGAGTGTTGGTCAGGTTCATGAAGTTCAGCTTGATGACCGGGCGTGAAAATGCCGACCATTTGGGCAGGCGGTAACCTAGTGACAGGTCAACCGTCTTGTAGGCCGGCATGCTCTGGTCATCCATGAATGTCGAATACTGTGAATCAACCCATTTGAACATCAGATTGGCAAAGAATGGCCCGCGGGCGTACATCACGCCAATATTCGCCATGAATTTCGGGCTTTTGACCGCGACCTTCCCCGCTGTCGGCAGGATGACTCCGCCATAGCTGAAATTGTTGTCCATTGTCGCATGCAGATACTGGGCATTGACGTAGGGTGAAATGCCGTAAAAAGGTCGTGTCGACAGTTCGACCGTGACCCCGCGCATGGTCTCGCCACCCACCGAAATGGCACTGTTGACCGACGCGCCATTGACGTAAGCCATGGTGGTGACCTGGTGGTTGGTCAGGTTGGAATTGAACAGCGCGACATCGGCATTGAACAGCCCATGGTAGCGGAAGCCGATTTCCTCATTGATGGCGTATTCCATCTTGCCCTGGTTGGTGCCCTGCTGGGTCACGTTGCCGCTGGAAATGCTGTACAGGTTGGGATAGGTGGACAGGGGCACGGGCGGCCGTGCGTTGGTGGTTCCGTTTATGTAGACCTGCATGTCCTTTCTGACATCATAGGAGATGGAGACACGCGGCATGGGCTGGGCGATTGCCTGCGAATAGTGGTACTGTGATCCGGGCAGTTCATTCGTGCCCGACAGGTAATACATCATTTCCTTGAAGCCGGCGCTGATCTTCAGCCGGTCGTGCAGGAATCCCTGCGTATCGGACAGATAGAATTCGTTGATATCGGACGACATCTGGTAACGTGTGCCTGTCACGATATCGCCTGCCGTATCACGTATCAGGTCGCCACCGGTATAGCTGGCCGCGTTGCCATTCTGGTCCAGTGCTGAAAGCCCGTTCAGGGCGGTCATGTTCCAGTGATCGTACCAGTAGCCGGCAATCAGGTGGTTATGGGGGGTGGGATCATACTGCACATAGGCATTGACGCCGGTTGCGAATTGGGTCTGTGCCGCATTGGCCAGGGCGGAAACCGTCTGCACACCCTTGCTGTTGGTATAGACATACATGCCACTGGTGTCGATCGAGACTTTCTCGGAGCCATTGTACAGGCTGTCGGGCGAGAAGCTGGTCTGGCCAGGACTGTCTGATTCCGTCCAGTGGAAATAGGGGGTGATGTTCAGCCGCAGGTTATGGGTCAACCTGAACTGGTTCTGCAGGGAAATCAGGACGTTTGAACGTCTGTAGACGTAGTTTTTCCAGTAATCCGAGGTCTCTCCCGCAACATAGGACGAGGCATAGTTCCCGACCGAGAAATTGTTGCCCTGCGCGTTCGCCTTCTCCCATGCCGCCAGCGTGTAAGGGCTGCTGCGGGCATTGGTCCAGTCCGTATAGGATACGAACAGGGAGGTCCTACCAATGTCACCCCAGTCCTTCTGCAGCTTGAAATCGACATGGTTCTTGCGGCTGCGCCCGCTGCCCGCGAATACGTCCGCTGCCGTGTAGGAATAGGACGCGAACATCTTGATACCGGTGTTGCCGATGTAACCGCTGTCATAACGCGCGAAGACCCGGTCCCCGCGATAGGACCCGTGGGAGTAGGATAGGTCGCCCCCCATCTTGTTCGACGGGTCGCGTACCGTCTCGATCATCTCACCGCCCGATGCCGACTGGACCGGATCATTGATCCGCGACGTGCTGGCAATGAGCGTGACATCGGAAAGGTTTTCGTTATCGGCCCATGTTTCCGAATAAGGGAGCAGATAGGCCTGATCGATGCCAGGCACGCCTTCGACCACCCAGCCCATTTCCGTCTCGTCATAGCCCCGGACCGAAATGTCGTTACGGATACTCAGTCCATAGGCATCCGACATGCCTACATTGGCCCCCGGCAGGGTGGCCGCGAGCTGGATGGGACTAGCGATGGTCAGTTTCTGGGCAATGGCCGCGGCCGTAATGGAACTTGTTGCCTCCGGTGCGTGCTGACGCTTCATCAGCCCCCCCGCGATCCGGCGTGTCTGGCTGACGGTTATGGCCTCCGGATCGCTCTGTACAGCGGTCGCCGGTGCAGCCGCATGCGCGGCCGTGGCGTGGGACGTTGCCCGGGGGGTAGACTGTGCTGGTGTCTTGCGGACCGCACGTACCTGCGCATGGGCCGCCAGAGGCAACAATGTGTAGGAGGTGGTCAGCAGCAGCATCAGCATGACTGATGCCGTGTCACGCTTCACGGAAGCCCGCACCTTTTTTCCCCTTGTTCTTGAGTCCATGACAAACCTTGCACTATAGAGGTCGATAAGGTCTGAACATATTTCTGAAAAGAAATGATATTCAGGGACGAATTACGTGGATTCCCAGAGGCGGCACGTCATGCCCTGACGGAATTACGTGCAAAAGGACATGGCCGCTCTTGTTCTGTCTCGTTTCTAATATGAAATTATCTTCAAGAAAGCCGGATGATTCAATCCATAGCTGATATACAGTAATCATCTCTCAAAACAGGGTAGGGTCTGATGGTGATGAAAGTCCTGATAGCCACTACCCGTTCTTATTTTTGAAATATGACTTTGCGTTTGATTGGACCGAAGGTACGATTATTCCCGACATGAGCGTGCCTTCCGCATGACCTGCGCGCCATGATGTTGCGAATATGCAATATCATGTCAGGGTATGGGAAGCAGGGGCGGGAACCGCCGGTCGATCATATGGCAGATACAGATGTGCTTCCTTCCTTGGGGCATGTCGGGACGACCAGTTTTGTGACAGGGGGAAAGCTGAATGTTGTTATCGGTCACTGGGCAGCGCCATACGACCATAACCCGATGGCTGATCATGTTTGGCCTGATCGCGCCGATCAACCTGCTCATGTCGCTTGACCGCCAGGCCATGACCCTGTCAGCACCACGCATCCAGGAACAGTTCGGTTTTTCCCTTATCCAGATGTCCACGATCGTGGCCTGCGTCTTGTGGACCTATGCCCTTCTGCAGATACCAGCCGGGGCGCTCGTCAATCATTTCGGGCCGCGACGGACGCTGTTCCTGGCGTGCCTCGCCTGGTCGGTGGCCACCATCATGACACCCTTTGCCGGGTCCTTCATGGGGTTCCTGGCCATCCGCCTGGCAATGGGGGCGGGACAGTCGCCTGACTGGTCCTCCAGTATCGTCACGATCGATAACTGGTTCCGCCGTGGGGAACGCGCACGCGCCAATTCCATCCTGCTGGCCTTCCTTTATCTGGGGTCGGTCATCGGCGGTCCGCTGACCACCAGCATCACGACCATGTGGTCATGGAAAGTCAGCTTCTTCATCTACGGTATTGCCGGGATCGGATGGGGGCTTTTATGGGTGTTTTTCGTGCGCGACCATCCGCCCGTCGGCGAACGGCCGGACGGGATCATCAAGCAGCGCCCGCGCGTAACACGCAGGCAGGTGCAGCGTTTCCTGCGGTCATGGCAGTTCTGGTCCATCGGTCTGCACTATATGTGCCTGCTGACGGTGCAGTCGTTTTTTCTGGTCATCATGCCGTTTTATCTGATGAACGGGCGGCATATCAGCTACGGGTCCATGGGGTGGCTGTATGGCCTGCCCTGGCTGTTCCTGTATGTGTCCGTTTTTGTAAGCGGCATGATTGCCGACCATGTGCAAAAGCGCACCGCTTCGGCATGGTGGGCGCGCACACCGGCCGGAATTGCAGGGACCCTGCTGTCAGGACTGCTGGTCGGGGCGGGAAGCATGGTGCATGACGATACGGCCATGATCCTGGTCTTCTGCCTCTCGCTTGGCTTTACCGGCCTGAGCCAGATCTCGATCTGGACATCGGTGCAGGACCTGACCACGAATTATACCGGCATCGTGGCGGGGTGGACCACCTTCTGGGGCAATGCCGCCAGTGGTGTTGCTCCGATCGTGATGGTTTATATCGAAAAAGAAACAGGAAGCTGGCCGATGGCGTTGTGTCTGCCTGTGGTGGCTGGCATTATTGGGGCTGTCTGCTGCATTGGCACCCATCCTGAATTACCGATAGAAATGGAATAGAATATCGTGACAGCCATAAGAGAACTGAAGGCCGTTCGTTCTCCGTCCCGTCTGACGCATGATATGAATAACGAGGGAAGCATACAGTATTCACAGAATTCCGAACGCGCGGCGCTTGTCCTGCTTGCACTGGGCCGATGCGGCAGGAAAGGGCTGGCCCTCAAGGATCTGGCGGAACTGGTAGGAGCAGAAAAACCCGCCGTGCATCGCACATTACTGGCATTGCGGCTGCACGGCCTGGCGGCGCAGACCAGTGCGCGCGGTCGCTACCGCCTGGGGCCTGCGGCGCTGGCACTGGGGCGGCAGCGTTCCACGCCTACGGAACACATCCAGCAATGGAAACCATATCTGGCAGCCCTTGGGCAGGAATTCAGGGCCTCCGCCTTTCTGCTTGAGCGTTCCGGTGTGGATGCGCTCATTACGGATATGTACATCACTGACAATACCCTATCCATCCTGGGGAACGGGGGCATGGGCGGTCGCCTGCCACTGGGCTACGGACTGGGCAGTACGGTCATACTGGCGGGACAGGATGAAGGGAACCAGACTGCCATCCTGCTCGCCAATGAGTCGCGTTACGCTGAACTGGGTCTGGATGTGGAAAAACTGCGCGCCTATCTGACGACCGTGCGTGAACTGGGTTACGATTACCGTCGTAATCCGGTTCTGGATGGGATATCAGGCATTTCCATGCCAGTCATCGAACGCGATGGCAGTTGCAGTGCCGCGATTACAGTATCCAAGCAGACATCCGACCTGACGGAAGATGAGGCTTTGCAGATAATAGATAAAATGAAATCTTATATAAAAGAGAATGAATAGGATATTTATATACCTGATATTTATTAATAATTTTTCGATACGGTCGTAAGTTCCATTTACCATAATTTATGGATGGAAAGTGACAATGACCGAAATCATCAAGCTGAAATCTGGTAGCCTATACGAAGATCGTAACAGCTATTCACGAATTTTCATGATTGGAGACCAGATATTCGTCTCGAATACTGCTGGTATCGATTATACGACACGCGAGATTTCACCAGATGTCGCGCAGCAGGCGCGCAAGGCATTGCAGAATATCAATGGTGCCCTGCAGGCCGTGGGGTCGTCGCTGGCCGATACGGTACGGATCATTACCCATGTTCCCACGTCAACTGACATGCCTGCGGTTGCCGCCGTACTTGGCGAGACATTCAGGAACATTGATCTCGCCGGCACCATGGTCTGTACACCACTGGCCCGGCGTGAACTGAAAGTGGAATTCGAGGTCACGGCAATACGGGGCGCGTCCAGCCTGCCTGCAAAATATATTCGTGCGTCTGTCTGACTGTTCATTCAAGGGAGGTTCCGGGTAAGACTTGTTCTGAAGAAAGCCGTGCCCGGGACCTTGTAATCCCATCGGTATTGCTGTTCACCAAGAACGGCCCCGGGCAGGACAGGAATTTTCATTGGGATCGGAGAGCCATGCCTCCACACGCCCCATCCCCCTCTGCCGGGGGGTTGAGGAGTGATCGACAGGGAACTTCCGAGTGTGATCCGTCGGTGGCACTCCATCCGCGAGGAACAGAAACAGTCATCAAACAAGAGAACTGCTTACACCCATGGGCAGCCCTTTCCCGCCAGACTGATAAAATAATTCAACATTATCAGTCTTATAACGCTTTTAACATCCGGTATCCGCATGCAGTACCTGAAGCATACGCCAGGCAGCGTAGAAAAACGTCAGCTTAAATTTTCAAAAAAATCCTTGGGAAATGGCTCGTTTCAGGGCAGTGAAATAAGAGTCCCTGAACTGTTTGCTCATAGGGGCATCGGGAATGAACACGTCAAAGACGTGATACGCACCGGGAATGACACAGACCTCCGTCGGCACACCCGCAGCCATCAGGCGCCGGGCATATTCCAGATCCTCATCTAAAAACAGGTCCAGGGAACCTACGCCAATATAGGCGGGCGGCAGACCCGTCAGGTCTGTTGCACGAAAGGCCGCCGCATATTCGGATATGCCCGGGCTTCCGGGCGTTTTACCAAGATAGGCGTTCCATGCGTAATGATTGGCGGAACGTGTCCAGATGTATTCCCCCAGGGCCGGCGATGGCATGACCGTTGTCCCCGTCCGGTCATCCAGCATGGGATAAATCAGCAGTTGGAAAAGGACCTTGATTTCTGCCCGGTCGCGGGCCAGCAGGGCCAGGCAGGCAGTCAGCCCCCCGCCCGCACTGTCACCGCCAATAATCAGGCGGTTCCGGTCAATTCCCAGGCTGGCCGCATGTTCATGTGCCCATTTCAGGACAGCATAGCAATCCTCGATTGCCGCAGGGTAGGGGGCTTCCGGCGCCAGACGATAGTCAACCGAGAAAATGACCAGCCCCAGTTCACTGGCCATCTGCCGGCAGCGTGCGTCATCGACTTCCGGTGTGCCGCTTACGATACCGCCGCTATGGATGTAGACCAGCGCGGGAGCATCCGGGGGACTGGCCACAGGCCTGTAGGTCACGACCGGAACATCGGGCGCGCCTTCTGGCCCGGGCACATGGTCTTCCTCAACCATGACGTCGGGATATTCCACAACCCTGACACTGCGGATTGCGGAAATGAATGCCTTGCGTGTCTCATCCAGGGTCTCATCTGAAAGACCATCAAAAGAAGGCAGGACGTTCAGGGCTGCGCGAAATTCCGGGGCGACGGGATTGTGGGGCATGGTCATTTCTCCGTATTGTCTTTGCCCTAACGTATAGACAGCATCGGATCAGGCGTATCATCACGTCCAACTGATTGAACAGAAAGTGTTATTCAGGCGCTGCACGTACGGCGCGCGTGGTCTGGCAGAGACAATCGACGACCCGTACAGGGCCAGCAATCACCCGGAACCATGGGAATACATGGCGCGGTTCAGAATAATCTTGAATAATGGTGCCCAGCCCGCGGGAATGAACAGGAAAGCATAAAGCGCGCCACCCGTGGATGCCCGGGTGGCGCGCTTCGTATCATCGGCAGGGTGATGCCGTGACATGGCGGCGGGCGTGAGATGAAGAAAGACCCACCGCCATTCCTGTCATGGGAACCAGCGCCGCCCGCAGCGGTAGGCAATCAGGTAAAGTCCCATGTAAACCATCGGAATGAAGAAGATGATGCGTTCAAGATCCCCCATCATGATCAGATATCCCCATCGGCTGAAAGACTGGACTGGGCATCAAGCATGATCGCGCCAGCCCCGGAAATCAGGATGATCATGACCGTGCCGATCACCCACGCGAAATACCACGGCCCCTGATCCCCCACGAATACGGCAAACAGCAGGGATACGACCAGAACGACGGCCAGACCGGCCAGGCGCAGAAGCTTTGTCATCACGACCTCGCAATCAGTAGCTATGGGTATCGTTCACGACATCGGCGGTATGGACCTTCCCGCGCATGACGTAATAACACCACGATGTATAGGACAGGATGATCGGCACGAAGATTCCCGCCACCACCAGCATGCAGCCAAGCCCATATTCACTGGCGGTACTGTTCCATACCGTCAGGCTCTGGTCCGGCGTGGTGGAAGACGGCATCAGGAAGGGGAACATGGCGCAGCCAACCGTGGTGATGGTGCCAGCCCACGCCCCCAGTCCCAGCCACCAGCCCGCAACCGTGCGGCCAGCCGCCAGCATGGCCACACCCGCCAGCATGCAGCCCAGCCCCACAAGCGGCAGCATCCACAGGGCGGGATGGGCGTGGAAATTATGCATCCAGCCCCCCGCGACCATCGCCACCGACTGCCCATGCAGCGGGTTGGCGGGCATGGCGGGGTTGACGGGCGCGGTCATGACAAAACCGGGCAGGAACCGCACCCATATACCGCCAATTACGAACAGGGTGCCTGCAACAAGGCCGCCGCCCATGGCATACCGCCGGGCGCGCGACCAGATGGGGTCATCCGCCCGCAGCATGAGCATTGCCCCACCCTGATAGACACTCAGCCCCACGGACATCAATCCGCACAGGATGGCAAATGGGTTGAGCAGGTAGGACAGGAAGGATTCATCCTGATAATACTGTCCCGTCCAGCCAAAGTGGTATCCCACCCCTTCCAGCACATTGCCGAATGCCGCACCGTAGATGAACATCGGCACGAAGCCCGACACCAGGAAGACCCAGTCCCAGCCTGCCCGCCACAGCCTGCCATCCGCCTTGGAGCGGTATTCAAACGCCACCGGCCGCAGGATCATGCTGAACAGCAGCGTGATCATGACCACGTAAAAGACGGAAAACGACGTGCCATACAGCGTGGGAAAGGCCGCAAAGATCGCGCCGCCCCCCAGGATGAACCAGACCTGATTGCCATCCCAATGAGGTCCGATGATGTTCAGCGCGGTGCGCCGTTCTCCATCATTACGCCCGACAAGGCGCAGCAGCGTGCCCACCCCCATATCCATGCCGACCATGGTACCCAGGCCGATAAACAGCACGCCCAGTACCGCAGCCCAGATGATTTTCAGTATCGCGTAAAGTTCCATTTCTCCGTTTCCTGTCAGGACGCCATGGGACGCATGTCAAAGGCAGATACCCTGGGCGCGGCAGGCGTGTGCGGTTCCATGCTGTCATGATCGGGCCCCAGGCGGGCGAACTTGAACATGAGGTACAGTTCAGCCGCGATGAACACGCTATAAAGCAACACGAACCCGACCAGCGAAAACACCATGTAGGACACACCGTGACTGGAGGCCGAAAGGAAGGTCGGCAGCCAGCCAAACACGGTCCAGGGCTGGCGGCCTGCCTCGGCCGTGATCCAGCCGAACTCGGTTGCCAAAATCGGCAGCGGGATCGACCACATGCACAGCTTCAGCAGCAGGCGGCTGCGCTCAAGCCTGCGCTTCAGGCTGAGATAGGCCGAAATGGCAAACAGCGCGAAGAACCATAGCGACAGGAACACCATCAGCCGGAAAGACCAGAACGTGACGAACACGTTGGGCAGGATATCGGGCTGCGTCGCCTTGACCACATCGTCAATCTGATCCGCGGGGATCGCCGTAACGTCCTGCCCGGGGGCATGGCGGATTGCCAGCAGACCGTAGCCCATGTCCTGTTCATGCGCGGTGAACTGTGCAAGGTCCGTGCTGCTGTGGGTCACGCCATAGCGGCGGAGTGCCGCGACGGCATCGATACCGGAGCGGATGCGGGGGCCTGCCTCGTCCTCCAGTTCATGCATGCCGGTAATGGGCTGGTCGAACGTGTGGGTGATCAGCGGGGTCAGGACCAGCGGCACGCCAATTTCGTAGTGATTTTCCTGCCTGGCGTCATCTGGCAGGGCAGCGACGATCCATGGCTCGAACGGCGGGTTGCTGGTATGCCACAGCCCCTCGATCGCGGCGATCTTGGTCGGCTGCTTTTCATAATCCAGACGCCCCAGCACGTCGCCCAGCGTGATGACGGCCACGGTGGAAATAATGCCGAACAGGGCGGCCATGCGGAACGAGCGCGCGGCAAACTGCCGGTGCTGGCCCCGCAGCAGGTAAAAGGCGCTGATGCCCATGACAAACATGGCAGCCGACACATAGCCCGCAACCGAGGTATGCACGAATTTCGCCTGCGCATCGGGGTTGAAAACCAGATCGACAAAGCTTTCAAACTGCATGCGCATGGTTTCAGGATCAAAATGCGCGCCTTCGGGCATGTTCATCCCGGCATTGGCGATCAGGATCCACAGCGCCGACAGGTTGGAACCAAGGGCCACCAGATAGGTCACGGCCAGATGCGCCTGTTTGCTCAGCCGGTCCCAGCCAAAGAACATGAGACCCACGAATGTGGATTCCATGAAAAAGGCCATCAGCCCTTCAATAGCCAGAGGCGTGCCGAACATGTCCCCGAAGAAATGGGAATACATGGACCAGTTGGTGCCGAACTCGAACTCCATGGTAATGCCGGTGGCAACACCGATGGCGAAGTTGATGCCGAACAGCTTGCCCCAGAACTGGGTCATGTCCTTATAGATTTGCCGGCCGGTGACGACATATACCGTCTCCATCGCCGCCAGCATGAATGTCAGGCCGAGTGTCAGCGGCACGAACATGAAATGGTACAATGCCGTCAGCGCGAACTGGAAGCGCGACAGGTCGACGACATCGGGGTTAATGAATTCCACCGTCAGGTCTCCTGATTTCGGTATGGGCGTGAGGGGTTTTCCGGGGTTCAGGTCATCGTCGGGTCATGGCGCCCTCCCGGCCTCATGGAACCGGCCCCCTTCAACACGCACCACCCGGTCCATCCGTGCCGCCACGGCAGGATTATGGGTAATGCAGACAAGGGTTGTCCGTGGCGACAGGGCCGATAGCAGTGCGGTCATCAGGTCGTGCTCGGTCCCGGCATCCAGCCCTTCGGTCGGCTCATCAAGGATGATCCATGCCGGATTGCGCAGGACAACCTGCGCTACGGCCAGACGTCGCGCCTGCCCGCCGGACAGGCGCACGCCCCCTTCACCGATCAGCGTATCCAGCCCGGCGGGTTCCGCCTGCACGAACGCATGCAGCCGCGCGACCCGCAGGGCCTGCCACATCGCATCCTCCGTGGCGGTGGGGCAGGCGATGGTCAGGTTACGGCGGATGCTGCCCTGAAACAGGTGGAAGTCCTGCGCCACGACACCGACATGCCGGGCCATGATGTCCGCATCGACATCCTTCAGGTCCACGCCGCCAAAACGGGCCGTGCCTTCCTGATAGTCGTAAAAACGGAACAGCAGGTTCACCAGGGTGCTCTTGCCCGCACCGGACGGCCCGACCAGCGCCACGCGCTCCCCCCGTACCACCGACAGGTCCGCGTGCCGCAGCGCCCACCGTTCCGCCCCCGGATAACGCAGGCCGATATCCGACAGCGACAGGCAGGACGGATCGTCCGGGCATCGGGTCAGGGCAGGGGGCGCCACGCTGGGCGGGGTATCGCACAGGGCAAACACCCGGCCTGCCGCCATATGTACCTGGCCCAGCAAGGGCCATGCCGCGGGCAGCGGAGCAAGCACATCGAACGCTGCCAGCCCGCCAAGCGCCAGCATGGGCAGGCAGGCTGCCGACAGCGCACCCGCGCGGCAGGCCATATCCGCCATGGCCAGAACGCCCAGCGCGCTCGTCATGGTGACGACGGTCATCACACTCCGCGCGCCCCCTTCAATCAGGGCCACGCGCCGGCGTTCGGTACGGATATCAGCCGCGCGGGCGGCAATCCGGGCCTGCACGGCCTGCCCGGCGCCAAGGAACATGAACTCACCCATGCCCTGCAGCACTTCGGTCAGGTCCGCGTGCATGGTATCCTGCTGGCGGCTGATACGCCGCATGGCATGTACGGACAGCGCACCGGCCACGCCCGGCAGCACGCCACCACATACGACCAGCCCGACAGCCAGGACCAAGGCCGCCGAAAGAGAAAACGCGCCCATGACGGCAACAAACACCACGCAGCAGATGGCGGCGCTAGCAACGGGTACCAGCACTTCCAGATAGAACTGCCCCATCCGGTCGGTATCAGATACAAAGCGGAACAGCATGTCGCCACTGCGCTGCCGCGCCAGCAGGGCAGGTGCCTGTGGGGCAAGGCGGCTGATGCTCCACGCCCGCATCCGCCCGATCAGGCGCAGTGTCGCATCATGCGTGACCAGCCGTTCCAGATAACGGGCCAGAATACGCATGGTGGCGAAGAAGCGTACCCCAACCGCGGGCAGGAACAGGTTGAAGGCGTTCCGCGCGGCAATCCCGCCCAGTCCGGCCACGGCTGCCGCCGCCAGCAGCCAGCCCGACAGGAACAGCAGCCCGAAACTGGCCAGCGACGCCGTAACCGACAGCGCAAGCCCCAGTGCCATCTGTCGCCGCAAGGGCCGCATGTGGCCGATGATGCGTGCCAGCATGCTCATGCCGCGTGCTCCACGGTGTGCGGGCCGGAAAAGACCTGACCGTCCCGCAGGCGCACAACCCGCGCCGCCCGTGCGATCATGCCAGGCCGGTGGGCCACCACAATGCCGATCCGCCCCACCGCCGCATGCGCTATGGCTGCGGCCACGCGCTGCTCACCCTGCGGATCGAGATTGGCGGTGGGTTCATCCAGAATCAGTACCTGCGGATTGCGCAGCAGCACGCGGGCCAATGCCAGACGCTGCACCTGCCCACCTGAAAGACCGGCACCACGCTCACCCACCACGGTATCGAACCCCTGCGGAAGGGCCTCGATAAAGGACAGGGCATCGGCCTGGGCCGCGACGGCACGCAGGGCCTCCAGATCCGCCATCGGATCGGCCAGGCGCAGGTTTTCGGCAATGGTACCATGGACCAGCCGTGGCTGCTGGGGCACCCAGCCAATCCTGTCCTGCCAGCAGGCGTGCAGCACGCCACTTTCATCCATTGCCGTGACACGCCCCTGCATGGGGGGCAACAGCCCCAGCAGCAGCCGGATCAGGGTGGTTTTACCCACGCCACTTTCACCCGTTACCACCGTCAGGGCGTTGCGTGTGAACGTGCACCCGGCATGCAACAGTACTGGTGCATCGGCCAGATACCCGGCCGTAACATCTTCACAGCTTATGGAGATCAGCGGGACGTTGGCGGCGCTGCCCCGTACGTCAGGCCGGATGGTCGCTGCGGGCAGGGCAAAAAGCTGACTGATGCCCGCCATGGCTGCCGTCGCATTCTGGCGGGCATGATAACTGGCCGAGAACGCGCGGAGCGGCATGAAATATTCCGGCGCAAGCAGCAGGACCAGAAAAGCCGACTGGAAATCCGCCGTCCCGTCCAGCAGGCGCGCGCCGAACACGACCGCCACCAGCGCAATGGACAGGCTGGCAAAGAATTCCAGCACGGCGGATGTCAGGAATGCCACCTTCATGACCGACATGGTGGTGGCGCGGTATTCATCGGCCATGCCCGCCACGGCGGTCACCGCATCACGCGCGCGACCGAACAGCCGCAGCGTGGTCAGTCCCTGCAGTGTATCGAGAAAGGCCGATCCCAGAAGCAGGAGCTGCCTCCACTGCCGGTCCATGACCGCCTGCGCGCGATAGCCCACCAGCGCCATGAAGACGGGAATAAGCGGCCCCGTGCAGGCAAGGATGACAAAGCTCCACCCATCCAGATGCAGGACCATCCCCAGTACCAGCAGCGGCAGGACCACCATCATGGCGGCCCGGGGCACATACTGCGTAAAATAGGGTTCCAGCGCGGAAATGCCGTCCCCCAGTACCGTGACCATATGGCCTGTCGCCTGCCCGGCCAGACCAACCGGGCCGACATGAAACAGATGGCGCAGCAGTTCGCTGCGTATGGCTGTGCTCAGCCGCAGGCTGCCTTCGCCTGCCACCATATCGGCGGCCCATTGCAGCAGTACGCGCACAACCAGCAGGGCGAGCAGCATAGCCAGCCCGGCAAGCGCGTCGGAAACGACATGACCATGGAACGCAAGGTCCGACACGATACGTGCCAGAACAGCCAGCTGCAGGACCAGCATGACCGCCGCCGCCCCACCCAGCACGACAGCCGCGCCAAGCCAAAGGCCGATGCGCCGTGTAAACCCCATGAGCGTTCTGTTGCCGGGAGAGTCCATAACCACTTCCACACCATCCGTCTGCCCGTGTCCTGGCAGACAATTACATACTTTATGAATATATGTTTAATTTAAGTATGTAACTGTTTGATGTCAAGAAGGAGAAAATCGGTCTTCTTTAAAAAAGATCCTGAGCAGGACAGGAATCCCTGCGGCAGGCAGGGGACACGACCCGGCGACATCACCCCGCGAACACCCCTGAACGACAGGCCGATCAGCGCCTGATACACAGCATGGGACGTAAATTAATTTATAAAAACAATTAGTTAGTTGCGCGGATATGCGCGAAACAAGCAGAATGGAAGAACACACCCACCGAACCGCACAGCCCATCACATGCGCGCATGTTCGACGCAATAGGGGTGCCGACATGCAAGATATGTCGCCGATATCGACACGCGACAGCATCCTTGACGAGGGGTGATGCAGGAGTTAATTTTTACATACATAATATATTTATGTAATAAATTAACGAAATCAGGAGGTGATAGCCGATAGCGCCATGGCGGCCATGACCACGCGGGTCCAGACAGGTTCATCTTGACCCTCTGCCCGGACCATGGGTCCTGCCTGCAGGCCACGCGCCTGGCATCCGAAAGGCGGAATGAAAATAAACGACATGCACTACGTATTAAAAACGGCATGAACACCTGCGTATCCATTGCTTCATACAAAAAGAAGGATCTGCCCTGTGAACGATTTAGCCCGCGCCCTTACGCCCATGTTCTATGTTGCTCCGCAGTTGACTGTGTCCGATATCAACAAGGCCGCTGCTGACGGGTTTAAAAGTATCCTTTGTGCCCGCCCTGATGGTGAACAGGGGGATCAGGTGCCCGGCAAGGAGATTGAACAGGCTGCTTTTTGCCTGGGACTTGATTTTACAGCCATCCCCGTGCAGGCGGGGCACCTGCCGGATGCCAATGCCGTGGCCTGCATGCGCACGGCGCTCAAACGTATGCCCGGACCTGTGCTTGGATATTGCCGTTCCGGCACACGGGCCGCGCAGTTATGGGCGATGGCCCAGGTCGGCACCCTGCCGGATTCAGAGATACTGGAAGCCGGACGCAAGGCCGGCATCAATCTCTCCGCCGCCATTGCCGCAGCCACAGGGCCGAATACAAACGCCTGATCCGCCGACAGATGCCCCGCTCGATCCCTTCGCACCTGATGAGCAAGACAGGGGAAGCGTCGAAGACTGGCAGGCTGCGGGTTTACATTTCGTGACGGGAACACAGCGTGTTAGCGGATTAAGGTTGGGGCCTTAACAGGTGAGATGCCACTGCTGTCCATGTCCAACCATAATACAGGACGTGCCATCACGTTCTTCCTGCCTGTCCTCGTAGCGGCGATATCAGGCTGTCACCAACCGCCGGACCATACCGATAAATGCTGGCGCGCCCCATCGTCGCGCAACGGCAGCGTTCATGGCAGCATAACCACCGGCTTTGGCGTCGGCAGCGGGCGCGGCATGATGGGTGGATTCCCCATGGGCGGCATGACAGGCGCAGACGGTATGCCCGGCCCGATGCCGACGGGTATGGGACCCGGCATGGAGCAGGGTAGCCCCTTCACGGAAGAACAGACCGCCAGGAACAGCCTGCCAAAAGACTGCATGCCGCCTGATTTCCCCACGCACGCACAAAGTTCGTCCCACCAGACAACCCTGCCTGCGGCTCAGCAGGTGCCCGATACGGTAGACGTATCCGGCATCCGCATCGGTCCGTAAACTGATCCGTGTCTTATGTCCATTCTGAATGGAAATGATCAGTTTTCATGTCGCATATACAGTGCAGTCGCGGCATGGAGTCAGAGGGCTGCGCGGGAGTTCGTGACGGGCTGAAAAAAGGGGAGGGAGGCTCGCCCGCGCCCGTCATGGCGTTTACCGTCATGACAATCCGAGTGCCTGGATCAGACAGGACCCAGTCCGATCCGTTAAGGCCGATGTTCGCTATCCGATTTCTGCCTCATCAGTCAGGCAGTCGGCAAGACGCATGACCTTCACGAAGAATACGCCGGGCTTCCCCCCGCTCGGCCCGCGCGTCGGCCAGCGAGGCACCAGGATCATGCCCAGGCATCAGCAGTTTCTCCCGCTTTTCGAATTTGTAGCGGAACCGCCATCAAATAAAGTTAACTTCCCGCGCTTTGAAAAAGCGCTTTCGTGTCATACTGGTTCAGCAAAAACATACATTGTAATATTATCGTACATAACAGGTTTTAAATACCATTATCAACTGAGAAATGGTTACCTCGCGCATAGGAAAAGCCATCCCTAGCAAAAGCCATATAGATGGTAGATGTCCGATCCTGTCGCCTCTGGTTCCAGAAAAGCGCGGCAAATCAATATTAAAAAAACCATACTGAATAGTCCCAAGTTTTCCAGACGTCTGGGGCATTCAAAATCTGATGTTGTTCAAATTGCACGGACGACAGCATCCTGCTCCTGACGTAGCTTTGTGCCTTGTAGGTTCGACGTTAGACGCGCCAGCGCTTGAGCGATCAGAAAAAACTCTCCGCCACAGCATTTTTGTGGCAATTACCATGTGGGCTTATCGTGTATTCCAGCTTGCAAGCCTTTATGAAAACACCCGGTCCAACTCACATCGCAATCAGTTCTTACTTATTATTGGTAACCGCCCGATAGATGGTGGCTTTATGCACGCCAAAACGGGCTGCAACTTCTGAAATGGAGAGGTTCTCGTCCCGGACAAGCTTCCGGATCGTCGCAACCTGCTCTGCGCTGAGCTTGGCTGGCCGACCAAGATGGACACCCCGTTCCTTGGCCCGTTTCCTGCCCGTTTCCGTGAGGTTGCGGCTTAATGCGCGTTCAAATTCAGCAATGCCGGCAAAAACACCAAGAATCATTTTCCC